>Ga0181599_1000027_pt1 | contig 118686 bp, 82 predicted proteins | sample 041ome_3_FD_148658 | JGI IMG/M metagenome (GOLD analysis project Ga0181599, IMG submission 148658) | Coastal salt marsh microbial communities from the Groves Creek Marsh, Skidaway Island, Georgia - 041405US metaG (spades assembly) | ecosystem: Environmental > Aquatic > Marine > Intertidal zone...
AGCGGCGCGCGCGCGATCCCTCACACCGCACCGACGTTCACCATCCCTCCCTCGCCACGGCGTTGATTGTGCCGTCACGCTGCGCCGAACGACGACGACGACGACGACGACGCGCCGCGAGAGGACGACCGACCGACGACCGACGCAGGCGGCGCGACCGACGCGCGCAGCGCAGATATTCATTTATTCATTCATTCTTTCGCAATCGCGATTGAGGTGACAACAGTGACGACGGTAAAATACGGGCGAGAGGGCCGAGGTGAGGCACGATGCGCGATCGCGTGGGGAAGTTTATATGCGTCGTGCCGCCGAAGACGCTTCGCGTGAACCACGCGACGGGGACGGGGGCGAGGGCGAGGGGCGAGGACGCGCTGGAGGACGCGCTCGGGGCGTTGGAGTTTAAGACGGCGACGAGCGCGCTGGATGGTGGTGGGGTGGCGATTGGCGTCGGGCCTGGGATTCAGGCGTTTACTGATAATGAACTTATTGTGTCATTCGTGGGGCATTTGACGAATGTGGACTATTTGGCGTGGAGATTGTTTAGCGACGAAGGGCGACGAGGGGATAGCGCGCCGGCGAGCGCGTTGGAAGCGGCGCGGCAACTCATCGGTGGGCGGTGCTATGAGGCTGAGCTCGTGTGTCATTTGTATAAAACATTTGGTACGAAGGCTTTGCCAAAGCTTCGTGGGAAGTTTGCGTTTGTGTGTTACGATTCCAAGTCTGTGCGCGTGTTCGCGGCGCGAGACGCGAGCGGCGAGTACGACTTGAAGTACGCGCGCGACGAGCTCGACGGCACGGTTGTCGTGTCAAATTTCGACGGTGCGAGCGAAATCACGCCGAGTAAGCAATATATGCTAGATGTGCCTCCTGGGTGCTACATCTATGGTCATCGATCGATCACACCGAGTCGATTCGCGAAGACGTTCGAGGAGAAGAGCGCAGAGCTCGCCGCCGCCGAAGCCGCCGCGGCGATCGCGCTTCGAGGCATCAACATCAAATCCCGTCGATCTCAAGATGTTTCTCGGGTGCGCGAATCCATTGATGAGGAACGTGAGTCACACATCGGCGAAGACGCGCAACGCGCGCTCAACTATCTCGATGGTGGGCACGAATTTGAGTCGCACGACCGCGCCGCCGAGACGGAACATGTCGAACCGGGCACCGAAGAAGATCATAAAGCCGCAGAAAACGTCGCCATTAAGGCTGCTTCTGCCGCTATCAAGCGCATCGCAAGCGGCGTGAACATGTCGGGTATGGTTCGCATGGACAGTGTCAGTGCTCTCTCGGCGTTTGGCATGTCGCACTTGAACAGCGAAGTTAACGATCCAGATTTCAAGATTGATCGGGTGCCGAGTCGTAGCGGTTTGCTCAGTGATATGATCAAGGTTGCGTCGTTTGGTAACCTCAAGAACGTAGACAAGGGCAGCTTGACCGATCTTGCGCACACAGGCGCCACGGCCTCGCCAACGAAGCTTGGAAAATCCGACAGAAGAGGCTCGTGGCAAGACTTGTCGTTGCTCGTCGTATCCGGCGGAGCAAAGGATAATTCTGAATCGACGCCTGAATGAGTTGCTACCAGTACGTATGTCTTCCGCAAGTTAATATGTTCGGAAGGAGTTTGTATAACACTACTATGACAATTTACTATTATCTTTGTTTCTACTTGCAATTGTTGTGAATAACATTCATGAACGATATACTCCCGGAGTTTGTCACTTCCTCCCTGCCGTGCCTATCGCCGCTAACGAGTACGCCGCTGTAGCCTTGATCGCCGCAATCAATGATTACAGTGCCATCTTTCGCCACGGCTTCGAGCATTTTGCCAAGTGGATGAATACCAATGTTCCCTGCGCCTGCGTACGTTCCCGTCGAGATCCGAATGCGGTCGCGATTGACGTAGTATCCGTACCCCTTGTTGATGGGCACCTTGGACGTTTTCCCAAAGCTAGAGGAGCGGTACTGCGACGCGCCTCGAATGGCAGTGTCTGGATTATTCAATTCGTAGTGAATGTCATATGAACGTGGTTCGCCAAGTGCCGATTCAATCGCGCGTTGTATAGTTAAGAATGGATCGTTTGGTGTTCCAGAGCCGTACGTGTCAGAACCATCTTTTGAGACGTAAATGTCGCAAAACAAGAAATCTAAACCAGATTTCGTAGCTGTCCAAGTAACACCGTTGTTGATAGTCACTTGAATAGTCTTTTTCACACACGGGCGGAACGTGCCGATGACTTCTCCGCCACTACGTTCTTCATGTGCATTCGTGATACACCTCAGACGCTTACTGTTGTCAAAAAACGCCTCGAGTGTTTGTGTCACGCCCGTATCCGAGTCGTGCAATTTACACTTCATGGCGCTGGACGCGAAGAATGCCTGGCCTGTGAGTGTAATTTCGGTGTTACCAGTGAATGGCCCTCGTGCGGGGTAAGTGGTGTCGTCGTGAGTCGTGCTCGCCGCGACCACGTTTGGCCCACCACCGTACACGCGAATGAGCCATCGGTCGCCCAACACGTGATGAGCACCTGCAGAGGTGAAACGAATGGTTATGCCGTTACTTAACGTAGCCGCGGAGGCTAAATTCACGCCGACGGGAATTGCTTGGAATGTACTCGCCCAGTCCACGTTTGAGCCAATCTCAGTGTGGAATCTCCACCGATACGTCTCTCCTGATGAACTGTCGCGGTCTAGAACCACCTCATACCAACCGACACCGACGCCGGCATACGTGCCTTCTACGACTAAATCATTCGGCAAAGCAGAACCTACGCTTGCGGCCGCTTCCGTGGCGTGAGCTGTTGCGGCATTAGTATACGCTGTCGCCAACGCACTGTCTTTAGAGCCGTCGTCGGCGTAAATTGAACTGTACACGTACTTACTACCGAACGACAGTGCCACACCATCTTGGTACGTTGTTCCTGACGCAGGATAATACACTGGAACATCGTTGAACACATTGTCATCGTAATACGTGAACGTGGTCGCTGCGCCGGCGTCTGCTGGCGTGGCGGCATCCGCGCCGCCTTGCCCGCTCGCGTACGAGTAGCCGTCATTTGAAACAAACACCGTGACTTGCGCCCCTCCGTGATCACTATCATCGTCAGTCGATCCATCCCAAGCTGGAGCGACGCACCTAATTTTGCTATATGAAATCCACTCCGCGCGTACTGTATTCGCTTTCGCCGCCCCTGTTTGAAACGGCGTCGCCGCGCCCGAGTCGATGACAATAATCATGCCGCCGACAAATGGGTCCTTGGTGCTCGTATAGAAAATCGTATTCGGCGTGCTCGCGCTTGGTGTAAATGTAATTGTTGAAGTCGTCGGTAGCAACCCAGATGCGAGCGGCAAATAATTTTCACGCAATATACTTTCGTGCCACCTCGACGGCTCAACCGTGGTCAATACAAACGGATGGTTCGTGAGCGTGAACTGAAATGTATACGTAATACCGCGCTCTAACACGAGCGTCTGTCCTTGCCCTGCGACGCGGTTGCCAGTGAGTTTATACCCGTCAAGACTACCTCGACCAAACCACGGATGCTCGCTCGTCTTCGCTTCCTCGCCCACAGTAATCGTCGTTTGCGACGACTGGTCGCTCGGATTTCCAAAACGACACCGCAAGTGCACACCGGGTAGAAAGTTTGCATCCGTCAATAAATTCATAGAATTCTGCGCGCGATTCTCAATTTCTACAACGGCACCACCAGTTGAGTGCCCAGTGGCGTTTCTCAAGTACCATGTCCCGAGCGGCGCCGTCGCCACGTACGTAAATGTCAAATACGTCCCCTGGTCGTCCGTATTCAACGGCATCGCACTATACCCAACTCCGTTATTCGTCACCGTCAAGTGCACCACCGATGCAGTCGCACGCGGTGGTGTCACCACCTCAATCGTCGCAAAATCAATAAACGTCGCGCTGACGACATCCACTTCCGCAGTGCTCGTCGACGAGTCGTAGTACGCGAACCGCACGGCTAAGTTTGAGTTGCGCGCAAAACCACCGCCGTAGATGCGCACCGTGGTACCTCCGACCACGTGACCTTTTGGCGGCTCGAGTCTTTGTAAGTAAGGCGGGGCGACGTACTTTGGAAAGTTCAGCGCGCGCGCGCACGAGGCACAGAGCGCAAAAAAAGCCGCGGCCAAAAGAGGCAACGGTCTGGAGCTGAGTCGCGTCGAGCGGTGATGGTGACGCCGCGGCCGCCGCGGCGCGCGCGCATCGTCCGCGAATGCGACGCTCATGGCGCGTGTGTTTTCGTACGGCGCACCGCGCGGACGGGCGCGGTGGCGTAGACGCGCGTGGTGCGGAACACGCGCGCTCGGGTGTGAAGCGCGGCTTGGCGCGAGCGCGAGGCAAAAGACTCGCTGGCTTGACGTAATTACCGGTAGAGAGTGAACATAACAAACTACAAAGTTGGAGGATTCTATATTTTTTCTTACGCATAACGTAAGGTTTAACGTTTAAACACGAACGTCGCTGAAGGATTTACGAAGCACCTTGAGCGGCGATGTCAACGACGCCGGCGACTGCACGTACGCCTCACTATTGCGAACTTTGATCGCTTCATCAGTGACGTAATCATTGAGTTGACCACTCGCGGCGAGGATAAGCCCCATAAAGAGTGGCGAAGGTCGCCCTGGACGAGACTTGTACTCGGGGTGGTATTGGCAACCAACCATGAACGGGTGGCCTTCAACTTCGCAAATCTCCATGCGCGTTTGCGTGTCGTCCTTGCCGACAAACTTGCATCCAGCTTCATCGAGTTGGGGGACCATTTCCGGGTTCACCTCGTACCTATGGCGGTGACGTTCATCGACAAACGGCACCTTGCCGTATAAACGAGTCGAAATGCAGTCTGGCGTTTGGAAAATCGTACGGCGGCTACCGAGGCGCATCGTACCGCCCATGTGCGTCTTGCTGCCTTCGGGCATGAAAATCACCGCCGGATTCTTCGTATCCGGATCGATCTCCGTGGAGTGCGCGTCGCTTAAACCGAGCACGTTACGCGCAAACTCAATAACCATGCACTGCATACCGAGGCAGATGCCCAAGTACGGCACTTTGCTCTCGCGCGCGTACTTGGCCGCGCACATCTTTCCCTCAGTACCTCTGCCTCCGAAACCACCAGGCACCAAAATACCTTGCGCCTTCTTCACACTCTCCCACGCCGCAGCGTACTTCTCCGGATCTTCAGCCTTGGTCTCGTCCTCGAGATCACTCGCTTCAACCCACAACAAGTCGAGCTTGCGGTCGCACGCGATGGACGAGTGAAGCAACGCCTTGGTGACGGACAAGTATGAGTCGCCCAAACCAGTGTATTTGCCGACGAGGGCAATCGTTACCGGCGTCGTCACTGCGTCCCACTTCTCAGCGCGATATCTCCACTGCGCAATATCCGGCACGCGACGCGGCAACTTCAAGTGATCCGTGATGGCGTTCAGCGTGTCTTGCTCGAGCATCACGAGCGGCACGTGCCAAATATTTGAGACGTCGCACAAGTTGATGATACATTTCGGGTCTACGTGGCAAAACAACGCCAACTTATCCATCACACTTTGTTCAAGCTTATCCTTCGATCTGCACGCCAACATGTGCGGCGATAAACCCGCAGAACGAAGCGCTTGAATCGAGTGTTGCGTCGGTTTGGTTTTCTGCTCGCCCACGGCGCCGACGACAGGCACGAGCGACACGTGAATCAAGCAAAAGCTATCCGTACCCACGCGGAATTGAAATTGACGCAACGCCTCAATAAAAGGCATGGATTCAATATCCCCAACCGTACCCCCGAGTTCGATCACGCACACATCAGGAATAGCATCCGTACCGTCCACCGGCACGTGCGCCACGCGCTCGATCCAGTCTTGAATCTCATTCGTAATGTGCGGCACCACTTGCACCGTCTTACCCAAATATTTCCCTTCACGCTCTTTAGAAATAACCGCCTGTATACCATCATCATCATCGAACATACCCTAATCGTCAGTACCCATGCGCGTCGCATCGCGTCGTAGCACAAACCCGCGCGTCGTCGCGCTCCGCGCCAACAGCTCTGAAATTTCAAATAAAAACACATCCATCATCCATCATCGCGTCGTCACACGCACCTGATACACCTTCCCAGTGGTAATATTATGATCCCTCGTCAGCGTCGAATCCACGAACCGCTCGTAGTTCCCCAAATCCAAGTCGCTCTCCCCCCCATCGTCGAGCACGTACGTCTCCCCGTGTTCGAACGGCGACATCGTCCCCGCGTCGAGGTTGATGTACGGGTCAATCTTGATGGATGTCACGCGCCATCCCGCGGCTTTGAGAAGCACGCCCAAGGAGCTCGCGGTGACGCCCTTACCGAGGCCGCTCACGACGCCGCCCGAGACCACGACGTACTTCATGTCGCGGTGGTCGTGCGCCGGCGGATGAGGATGCACGCGGGCGAGGGTCCGATGTGGCGCCGCCGACGCGCGCGACCGCGTGCGACCGCGACGATGGATCGATCGATCCGATCGATCGATCGACTCCGGAGTCCATTCGATTCGATTCCATTCGATGGATTCCGTTCGATGGATTCCATTCGATCGCGAATGATGTCGATGGATGCATGGGTGACCGCGCGATCGGGTATCGATATCGATCGAATGCGAATGACATCGATGGATTCCATCGATCGCGAATGATATCGATGGATGTCGATGGATGGGATGGCATGGATGGGTGACCGCGCCGTGCGTGCGCGTTGCACGCGATCGGGTATCGATCGAATGCGAATGACATCGATGGATTCCATCGATCGCGATCGCGAATGATGTCGATGGATGTCGATGGATGGCTGGATGCATGGATGCGTGGGATGGATGGGCTGGATGGGCGTCTCGCGGGAGTTGACGACGCGGGCGCGAACGTCGAGCGACGCGCGGTGGGCGTCGCGTGCGAACGCGAACATGGTTCGCGTGCACGAGGAGAGCGACGACGACGGCGGCGGCGAAGGCGAAGGCGAAGGCGAAGGCGAAGGCGGTGGTGGTGATGATTATGGGGAACGGCGCGATGGTGGACGGGCGTCGGCGTCGTCGATCGATGAGGCGTTCGCCAGGCTTAAACCGTTTAGCGTCGGCGCGAACGGGGGGAAACCCGCGCGGTCGTTTAGACGCGGCGGTGCGGGTGGCGGCGCGGGTGGCGGCGCGGGCGCGGGGGCGAGCGGCGGGGCGCGCGCGTCGAAGACGTCGACGTCGTCGTCGCGCGCGAACGAATCGTCGCGCGCGCGTACGTCGTGGAGTTCGTTCGCATCGACGATGCCGGAGATACCCGCTGGTGGTGTGTACGTGGGCTCGTTTTCGGGTGTGATTTCCCCGGATGGCGTGGTGACGGAGACGAGTGAGCCCGCGCGAGCGCCGCCGGTGTTTCAATTTTCGGCTATACCGACCAAGACCTCGCCGAGCCCGATGAAGCGTACGCCGGGCGGGCGCGGACGGAGTGAGCGACCGCGTGCGATGCGGGATTTAAATGCGCAATTTGAGAGAGACACGCCTGCGGCGGCGGCGGCGACAGAGACGACTGTGGTTGAGGAGACGCCCGCGGAGGATATGGAGATTCCGTCGCCTGAACCGCCGTCGCCCGAGCCGATGACTGTGGAGGCGCCCGACGAGGCTCCACATTCAAACGCAAGCTCGACGTTTGATTTTACGCCGAAACCCACGGGGTTTAACATCGGGCAGAGCGGTGGGACGTCGAGTGGAGGGTCAAAGAAATCTGCGGCGTTTACAAAGCGGGCGAGCATGCGCGTCGAGGTGCAGTCGCGCGTCGCCTCGGACACGCCGGATTCCACGACGAGCGCCGCGAGCTCGTTTGGACCAGCATCACCGCGATCGCCCGTACTTGAAACACCTGTGCCTCAACAGTTTTCGTTCAGCCCTATTCCGCAGAAGTCGTCATCGAAGGCGCCGGCGTCCGCGCCGACAACGAGTGGCATTCCGCCGACCACATTTAACATTGGGAAGGACGATTCACCGTCGCTCGGCAAGCACGGGAAAAGCAGTAAAAGCTTCAAGTTTGCACAACGTGCAGGAAGCAAAGGTGAGAAGAAGCCGGGTTCGACTGCGACAAGCCCCACGGCGTCAACGTCTACCGTTGCAGCGATGGCTGATATTTCAACCGCGGCGGCGAAAATGTCCGTGGAGGCGGATATTAATCCCGCGGCTTTGAAACTCGAAGGCAACCGATATTTCCGCGATGGTCGATATGCAGAAGCCGAGGCGTTGTACAGCAGAGCAATCATGCATTTCGCCGCGGCGCCGCGAACGAACGTCACACCCGCGTCGGGTGAGGCGAGTCCTCTCGGTGTGGAAATAGATACGTTTATCGGCCGAGAAGCTGCAGTTCTTCTTACAAATCGTGCAGCTGCCATAATGAATATCGCAACACATCAATGCACGCACTCTGTCGTGTACAACGAACTCGTTCTCAGAGCATTGACAGATTGCGAACGCGCTATGCGCGCCGACGAAACTTTTGCGCGCGCGCGCTCGCGTACGGCGGCGTGCCACATGCTTTTCGGTAATTTTCAAGCAGCGCTCGATGTGGTGGAACATCGTCTTTTGGATCGTGATGATGAGGCTCAGAAAGCCAAGCTTCAGGCGAGAGCGTGTGTAGAACACATGAAAGTGATTAGTGCGGCGCTTCCAGCGATGCGTTCCGGCGCTCCAGGACTACCTCGCTTGTACAATGATAAGTACAGCCCACCTCTCGATATGCAGACCATGCCATGGGTTACAAGTATACAAGCAATTCAGAACGCTGTGCCTTCGATCCGGCTTGCCAACGGCGTTGGTGAAGTCATCAATGAAGCGAGAGCGTTGTCCATGATTATGATTGGGTCGTACACAGAGGCACGTATGTTTGCCAATGAGGTTGTGGCCATGCTTCCAAAGGTTCCCGTTTGGCTACCGAAGTTTAGATTCATGGCTATGATGGGACGTGGGGAACTTGAGGACGCGATGCGAGAAGCTTCTGCTTTTGTACGTGAACAGGACCCCGGAAGTGACGTCGTTGATGAAGATTTTCGCGCGCTCATGAACATGGCGGCGGCAATGCTGAAGCACAAAGAAGAGGGTAACAAATTATTCAACGCCAAAAATTATGCAGACGCAATAACCGCGTATACTAACGCGTTCGAGGCATCTACGAGCGCACTCGGTGCGGCGTACTGCTCAATAGTCCTCGGAAATCGAGCAGCGGCAAATCAAGGCTTGAATGAAGTGTTTGACGCGCTCGCAGACTGTGGACGAGCGTTGTCATTCAATCCCTGGAATTTCAAGGCTCTCAGCCGTCGTTCAACGATGCATGAGCAGTTGCGATGCTGGGATGAGGCAGTAAAAGACATGGAAAAGTATGTCGAACTGCTCACCAATACACAAACTCTTATGCCGTCGGCTGAGCGAGACAAAGCGCTGCCAGCGGGAACCAAACGTCTCCGTAGTCTTCAATCGAAGGCTCTTTTGCCGAATCGTCCGCAGATTGATGCATACGCTGTCCTCGGTCTTAGTGCGTTAAAATCGAACGCTACTGAATCGGATATCAAGAAGGCATACCGCACGTTGGCGTTGAAATACCATCCCGACAAAGCGAATCGAAAAATGCCTGCGTGGGCTCCGGCGGACGCTCTGCACGACGACGCCGACCGTCTGTTCAAGCTCTTGGGCGAAATGAATGGCCAACTGAGTGATACCGCGTTGCGTCGCGTCTACGACGAAACCGAACGCCTGCGCGAATACCAGCGTTCATCATCGTTTACGCAATCAAATACGTGGTCGTCGCATGACTTTCAATACGGCGCAAACTTCAGTCCGTTTACGTCACCGAGACGATCATCACGCTCTCGTTCGTTCAACGATCGCGCGCCAAACAATCATTATTGGAAATTTTAGAATTAGCACTACTACGCATAGGTTAGGACGACCGCATAGGGTGTCGTCGTCGTCGTTAATAGTACGCTACCGCACAAACGTTTCGCCCACCGACTCGCGCGCAGCGCCTCACTCGCCCGCGCGCGCGCGCGACGACGCTCACGCCAAGTCAGCGAACAAAACCCGACGTAAACACTCGTTCATCGATAGCCACACTCGCGGACCCGCACGAGCGATGAGCACGTCAAAATACTCTGGCATCGCCGTCGCGGCGGCGAATCGCGCCGCTTTAGCGCGCCAAGAAGCCGAACAAGAACGTCTCAATTCCGGCCGACGCGTCGACGCCAAAGCCGAAGCGCTGCTCGCGCACTTACGTGCGACAATGACGTCATCGGCGATATTAGGCACGAACGCAGAGCGCTCGAAAAAGACGACTCGAGACGACGAGGACGCGGCCGCCGCGCGCCGTCGGGACGCCGCCGTCCCGCCTTCGACGACCACGACCACCGCGACGCCGTCGTCGTCGTCCAAAAAATCAAAGAAACGCGCGCACGGCGACCACCACGCAACGGTCCGCGCGCATCCACCATCATCCGATACCGTCGCGCGCGACGAACGTGACACCGACCGCGCGCCAGAGCCGCCGCGGACGACCAAGCCGAAGACGTATCTCAGCAAAGCCGAGCGCAAGCGCCTCAAAAAACGCGCGCGTACCGACGAGCTCGCCTCGGCGTCATCGAAACCATAACGCCCAACCCTTACCATAGCATATTTTACCTAGTCATCCCGTGTAACGCATCACATGTACATCATCGAAACCGCGCAGGCGAAAGCTCCAACCGATGGCGTCGTGACGATCGCTCGAGCGCACGTCGGCACAGCACGACGCGCGCCATGGGTGACATCGGCAGCGCCATCGCGGCAAAGAAGGAACAGTTTGAAACATGGATGAAGTCGCAGAGCGCGCCGGTGCGTGATGTGCGGCGTCGACGAGGACGGAGCTTGGCGCGAACGCGTCGATGGCGATCGCGGCGCGGTGTCACGCGTGGCGGCGCGATCTTTCGCGCGCGCGGCGTCAGCGCGTGCCGGCATCGTCGCCGTGTGCGGTGCGCGTGGTGTAGAAACGTAGGACTGACGTGTGCGTGATGTGGTGTCGTGGTCGTGGTGAATATAGGTTGAGGTGGCGATCGTTTCGGCGGGTGGCGCGTTGCAAGGCTCGGTGCTCGGGTACGGTTTAGGCGCGATGAACAAAACGCTCGAGGCGCAAGCGGCGACGATGCCGGGTAAGCCTCCCATGGCGGCGCAAGGGTCGTTCAGTGGTCCGCCCAAGGTGTTGGCGTTGAACTTGGCGGTGTTTTCCGCCGTGCAAGGAGGGTTGACGCTCGCGATTAAAAAGTATCGCGGCGGCGTGGAGGACATTCAAGGGAGCATGATGGCGATGTTTGGAGCTGGTTCGGCGTTGTCTTTGGTTGGTGCCGCCACGGGATCTAAAACTGGTGCCATGGGTGGAGAGGCCCCGACTGGTGCGGTGGGCATAGCGACGGACGCGGTGCGAACTGGTGCTCTCTTTGCGTTGTTGAACGGCGCGTTTATGAAGGTGGGGCAAATGTTTACGGGGAAGGATTCTACGACTGATATGTATTACGCGCACGGTACGGCAATGCTCTCCACGCTCGGCCTTGAAAAGTACGAGAAGAACTTCCGAAAAGGTCTCTTGACCGATGACTGCTTGTTGTTGTTGAACGACAGCGCGCTTCAAGAAGTGCGCATTCCCCCGGGACCGAGACTGAAAATTCTCAACTACGTCAACGCCACGCGAGCGCAAATGTCGCAACAACCGATGTCGCTCGCCATTCCCGTGCAAGAGGAACCGAAACAGTAAGATTGCGGTTATAATTAGACTCATCAAATGAATTAGTTGTCAATATAACGAAGTACCATACACCGAAAAACGTGCCAAGCGCGGCGCAGGATGGTGAACGCGAAAAAAACATCAACGCGCGTGTTTTCCTTCATGAAGAAAGATTTTATGACAAGACAAAAAGGAACCAATAGAGTTGGTTAGTTTAGTAGTAAAGGGATGAAATGATGCGTGGGGTTACGCATTCTTTCTCTTATTCTTGGTATGGGCGAGCGTCATGGACGCTTCGGTAACGCGCCCCACGTGCGAAGGCGTGGAGTAGTGCACCGCGTCGACAGAGACGCCGCTGTAGGCGCGACGCGAGTTCTTCATAACTGCAGTCGACTCGTTAATCTCGCGGATCGCCGCAGCTTCGCGCTCGGATTCCGCGCGGACCAGGCCCGAGCGGAGCGCCTCGTAGAAGCAGAAGAAGATGGCAGAGTTGATGCCGTTGGAAACCGCGCGCGGGCGAACGCCAGTGAAGAACGTTCGCACTCGACCAGCACCCGGGGGTGCATCGCGCCAGACGCCCATAATGGCGCCACCAAAGCTGGGGCGTGAGGAGGCGTTGCACATCATACGAGTCTTCACCACATCCAAAGGAGTAGTAGCGGCAGCGGCGACGGAACCCGCGATGAGGCCCATCATAATGTCCGCGCCCGTGCTACTTTCATCCTTGCTCTTCTTTGTAAACGAGCGATGCATCGTTCGAAGAGTCTCATACGCTGCGAACTTGACGGCCATGTCGGGCACGTCCTCAAGGAGCGTTGGAATGTAACCGGTGAATAACCCTCTCGGGCCGGCGGCGGCAGTGATTCTACGACCGGCGGCGATGACGTTTGGATAAACGCCAGCCTGCACTGATCGAATGCACACCGCGGCGGGCACCTTGACAATGGATGAACCCAAAGCCCCGATACCGCCCGCAACAAATGCGATTTGTGACAACGGCATGTCAGATCTTTCTTGAAGAATCTTCTTTGCCGTGCCATAGAACGCAAAGTACGCGCCAATGGCGAGTCCGGCGCCAGTGGCGGCGCCGAAACAGCCCTTGTACAAATGGCCCACTTCCAAAGTGAGCTTCGTCGCGCCAGCCTTGGCAGCTGATGCAAACGAACGCTTGCCTACGGCGACTGCACTATTCGTCACGGCACTCAAGCCGACGCCGTATTTTCCGCCACTCGGCGCCACACTTGGCGCGCTCCCCGTGCCCTTGAGCGACGCTTGCATGCGCACCTTGACCGTGTCCAAAGGGTGAATCGTACTTTGACTCGCCGCACGAGCCAATCCCCCGGCGATGACATCCTTAACAGGAATTAATCGTCCGATATCCTTGAACAACGACGTTTGCGCCGCCGTCGCTAATGAAACCTCAACGTACTCCTCCCCGTGACGTCGAGGTCGCGTCAACCGCCCCCGGCGGCCGAGCACCGTCTGCGCGGAAACTTCTCGCACCATTTCGGTTGTTTTATTGATTTGTCTTGGTTTGTCTTGTTTGATATCTAAGCCAGTGACTAAGCGAATGCAGATTTATATAGCTGTACACAAAGAATATACACTTCTAGTTGAAAACTCGAAGGAAACCTTTGTGAGCCGCCGCGTCTGCAGAGCCCCGCTCGTTCACCACCCCGATCAAAAGTTGATCGTCTAGATGTCTAAGACGTGCCTGTAGTGATTGTTTTGTCTGTTGCGCTTTACTAGGTAGTAATGCGGACGAAACTATCGATAAGGCTTTTTGTTGCCAAGAACTTTCTTGCCTCCAAGCGAGCGCGAGTGACCGTAGATCGATCGCCGGTATAGGCACGCGAACGGAGACGCCGTAGGCGCCAGACAAATTAACCTGTATTACGTCGACACACGATGCAGGGTTCGCGCGGTCAGTACTCACGTCTCGCACGTAAAACAACTTCCTCCGTCGAACAAACGTGGAAAATTGCACGTCCCATCGAGCACGCATCGCGAAAAAGGCAAACAAAAACTAACGCAGCAGAGCCACTCGATTGTCATCGTCATCGCCCACGCACCGTTTCACGCGTGTAATACGCTCGCGCCGCGTCGTTCCAAGACCCAGACGAAGACCCAGGCACGAGAACAACACTCCAGAGTAAAACCTACGCGAAAACAACCGCAACGAATGATCGCGTCAGTGCACAGCCCGCGACAATCACATTCCGCACGTTTGAACGTTGACGCCGCAACGCATCATCTTCATCACCAACTTTGACGGTCTCTCCGCGCACGCGCGACGACGCAACACCCACCTCTAAAGCACAGATAAACAAGATTGAATAAAACACACGAATTGGACTCGAAAGAAACCCGCGGACGATGCTCGATTTACCACTTAACGACCGGTCGTTTACGCCCATCGCGCCATCGCTCGGCTGCGTTCGCGAGCGATCTCGGTCAAAATCCTGTTCGTCGCGCCTCTGTGTTTTGCTTTGCGTTCGTATGGACTCGCGTGAACGATGGAGACAAATTGATGTCTATCGTTGGCGGCGGTAGATGCGAACTTTGCACGTCGTCGACCGCGCGGTGGTCGTGAGCGTCGTGCGATGCCGACCGCGGCGCGGTGACAGCGCAGAGGTGGAGGCGCGCGCCAAATGTGCCAGGTGGCGAGTGGATATAGTCTTGTATGGGTATACAGTATGAAGGTGGTCGGTTGGACAAGTGCCGCGCCCCCGACGGCTGGTCGACGACGACGACGACGACGGTGGTGGACGTCCGAGCGCATGCTGCGCGCATATGTACGCGTTACGGTGTGATCTGGGTTCTACAGTCTAGATTGTGCTAGGCGATGCGAGTTGGGCGAGCGCGCGCGCGGGGTCGACGGCGAGCGCGGAGGAGAGCACGGCGCACCCGCCGTTTTGGACGACGCAGTCGTCTTCAATGCGGATGCCGATGCCGCGGAGGTCTCGTGGGACGTCTAGGTCGTCGTGTGGGAAATATAAACCCGGCTCGATGGTGAAGACGACGTTGTTTTCAAAGGGTGTGGCGATGGAGACGGTGGGAACGTCGTGGGTGTCCATGCCGAGCCAGTGGCCGACGGAGTGCGGGTAGTATTTAGTGTACTCCCCGGATCGGATGAGGGACTGTGCGGACGTCTTCAGGAGCTTGGCCAGTCCATGGGCGAGGACTTCGACCGAGAGGCGATGCAAGTGCGCCAGGGATGTTTCGTGGTCGACACGCACGGCGCGCACGCACGCGTCGTGAGCGTCTAGTACGGCGCCGTACACGTCTTCTTGCGCTGATGTCCACTTGCCGTTTATCGGCCACGTGCGCGTGATGTCGCTGACGTAGCCATTTAATTCACATCCGGCATCCATGAGTAACAAATCGCCATCGCGAAGGATTTTGTCGTTTGGGTGATAGTGCACGACGCACGCTCCGGCGCCCGAGCCGACGACGGAAGGATACGCCAATCTATCTGCACCACCAATTCTACATGCGGCTTCATGCGCAGCCATGACGGCAGCCTCGCTCGAACCAACGCCACTGGTTGCATACGCACGAGCAAAGGCTTTGATGTCTAACTCTACGCTCTGTCGAATGAGCTCGATTTCTGCCTCGCTCTTGCGCCAACGCGAGACGTGCGTCAACGCCGTCAACCCTCGCACGTTCCCTCGCGTGACCCCATCGAGCTCAGCCGCAGCAAACGCTCGCTGCAATATATGCGATTCATCCCACGCGAGCTTCGTGACATCCGCGTAGACGCCACCTTTAGCATTTCTCAGCGCCGTCGCGACGGCGCCCGCCGCCGCTTCTCCCTTTGCCAAACCGACATCTGCCCCAAACACATCCGTCGCCGCTTTGGCGTTGATTCTCTCCCCGTCCCACGTGGCATATCGCGCGTCATACTCTGGCACGATGAGCGTGTACTTGACATCGTCTGCGGTGTCGCCGCGTTCGAGGACGCACGCGCACTCGGGCTGCGTCACGCCCGTCGCATACGCAAAGTCCGCGTCGGGCCTGTATTTCCCACTCGGGATAATCGTCCCTGGAAACTTGAGCTTTGGTGCGGCGACGAGAACGGCGACTGAATTCCGCGGCATACCGACGGCGAGCGCGCGCCGGCGGGCGGCATATTCGTCTCGAGTGATGCCTGGTGTGAGCTCCCGCGCGCTCGAGAGCAAGTGTGGGTGCGTGACGTGCGTGGGTTGACCCGCGACCGCGGCTGCGTCGTGGGAGAGCGCTCGAGCGAGCGCTAGGGTGAAGCCATGGTGCGTGATGGACGCGCCCGCGCGTGCGCGAGAGAGCATCGCGACGGGGTGTGAGGCAGTTGGACATTTTGACGTTTTCAGCGGAGCTCGCGGCGGCGACGTGGTCGCAAACTCTTTGTGGCGGCGACGAGATACACGATGCGCTATAAAAATGTCAGTATAATACAGCGTAACTCTATGTGTTGCCAACGCGGCGTGGTCTATACATCTAAAGAAAGAATTAAAATTTACGGCGTCACGAAGACGCCTCGCGCGGTTTCTAGCACCGAGAAAAAACATCCACCACCGAGACCGATCCATAACACACGCGGTTGCAAACCCTTGAACATGGCCATTGCACCCTCTTCTGAGACGGTTTTCCTCACACAGTCTATGACGCCGCGATAGGCGTCAGGATTGGTCATTAAACGCGTCTTGACGACATCGAGCGGCGTCGTCACGGCTCCCGTGAACGCCCCAGCCACCGCACCGAGCGCTGCAGCTTCGCCGCCATTCACATCGCCCGCACCATTGAATTCTTTCCACGTCGTCTTCATGGTCTCGTACCCCGCAAACTCGATGGCGTCGAATGGTAAGTCTCGCAACAAGAAGGAACCGTATCCCGCGAATAACCCACTCACGCCCGTCGCCGCGATAATCCCGCTCACGCTCGCCGCTGCGCTCGCGCCTACTTGCCTACGCGTCTTAATCACCTCTGTCGGCACGCGCACGACGCTCGATACCAACCCAGCGACGGCACCAGCGGTGAGCCTCGCGCCCACGCCTCCGTCGCCTCCCTCGCCATCCTCCAGCGCGCGCTTCATCGGCTCATACGCCGCGAAAAACAACGCACTCGCGGGCGCTACGCCCAACAAATTCCCTCCAATCCCTCTGTACAACCCGCGAAAGAGATGCACACGCGCGTCACCGCGTCGCGCGGCTTGGAGCCGGGTCTTGATGGTGTCCAGTGGGTAAAACGCCGCTTCGACGGCGCACCCCGCGACGGCGCCGCTCGCCATGTGCCCCGCGAGTTCGCGCGCGGACATCATCGACGACGATGCGCTCGAGCCGCTCGACGGCGACGGCGACGGCGACGGCGACGCGCGCGCGGCGTCGGTGGTGCGGTCGCTCATCGCGCGCGGTCGAGTGACGTCAAGTGGCGGTGACCGCCACAGTCGCACGCGCGAGCACACGACGACGACGACGACGACGACGACGACGACGACGACGCGCGCGCGCAGAGGCGATGACGTCGTCATCGCCGTCACCGTCGTCGCCGACGCCGCGCGAATGCGTCGACGATACCTCACCAGAAGCGACGACGACGACGACGACGACAGCTGAAGAGGAAACGACTCGGTCCAAAGTAGTCATCTTGTTGGCTGGCGCGCTCGGCGACGCGACGCCGCTGTGTGACCACGGCGCGAAGCTCGAGCGCGCGTTATATGTCGCACACGGTGGCGTCAGCCGGGCTTATCGCACGCGCGCGAGGGAGCTGGTGGCGAATTTTAAAAGAAATGTAAAGCTCGCGGGGAGCGTCGTTCGCGGAGATACGTCAGCTGAAGACGTTGTGACGATGCCCGTGACTGATTTAGCCACTGAGGAAGCGCAAGTTGAACGGGATAGAATGGAGGAGCGCGCGGTGCGAAAGAGGACGCGGACGCATTTTGATGACGGTGTGAATTCAGAGGCGTACGTGTGCCCGGAGTGCGGCTCGAACCAGTGCAAGTACGTGATGTTGAGCGACAGCCGAGACGTGCGTAAGGCTGAGATTTGGGGTGGAAGTTCAAATGATGAGTGTCTGGCGTTGATTCAGTGCCAAAATTGTCAGCACGAGTGGAAGACGACAAAATGAGCTCGCATGAAGAGTTGGAATATTTGATGTGTGAGTCTACGTTGTTTCATGTATGAATGAAGTGTTTGCTAGAATGTTGGCTAGAATGTATAGATAGTTGTTGATGTTGTTGTAATCGAAGTATCAGTTTTCTTTGACGAGCTTAACTACGTCTTCTTCAAGAGATGTGAAAGCGCCACTTCGTGAAAGAAAGTGAAACATCGCGTCTTGGTACAACGCGCGAATATTTTCAGCAGGTCCACATGCACACTTGTCCAAAATTTTCGATACAAACTTTTTCGTCTTCATCGAGCCATCAGATTTTGACAAAATCTTCTCGCCGAGTTTCTGCCATTTGACCTTTTTGGCAGCTTCAGCTGCGGCGGTCTCTTCTTCGGTGACTTCATCTTCAGCGCCAAACGCCTTCTTTGTTCCCGCGAAATCAGCATCGACAGCTCGACCGACGCCGGCACCCAAACCTTGTCTATTTTTGTTTGCCCCAGCATGTGTATCTTCAAATAGCTTTGTTTGGTCGTCTTCATCAAAACCACGCTTCCGTTCAAGTGCGTCCATGTCGTCGCTTTTGGCCCCGCCATGTCCTTCTGGGCGAAAGCCCACGCGCCAGCCCCACCAGTCTTCCGATGGTGGATCAAAGACCCATTTGGGTCGTTCAATCTCTATAACTTTCTTCTTCGGTTTCGCTGCCTCTGTAGGTACCGCGACAGCCTTGGTATCTTTATCGTCTTCGCTATCTGATTCGCTCGCCGACGTTTCTGCGTTTGTCGCTCGCACTTCTGGCAACGCCACGAAGCCCCCACCTAAAATCGCGTCAAGATCTGTCGCGCTATAATTTGACACCATCTTTTGAGACTCTCGCTTTTGATACCGCCCAGCATGACTCACTACCGATCGCCCGACTTCATTCTTCTTGGCTTTTTTCGCCTCCTTTTTCGCCGCCTTTTTCTCCTCCTTGGTCAACTTGCGCTTCTTCTCTTTTTTCGACGCCGAATCGCTCGCGCTCTCCTCCGCACGCGTCTTTGCCAATTCTTCCGCGCTGTGTGTGCGATTCAACGAACGTAAAACATCATCAAACGCAACCGTATTCATCGTCCAGTTGGTCGAGTTTTTCCCGCTCGCATCGTTCTTCACGTCAGCCCCTACACCTGTCCCAACCATGCGTTTCTTCGCATGCAAGTGCTTCACGATGCCGTCCTTATTCTTCCCTAGTCCACAACCCTCGCGCCAGCCCATGGTGGTGAGCATTTTCATCCCGAATCCATCGCGCTCGACGCCCTGGTACAACGTTTTGGGCTTGGTCTCAGCCGCCATTCTTTACACCGACGTCGACGCCGCGCTAGAGGTTTATCGCGCGTCGGCGCGCGAAAGTGCTCGAGAAATACGTTGTTACACGCGCAGTGGCGAGTCCCGCGCGGTAACGCGGCGTGGTGTGGCGACGCGAGGCGGCGGCGCGATGGGGTGTCCCACAGCTCCGCTGGCCCAGAAGTATGAAAGCATTCTCGCGACTATGCGTTACAATGATCCTAACATGTTACGTAAACGAGCCTCGGTGGCGCGTTCTTCGGCTAATTGCGCGTTGAATTGCGCGAGTTGAACGTCGACGTCGGAGCCGTACGCGTCCGGGATGTCGAGCGTGCCTGGAGTGTTTGTGGCGAGCGCGGCGAGCCATCGCTCAGAGGCTTCGGCGCGCGCGCTCTGCGCTTGAATGTTGCGCTTCAGCGCATCCATCGTGGCGCGAATGCTATCTAGAGGAGCGGATTCTATCTCTTCGAATCGTTCAACTGCGTTTTCTTCGATGGTGTCGTTGTGCTTGCGCTTGCGCGACGTGGGCGACGCGAATTCCTCGTGCGGTGGCGTATCCGGGCTGCACACGTTTGCCAACAACTCTGGCTCGGGCTCGTACGGTGTAAACGTGTACGATGGATGACCAGGAGGGAGATAAATGCATTCGCCTTTTGTCAATCCCTCTAAACGATTCAAAAGCATCGTGATCAAGGATTGGAACAACGCAATCCAAGGAATGTTTTCAAGCTTGTGAAAGTGTGGATCGTATCGAGCTTGGGCGAGCATGCATCGACCGTACTCGGACGGGTAGCTCGGAAGCACGGTGTTGATGTAGTCGATGAATGCACGCGCAGGGGTGTCCGTCATGTCAAGCGGCGGAAGTCTAACCGCACGAATGGCTTCGAGTATCTTGGCCCGCTTTTCTTCACTCCTCCATCCCGGCGGCGGCAACGCGGCGTTCACGAGACCAATCTCCACTGGTGGCCACTGCTTGGTGTCGTCGCTTCGGGCAGCTTCGAATATCTTACGTTCCACTTGATCCAGCGCGTTATTAAACACCATAATGCATGCGTTTGCACTCACGCGCGGCTTGATTGTTAAATCAACGTATCCTGGCTTCAACGCCTCTTCAACCTCCGCCGCGAGGTGCGCAATGCGGCGTCGCGGGGCTTTTGGCGCGCGCTCGGCCAAGAACACCAGCGCGCGCGCAAGTTTATCATCGGTCCAGTGTTCGGGCCCTTCTGGATTGAGAAAAATCACAAGTGCACCCTTCACACCCGCGTTTTCAATCGTGCGACGAATATCTCTCTCCGCGTCTTCAGAGCAGTTGTCACGAGTGGCCACCATGATAACGACAGGCGCTTCGCCCTTTTTTGCGGCTGAATAAAACGCGTGCAAGCGGTCGAGTTCATGCTGCTCGCAAACTCCAACACCACAATCAAGGATGAAAATTGCTGCTGACGCACCAGCGTCTGCACCAGCCGCGTTCGCCATCATTGCCGGAACGTCGCGCACGATTATCCACGCCAAAGGCCCGACGACGTGCTCGTGCTCATCCGCGCTCGTCGGGGATGGAAGGCGCGTGCCGTAAAGAGACAAAATAGAGCCTGTATGAGGATCGATCTTGTGCGCGCTTGCGCCTCGAGACAGTTTCGTGCGCAGCCACTCTGCAGCTAACGTTGCGGCGGCTGTACGCGGGCGGGAAGACGCCTTCGGTCCCGTGTCAGCCTCTGCGCCGGTACAAATGAGGCACTTCCACACGAGTGCGCTTGGCGCGGCCATCGCGGCGGCTTCGTTAAGTGCCATTCCTAACGTTTTCGGCATATCCATGGGCGCACCGAATTCCGGTGAGCGCGACATTTCAATCTTCTGACGCAACTGCGCAAGCATGTCTTGCGGTCGAGACGTTGACGCGTGCTCGTCAAACAACGCTCGTGCGGCGTTGATGTTCGACCCTGGTACCGGACTTGCCATAGAAAGCGCTTCGTTAATAAGCCGCTCACGCCTGAATTCTTTCGAATTCATACGCCAGCGCGAGAACATCAAACGGGACATCGCTAAGCGCATCTTTTCCTTTCGCCGCGCCGCCTTTGCTGCGGCTGCCTCGCGCCGAGCCTTCTCCTCTGCAATCAAGCGCTGGCGCTCGGCTTCGGCAATCGCCGCCTGTCGCGCGCGCTCTTCGGCTTCGGCCTTGGCGATTGCTGCGAGGCGTGCCACCTCTGCAGCTTCTCTCGCCCGTCGCTCGGCTTCCAAACGCTGTCTTTCAGCCTCTTCTTCAGCACGACGGCGCTCGGCTTCGGCGACTGCCCTCGCCTCTGCTTCAGCCTTCGCGCGCGCTGCTTCCTGTGCGATTCGTTTGCGCTCTGCCTCTGCCGCTTCCGCTTCCGCGCGAGCCTTCGCCTCTGCCGCTTTCGCCTCCTCTTCAGCCTTGCGTGCGGCTTCCTCAGCCTCCTTCGCCTTACGTTCTTCTTCTTGCGCCGCTTTCTTCTCAGCCTCCTTGCGCTCCTCAATTTCCTTCTTCTTCGCCTCTATTGCTGCGCGCTCAGTGGCAAGCGCGGCTTCACGCTCTGCAATTTTCGCCCGCAATTCATCGGCTTGAGCCTTACGCTTTTCGGCCTCTGTCTGCGGTGGCGGCAGCGTGGATGCGTTGGGCGTTGGCGCCGTCAATTTTGCGGTGGAGCTGAACACTGGAAGTTGCTTCGCCATGATTCTCGACGATTCAACTTTACCCACAATCTCCAACAAGTATGAGGACGCACGCTTTTTATCAACCAAATCGGATCGAGAAATCGGAAACTCATCCGCGGGTGAAATAAAGGATGAATCTCGAATCATCAACGCGGGCGATTTATCGCCATCCTTGCCTCTGCTCACCGTAAGTCCGTGGTGCAACAGCAACGCTTCGGCTTCGATATCATCCGTGTGCAAGAGACGCGCGATTTCAGCCACGGGAACGACCACTTTGCTGTACGTGGCGTTCATAACTTCGAGCGCCTTGCCGCGCATGCTGTTAAAAAACTTGTGCAAACAGCATGCTTGCAAATACGTCGCCCGCTCGACCAGACGGAAGAATCCAGCAAAGTTATTCGAGTGATACACACGATGACATTCGAGTGCGAATTGAACATCCTTGTGTTTCAACACTTCTGGACGAACACCGCGTAAGTCATTCAACATTTCTGACCGCTGCACCGCGTATCGCCCGTGTGAATCGATGCGCAAGAGCAACTGGTAGCAGAACATTTCCGCCTCGGCATCTATGCTAAGTTTCACATCCCTATCTGCATGGTCATCGTACATGTGACGCAGTGAAGTGAGCGTCTTCGTAAGCTGCTCGACGTTCAAGTGCGAATTATGACCGTCTGGGTTCGTCGCCGACGCCGCTTCTTCGCAGAGTTCGTGCTCGGAGAGAATGGTGTATCGCACCATTTGCTCCATGAGCTTCACCGCGAATGAATCCGTGATTTGCTGCAAGTTCAAATCTTGTCGAATCGAACGGAGGCGATCCCAAAGAAACTTACTCTTCGTCATGAAACTCTCGTCTCGCCCATCTAAAATTCTCCAGAGCTGGTCTATGGCTAATTGCAACCCTTTCGGCGTACGCACCATATCTGGAGTGATACCATCGACGATGCGCGTGTACTTTTTCACGCACAATTCTGGATGCGACGTCATGCGATCGTCAGCGTCTGGCCGCTCAAATAGTTCTAAATCACCGTTCGCTGACCGAAATGCTCGCTCTTTTTCTGGACACATCAAGTCACACGTGCCGACAACGTATCCCGATGTCATGTCTATAATTTCTCCGTCGGCGTTTACTTTGCTCTTTGCCGGCGACGCCTTGGGAGGAGGCATCTGCGTGGTATTTGCTATGCTAGCGAGACCCGTCACCGGTTGACGAGGTAGCGGCGGTACAAATGCGACTTTCTCGCCTCCTCCAAACGCGGAAGCGCTCGAAAACGCCTCACGCTTGACGTCGTCAACCTTTGGCGCTCCAAAAGCGCCAAACGCCGATGGCGTGCTCGGCGACGCCATCGCTGTGTTTGCCTTGACTATAGGCGCGAACGGGGTTGCCGACGAGTTCAAACCTCCACCAAAAGGACTTCCTGACGTTGATGGCGTCGGCGATGTCGCCGCGCCGAAACCGAAAGACGTAGGCGCGTGTTCTGGCATTTTTAGCGCGAACGGCGTCGACGACGTACTCGGCGCGCTCGCGCCGAACGCAGAAGATCCTCCGAACGGCAAGTTTGTCGCTGATGCGGGCGCGCTAAACGGTGAGCTCGTCGCCGGCGCGGATGCGCCAAACGGTGAGCTCATCACCGACGCCGGCGCACCAAACGACGAGCTCGGCGCCGCAGGAGAAGCGCTGAAAGGCGAGCTCGTCGCTGCAGGCGCGCCAAACGGCGAACTTGGCGCCGAAGCCGCAGGCGCGCCAAATGGTGAAACAATCGAACTCCCGAATGGCGCCGGTGACGACGTCGCGGGTGCACCAAAAGATGAAGGCGATGTGCTCGCAGCGCCAAACGGCGACGCACTCGCGAACGCGTTCGAGCCACCCGCGGCTCCGAACGGATTCGCTGCCACCGGTGCACCGAATCCCGCGCTCGTCGCCGCCGGCGCACCAAACGCGCTCGGCGCGGCACTCATACCACTCCCAAACCCACTCGTGCTCGCCGCGCCGAACGGCGACGTCGACGCCGGAGCGCCAAACGCGCTCGCGCTCGCGCCCCCAAACGCGCCTCCACTTCCCCCGAACGGCGACGTCGCCGCACCACCGAACGCCCCAGGCGCACCGAACGATCCAGTCGCACTCGCACCACCGAACGGCGATCCCCCGAACGGCCCAGACGCGGCGGTACTGGCGCCGAATCCGCCTTGAGCACCAAACGGTGCGCTGCTCGGCGCACCGCCGAACGGCCCGCCCGGCGCCGCGGGCGTCGACGACGACGGCGCGCCGAACGGGTTCGCGTTCGCCTGCGCGTTGTTCTGCGCGTTCCTGTCGCCGAACATCGCGCGCGGACGATGACGGGACGACGACGACGCGTCGCGCTCTGCCGAGCGAGAGCCGTGTGCGCACACGACGCCACAACTCGACGATGCGCACGTCGACGACGATGCGCGCCGACGTCACGGGGACTTCATCATCGCGCGCGCGCGGTGCGTGCGTTTTCGATCGCCGGCGAGCGCGCGGACGGGCGACGTCGACGTCGCGCGCGAGCGTGCGACCGCAAGATGGCGCGGGTGACGATGCGCCTCCTCGCGCGCCCGGAATTCAACAGCGCGGGTCGGCCGAGCGGTTGACCAACGTGCAAGGCGCGCGCGCGTTTCGGTTGGGCGTGTTCGCCGACGCGCAGTACGGCGATAAGGCGGACGAGGAGCGCGCGGATGAGAAGGGTAGAGTGAAGTATTTTCGTCGCGGCGCCAGCCGCCTGGCGGAGTGCTACGAGGCGTTCGCGGAGCATCGCGAGGAGCTCAGTGGGATTATTAATTTGGGAGATTTATTTGATGGATATAACGAGGACGATAAGTCCACGTGGCCGGTGCTGCGAACACCGATGTCGGCGGAATTAGTAGAAAAGAACCGCCGTGACTTGTCGGTGATGAGCGAAATACAAAAGAGCGCTCCGAGTAAAGTTCATCATTGCATCGGGAATCACGACTGTAGTGTGCCTAGGGTGGAATTGCTCGAAGCGTTGGGTGTTCGAGATGGGTTGTCGTATTACTCCACACGCTTGCCGCGACGTTGGAGGCTGATAATTTTGGACACGACGGATGTCAATCCGCGATATATGCCTTCGGCGCGCGATAGCGAAGAATACCGCTTTGGTATGGAGTTCGTATCGAGTAAGGGTAGACATGAGATCGCTCCATGGGGTGGCGGCATTGGTCCAACGCAAATGCAATGGCTACGTGATGAACTCGAGAGCGCCAAGGCGAATGGCGAGCGTGTCATCGTGGCGTCGCACAACGCGCTACATGTTCGCGCTGCAAGAGAAAAAATGAGCGCATGGAACGCGGATGAAGTCTCGGCGCTATTTGAAGAATACTGTGCGACCGTAAAAATCTGTCTCGCCGGACACGACCACCCAGGCGATTACTACATGAGCAAAAATGGGGTGCATTACGTTACGCTTGAAGCGATGCTTGAGGCGAATACCACGTCGTATGCATATTTAACGGTGTACGACCATGTCGCCGAACTTCAGGGCGTGGGCATCGCAACAAGTCGACGCATGCGAGTTAGTCCACACGGAGTTTTCACAGGAATAGCAACCTTTGGCGCGGACACTATAGCCGACATCGCGGGCACTGGTTCGCCGACGCGCATCGAGAGTACTGAACTTTCTCTCGTCGAGTGGATTAACAAGTATGGCAGGGATAAGAATTAATAGATTGTTGTAATGTAAATGTTAAATTGTATTCATGTCTTGTCAAACATCAATGTTGTGAAGATCTGTACGGCAGACAGGTCGTTCGGCTACGCGTTTGTGTGTGATGTCGTGGATCCAACCGAGACGGGTCTGGCGCTTACGCGGCGACCGGAGCGGCTTCGAGCCATTCGACGGTATCTCTCCAGTCGGCGTATTGAAACGCATCTTGGTTTTCGAAACCCGCACCGGTGGCGTGCACACCGCACGTATCAGCACCGTGTTGATACTCCTCCTTGAAGACGCCCGGCAAGTTGCGGCGGCGAAGCTTGGAATCCCACTGGCGGTTCCACAAGTTGTAACCACCCTTGAGGCCGACGATGTTGACGTAGCCCATTTCATCCATGATTTCAAGGGCTTGGATAGCGCGGTTGCGACCATCAGAGCAAGACACAATGACGCGCGCTTCCTTATCCGGGAACATCTTTTCAATTTGCGCCTTGAACCCTTCGTTCACGGATTGCACGTACACCTTTTCACCCTTCTCGCTGTCGTACTTGCGCGACGCGTTGATCAAGGAGCACACCTTAAATCGTTGATCGGTCTTCGGGAAGTTACCCATGAAGTCAATCTCGCTGTCCGCGCGCACGTCCAAAACAGTGTACCCGCCGGCGACGAGCAAGATCATGCCTTCGAGCGAATCCGCGATGCCAGCTTCGGGGAAATCCGCGAGCACCTCGTTGATGATCTCATCACTGAAACCGTGGTGCGGTTCCTTATAGATACCACCATCCATGCGCGGCGTCGCACGCGTCACCGCGCGCGTCGCACGCGACGTCTTCGGGGCCACAGCGGCGCGCACCGCTGGGCGAGTCGCCATCGTCATCGAAAGCGCAGACATTGTATGTATTCTGTGTGAACGGGTACTGTGTGAACGGGTACGAAGCGCGCGGTAAAAAACGAGCTCGACGTGTGATAGTCTTGAGGAGCGATGTGCGTCGCGATCTGCCGCGCCAGACGCGCGCGATGGCCCACTCGAGCGCCTCTGGAAGCTTTATCCACTTTCGTTCCCGACGTTGGTGGCGTCATTCGCGACGCGCTAAATCACTCTTCATTGGCGTGCAAGTGCGTGTAGTACGCATCATCCGCGTCGAAGTGGGCGAAAATGCACGCCGAGAGGCCCCCTGTTTCCGGGGTCATTTTCTTTCGTGTCGCTTAAGTATGGGTGGTGTGTGACGCCACCAATGTAGGGCCCGACCGCTCCAGTCGATGATGCCGCACACGACGACGACGCGCCGAAGACGACGACGCCGACGACGATGGATGGCGTCGTGCGCGCGTTCGCGCGGCGATGCGCGGCGCGCATGCGCATCTCTCGCGTCGCTGCGTCGCGCTCGGCGTCGACAGGGATCGCGGATGACGACGCGAGACGAGCGCGCGTGAACCGCGCGCTGTATCGCGCCAAGCAGCGAGGATTTTTAGAGCTGGACATTGTCGTCGGTGAGTGGGCGTCGCGCGTGTTGGTGAATGCGGACGTGAAGTTTTTAGATGAGTTTGATGCGGTGCTTGAGGCGGAGAATCCGGATTTGTTTAAATGGTTGACGATGCAAGAAGAGGCGCCGGCGGAGTACAAGGCGAACGCGGCGTATCGCTCGCTCGAGGCGCACTGCGTGAAGTTTTTGGACGAGAAGAGCGATAAGGAGACGCGTGCGGCCATGGGACGGGAGTGGATTAGAGGTTGGAACGACACGGGCAAAGGCAATCAATGAGTGCGCGACGCGCGTTTAGATTAATTTGAGTATTAGGTAGTGTGTATTAAAATTTGTCGCAATAGCAACTTCTTCCAACGTAGAGTCAACGAGGAATGTTTTCATTCACACGTCGTATTATTAGCCCTCAAGTGAGTCGAGGATATTAAATGTGTCATCATGATGGCATATTTATTCCTTGGCACCTTCAGTGGAAACCGGGGTTTGGTCGGCGTTCTTGATCCACACGTACCAGTACGCGGCGGCGACGAAGATGATTTCAACCGCGAGGACGATGACGCCGTACCACCAAGTTTTCCAGTCGGAGCGGAAGACCGGGGCCATGGTCAAGGAGAAGATGGTCATGAGCTTAATGAGAATGTTCAACGCCGGGCCAGAGGTATCCTTGAACGGGTCACCGACAGTGTCACCAACAACGCACGCCTTGTGCGTGTTGGACTTCTTGCCACCATAGGTGTTTTCGTTTTCGATGTACTTCTTGGAGTTATCCCAAGCACCACCGGCGTTGGACATCATCACCGCAAGCATGAAGCCAGAAGCGATGGCGCCACCGAGGAGACCACCGAGGCACTTGGCACCAACCAAGAGACCAACGGCGATCGGGGTCATGACAGCCAAGATGCCCGGGATCAACATTTCGTTGATGGATGCCTTGGTGCACATCTTCACGCACGCCATGTGGTCGCACTTGACACCTTCCTTGCCTTCGAGGAGACCCGGGATGTCACGGAACTGGCGTTGGACTTCGACGATAATAGCACCGGCAGCCTTACGCACGGAGAGCATGGTGAGGGCAGCGAACAAGAACGGCAACATGGCACCGAAAATGACACCGGTGAGCACGTAGGCATCGGTGAGGGACATGGCGGAGGCTAAGCAACGGTAGTCGGCAACACCACCAATCATGCAGGCGTACGGGACATCCTTGACGTACGCGTTCATCAAAGAAAGCGCGGTCAAGACGGCGGAGCCAATGGCGAAACCCTTACCGGTGGCGGCAGTGGTGTTACCGAGGGCGTCGAGCTTGTCGGTGCGCTCGCGAACTTCGTCGGGGACACCTGCAGACATTTCGGCGATACCACCGGCGTTGTCCGCAACCGGACCGTACGCATCAGTGGCAAGAGTGACACCAAGGGTAGACAACATACCGACGGCGGAGATGGAGATACCGTACAAACCAGAAGTACCGGCACCCGCGACGTTGTAGCACGCCAACACGGTGGCGCAGATGACGAGCGTCGGCGGGAAGACAGAGATCATACCGATACCCAAACCTTGGATGATGACAGTCGCGGCACCGCCAGCAGAACCGGCGTGAGTGATGGACTTCACCGGGGCGTAGGCGTAGGACGTGCAGTACTCGGTGGCTTCACCAATCAAGATACCAGCGACGAGACCGATGATGATGCAGCCAAAGTATCTGTAACCAACCTTGGAACCTTCGAAGAGCATTTCAACGCACGCAATGGCGAAGACAATCACAAGGACGGAGGCAGAGTACACACCACGGTGGAGCGCGTGGAGAAGTTCAGATTGAGAAGCGTCATCTTTGGTGGAGACGGTCCAGAAACCAATGGTCGCGGCGAGGATACCGAAGCCAGAGATCCAGAACGGCAACGCCAATTCACGGTTGTCAGAGGAGAGAGCAGCGCAAGCAATGATGGAGCCAACGAAGGATTCGAAAAGATCGGCACCCATACCGGCGACATCACCGACGTTGTCACCGACGTTGTCGGCAACCGTGGCGGGGTTGCGAGGGTCATCTTCCGGAATGTCAGACTCAACCTTGCCGACGAGGTCAGCGCCGACGTCGGCAGCCTTGGTGTAGATACCACCAGCCACACGCGCGAAGAGAGCGATGGAGGAAGCACCGAAACCGAAGCCAGACAAGTATCTGATAGCATCACGCATGTCGAGGTCGGCGCCCGAGAGGGTACCGTTTGCGGTGCCAGTGGCCGCGGAGCCAGACTGCGCAGTCGCGAAGATGTAGAACAAGACGCTCAAGCCGAGGATACCGAACGCGACGACGGAGAAGCCCATGACGGCACCACCGGCGAAAGCGATTTGAAGCGCTTGGTTCAAGCCAGAGCGCGCCGCTTCCATCGTCTTAACGTTGGTTTGCGTAGCAACCTTCATACCGGCCCAGCCCGCGGACGCGGACAACACGGCGCCAGTGACAAAGCACAGCATCGTTTGCCAGCCACCCTTCTTGGTGCTGAGGAAGTACTCACCATTCACCAAGTAGGCCGGCGTGTCATCTTGGGATTCCAAGATACCGACGATGAACGCCGCAACGCACGCCACAAACGGCGCCAAGTACGAGTACTCGGTCACCAAGAAGGACGTCGCCCCCGTGGAAATTTGCTCGGCGATGAACAACTGCTCACCTTGCCCGTTCGGCGCCTTTCTCACGCGAGCCATGAGAACAGCAACCATACCGAGCGCGATGATACCGCCCAAGAACGGCACCGACACAATCACCAACGGCGTGATTTCTTCATCCGTGAAAATCATCTTGACAGATCAAGGGTTTTTCAAACCGAGGTCTTGCGCAAACAAACACCGATGATCGAGCGCGCGTACAGTGCTTCTACTCGCGAACGTCTGCGACAGAAACGCAGAAACGAAAGGACGAGTGGGTACGTATACGGTTGTGTACGTACGCGGGAACGGGCGAGATCACGTGACGCGAGAGGCACGGAGTGCGGTGCCAGCGCACCGGGCGATTATTGTCACGCATCGTGGATAGGTCGGTCGTCTATCCACTCGACCGTGCGTACCCCATGTGTGTATGCGTAAACAGTATGTACGACGGGTCGTATGTCGGCACCTTCGCGCCGCCACGACGGTGACGCGTCGCACCCACGCATATGGGGGGGTTGATGACCACACTACGAGCGATGTTGCGCGATAATAATTCCCCTGCGTCGCGATGGGACGGCACATGGTGCCACGTGGCACGTTTTGTGGGTGTCGGACCCACGTCTCGCGCCCGCGCGGCGCCGTGAGTCGCCGTCGCCGTCGCCGTCGCCGCGATGACGACGACGACGCACGCCACGAGCGCCGTCGCGGCGGTCGTCGTCGGCGCGTTCGTCGCGGGCGCGGTCGCGGCGACGGCGTTGAGCCGGCGCGTGAAGGGTGAGGACCACGGCGATGGCGTGGGCGTCGGCGTGGGCGTGGGTGGTGTCGGGCGCGTCGGTGGTGACGCGGTGCGGTGCGTGGACGTCGAGCGCGATGTGGGTGGTGTGCGTGGGGTGGCGACGGTGCCGTCGACGAGTGCGTTTGATATGTCGGATGAGATTTTGCGCGAGCAGTTTACGCGCAATGTGCAGTTTTTTGGCGAACGCGGGCAGAGCGCGGTGCGGGACGCGTTCATCGTCGTCGTCGGGCTCGGTGGTGTTGGTTCACACGCGGCGCATATGATTCTGAGAAGTGGCATCGGGAAGTTACGGGTGATCGATTTCGATCAGGTGAGTTTGAGTTCGCTGAATAGGCACGCGACGGCGACGCGGGCGGATGTCGGCACGGCAAAGGCGACGTGTTTGAAAAAGCACTTTGCGGAAATTTATCCCGAAGCAGATGTTGATGCGCGCGTGGCGATGTATGAAGCTGATGCTGAGGAAGAACTGCTAGGACCATGGTTCGGGACATCACAAGAACCGGATTTTGTGGTGGATTGTATCGATAATATTGACACGAAAATCGCTCTTCTTGCGGCGTGCGTGCGCAGAAACATACGCGTGGTGACATCAGGAGGCGCCGGGGCAAAGTGTGACCCGACGCGATTGCGATTTGCTGACATTGCTGATTGTGGTGCCGATCCGCTCGCGCGTGCGGTACGATATCGGTTAAATAAAGAGTATAAAATCCAGGGCGGTATCACGGCGTTGATTTCCATCGAAAAGCAGCGATGCGAACTCGTCGCGGAGATGGAACTCAAAGAAGGCGAGACGCTTTCGGATTATCAAGTCATTCCGAATTTCCGCGTACGTACGATCCCTGTGCTCGGGTGCGTGCCGGCCATTTTCGGCATGGCGCTCGCGAGTCACGTGCTCACTGAAATCGCCGAGGCGCCCTTCGATGGCGAGCCGCTCATCGTCTTGCGGTCAAAGCAATACGACACGCAGCTTGACCGTTTGCGTGAACGCGAAAACGAGCGCGGACGCGAAGTGGCGAATATGGCTGTTGACTTGGAAGACGTCATGTATTTAGTGCGCGAAGTCTGGTGCGCGTTGAGCGCGAGAGACACATCGAACAAGCGCTTGAAGGCGTATTGGCGCAACACGAGCGGGTTGTCATTGACTCGTTGGGATCCGGCCAAAGGAGCGACGCTGGACAATCTCGTGCTGCTCACCACGGATGAAGCCGATGCACATGATGCAAAATGCGCGCTAGAAGGTGGGTTTATTGCGTTGTGTGACGAAGAACCCGACCTTGCGGCGTTCGTTACGTCAAGGCTCAACCGCGTCAAATTAGACTTTGGTATACCGTGAATTAGAAACTATAGCGAAACGTAGGGCGCATTGTCGTTAATATCATCAACCTAGAGGTTTGCGTTACAATTTACACATGATCTGCTAATCTTTTATAAATTTACCAAGGTGTCGCGATCGGAATCAATGTCTTGATAGCCTCCGTCAACGGTGAACGTGTCGTTCGGCTTGAACGTGCCTCCCGCACCGGTGATACGCCCACTACGCACCGGTGACCCGGGCGTGGCCTCACTTTGATACTCCATACCATGATGGACGTTTATATTACCTCCACTATACGGTGCCGTCGACGGATCGCTATACATATCGCCATCCACCGACCCTTCTAACAATCCTTTGCTCCACATTAACACCCAAAGCGCGACGCTCGCCACACGAATAAAAAACGCAAACACTTCAGGCATGAGGGTAAAAAAGTTATTGATACCTGCCGCAACGATACCATACTGCAAACTCAAAACCTCTTTCACCTCAGCACTCGCACCGGTGGTTTCCGCTACCAGTCCCGTGCTCGCTGAACTAATCGCGCTCGCGTACGTGCACAACCACAAAAAGTCCACCACCGTGAGCACCAACAACGCGCACGCGTAAATCTTCAACAACCTCGGCGCCTTAATCTCCATCGCCACCACGGCATAGAGCGATAACGCCATCGCCGTAGGATGTATCGAGCCGTACACAAAGCTCATGCTTCCGCACATGGCGATGAGAATTTGCGCGTACACCGATGCGCGCGCAATCTTGAACATCTGCCGCCCACCCACGCCCTGGTCTTCGAGCGCGTGCAACACGTGGTCGATGCGTGCCGCAATCGACTCCATCGTCGTCGTCGTTACTGTCGTCGTCGCTGACTGGCGCGGCGTCGAGCGCAGTAATCCAGCGCCGTGTGTCGCGAAACACAGAGATAAAACCTCCGCGAACGGACACTCGCCGTAGTGTGCGTCGAATACATCGATCACCACGACAGTGTCACAATCGCGAGAAGATCTCACTTTTCGCAGTCGTGACGCGGATAAGACGCGCGCGTGCCCGCCGCACACGCCGACGCGCCGCCAGCCCGCGTCGCGCCCAGCACGCCCGCGCACGTCGACGGTAAAGTTACGATTTATAACATGCACGCGTTCACCCCGACGGTGGATGGCGCGCGCGCGAGTTATCGCGGCGCGAGTGTACGCGCGAAGACACAGACGCAGCGATCGACGAAGCGCGCGGCGATCTGCGTGAGCGCGGCGCAGGATCCGATTCTGTTGCGCGCAGCGCGAGGGGAGGATGTTGAACGTCCCCCGGTGTGGTTGATGCGCCAAGCGGGACGGTACATGGCGGAATTCCGCGCGTATTCGAACAAGTTTCCTTTCCGTCACCGGTCAGAGACGAGCGAAATCGCGATTGAGCTTTCGTTGCAACCGTGGCGTGCGTTCAAGCCGGATGGGGTGATTATGTTTAGCGATATCTTGACTCCGTTGCCTGCGCTTGGGGTGGAGTTTGACGTGGTCAAGGGCAAGGGTCCGGTGATTTCCACGCCGGTGCGAACGATGGACGACGTCAAGGCGTTGAAGACGATGGACGACCCGGACGCTCAGTTGCCATTTATTCGCGAAATTTTGAGTTCTTTGCGTCAAGAGGTTGATGGACAGTCCACGTTACTTGGTTTTGTTGGTACGCCGTGGACTTTGGCGGCGTATTCCATGGAAGGCTCGAGTGACAGACACTTGATGAAGACGAAGCAAATCATGACGCAAGATCCGGCGACGTTGCACGCGTACTTGTCTCACTTGGCGGATGCTCTTGGCGTATATGTGTGCCACCAGATCGATTGTGGTGCTCAAGTTGTGCAATTATTCGATTCTTGGGCTCATCACTTGTCGCCGCAGCAGTTTTTGGAGTTTTCGCACCCGTACAACGAACGCATCATCGCGTACGTCAAGGCGCGTCACCCGAACACGCCGCTCATTTTCCACGCCAACGGTGGATGCGGTAAGCTTAACGAGTTAAAGTTATCGACGGCGGATGTTATTGGATTGGACTGGAACACGAACATGGCTGAAGCGCGCGCGATTATGCCGGACCGTGTGTTGCAAGGGAACATGGATCCCATGTACTTGTTCGCGGGTAAGGATCGTATCGAGAAGGAGGTGGCAAACAACGTGCGAGACGCCGGCAAGGGTAAGCACATTTTAAATGTCGGTCACGGTGTGGTGCAAGGCACCCCGGAAGAAGCCGTTGGGCACTTCTGCGACGCTGCGCGGGCGTCGGTGTACGCCAAGGAGCCGAGCGCTGCGCGATAAAATTGCAGCATTTTTAATATCAAGAGCAACCCGTTAGTAGTTTATCGAGACACACATCACGGTACTTCGTGCTTAAGCTATGCTTCAACATGGTCGTTTGATTTCAAAAGCAACTCGTTAGTGTTATTGACAACTCAACCGACGTCGCGCTTCTATGTGCTAGTAAGTACTTGTTTTCACAAAAGCAACTGCGTGACGTCTGGTACGCAGATCATTCTAGCGCTACTATCACCCATAATCACACAGTTTCCGTTCATCTTATCTAATTGAGCGACTTGCTCGGCGTGCTGGTACGGTGTTCCTTGTAAAACGTCGAAAATAGCGTTGCCAATGTATAACTTGGCTGTGCCGTCTGCGTGAATTTTCAACTCGCCGAGCTGCCCGTCGGCGAGCTCAGAAGTGCTACGAACCATTCTAGCGGCGCCAATCTTGTCTTCATCGTCACCAATCTCAACCACACCATCGATTTCCATATCTTCATCTTCATCTCGCTTACGCAAAGGTAAATCTGAGGGCAATTGTAAAACCATAAAACGTTCCCCAGTCGCTCCTCGCACGGTTTCCGCGACAGACGTTGGCGCGATTTCACGCGACGCTGTGGTGAGCACTGTCGGGTAATACTGCGACTTATCTGTCCAATCTTCTTCTGCATCGTACATTTCATCTGTCGTGGCGCGATCGGGTTGAATCATTCGTGAACGTTCCTCAAGTGCTATCTGAGCTTGCTTGGCTTTACTTACCCGCGTCGTACGCGCCGGCGTGGGCGCGCGAGCTGGCGTGGGTGCATCCTCCACATCCATCTCCTCTGCCTCGTCGTCGTCTGAAGAGCCATCGGCATGCTCCGTGGCCTCAATCTTCACTGGTGCTTCTTTTTTCGCCGCACGCTGGGAGGTTGGGAACGCCATAATCGGAGGGTCTTCAATGACGACGACGTCACGGTCAACCTCGGCGGCTGCGCTTCTTTTCGCCCGCGACCCGCCCGCCTTCGCGCTCGAATCTGCCGCGGCACGCGCGAGAGCTGCACCACCGCCAATCGCCACGCGCGCAGAATCCCCTTCCTTAGCTGTTCGAACCGTGCGCCCGCGTGAGCTTCCGCCTTCGGCGCGGCCGCCAGCCGTCGTCCGAGCTCTCGCCTCCTTGACTAATTTCTCGACATCTGAAGGCAGTGACTCCATATCTGCACCGCCACCCGATCCACCACCATAGTTTCCATCACCAACATCGTGACCATCGCCATCCTTTGCGCCGCGTCCTACACCCGCGGGTACGCGAGGCGCGAACGCGCCTCTGCGGCCTCGCGCGCGCGTCGGCGTCGCGTCATCCGTCACTGCCGCCGCCACCACCGCCGACGTCGCCGCCGCAGCCGCTGTCGTTGCCCGACGAGATGTCGTCCGCGTCGTTGTCACGCGCCCTCGAATCGATCCAAGCCTCGACGTCGTCGTCGTCGTCGGTTTGTCCGCACCACCCTCGGCGCCGTCGCGCGACGCCTTGCCGCCCGTCATGCCCCTCGCTGTCGCACGTCGAGACACCCTCACTCGTGCGCTCGTGCGTGCGAGAGAATGCGCGCCGATATGCGTGTGTGTGTGCGCGCGTCGGTGTGCTCGGCGCTCGGCGTCGACGCCGGCGTCGTCGATTGTGACGCGCGCGCGCGAGGCGAATCGCGCTTTTGTGTTCTGGCGGCGCACCCGCACATGTACTCGTTACTGTGCATGAATTTGATCACTGTACAATTTTCATACAGATATTTCGATAAATACATTTAGACCTCGAAACTCGGACATACGAATCGCATTGTAGTCTTCAAATGAACAGAACATCACTTCTATATTCGAGGTAGGTCTGCCGCCTTTTGTCCGGCTTGTCCGGCGCGAATCCAGGCACCTCAAATCCAGGCACCTCAAATCCAGGCACCCGTGCGGAATTTCCGACGCTTCGCAGCGACTGTGATGCGCGCCCGCGGCGCCAGTGCGAGTCGCGCACGTTGACGCGTCGCATCCGCGTGTGATGTCGAACCCACTCGAAGAACGTTTTCGCCGGTCATGGTTCGATCACCTCAGTCGCCTTCGAGAGGTCGAAGCCACGATCCCGCCGGAAGTCGAAGGCGATCCGGCGCTGCGGTACAGCGTCCCTCGGATCGTGTGCATCGGTGAAGAATCCTCTGGGAAATCGTCCACGCTCGAGCGCGTGGCGATGATGAGCGTGTTTCCGAGCGACGAACGACTGTGCACGCGGGTTCCGATCGAGTTGCGGCTGAGACATCGCGATCAGGAGAGTTTGGCAAAGGAGGATGAGCGATTTCGGGACGGCGGGTACGTCGTCATGCGAATGGCGCCGGGCGTGGGTTCAAAATTACTCGCGGATGTTTCATCACAAATGCATCCTGACGACGTTCCGGCGCAAGTTCGCACGTGGATGGAACGTTTAGTCGAGGCGGCAAACGGCGCTGTGACGGGCGTGACGGATGACCGTATTATTATCGAGCTGTATTCTCCGTTGTGCCTCAACCTCGATTTAATCGATTTACCCGGGATCGTGGCTGGGAGCATACCGGGGGAGCCTACGGACATCATGGACCGCACGAGGAATCTGTCGGCATCGTTTTTAAATGACAAGACGAATCCACACACGTTTGTCATCGCCGTCGCATCTGCGCGCGAGGCGAGAATTCGCAACTCGCAGGCAATGGAATTGGTTCAGCGCTACAATAAAGTGCAATTCACTATTGGTGCTTTGACGATGGCGGATCTTTCAGCGGATACTCGCCGTGAGTCGCCATATAGTAGACTCATCGAGCGCGTGAATGCAGAAGCCGACGATACGCCGGAGCTCGGCCTGGGGTACGTGGCGCTGAAGAATCGCGACACCGTGACGGCGTCACGAGAAAACCAATCCAGAGAGGAACTCGAGAGGGCCAACCAGGATGAAAAAGAATGGTTTGCTGAACATCTTCCTGGGCACGCTGAACGCTGTGGCATCGAAAGTCTCGTCGATAGACTCGTGCAAAAAGTCGACGAGTACACCAAGGGGCCATGGATCGTAGCCGAGCGTGAACGCATTGAACAGGAGTGCGTGAAGGTGCGACATCAATTGAACGGCATGGGCGAGTTCCTGCCGAACGATTTGAACGAACTTATTTCTTACTTTTCCAGCGAGGTAGAGAAATGCTATAAACCTTCATTCGAAGCAGTGCTTGAGTTTGTTCCAACGCTGACGTCCGGCAGCGTCGGACTGCCAGATATCTACGACACCACAGGAATGACTTGTTGGCGAGAAAAAGATGTCGAATCGCTGAATCCGCCAAGAAAGAATCCGGGCATGAATTATCAGGCGGATCCGGGCAGTTTAAAGAAATTCGATGCTAGAATGTTCGACGCCGAACCCAGCCTTATAAAAAAAACATGGTCGTCTTTTGTGCCAATCGCGCACAAAGATCTGTTTGTAACAGACAACTTGGCACAAGGCACATCTGGGACAAGCACCACTTGGACAGTGCGAAATGACGCTATCGACACGATTTCCAATTACTTCAAGCAGCCTTCGGGTTGCGGTAGCGTGCTATTCATTGGTCGATATTGCTCGAACGACAACGATGGTGGCAAGATCGTTGGATTTTTCGTAACAGAGGACATGACATCACGAAGACACGAAATTCAGACTATGCTGACAGCTTTGAGCAAGCGCTTGCCAACGTATGACCGTTCGCCTTCTCAGACTCCTCAATCACCAAATAATGTTGAAGCTGGCTTTAGTTTTGGTTTTGGTACGACCCCTACTTCGTCAGGCAGACCGATTCGTCACGCACGGCGACCTCCGCGACGTCATGACTTTTCCCAGAGCAGATACAATGAAGTGATTCTGATTCAGCACTCGGCGCGACCGCTTTTGAGAGCGCAAGTAGATAGCACAGAAGACTTGGAAAAATATTATGATGACGGCTTGAAACTGCGCAAGTCTGTCGTCAAGATGTGTCAGGCGAATGCCCACGCCTTCTTTAAGGCACTAACCGCATCCGTACTAGACAGTCTGAAAGCGAAGGATGCACGGTTCTCTATGTTTTTCAAAACTATTTCAGTCGTTCTTGATAATTGGTGCAAAGCGTGCGTTCAGAACGTAACTGATGAATTTGCAAAGTTTCTTACCAGGACAGGAGCGGTGCTCGAAAATCGTGACACGTATTTTCAAATCACCTCTGAGTACTTTACAAACGCGGTGACGCGCATGATGCGCAAAATCATTTTCTTTCAGAGCGCTGATTCAAGCATCGTAGATCTTTTCAAATCAGGCGAGCTCAACGAACTCTTGCGGTGGCATTGCGAGCACGCTTGCGAGCACGAAATCAACGTCGAAGACCTTTACGTCGAAGACTGTGTTGAACATCGTAAGAAAGCGATGCTGAAAATGGAGACACTGATCACCATGAAGAACAGGCTTCAAGAAATCTTTACGAGCGAAGTGGATGCACGAACTAGCGAACAGTCTCCAACCACGCCAAGCGAAGTGGATGCACGAACTAGCGAACAGTCTCCAACCACGCCAAGCGAAGTGGATGCACGAACTAGCTCCATATAAACTGGCCTTCGATACTTCGTATTTTGTTGTATTTAGTTCAACATAACTTATACTCAAATAATTCGATAAATATTCTTATACCTTAACACCCGGACGTTCGAACCGCATTGAAGCCTTCAAACAATGATAATAGTAATTTATATGGAATCTCGATTCTTCGTGCCCTTTTGCGCCGAGGTTTTGTCGCCACCTGGCCGCGGTAACGCAGTGCGGCACACGCGGCCGCGCTGTCGCCGACACACGTGGCGCGCGCGCGGAAACGCGAGAACTCGCGCGCGCAAGTGCGATTCACGCGCGTCGCGCGCACGACACGCGCGTAAGTGCGCGCCAAACACGAGATTCACGAGAATTGCGAGGGTGACTTTCAATCTCAGTGGAAATTTACCTTCGCGCGCCCGTGATGTCGCCCAAAGCGAGTCAAGGCAAGAAGCGTGGGGGGAAGGATCTAGCTGGGAACGCACCGAAAGCGCCCGCGAAGGGTGGGAAGAAAGCTGGGGCAGCGGTGGGGCAGAAAGGTGGGAGAGCAAAGGGCAAGGCGGTGAAGGCACCGGCGCCAAATGCTGGTGGCGGGGAGGTCGATCTGAACGTCTGGACGACGTGTACGAACGATGTGAGACATGTACAAAACTTATTGGAGAGGTGCTTACGACTGTACATGTCGCGTGAAGAGGTTATTGCACATTTGCAACGTTCGGCTAATATAGAACCCGTGTTTACGCAGCTCGTTTGGGAACGTCTGGAGAAGGATAATCCAGACTTTTTCGAGGCGTATTACATCATGGTGCGCATGAAGGATCAGATAATTCGTTTTAACTCCCTTTTGGAAACGTACAAGGAGGATATGCAGCGAAATCAGACGGAAGAGAAGACGAAAAAGTCGTCGCCAACCAAACGCGGCGGTGCAGCCGCCGCCACCACGGGCAAACGTTCAAAGAACGCCAAGGCAGAAGAGCAACCGAGTACGAGTCATGGACTTGGGAACTGGGAAGATGTTGCCGGGTCGCCACTGGGTTTCGGTATCGCACCCCCATCTGGGATGTTTATGAATGCAGCGATGAACTTGACGCCGCCGTTTCCATCCGCCATGCCTGGTCTTCCAAAGACTCCGTTTTCTAGCGGCTTAGAATTGAGCGCCGATGAGATGTACCAGTTGATGATGACCCCATCGACGCTCAACACCAATTCATTAGCCGTGAGCGACTTACAAACTGATTTCGAAAATCACATGCGCGGCGTGCCAGGAAGCGAATACAGGAACCACCTTCCGACCGATTTCAACTTGGACGACATCCCAGATTTTAGCCTCACGCCACATTGATTCCTGCACGGGTCAGTAGTAACACTATTCTGTCATCTAGCACCATTAGCGCGATTGGATTCTTTTAATGTATTGATTCTTTCTTTCAGCAACGAGACAACCGTCGCCAGTCGATTTTCGTCGCTCGCGCGAGCGAAAAGATCGACTAGAGCCCATCGGCCCTCATAGTACGCCTCGCCTGCGTCAGAGCTCGTCGCTCGATACCATATGCCGCTTCGCCACCTGAAACGTGTTCGCGTACAGTTCAATCCTTTTGATTCTCGTACCACCGCCGCGCGAGAGTTTCTCGCGCGCATCACCACGCCGAAAGCTACAGCGTCGAACCCTGAGTGCACAGTGGAGCCTCGCGTGCGTAACGACGACGCTCCGCCGGTGATCTTCGTCGAGTTCGCGAACGGTGTCAAAGATCAATTCAACGTCCATCGCATGACTGTGAATCAGATTAACGAGCGAATTGACACGGTGAGTAAACAAATGGAAACCAAACAGAGTTTACTGGACGCCGGGCTAAAATTTGAAGACTTAAAGTTCAACGTCAAGGGCACGTAAACGCGACGGATTTTGAGCGATTAGAAGACGGCATGGAGGGATCGGTTGTGCAAGCCGAAATTCTTCGGCGGCGCGCCGCTGAGCATAGGGCGCGATGGGAGGCGATGAAGCGCGAAGAGCGCGAGGCTGAGGCGAGAGTGCGCGACGACGCGGCCGTCGCGGAAGCTCTTCGACGCGCGAGAACGTTGACGTCGCCCACGCACACGCCGACGACAAGTGAAATTCCCAACGTTGACTTTGGCGCCGGGGCTGAAGAGAGACAGTGTCGAATTTGTTTCGCTGGTCCAGAACGAGGGATGCTCTTTTCTCCGTGTCGATGCAACGGGTCGATGCGCTTTGTGCACGTCGAATGTCTTAACAACTGGCGTAATATGAGTAGAAACCCGAGAAGTTTTTACGGATGCGATCAGTGTGGATATCAATACAACCTCGAACGCACCCGTGCGGCGCAATGGCTCGAACGCGAAGAGTTGGCGACATTTTTTGCCGTCGTCGGCATTTTCGCGTTGACAGTCGTCGTGGCGCTGTTGTGCCGTCTCGCCAGTCATTGCCTGTACGTGACGTGTAGTAGACTGCACGACCTAATCAAGCCGCGTGCGGCTACATCAGGTTGGGCTGATCGAATGACGAAACGACTGGCTGGTCTGACGTTGCCGAGTGTGACCACCACACGAGGCGTGACGTTTCACACTTCGCTGCTGTACGTTGAAGTTCTCTTTTATTGGCTTGTACACTGGAACCCACCTTGGCGCGTCATGCGCGGTGAAGGATGGTTACATTCCAAGTACGTCGTGTCATTCCACACATACTTTGAACTCCTGACGGGAGGTTTCTTGGCGCTAGGATTGATTAGCTTTGGTGTGAAAATGTATCAGAAGGTCAGACGAGACGGGCGACAAATGTTTGAGTACGTCGTGCCGTCCCTGGCGTACTTATTTCTTTCACACGGTACTAAAGGCTTACGGTTACCACTCTTTGCTGGTTGTCTATACGCCTACCTAAAGTTGCACGATTTCGCAAAGAAAACGAGCAGAGAGCTCTTGATGAAGATTGGCGAGCGCGTTCTCGAAGTGCAACTCTAGAAACTTTTTAGCCTTGTAAAAATACACCCTGACTCTCTTCACGACGTCACTTGCGCCCACTTCTTCACGCCGGTCGGCGCGCACGTGAAGAGCACTATTCGAGAGATCATCGCGACGCGTCTTTTGCTGTCTCGTTTATCTGCGTTGCGTGTGCTCTACGTTCGTTTCACGTAACGAAGTGTCCCCGGGGAAAGCATGTCTGACATCGAAGATGACTACGGTTTCGAGTACTCTGACGACGAAGAACTCGATGAGGAGGACATAGATATCGAGAATCAGTACTACAATAGTAAAGGTACGAGCGCATTGCCTCTCGCGCGTGTGAATATGCGCGACGACGATGAAAACATGCCCGTTGTCGCGCGCTCGGTGACTGACCAACTGTTCTTCGCAACACGTCGCGCAGGTCTGCTCGACTCCGGTACCCCTGATGTCGCGCTTGAAGGGTTCGCGCAGGTGATCGCCATGGAACGCGAGAAAGGCGAGTGGGGATTTAAGGCGTTGAAGCAAATGGTGAAGTTGTTGTATAAAATTGGGAACACTGGCGCGATGTTGGAGAGGTACAAGGAACTGTTGTCGTACGTGAACAACGCGGTGACTAGGAATTATAGCGAAAAGGTTTTGAACTCCATCTTAGATGCCATAGGCTCAAATGAAAGCATGGAGTTCTTACAAGAATTTTATGAGACGACGTTGAGAAAGTTGGAAGAGACGAAGAACGAACGACTTTGGTTCAAGACGAATCTCAAGCTTTGCAAGTTGTTGTTTGATGCGAAAGAGTTCCCTCGAATGCACTTGATTTTACGTGAGTTGTACAAAAGTTGTCAGAACGAAGATGGAACAGTAGATCAACGCAAAGGTACACAGCTTTTGGAGGTGTACTCCATTGAGATTCAAATGTATACTGCGCAAAAGAATACCAAAAAGTTGAAAGAGTTGTACACAAAGGCGCTCAAAGTGACATCCGCAATCCCACATCCGCGCATTTTAGGCGTTATTCGCGAGTGCGGTGGGAAAATGTACATGACCGAACGTCATTGGGAAAACGCCGCCACGGATTTCTTCGAAGCGTTCAAATCGTACGACGAAGCGGGAAGCGCGAGGCGCGTGCAATGCTTGAAATATCTCGTGTTGGCCAACATGCTCATGGAAAGCGAGGTCGATCCTTTCGACGCGCAGGAAGTAAAACCGTATAGAAATGACCCCGATGTATCCGTCATACGCGCCTTGGTGGCGGCGTACCAAAAGAACGACATCGATGTCTTTGAGAGTCTGTTAAAGACGCATCGCGAACAACTCATGGACGACGACTTCATCAGAGACTACATCGAAGACTTGCTCAAAAACATCCGAACTCAAGTCGTGATGAAGCTCATTCGACCGTACACACGGGTGAAAATTCCATTCATCTCTCAAGAGTTGAACATCCCACCCAAAGACGTCGAAGCGTTGATGGTCGCGCTCATCCTCGACGGCCGCGTCGACGCCAAAATCGACCAAGTCAACCAAGTCCTCCACATCGCCCGCACCGTTTCCGAAGACGCCGCCGCCGCCATCGATGCGCGCGTTGAAGGTTTACGCCAATGGAGCGCGCGATTACGAGACTTACATCTCACCGTCGCCAGTAAATTCGCCAAAGCGTCGTAGCCTGTATTTTCAACCGACCCAATCCGCCAATCACGACTCACCAACACCCCCTCAGTTGAAAGTTCCTTTTTTTTCCGAAACAACTGGGGAGTGGATCGCGCGTCACTCGTCGTCGTTCGTACGACCAGCCCGTCGTCGTCGTCGTCGTCGTCGTCGTTCGCAACGCGATGACGCACCACGGTGTGCGCCGCCGCGCGCTCGTCGCCGCGCTCGTCGCCGCGCTCGTCGCCGCGCTCGTCCCGCGTCGCGCGCACGGATTCTACCTCCCAGGCGTCGCTCCGCAAGACTACGAGCGCGATGATTTGGTGTACATCAAGGTGAATAAGTTGACGTCGACCGTGACGCAGCTTCCATATGAGTACTACTCTTTACCATACTGTAAGCCGGATAAGGTGAAGCACGCGGCGGAGAATCTCGGGGAAGTGTTGCGCGGGGATAGGATTGAAAACTCGCTGTATTCGCTGGAGATGCGTTTCGACGATCAGTGCAAGGTGCAGTGTAAGGAGATTATGACGGAGGAGGACGCGAAGTTATGGAAGTCGAGAATTGAAGATGAATACCGAGTGATGATGTACGTGTGTGTTTCGTGTCGTGTCGTGTCGTGTTGATTTGTTCGCATTGAGTGGACTGCGTTTGTCGACGAGGAGGAGATCGTGGGGGAAGAAGTGAGTTACGATTGTGTATGACTGACGAATGATTGATATATTTTATGCGAATCCGTAGGATTTTGGATAACCTCCCCGTTGGTATCACGCGATACATCGAAGACGAGAAGGGTGTTCGTAAGAAGTATGAGCGAGGTTTCCCGGTGGGTTTCGTCTCCGAGAACGGTCAAGCGTACGTGAACAACCACATTCGCTTCACGATTTTGTACCACAAGGATCCCGAGACGGATTTAAGCCGAATTGTTGGTTTTGAATGCGAACCGTTCAGTGTGAAGCACACCTACAGAACTTGGAACCCAGACAAACCATTGTTGCAAACGTGCGACCCGCGCGAGAAGATTTATGTTTCCGACTCGCAACCGCCGCAACCCGTGGGAAAAGGCGAAGAAATCATCTTCACTTACGACACGCTCTTCAAAGAGAGTGAGATTCGGTGGGCGAGCCGATGGGACACGTATTTGTTGATGGCAGATGATGAAATCCATTGGTTCTCCATCATCAACTCCATGATGATAGTGCTCTTCTTATCCGTCATGACGGCGCTCATTATGTTGCGCACTTTGCACCGTGATATTACCGTGTACAACCAACTTGAAACTGCTGAAGAAACTCAAGAAGAGTCTGGCTGGAAGTTGATTCATGGTGACGTGTTCCGCGTCCCATTCGCGTATGATTGGCTGTCCGTTTTTGCCGGTACTGGCGTGCAGCTCATTTGTATGACAATGGTGACGATGTTCTTTGCCGTTCTCGGTTTCTTATCTCCAGCCAACAGAGGTGGGCTCATGACGGCCATGGTGATGTTATACGTGATCATGAGTTTCACGAATGGTTACGTGAGCGCGTTCTTGTTCCGCATGTTTAAGGGCCAAGCTTGGAAAATGAACGCAATGAAAGCGGCGTTCATGTATCCAGGTGTCTTCTTCTGCGTTGGTAGCGTCTTGAACGTGTTTATTTGGGGTCAGAAGAGCAGTGGCGCTATACCCTTTGGCACATTTTTCGTGTTGATGTTCTTATGGTTCGGCATCTCCGTACCATTGACGTTCATGGGAAGCTATATGGGCTTCAAGAGAGAGCCACTCGAAGAGCCAGTACGCACGAACAAAATTCCACGTCAAATTCCGCCGCAGCCGTGGTACATGAACGATATCGTTGCCATTCTTGTCGGAGGTATTCTGCCATTCGGTGCAGTGTTCATCGAGCTTTTCTTCATTCTCACTAGCATTTGGCTCCAACAATTCTATTACATCTTTGGGTTCTTGGCTCTCGTGATGATCATTCTCGTCATCACGTGCGCTGAAATTACCATTGTGATGTGCTATTTCCAAATCTGCTCTGAGGATTACAGGTGGTGGTGGCGTTCGTTCTTGACGAGCGGTGCGTCTGCGTTTTATATGTTCGCTTACGGTGTTGTCTATTATAAAACGAGGCTCGTGGTGACGCACAAGGTGACAACGATGATTTACTTCGGTTACATGACAGTTTTGTCGTTTGGATACTTCATCCTTACCGGTACCGTTGGATTCTTGTCATGTTTGGCGTTCATTCGCGCCATCTACGGTAGTGTGAAGATCGATTAGCTTGATGATTAGATACATTACAGGTCCTATATGCAATACAAATCGGCGCATTTGCTTTCTCTCACTCACTTTACGTCGTAGCGTCAATCAGTGCTTGAAATTCTGCACTTTGCACTGAATACATGTGTGTGAGAACATTCAACTTAAGTTTGAGCGCATTATTCGCCTTCTTTTGCATTTGATTTTCCATGCTTAATTTCTTAATTTGCTCTTGCAAGAGAGAGACTGCGTTGTCTGCCTGAGATGCAGACTTCAGTTCGTCTGCATACGCGAGCTCGTCGTCGCGCTCAAACGTCGCCGTCTTCACAACTTCGAGTGCAGATGCAGTAGTTTTCGGCGGTTCCACAGCGCTCTGTTGTACTAGTGCATTGCCATTTTGAATCTTGAAGAGCTCGACTACTAACAGAAGCATCTCTTGATTTTGCTCCTTTGTTCTCGTCTTACTTCTCCAGCTGTCCTTAGCCAAAGGTGAGTGCTCGTTGAAATGCTCAGAGTTGATCTTTAAAAAGTAGTTAACAAACTCTGGGAATTCCACAACCGCTCTTGAGTCAATCGCTAGCGCTTGGAAAATGATTTCCACCATTTTCTTTGTGGTTTCGGGATTGCTGTCGCTATTGTTTCCAACATTGAGCGCGACTGAAATGTACGGATTCTGTGCCAACTCGTCCAAGAATTCCTGAAGTAGAATTCTCTCGCGCTTTTGATAGTCAACCAGTTTGAAAATATCACGTAAGTAGGACTTGAGCACTAATAACTCCGAGTCGTCCATTTTACTCAGGTTCTCTTCCAAACGCTCCTTCGTGCTCTTTCGCAGACCCGCCTTGAGCGCTTGCTTACTGATGAAACGTACGCCTCGCTTCAGAGCACTCATGCTTCTGATTCTATCTTTGTCCGCTGACATAAGTAGACGTTCTTTTTCTTCTTGGCTCAACGTGTTCAACGAGTGCCCCTTGTTTGCTCCTTGTTGCACGGTGAAATACTTGACAAACTCGTCAAAGCTCACGCTCTTATTTTGGTCAGCGTCCATTCTGGAGAAAACATCCGCGACGTCCTTCGCTACATCGTGCCCAGTCATTGTACCTTGATCTAATAGCACGCCAATCTCTGGGTTCGAGTGCAGCGCGCCAAGAAACTCGACCAGTGTCACCTCACCGTTGTCGTCGTAGTCGATCAATTCAAACACTCGACGCAAGTAAGACTTGTCCACCATAGGACCATCCGGCGTGGATGTCATCGAATCCTTCGTACGAGCATCAGTCGCATCCACAGGTCGAGTCGTGCGAATTTCCACCACTGGTGACGCCGGCGCTGAGTCCGGCGTCGCGAGCATGAACAACTCAAGGAATTCCTTCACGGTTACAACCTTCGTTGCATTTCGCCCCAGCAAATCAAACACTTCATCCAACATCTCTGGCGTAACATAATCGTTCGTACCATCCTGCAATTCATCCGTCATCTCCTCATCCTCGCGAAGTCGATTGAGAAAATCACCGACGATTATCGTCCCAGTCGATCCTTCGTCCACTAATTCAAACGCCTTAAGCAGCGTCTTATCGTTCACGATCAACCGCCGCCTGGCCTTCGCGGGCGACGAGAGACCTTTTTTATTTTTGTTCTTTTGTTTCGATTTCTTCGCCATCGTCCGTGCGCGCGGTGCGGTGCGGTGCGGTGCGTAATGCGGTGCAATGCGCTGCATTCTGGAATCGCGTGCAGTCGTCGTGCGCTGCGCTTTTCGCCGACCGCGACCGCGCGGCTTGGACGCCACAGCTCGTCGCGACATCGCGCACGCGAGCGCACGCACGCACGCCCGGTAGACGCGCGAAGGCATTCCATCACACATCGACCATGCGCGCGGCCTTAGGACACGCGACGACGACGACGACGACGGCGACGACGGCGACGGCGACGGTGGGTGCTGGACGACGTCATCGACGTCACGCCGGGACGACGTTTGCGCCGCGCGATGCGCGCGCGTACGCCGGGAAGCGTCGTGGTATTGGACAAATTTTGGACGAGGAGTTTAACGAGAACGCGGATAAGGAGAAGAAGGAGAAGAAGTCGGCGGCGGCGGCGAAGGAGAGCGCGGTGAAGGCGAGTAAGAGCGAACCGTGGATAAAGGTTGGGAACATCGCCGACGTGGCGGACAAGCCGATTAAGGCTTTAATTTTGGCGAACGGGAACTTTTGTATGGTTCGTGCGGGCTCGATGATTTTTATCACCGCGTGCAACTCGACGGCGTATCAGTATCCGCTGATTGATGGGGAAATTTTCGAAGGTTCGCTCGGGGCGGCTATTCGCACGCCGCTCGACGGGACGTCGTACGATTTGGCCACGGGTCAAGTGTTGGAATGGTGCCCACAGGATAACTTGATGCGCAAGTTCTTAGGAACGTTGAAAAAGACGGAATCTCCGGTGCCGCTGCCGGTGTACCCGACAAAGGTTGACGATAAGGGTGACGTGTACACGTACTTTATCTGATGAATAAATACAGTATATCACAATTCTTTGCCAAAATCTAAACTCGCTGCTAAAGTGCTAAGAAATCAATTCGCTGCTGCTACTACGTATTAATCGCGACCTTTATAGTCGTCGTCGTTGCTCATCGACGGGCGCGTGCCCGCCTTTGCTCGCTCTTCGTTGAGGTCTAAACCAATTTGCTCCGCCACCTTGATGGATCCACCGAGTCGCTTTAACGCGTTCACAATATCCGTCCGTCCAGCCTCCGCAAACGCTTTCCGAGATGGCAAAACTTTGGGATTCAAGTATATCTCTGGGTCGTCCGAATTCGCGATGAACTCTAGGATCTCCTTCTCCAAGTTACGAAGTGTCCAGTACCCGCGCGGGCGCGAGGCATACGTGCGCCATTTTAATGCGCTCGCGACTTCCACAAAGCCTCCGAGTTTTTCGACGCGCTTGATGGTTTCCCATTGACCGAGAGATCTGAGCGTGGATCTATTCGGCATGGTCTCATCTATACCGAATCCCGCGGCGAGGAGCTCACGCTTTAGCTCAAACAATTCGTCTTGGCCGTTGCGTCGCTTGCGTCGACCGTCTCTCACGGCGGGTGAAATCTCACCCTCGATGATGTCTTCCTCGTCTGACGACATATTAGAGCCTTTGAGTACTAAGTCTCCTACACTAACGTCGACGTTGCTATCGTACGATTTAACCTTTTTCTTCGACACTCCTTCCATGAAATCCCGAGCTTGCTTGAGCATGGTTGAAATTTCTTGAAACGCGATGCGTTCGTCGAGAGGATCGCGCTGCTTCTTTCCAGGAACATCGTTCCCAGAGCTCGCGATGACGCCTTCAATGGCAAACTTCAACACGGTTGCATACTCTCCCGCCGGGACAACGAGCCATTTGCCTTGGAGTGCACCAAAACGTGGATTTTGTAACATACGGAACTGCAACTCACCCTTATCGTCTTTTTGTACAAGGTCCATCGCGGCTGCTTCCTCCACCGCGTGAAACAGCTCGCACTTGACAAACACCTGACGAAGCCGCAATCGCTTTGTGTTCTCGTTGTCATCACGTGAGGGACTTTCCGAGCCGTAACGTTGGATGAACTCGCTATGCATGAGATTCGGGACAAACTTGGCCATGTTTTCGTACGTCGTGAGAAGCTCCCACACCAAAGCCGCGGGCGCTTCGATTCTCACCGCCGCTAAACATCGTCGATGAAGCAAGCTATCGGTATCGTAACGTCGCATGTGAATTTCCAATGAACCAGGATTTTCAAAAGGTGTAATATCACTGTCGAACCACTTCTTACCTGGCGCGCCGACGCCGATGGCTTGCCAACTCTTTGGCGCGCTCGCCTTGCTCGTCGACGACAATGTCTTTTCTCCCCGAGGACGCATGCGCACGTTCACTGCCGCAGCAGCAGCCATAGATGTGACATCGTCAGATTCATCTCTCGAGCCTCCACTCGACTTTAACGGGTCGCCATTGGAAGCCATTGGCACGTTCACCTCGCTCAAACCCAAATATCCGCTCGGCACGAGCGTGTTCGCATCCGCAGCTTTTGTAGTGTTTGAAAATCCTCCAACCCTGAACGGGGCTTCAAGTTGAGGAAGAAACGTCGGCGAGCGTAATCTTTCTTGATCGCGTTGCATCGCTTTCTTTGTGATGCTCGCAATGACAAAGGGAATGCTATTTTCCACCGCCCGTCGCAACGTCTCCACGTTCACCCCGTACCTCAACGGCTTCAACTCGGCGCGATACTCCACCTCACACTTGTACGATTCGCCCATGATTGGATTGATAACAAACGAACCAACAAGCATAAACTCACTTCGCTCATCAATATTACGCGCGACAAACCCCAACCACGCGGGACCGTTTGCCCAACTCGGCGCCCCCTTTGACTTGTCCACCACCCGTACGTTCACCGTATTCAACATCCTCGGCGTAAACAACGTATAATCCATCGCAATCAACCGCACCTCGGTCTCAGTCGACGCATACTGTTTCGGTCCTCGCTTTGACACCAACAACGTCGGTACAAACTCGGATAAATTCTCCCCGCGAGACAAACTCCGCCACACCGCCTCGGCGCTCGCCGTCAATTCAACCTTCACCGAAACCTCCGCCGATTTTGCCGCCTCATCACCGTCACCATCATCCTCATCGTACACCTCATCATCCTCGTCCTCGTCGTAATCATCCCACGACATCGACGCCGACGCCGACGACTCACCACCGAACGACGCCGCGCACCACCGATGATGTCGATGTGTCTCGCGATAATGATTATCACGAGGACGACGCTGAAAAACACGCCTCACCGCACCGCCACCGCGTCGACATCGACGCCATGCGATGCCACCCGTCGTCGTCGACGTCGTCGACGCCGTCGCCATCGCGCGCGCGACTGCCGCGCGTCCGCGACGCACGCGACCCACGCCACGGCCGACGCCGGGGGTGTGCGACGCCGCATGTCCGACTGCTCCCCGCGGCGGCGAATCCTATACTGTATACCCTGGAGATATAATCCCCCGATCCACGTCGTCGGAACGAACCGGGATTTTCAACACCGCACACATGGGCATCGTAGGTAGTCGTGTATGTGTATTGTAAACCCTTGTGGTGTGTGATATGGTTTTTTAGTACGCGTGTCTCGCGCACGTGTGCGCGATATGTACATATTCCATGGGGATGCGTGATCGTGTGATGGCGTCTACGCGTGGAGCGATGTCGCGCGCGCCGAGTGCATGTAATGGATGCTAATATACGGTGTATTTTGGATGATAAAAAAACGTTGTGTCGTTGGTACGATCGAGCCACGCCCCGCGTGACGAGGACCGCGGACCTTCGCGCGCGGGTCGTCGCGACATCGCTCCACGCGCGTCGTGTCGTTGATTGTTGAGGTACGCCGTGTCGAATGCGTGTCGAATGCGATTGTGTCTCGCGCGTCGTCGTCGTCGCCGGCGCCGTCGCGCGTCGTCGTCGTCGGCGGCGGCGGCGACGGCGGTTCGCGCGGCGAGGACGACGCACACGCACGTGGCGTGGCCCCAGGCCGCGTCGGAAAATCAACCACGCGCGTTCGACGCGCGTGGACGACGGCGACGACGGCGTACGCGTATACGCACGCGCGGGATATATCACACCATATCTCTCCGTCGTTTTCGCGCGTCGTGACGCGCGCGTCGAACGCCGCGCGACGCACCGCCGCACCGATAATGGCACGACGATGGCTGACACTAACCCGAACCCGCGCAATCTTCGCGACCGTAGGATCGCCGACGACGATGGCGCTGACGACGACGCCGAGCGCGATGGCGGTGCCGTCGCGCGCGGCGACGAAAAATACATGTACGTATGCGAATGATTTAATACGCGAACTCGCGCGTGTCGAACGCGACGCGACGGCCGACGACGGCCGGCGATACCCGGCGACCGCGCGTCGTGCGTGGGTTTAAACGGAGACTCGGATAACGACGAAGTCGTTACTTTTGATTCGGGGGGTAACCTAACGAGGGAGGTTTTCACGAGTCGTGAGTCGGGACGGGACGCGGTTGAGATCGCCATGGCGCGTGATGACGCGGTCGTGACGCGTCGTGACGCGTGATATGCGACACGTCGCGTGTGTGTACATGCGCGGAGACGCGCTCGTGATGGGGTTTGAGAGACTGACTTTTCAATGCGCGCGCGCGTCGTGTTCGAATGCGCAGTTTTGGGCGACGCGCGACGAGGCGCGGTATCCGCGCGCGCGTCTGTGCGCCGTGCGGATTCTATCCGTCGTTTGGCCGTGGCGAAAGCACACAGAGGGGATGCTCAGCAAGTGCATGCGGTGGCGGATTCGTCGCCGAGTACGTCTGGGACGTCGAGCGCGGATGCGCTCGCCAAGTACGTGGCGGAGCGCGGGGGTAAGCGCGTGATTCGCAAGGTGCTCATCGCGAATAACGGTATGGCGGCGACGAAGAGTATTCTCTCTATGCGTCGGTGGGCGTACAATACGTTTGGTGATGAGAATGCGATTCAGTTCTTGGCCATGGCGACGCCGGAAGATTTGGCGGCGAACGCTGAGTTTATTCGCTTCGCCGACGACTACGTCGAGGTGCCGGGTGGGTCCAACAAGAACAACTACGCGAATGTGCCCCTCATCACTGAGATTGCGCAACGCGAAGGTGTCGACGCTGTGTGGCCTGGGTGGGGTCACGCGTCCGAAAATCCAAAGCTTCCGACGTCTTTGAAGGCTATTGGTGTTCAATTTATCGGTCCCACCGCGCCGGTGATGAGCGTGTTGGGGGATAAGATTGCGGCGAACATTTTGGCGCAAACCGCCAAGGTGCCCTCAATCCCGTGGTCTGGTGACGGTCTCGTCGCCGAGCTCACCGCTGAAGGTACGATTCCGGAGGAAATCTTCAACAAGGCTATGGTGACGACCGTGGAAGAGTGCGTCGCCGCGGCGAACCGCATTGGTTTCCCGGTTATGTTGAAGGCGTCTGAAGGTGGCGGCGGTAAGGGGATTCGTATGAGCAAGGATGAAGAGCAACTTCGTGTCAACTTTGAGCAGGTCAAGGCTGAAGTTCCAGGCTCTCCCATGTTTATGATGCAGCTTTGCACCCAAGCCCGTCACTTGGAAGTGCAAATCGTCGGCGACGAGTACGGCAATGCCATCGCGCTCAACGGGCGCGATTGCTCTACGCAGCGTCGTTTCCAAAAGATTTTCGAAGAAGGTCCGCCGATTGTTGCCAAGCCGGAGATTTTCAGAGAAATGGAAAAGGCTGCGCAGCGCTTGACGAAGAACATTGGTTACATTGGTGCTGGTACCGTCGAGTACTTGTACAACGCGGCGACTGACAAGTACTTCTTCCTCGAGCTCAACCCTCGTTTGCAAGTCGAGCACCCGGTGACGGAAGGTATCACCGGTGTTAACCTTCCGGCGACGCAGCTTCAAGTTGCGATGGGTATTCCTCTTTCGCGAATCCCGGAAATCCGTCAGTTCTACGGTCGTGACGTGAACACCAAGGATGACATCGACTTCATGGAGGAAGACTACCACTTGCCAGAGAACCACGTCATCGCGGCGCGCATCACCGCCGAGAACCCTGATGAAGGTTTCAAGCCGACGTCTGGTGGCATCGAACGCGTGCACTTCCAGTCCACGCCGAACGTGTGGGGTTATTTCTCTGTTGGTGCCAATGGTGGTGTGCACGAGTTTGCTGATTCTCAGTTTGGTCACATTTTTGCCTCTGGGCCGACGCGTAACGAGGCGCGCAAGGCGCTCGTTCTCGCGCTCAAGGGTATGGTTGTTCGTGGTGAGATTCGTACAGCCGTCGAATACTTGGTTCAATTGCTTGAAACTGATGAGTTCAAGGCTAACACCATCGATACCTCTTGGTTGGATGGCTTGATTGCGAAGAAGGAAATTGCCAACAAGCAAGACCCGCACATGATTGTTCTCGGCGCCACGTTGTTCCGCGCGTTCAAAATGGCCCAGAGTGAAGAGACGGCTCTTACGGAATTTTGGCAAAAAGGGCAAGTATCTGTGCAGGGTATTGAAAAGATGATCAAGTTCCCGATGGAAATTACGTACCAAGACGTCAAGTACTCTTTCGAAGTGACGCGACCGGGCCCGGATTCTTTCGTCGTCAAGCTGGGTGACCAAACGATCGAAGCCAAGATTCGCGAACGTGCCGATGGTGCGCTCGTGGCCTTCTTCGGTGGTCAGCAGCACGAAATCGAAGGTTTGGAGGAACCGCTTGGCTTGAGAATGATTCTCGACGGCCAAACTTGGTTGTTGCCGAACATCTTTGATCCGTCTGAACTTCGCACGGACGTGACCGGTAAGCTCATTCGCTTCCTTCAAGACGATGGCGCCGAAGTCGTTGCTGGTAAGCCGTTTGCGGAAGTCGAAGCGATGAAGATGGTTATGCCTCTCATTGCGACGGAAAGTGGTAAGGTTTCGCACGCCAAGTCTGCTGGCGCCGTGATTGAAGCAGGCGACTTGCTTGCGTCTCTCACGCTGAAGGACCCGAGTAAGGTGAAGAAGATTAGCGCCTTCGAGGGACAACTTCGCCTTCCAGTTGACACGGACAACAGCGCGACGCCGCAAGAAGTTCTTGACGCTGCGGTTCATCGCGTCCACAGATTCTTGGATGGTTATGAACTTGACGCCGACACGTGCGTCGCCGACTTGTTCAACGCCCTTCAAGCTCTCCCCGCTGACGCAGGTCGCTGGGAGCGTGCCACGTCTGAGCTCGAACAAATCATTGAGCGTTACCTTGCTGTCGAAAGTGTCTTTGCGGGTAAGAAGATGGATGCTGTGATGGCGCAATTGATTCGCTCCAACAGCAAGAACTTGACGCCGGTGTTGGCGCAAGTTCGCGCGCACTCGCGCTCCAAGGAACGTCAAGCTCTTATCTTGTCTCTATTAAAGCAAGCGCCGACTTTGCCGCAGCGAGTAATTGCTCGTGGCCCGATTTCATGGGCGGACGATCACGCACCAATCTCAGATTCTTTCCGCAAGAGCATCGAGCAACTGTCCAAGCTTCGCGGTCCGGAATATGGCGACATTGCGCTTGAAGCATCTAACATTTTGCTTGAGCGCCGTTTGCCGTCCATCGATAAGCGCTTGGACGAACTCCGTAAGATTCTTATGGGTTCTGAGGGTTTGAGCCGCGCTTGGGGCAAGGCGAAGGCCGGTGACCTCCAATCCTTGGTTGAGTCGCCGACGCTCGCCGTCGATCTTCTCCCGGCGCTCTTCTCGGACAAGGATGAAGCCGTCCAAGATGCTGCGTTCGAAGTCTACGCTAAGCGTGTCTATCGTGCTCACAACGTCATCAGCTCCAACGTTTCTCGTGACGATGGCATGACCTCCATTGGCTGGAACTTCAAGTTCAACACGTACCCAGATGAGAGCCCGCTCCGATGCGGTCTTTTGGCTCGCGTCGAAAACTTGGCTGAAGCCAAGGCGCGATTCACCGCCATCTTGGATCGTCTTGAAAAGTCCATCACCGATACTGGTGTTTCTCGTGAGAAGATGCACGTTCTTCACATCGCCATGTGCCAGCAAGCTGCGGATGCGTCTTTGCCCGCCGACATGGAAGCCTTCATCGCTACGCACAAGCCCCGCCTTGACGCTCTCGGCGTCAAGTTTGTGAACGTTCTCGCGTACGCCAACCTGGAGTTGCCGTCGTACTACACGTTCCACTCTTCCAAGGACTTCGCGGAAGATAAGCTCTACCGTGGTGAACGCCCGACCGTGGCTCACTTGCTTGAACTTGCCCGCCTGGAGAACTACGACTTGACTCGTCTCCCGACTGTCAACCGCGACTTGCACATGTATGTCGGTGAATCGTCCGCGATGAAGGGTAAGCGTGGGCCCGCCAAGCACTTGTTGCTTCGCCGTCTTTCTCATTCTAAGGATGCCATGGACGGTGGTTTGGAACGCGTCTTGAACAAAGCCGTTGAAGCTTTGTCTTTATCGATGATGGACAGCCGCTCAAAGGGAGTGTCTTCCTCCAGAATTTACGTCAACTTTTTGCCGTTCTTAGAAGAAGAAAACTTCGGTGTCGCTGTCACGCAGCTCAAGGCGAAGCTTCTCGACTTTATTAGCCGCGAATCTGCTTCGTTGCTCTCTCGACGCGTTGATGAAATTGAAATTCGTGTCCGCGTCGGCAAGGAGAAGGTGCCGTTGCGCCTCATGGCAACCTCCACGTCCGGTCAGTGGTTGAAGGTTGACATGTACAAGGAGTACCTGGAGCCTACCACTGGTAAAGCGGAACAGTTCTGTATTCTTGGCCCGAACGGCGAAGAACAAGCTTGCTTCTTGGAGCCCTACCCGCAACCGGGTGCGCTTCAACAAAAGCGTGCTGTTGCGCGCGCCATCGGCACGACGTACATCTTCGACTTCCTCGGTCTTTTCGAGAAGGCTCTCGTTCTAGACTGGCGTCAGCACGTTGCTGACGTCGGTGGCGTCATGCCTGCCGACTTCTTCAGCGCCAGCGAACTCGTCTTGGGTGAAGATGGCAAGCTCGAAAAGCAAGATCGCCCGGCTGGTTCAAACAACGTCGGTATGGTTGGCTGGCACATTCGCATGAAGACCCCGGAATATCCGGCGGGTCGCGAAATTGTTATTGTTGGTAACGATTGCACGTTCATGTCTGGCTCTTTTGGTGTCAAGGAAGACGACTACTATGATGCAATCTCCAAATACGCGCGCAAAATTGGTTTGCCGCGTGTGTACATTGCCTCCAACTCTGGTGCGCGCATTGGCCTCGTCGAGGAGCTCAAGCCGTACTTCAAAGTTGCTTGGATTGATGAATCTAATCCGAGCATGGGTTTCAGATACCTCTACCTCACTCCTGAGGATTACAAGGCCTTCCCTGAGGGCACCGTGGCGGCGCAAGAAATCATCGACGGCAACGAAACGCGTATGAAGCTCACTGATATCATCGGCCAAATCCATGGCATTGGTGTCGAAAACTTGCGCGGTTCGGGCATGATTGCTGGTGAGCAGTCTGCTGCATACGCTGATGCTTTCACGCTTTCGTATGTCACTGGGCGTTCCGTCGGGATTGGTGCGTACTTGTGTCGCCTCGGCCAACGTAACATCCAAATGACAAACGGCCCGCTCATCCTCACTGGTTACTTGGCGTTGAACAAGCTCCTCGGACGTGAAGTGTACACAAGTCAAGACCAACTTGGCGGTCCGCAAGTGATGATGCCCAACGGCGTGTCCCACTTGCAAGTTGCCGATGACCAAGAAGGCGTCAAGTCTATCCTTAAGTGGTTGTCGTACGTTCCCGCAACGTCGAAGTCCAAGTCCCCGGCACTTAAGTCTTCTGATCCAGTTGATCGTAAGATTGAGTTCATGCCGACGAAGACGCCGTATGATCCCCGTAACATGCTTGCCGGTGTCAAAACCGAAGGCGGTTTCGCGAAGGGTTTCTTCGATGTCAACTCGTGGACTGAGACTTTGCCCGACTGGGGTAAGTCTGTCGTCACTGGCCGCGCTCGCCTCGGTGGCATTCCGTGTGGTGTCATCGCCGTTGAAACGCGCTTGATGGAGCAGCGTATCCCGGCTGACCCTGCCAACCCTGAGTCTCGCGAAGCGGTCTTGGCCCAAGCGGGCCAAGTCTGGTTCCCGGATAGTGCGCACAAGACGGCGACCGCGATTCGTGACTTCAACAACGCTGAAAACTTGCCTTTGTTCATCTTTGCGAACTGGCGTGGTTTCAGTGGTGGTACTCGGGACATGTACGGTGAAATCTTGAAGTTTGGTGCGATGATTGTCGATGAACTTCGCGTTTACCGTCACCCGGTGTTTGTGTACATTCCGCCGAATGGTGAGCTTCGCGGTGGCGCGTGGGTCGTCGTCGACCCGACCATCAACGAAGCGAAGATGGAAATGTACGCAGATGTGGAGTCGCGCGGTGGTATCCTCGAACCACCAGGTATTTGCGAAGTCAAATTCCGTTCCAAGGACCAAATTTCGGCTATGCATCGCCTCGACCCGATCCTCGCTACTTTGGATGAAGATCCAGAGAAGAACAAGGAGGAAATCAAGAAGCGCGAAGCAAACCTCCTGCCGATGTACACGCAAGTTGCGCACGAGTTTGCCGACTTGCACGATCGTAGTGGCCGCATGAAGGCGAAGGGTGTCATTCGCGACGTTGTGGAGTGGCAAGACGCTCGCCGATATTTCCACGCGAGATTGCAGCGCCGCCTCGCAGTGGATGCGTTAGCTAGTAGAATCCGAGAGCAACTCGGAGACGTTGAACTCGAAAAGTCTCTAGAGGCCCACGTCGAAGATGTTATCGCGAGCATGACTGCCAATGCGAGCGATGACAACGCAGTTGTTGCGATGCTTGCCAAAGACAGTGAAAAGGTTGTCAGCGCTGTCATGGCAAAGGGTCGTGACGCAAAGGTCGCTCAGTTCGTCGCCGAGCTCAAGGGGATGAATGATGAAGACCGCACGCGCATCATGAAGGCTATGTAAAAACTATGTCTTTCATGTCATTCATAACTATCACGCTTTAATGAAATACTCAACAAATCAAAACAAATACATTCAACTACAATACAATTTTCTTCGTGCGAGCTTTCTACGCGCAAGAACGGCGCGCCGCGCCGTTGATCTTAGTCTCGAGCCTTTGACATATCGCCGCGCCGTATGCGGGCCAAAGTGCGCCCCAAACGGCATCCGGACCTTGCACGATGGCTAATAAGGCGGTAGCCAGATCACTTCTAACGTCCACATCCGCGTACTCTATAGCTAATTCAACGCAATTATATAAATCTCTCGTATACACCGCCGTGTTGTTTCCTAACACGAATTTTTCATATGCGGCGCGAATGAGACGCTTCAAGCACCATGTGTACGCCCTCTGACTTCCAAAACGTAGAGCTTCTTCAACGTCCGAAGACAACGTTTGCAGAACTCTCTCTTGTGGAATGCGCGCACGTGATGGTAGAATGTTTGGCAAGTCAAGTCCCGATAAAGTCACGCTCTGCGTGGCGAGGACGAAGACGTCGACGTCACAATTCGACAAAGCTGTCAATAATTCATCACCTTTCAAAGTAGTCACTTCGCAGTCGACGTACTCATATCGTACATCAGCTTTCGTTATGACTTTATTCCACTTCGGAAGCCAATTCTGGCGCAAAGCTTCGCGAACGGCGTCTTCATCGACCGGTCTCTTGGCCAGGACAATCAAGTCAACGTCAGATACGCCAGCGACGGCGCGTCCGTGCGCGATTGAACCTCTGACGTAAATCCCAATGACATTATCATCAGCTGTGTCAGATTGTGGAATGAGTCGTATAATTTCATCGGCACAATCTATCGCAGCCTGTCGGAAGGCTGCATTCACGGGATCGCCCCAGCCATTGACGTCTTGTTCAATCTCTCCCGTAACTGCATCCCGAAGTAGTTTCATGCCCACGTCATTCCTCACTAGACCGCTTGACACAAGACGCGATAATGCCATTGGCGAATGTCGATACTTTAGCCATTGCACACACGCAGCGGATCTCGTCCCGGATCCTTGTCGACCTTGTCGAAAACGCTGTGTGATTGACATTGAGACGTCGTCGCCCAAGCTCTCCGTATAGTGCGCCCACCGCGGCGGAAAAATCAACACATCCCCCGAATGAATGATCGCCTCGAACGCCATGGCGCTCTCCGCGAACTCTGGAAAGTCACGTTCGAGATTGTCGGATGCCAAATCCACTTTTCCACGCCGTCGCAACGGATGTGAGTTTGGCCACAATCCGACGAGCCGTAAAGCGTCTGGTGGGTACAACAACATGCGTTTACTCCCCTTGCTCACCTGCGTGAGCGTCGAAATCGACGCATCAAAATGCATGGTTGACACGCTTCCACTTAGCGCTAGCCACAGCCGCTGATTTTGACTTTCTCGCCATCCAGGAACGGATGCAAACACCTCGCTCGCGCCTCCTCGACACATCGCCGACATCTCCTCCGACGCGTCGCTCTGCACGTACCCACCATTCCCATGCCATCTCAACACCCGCGCCACGGCCGCGGCGAACGGGATAACCTCCGTCGTTGACGGCGCATCGAAAACTCCACTGACGACGTCCGCATGCGCGCTTTCGACGTACGTAAACTGTCGTCCCGCGCGCGTCGACGAAGAGTTCACCCGCGTCGCGCACCTCCACTCCCCAAACTCCCTCACCATGCCCTCCAGCGTCCACCCACGCGCGCCCCACATCGCCGCCCCACCGCGAATAATCAATGGCTCGCACAAATGCTCCCCCAGCGCGCGCGCCACGCCCTCTCGCGCGATAAAATCCTCGTACTCCATCTCTGCGCACGCGCCCGCGATGCGCACTTTATCGCTCAACATTGGCGGCGCGCGCTCGGGCGCGCGCGCGCTCGGGCGCAACGGCGCGTTGCACGCGACGCGAACGCGCGCGAGCGCCCCGTACGCGCGGTCCGCGAGCGCCACCGGCACCGCATCGAGCGACATGGCGCGAGAGCCCGCGCGCGTCAGTCGCTGACGCACGTCAGTCTCTCCCCGTCGTCGGCGCCATGCCCGACGACGCCAGCGCCGACGCGCCGACGCCGACGTCGGCGACGACATCGCCGACGAGCGCGGACACCCCCAAGCGCGCGCTGTTCCGCGACGCGGTGCATAAAGTCATCGAAGAGCGCTCGACGGCGTCAAAGATGCTGAGGTCGTTTTGGGACGTGGCTCGCGAAGTTCAAAAGCGCGCAGCGACGTCGCTGGCGGCGTCGTCATCGTCGTCATCGTCGCACGCCGTGAAGTCTCTACCGGTGTTCTTCGATAAGGATGGGCGCACTGGGGCGAGCGCGGTGTGGTGGCGCGATGCGTTCGCGGTAAGCGCGGCGCTCGACGGCGACGCGGGTTCGGCGGAAACCGCCGCCGAAGACAGCGACTTGGGACACGCCGCGCGCGCCACGCTATTCTTTGCGCAGGATATTTCTAGAGAATTACTCACTGATTTACACGTCGCTACGAGGTCGTTAAATTTTTGGGAACTCGTTCGAGATCAACGACACGGGCAGGCGCGTTTTTTGCTGACGCAAACCGGGCCGAGAAATTTCTGCGCGCTCGCGCGAGACGGAGTGTATCGTTTTTGGTGTCACGTCTCCGCCGGTGTGTCTGGGAAACCAGCGAGGTTTGCGTTGCCGAACGCGTCAGCGCGCGTCATCATCGATGGGCGCGTGAATGCACTGGCTGAATTGCAGATGAGCTTGGCGAGCGTCGTCGGGCAGGTGCACCATCACGCCGACGCCATCGCCAACGCGGTGGGGACGTCGCATTCGAGAGAAGATACGCGCGCGACGTTGATGACAGCCACGAATGGATTGCTCGAGTGTTTAGAACAAGTCGCAAAGTATTCCAAGCAGAGTAAAAAGAAGGTTGGAGATTTACAGCGAGTGGTGAGCACGGTGACGATAAACGCCGAGAGCCCGAAATTATTGTCAAAGGCGTTGAAGGGATTTCCCGGGTTGAGACGGGATTTCATGCCGGATTTACCCGAACCCACACCGCGGTCGCCGCGCGCGAGCGTCGATGGTGATCGACAAGGACCATTTACGCCGAGTGCAACGGACCCAAAGCGTCCAACGAGTCGACTACAGCGATTGGCCAGCATGGATTTGACCAAGATTGACGGCGAAGTCACGCATCGATTTCGACAGCAAATTCGAGTGGATGGTGAGAATCTCCCGTTGCCAAAGGTAAACGACACGCTCTGGCAGGGTTTGAAGCGCGTGGAGGCGCAGTGGACGGTCGTGCGCGATGCCTCGCACGAAGCTCTCGCGCTACACGCGAAACCAAGTAAGCACGTGAGGCGTTGGATGCTCTACGCCGCGGGTGGCTCGCTCGTCGCCGTCGCCGCGTACATGACAGTTCGACGCAGTCACCTCTGCGGTAGTACGGAATTGGATGAAATGATCGCCGCCGGTAAAGCGGCCATTCGTTCGTTCTGGAAAGCAAATCTGCGCGACCCGGTGAAAGAGTTGCGCGACGAACTTCGCGCGGCTTTTGTCTCTGACCGCCCAGACGACGCCAACGAATTGTTAGAGGAGAGCAAGGCGTCGTTGGAACGCATGCTCGAAGAATACACCAAGCAAGCGTCGCGTCCGGGGTATTCCGAATCGCTTTATCGCGCCTATAAATCTGTCGGTGGCTCAGAACACGTCGCAGGGGAGGAGAAGAAACCCGAGCCCGATCCAATGCGTCTCGTCACCGCGCGCGTCGAAGAGGAGCTCAAGTCGCCGTTAACAAATATGCTCGCGGGCGACTTGATGCAATTACTGCTTTTACAAACACAAGTCATGAAGGTTGAGATGGAAAACGCGTTGATGCAAATGGACCAAATCATGCGCGCCAATCGGTTGAATTTTTCATTGATGGCGTGCTTTCCAGCCGCGCTCGCGATGTACAGCTCCGTCGTCGCCGTCAAGGCGTACCTCTCCATGACGTTTCATCGTCGACGTGCGAAACGACGCGAAGAGATGCGTTTACTTCTCGCCGAAGCCGAGCGCGCGCTTTGCAACCTTAAAATTGCCGAGCGGCGATCGGTGCAGCAAGGTATGTTGATTTACGCCTTGAATTCCCTCTATTTGGCGCTTCAACGCTACCACGGGTTGTTCTCCAAAAATGAATGGCGCACCGTGCGCGCCGACGTCCTCGAGCTCGCGGATCCATCGATATCGATCGATAACAAGCTCGTCTGCATCGCCAGGCTCGCGCGTACCAAGGCTTTGATTCCAGAGCCCCATCGCGTGCGTAAACTCTAGGTAGTTTCTCATTTGTATCACATGTTTTAGTTTGTTTTCGAGCGCGCCGCGTCCCAAACGCCGCGGGAGAGGGAGCCAACAGGTGATCCAAATCCAATCGCCGCACTTCTCTGCGCACGCGCGCATCACGACCCCGAACCCAGGCACACCCAGGCGCACGGGCACGCACGGACATGTTTCGGCAGGCACTCCGCGCGTCCTCGCGCGCACTTCGGCCGCGACAACGCGGTGCGCATTCGAATGCGCACGTGAGCCGCGCGCAACAGTTTTCAGCCACCGCGCGAGCGTCCGCCGGTGAGCGCGCGTCTGGATCGTCGTCGCTCGTGCGAACCATCATCACGTTGAGTGGGTTCGGAGGCGTGGCGTACTACGTCGATAGCACGTACGGCCCCGCGTCGACGCGGAAAGAATCGTGGGAGGATTGGGCGCTCGCGCGCAAGGAATTCTACGGCGGAGCTCTATCGAAAGCATCGCTTGGGCTGTCGAAAGAATACAAGCAAGATGTATTCTTTAGCTATGAGAAACGGTTACGTTCGTTTTCGCCACTTGAGAAGGTGTTTGATTACTTTGCGAGCGAGCAGCGCTCGAGCGGGACGTACATGACGTTGAGCGACCTCGTGCGGGCATTGTTGCCGTTGCACCCGGCAGTCGGGTCTACGAAAACGCGCGCTGGACACTTACACGGGGAGATGGCAAGCTCGGAGGAATCACATGAGCCGTTAAGGAGTCAACTCTTCAAGCTGTTCGATACCGATGGCAATGGATTGATTGATTTCTCGGAGTTTTTGTTCTTTCACACGTTGCTCACGATTGACCGCGAGACGGCCAACGTGACGTTTCATAAGTTTGATGCGGATGGCAACGGGTACTTGGATGCGGATGAATTCGTGTGCATGATGAGATCGATGAGAAAGTCTCAAACAAACGCCACGGGTTTGCGCACGGGGTTGAAAACGGGCGTGACAAACTTGGACGCGATTGGCGACGGGTTGTTGGACTACCTGTTCACGCCCAAGCGTAACAAGACGTTGACGCTTGCAAAGTTCAACAAGTTCTTGAGCTCTTTGAGAGAAGAGATGGATAACTTGGAGTTCTCGCACTACGATACAAACAAAACTAACACACTCACGCTCAGAGACTTTGGGTACTCTTTAGTTTGCCAAGCAAAGATGGATGTTTTGCCACGCTTTCTCGAAGCCGTGAAGAAACTTCCTGGATACGAATCAAAGAAACGTATCAAGCGTGATGACTTCCTCGCGTTTGCGCGCATCGCTAAACACGGAGGTACGGATTTCCAAAAACAAATGAAAGAGCTCGACGAAGCGGGCACCGAAATCACCAGGTCCAAGTTCAAATCACTCGCCAAGCGCGTCGCCGGCGAGCGCTTGAGCGACGAACTCATCGACGTAGTCTTTACCGTCTTTGACGCTGACGGCGACGGTTCGCTCTCGTACAATGAGTTTTTCAACGCGCTCATCACGTGGAAATAGAACCGCGGATGGTGCATGAGATGAGCGCGCGATGGACCGCGCTCGAGCATAGAAAGCTGCGTTGTAAAATATTTAACAACACGTTGATAGTAAAATCAAAAACCTCATACCACCGCATGCCTCGCGATGAAACGCAAACCATCGCGCATGGACGACGGCGAAGGGGACTCAGACGACGATGCCCCGGCGCACGCCCCTGGGTCGACCGCCGAACTCGTCGCCAACGTACTCGCGCAAGACGCGCGCTCAAAGAAGAAATCTTCTGACGCGCGCGCGACGGTGCTCCCGAGCGGCAACGATTCCGATGACGACAAACCGCGAGCGAACAGCGACAAAAGTAGTGGTAAAAAGGTCGCCTTCGCGGACATCGACGACGACGAAGAGGATTTAGCACTTAAAGCCGAAGGTGCGGCAAAGAAGCGCGCGTTGTTGAGGTCAGAGATGGCGGCAAACATGCGCGACGCGGACGACGTCGACGCGAGAGAGAGCGTCGAGCAGGCTGAAGAAGCGGTAACGGGTGACGTGAGTGATGACGGTGAGAAGTTTGAGCCGTTCAATTTGGAGCAAGAACGTAAAGAGGGATATTTTGATGACGACGGCAACTACGTAGAGTACGCCGAGGAGAAGGATGAAACCGACTTGTGGTTGGAAAAGGATGCAAAAGTAGACGAGAGATTCGCCACGGGCGCGATTAAGCGTAGCACGGCAATCTTAGAAGAGGAGGAGAACGCCAAGGCGATGAGTTCGAGAGAAATTGCAGATATGCAGCGAGATATTGCGGCGTATTTGAAACCAGGCGAGACGGTGCTCGGCGCTTTGAAGCGACTCGGCGGCGGAAAGACTGATAATAGAAAGGGTCGAGGAGCGCCGCAAAAGCCGCCAAAAGTAATGAGTGGGGAAGAAAAGAAGGCGTTTGACACTTTGACTGAGCTTTCGAGTGCGTTGATGAGTAATGGAGAGTATGAAGTGTATACTTTTCAAAAGGAGGCGTTCGAGCGGGCGGCGGCGTTATACGCGCCACCAGTAATTACCAACGATGCCGGTACCAAAGACATGTTCGCCGATAGTGACGACGATGAAGTCGATGTATCAGCGCCAGCAATCGAACCGAAATCGAAGAAGGCAAAGGTAGAAGAACCTGCAAAGGCGTCTGGTATCGACTTTTCGTCGATGAACGTCAGCAAACTAAAGTGCTACATCAAATCCCATGGAGGAAGCGTCGAGGGAAACATCGCGGAGAAACGTGAGTTGGTCGAGCGTGCGCAAGCGTGTGCGCCGGCACCCGTACCTGAAGGATATGTCTATGATGCTGAGAACGACATGTACTTTTGCGAGGCGTCCAATCTTTGGTATTCACACGTCAAGCGTTTGTTCACCGACCGTTTTAAGTGGTGGTACTACGACACTGCAAAGGGATTTGTCGAGTGTGCGCCAGAATAATAGTCTTTCGTTTTAATTCAATGTAGCTAAGGTATAGAAATGTATTCATCAATCGAAAATACGCTTGGACGCGTCAAACGTCGCGCCCACGCGCCGATACAACGCCGCACTCTCCTCATCAAACGCCTTTTGCTCATCCGTTGGATTTTCTGGATTAGATGACTCGTACACTTGCGCGTTGAGAATATATAGCGTACTATCCACGATAGTTACCGATGTATAAATTCGTTTGTTACCATGCGTCGTGATTAAACGATACTCGTAATCGTAAAACGTCGCCCCCGATTTTGGCCCGACGCGTTCGTTTTCGCTCAACACGTACACTCCTCCAGGTATCGTGCTCTCCTTCTTACTCTCAGCCTCCGCAAGCTTTGAGCCGATTTCGGTCACGCTTCCAAACGAAGTGAGCGAATTAATCGTCACTGGCGATACAGTTACGCCAATGTTACTGTACTTTGCGTCTGGGTTCTTAAACAACGCCTGCGCGCCCGGCTTTGACGCCACCACCCACGACGAAGGATACTTCAACTCGAACGCAAACTTCGTATCTATGTACGGTGTCAATGATGTGTCATCGATGACGTCGTTATCGCGTACGGTATCCGCGATTTGCGCGTCACTGTCGTCATCCGCGGCGCGAGCGTCTCGCACGGTCCACGCCCCGAACGCGGCCAAACCCACCAACGCATGACGCCGCGTCGACGTTTCACATCGCCCCGTGCGGTGCGTGACGTCGAATCCATCGTGCGCGTCGTTCGTCGAGCACTGGCCTGCGTCTACCGGCGCTGCTGCGCACCGCACGCTCCAATTTCTCTGCGCCTTTGAAGGTGACGCAAACTTACTCAGACCACCGCGTCGCGTCGACGCCACCGCGCGCGCACTCGCGCTCGCGCTCGCGCTCGCGCTCGCGCTCGCGCTCGCGCTTGAACGCATCGAGATCGACATCGCGCGCGCAATGGCTCTCGATTTCCGGTACGCGCGCGAACGGGCGAGGCGAGAAGTGGAGAGGCTCCAGGCTTCACCGCACTCGAGCGCGCGCGCCATGGCCGCCCAGGCGATGGACACCGACGACGATGACGTCGACGACGACGGTGGACGGTTCATTAATCCAGTGCCGGTGATTCACGCGCGCGCGTCGTCGTCGAGCGCGAACGCGAGACGCCGCGCGGAAGGAGATGAGTCTGTGCGCGACGCGTTCGATGCCGAGGAAATTTTTGAGCACGTTCGGGACATTAATGATCCCGAGCACCCGTATAGTCTAGAGCAGGTGCGTGTTGAACGTGCGCATGCGCTTGCGTGTCTTGATGTGCGCAGCGATATCGCGCACGCGCGGTGCAGGCGCGCGATGAAAGGTGAGCGTCGCGACTGACGCCCGCGTTCGCGTCGGTACAGTTAAACGTAGTAAACCCCGACGCAATCACCGTCGACGACGCAAAATGTCGGATCAAAGTAGAATTCACTCCAACAGTACCTCACTGCTCCATGGCTACGCTCATTGGATTGAGCATTCGTGTCAAGCTCCTCAGAGTTTTACCGCGGCGTTTCAAGGTTGACGTCCGCATCGCGCCTGGGACGCACGCGAGCGAACGCGCAGTGAATAAGCAATTAAACGATAAAGAGCGCGTCGCCGCGGCGTTGGAGAACGCCAATTTACTAGAAAAGGTTGATTTGTGCTTGTCCGGACGCACGGCGATTTGATGCTAACGTGAATAGTAGTGCTCGCGTCGACTGCGAGTGAAAAGTGTTTGATTTGATTGTTTGTACGCGCGAGCGCGCGAAAACTTACAAAAGAGCAAAAAAGCTATAGTGTTCTATTGATGTGATGTGTAGAGATTTATCCCACGTTCAATCTAAAAATATCGTTGAAAATGAAGTAACTCCCCGGCGCCAACCCGGCGGCTTCCGTCGGCATCAGTTGAAACGTTTGACTGAACTTTTGCGCGTGTTGTTCACCATCAATCAACAAATCACCGCACACCACGACGACGACGCCACCGTTTGGCGACGGTTGGGTATCTAACGTCACCACGCGATGTTTCACTTGCTGAAATGGCAGAGACTTGAGCTTTTCCACAATCGCGGCGCTGCCTTTGTATTGCCCCGGGCGCTCGTTGGAGTGCTCAAAGTTCAACATGGAGTACGTGTCGTTATATAACGGACCGAGTTGCGAGCGATCGGCGTCGAAGGTGTTGTAGTAGTGTTGCGCAAACGCCTGTGTGTGCGAAAAGACGCGAGAAATGTCAGGATGAGCGTGCGAAAGGGCGTCATCGCGCGCATTGTCTCTCGTGCGATTAATCCTGAGCGCGTGTGCCCTTTTGCGGGTGCGCGCGTGGGGCACGGGCGTCGCGCGACACGAGAACGTACCTGACCAACTTGGTCAAAGTTTGCGCAAATGTTCGTCATCGGGTTCGCCATCGTGCACACAAGGATGGGTGCGCGCTGAGAAGTGAGGCGGGGATGCGACACAGGTGCGCGGGACTTTACGTCGCGTTCTGATGATACAGTGCAATTCGAAGCGATCGAATGCGCGCTAACTACGCTATTTTGTCTAAGACGATGACTATATATATATGCATCGCATCCAGTGTCATGGATGCATGCGCTAGAAGACGGCGAATGTGAGGCTTGTGCCGTTTGCATAGCGGTATCCCGCGTCGAGCGTGCGTTGCGCCGCCGTTCCAGATGTTGAGATTGTGAACGCGTACGTTCTCATCGGGTAAGATGCTGGGGAGACGCACTCTACGTAGGTGGAGTTGAACACTGCCGCGGTGACGAAGATTGAGTCAAACGCACACCTGGCGGCACCACTGGCGATGTGAAATTCTGCGCCCGTGACGCCGACAATCATTCCGCCTCTCGCCGAGGCGCCCGACGGCGAAATCGATGTCACCGTGGGTGTGCTGTATTGCTGCACGCCAAAAGTACCAACTAAACCTACAAGGGTTGTGGTATTTGGCGATGCAGACAACTCGAGTTGCAGCGCGCCTTCGAGATCGTCTCTTCGACCCACGACGACGTTTCTAAAACCATACGTGCCGCTGTCTTTTATGCTCTCGCATTTCACCAAAGCGGAAGACACATATTCGACTGGAAGGACAGTGCCTGACTCCTTGTATCCACAGTATATTGGCGATTGACTCCCAGGAGGAGAGTACAAATCTAAACCGGTAAACTCGAAGATGGCGCCACCGTCACCATTAACAAAGTACGGCGACACCTTTTGCGCTCGCAGAGGTGGCACGACTAAAATTTGACTTGTAAAATCAAGAGCAGATGTGGTAGACGATCCTATGGCGAGAGTCACGAACCCGGGAGCGATAGCGCGAGGGATCAAGCACCCGAGCGAGCTCGAGAAGTTGGTTGACTCAGACACACCAAAGTAGCACGTCGTCGAAGACGTCGGTGATGCAACGCTTCCACTCGGAAGAACGTAGACGCCTCCGCTGGCGGACACCTCAGACGGTATCCAATCGTCAACGAACTCCGTGGTGATGTCATGCACGCGCGTCGTGGCGTCAAACCAAGGCGATAGAGATGTTCTAGACGATCCAGCTGAAGATTGTATGGAATTTGACACAACCAATGCAAACGCCGTTGTGACGCTTACCGCGGGTGCTTCACAAATCACGAGCGCCGACGACACTATCACCGCGACTCGCGTCGTTACAACGCCGGCATCGGTGGTAAATGTACAGTTAGCCATGCCACTCGTTCCGTGCCCGAATCCCTGACCTGTACCCGTGAAATATCCTCCAGGAGTTGAGACAAGCGCGTGGGCGGTTGAAATCCACTTGAGCGGTTCCCAAAATAACGGAGACAGTTCACGTTCGATCGCTTTCAACGTTTCAATAGCCGAAGGCGTGCCGACGACATCGACGATGGAATCAACGTACGTGCTAGAAATTGTTGGCGCTGAGTGCTGGCCAAGAAATTTTGATCCTTCCCCAAGACTTCCACCAAACCTCACGTCAACGGATGAACCACTCGCAATCGCTGGCGATACGCAACTGTAATCACCATCAACCTCGCGCCTCGCTGCGACGCTTATTGCGCCAAATAGACACCTCCATTGATCAAATATCAATCGTTCTGTGGCCGATACGTCGATAGCTCTGTCGACAGAAACAACAACTCCACCTTCCCCGGTAGTGTCTACGGTGTTCGCCGTCGTGAATACGTCCACGACATCGCCGACGTACGAGAACGCGCCATAACCCGACGTTTGATACGCCATGTCCCCTAGACGAAGCAAAGTCGTCGTTTGAGACGCAGAAGGTGGAGCTTCGACGATTGCCAACGCTGATGACACCGCGACGCCACGCGAGGCGGTTGAGCCAAAGGCACAAGACAAAACCGTCGGACCGCTGGTGTGGAAAAATGTCGTGTCCGCGTCGTACTTTTCCCAGTCGCTAGCCACCGCACCCGCCCTTAGAAAGTTACCAGAGACATGCACGACGGCACCACCTGATACCGCACCCTCGTTGGGTGCTAGTGCGAGAATACTCGGAGTCGCCGTTTGCAGAAACACAAAAGTACTGTTCTCGCTCGTCATCAAGTTTTCGACGTTGTGAAACTCAATCGCGGTATATCCTGCGTACAAGAGCGTTGGCGAAGGACAAGAGACGGCGTTTAATTTAACCCCAGTCACTGAGCTATCAGATCCAGCCAATGTCGTGCGGACATCCGCTGATGTCACGGTAGTAGCCGTCATGAACGAGTTACCAAAGCGACACTTCTGATACGTCGTCGCCGTATTCAGCGTTGAAATCGAAGAAAAGTCGACACCGTCGATGGTGACTGTGTCGCCACCATCGAGCGATCCGCGTGGAGGCGTGACGCTTCTGATTGTTGGTCTATACGCCACGCTGAATCCACCAAAGCTATCAATGGTGAAAGTAGCCTTGCCCGTGCTCGCGTCAAACGTCGCTCCATTCAACGCCATGGCAGATGACGTCGTCCCGTCTTTCGATTTAACAATCACCAAGTTTTCATTGCCCTCGGCAGATGGCACTTGCGAAGTCTCGTACGTAATACTCAGCGTTGCTGACTTTGAGAGGCGAAACGCGTTTGGCGTCAACACTAACGCGTATGGCGTGTTGAGGTTAACATTCCACGTGTACCACCAAGTGCTCTCTGTCGACGCGCTTATCGCAAGTTTTGTGAAGGAAGCATTCATCGATGTACCCCATGCTATAGAGCCCTCTGGAAAATTTATACTCGAAACGCCGTCATCAGCATCCATGAGGCCACCAATGTAGCTCAGTACTCCACCCGAAATGCGGGGCGAGTATGTGCTCGGTACAAAGGTTAATTTTCTCGAGTAGAGAGTAGTGCTCGTCAAACCATACTCATCAACTTGAAGCGATGGCGTATCACCAGTCCACGAGGCTAGAGATACGAGATTTGCTCCATCGTATGCTTCCACTGATGCTGAAACCGCACCGTACGATTTAAATTCGTAAATACCAGGCTGCACAGTCACTTCTGCGACGTACTCATGCGTTGCGTTGTCTAATGAAATACCATCCAGCGTCGAAGCGAGCGCCGGCGTCTCGCTCACGATTGAGCCAAAGTCATACCAGGACGCCGCGGATGCACTAGCATTGAGTTCAACTCGAATTGTGACCCCTAAACTACAAGCGTTGACTTCATCCGAAGTAGTTGCATATTGGTCGTAATTTACGTACGACGGATCCGTACATCCCGGTCCTATCACGCGCGCGCGTTTGCTAGTTATGGCGTTAGCATCGGCAGATGTGTACGTCCAATACGTAATCGACGTTGCGCCCAAGCCACTCTGCCCTGAAACAGTGGTCAGTGAAGCGTTCAACGCGCCAAAGAAGTTTGCGGTGTATATCGCGCCAGGATACGCGACAAACTCAATCTCATCGGCTTGATCAAATCCCGATTCACCGCTGCCGCTCTCGTATGAGTCAGATACATAAAATCCAGGGCCTTCAAACTCGTACACCGCATGGTCAACGACGCCAGTGACACTGACGGAAAATAGTAGTTTCACGCCAGATACGCACGATCCATCATCACTCGTAGCATATGGATTATAGTTGGGCGCATCTAAGTCAGTGCACCCAGGTCCACGCAACGTGAACGTGCGCGATAAACTATCTTCAACTGTTTTACCGGTGTAGCCGATGTACAGATAACTATTCGAATCTTTCACAGTCGCTTGCATCGATCCTTCAAAGTGCACGAAGTACTCCACCGATGGGTACGCGCACATGACAAGCTCATGAACTTCGCCTAAATACGTCAAAACGCCGGCAAAGTGCGTTGTTTCATTGTATGGAGGTCCGTTCACCGAATACGCACCATACTCTTCGATAACTAGGTCGTGACTCTCTACTGTCTTTTCTATATTCGCCACAGATTGCATGGTAAACGTCACATCTACCGGTGACTCGAGTTTTACCTTTCGAATGGCGTGATTCCCAGAATCAGCGACAAAGAATACGTTGCCAGTGATGCCAGAAATCCCACGCGGCGTGTTTAATAATGCACCAGAACCGACGACGTCGTCGCGAAATCCAGACGTACCCGTGTAGCTTCCCGATACTGTTGTTATTGTCGCCGCATTTGACGCCGTGGAATCTGTCAAAATTAGTCGCCGGACTTGATGCGTCCCTCGCTCGGTTATCATGAGCACTCCGCTGCTCAAATCGCTGTCGTACGCATACGTAATCCCAGATGGATAGTTGAGCCTCGCTGGCGTGCTGAGCAAACCATTTTGATTGAGCACTGTCCCACTGGATGATGCGGTGCCATCACCCATGATCGTACTCACAGCTCCGCTGGACAGATCAATCTCTCTAATCGCGTGGTTGCCCGTGTCGGCAACGTACAACTTGCGATTGGCGCTATCAATAGCCACGCCCTCTGGAGCGCTAAATCTCGCACTCGTGGCCGTCGCACTGTCGACAAATCCTGCAACGGCGACACTACCAGCGTACACCGTGAGAGTTGACCCGCCATAGGCGAGTTTCTTGACGTCATTCGTGCCCGAACTCACCACGTACACGCTCCCATCCGACGTATCCAGCGCCAAATCGAGCGGAGCGGACACCGAAGACGATGTAATCGTCGTCACATCGCCATCCGCAATCAGTCGAATTGCTCCATTACCAGTGTCCGCAACGAGCACATGACCAGGATAATACGACGACGACGAGGGTACGAGCTCGACGCCTCGCGGCGCGTTGAACAATGCCTGCGTCTCTCCGCTCGACGTGCACGCCAACGCCTTACCATCTACAAACCCCGCCGTACCGGCATCATTCGCCGCAAAATTCACAATCTCACTCTTCGCCAAATCTATCACGCGTATGACATCGTTGCCGGTATCCGTCACGTAACACTTGGTGGTGTTACAACTCACGCCGCTCGGCGAGTCCAAAAAGCTCTTTTCAAACCGTCCATTCCGATATCCAACCACGCCTGCGCCGTTGAGCGTGCTCACCACGCCGTGCGCGTGACAATCTAGGATGTCATACGCCGCAAATACCGCGTGCGCACTCGCGAAAAGCGCGAGCGCGCCTGCGATGAGGCGAAGGCGCCGACGCGCGTGGATGTTTGCCCGCGGCTTCATGGCGTGCAACTGCGTGCGTGCTCACTCGCGGCGGCGCATGGAGCGCGCGCGCGAGCGCCGAAGCATCGCGCTATAAAATGGTGTGCGTGTGCGCGGTTCACGCGACTATGGTCGATGCGTCCGTCGCGGTGTGTGGCGTGCGCGCGTGAGGTGGTTGGATTGGTTCGGTCGCTCAAAGCGACGTCGGCGGCGCAATGTTACGTGACATGTACGCGACGCGCGGCTTGCCGTGCAAAGAGAATTTCAATATTTGCGTTTATTAATATTGACAACGTTGTTTTGTGTAATTGAGAAGGCTAGAGAGTTACCGAGCGCACGCGCATTCGCGACGTGCACGGTTCCCCACATGTAGTCTACGGGATACGACGATATGAAGACAAAAAACAAACTTAGTTGTTGATTTCCTTCAAGGCGTGCGCTTGTTCAATACCCATGGAGCACAAGATGGTGACGGAAACTTCCTTGCCGTCATCGAACGCGGCGCGGAGATCATCAGCCAACTTGTCGGCATCGGGGTGGCCGCCCGGAAGCTTGAGATCTTCGCGAGTGTCTCCCTTGTCATCCATAAGGGACATGTGATCATCCTCATCAATGTCGAGCAACGTGTATTCAACACGGTTCACAATCGGCACTTCAAGGTTGTGCGACGCCGGCACGAGTTCTTCAACCTTCTTGTTGGTGAAAATGTCTAACGCGGTGAAGTGGCACTTCGCGTGACCGTGCTTCCCCGTCTTAGACGTCGTGACTTCAATCACCTTTGTGGGGCGACCCTTGATGACCTGTGCGTTACGTGTCGTGCGTTTATACACATTCATACTCGTCAGTCGTCATCGCATAAGATGTGCACGATACGAACGCGCGTCATCGCGCGAACGCGCCCGAGAACGCGCGCGCGTTCGGAAACCTCCACTCACACCACCACCAGGGTTTTCGCCGATCCCACCGCCGCCGCGCGTCACGACGCCCCCGAGCGGTGCACCCACGCATACACCCCGACGCAACGCACGCAAACATTTTACACCAATCATATCGCGCGTGTACGCCCCCATCCGCACGTCGCGCGCGCGTCCATACGCGCCGCGCACCCCGAAGGATCGCATCACATCGCATCCCATCGCATCGCATCGCATCGCGTCGTACGCACCATGAAACCACCCTTACGAACCGAACCGGCTTGCATGGGGACGGTGTGCGACGCACCCGCATCAGCAGTTTCGAAGGTTTCGACTTCGTGCTCGGAATCGGACATTGTTTCGTGAAGTCTCGGCGTGAGGTTGTGGCGCGATGCGGCGTTCGGCGCGAAGTTTTCATCTGGGGAAATTCCACCAATCGTGAACGGGAGGCATGAGTCCCCACTATGTAGTGTATATTGACCGATCGTGACTCGTGTCTTGAGTTAATGATTGATGCGTCGAGGGGGTCGGGGACCGCGGCGCGGTGCCGGCGCCAGAGCGCGACGGCGACGACGACGGCAACGACGACGACGACGACGGTCGCGGCGGCGACGGCACAGGCGAGCGCGCAGGCGAGTGCGACGCGCATTGAGCGCGCGCGTCCGGTGAGGCGACGGGTGACGGCGGCGACGGCACATGCGATGGGTGATGAGTGCGCCTATCATGGACGCTTTTTGAGCGCGCGAGAGGCGTATGCGCTCGATCAGGACTTGCTCGCGGGCGTGGGGTGCGAGAAACAGTCGTTGGAGGCGTTGATGCGACGGGCGGGTGCGCAGGCTGGGCGTGTGGTGGTTGAACGCGCGGGCGAGGTGCTCGGGCATAGGATGTTTTGCGTGCTCTGCGGACCGGGGAATAACGGCGGCGATGGGCTGGTGCTCGCGGTGACGCTCGCGCGCGCGGCGCTGGAAGGGGTGAATGTGAAGGTTTGGTATCCTAAAGGGCCGGGCTCGAACGCGTTGTATGCGATGTTGAAGGCGGAGTGCGAGGCGGAGACGAATATCGAGTTTGTTGACGAGGCGTTCGTCGTCGAGGCGCTCGAGCGACACGTGAACTTACACGATGCGGCGGCGAATGTGACGTGTTTTGTCGACGCATTGTTTGGTTTTTCATTCAAAGGTGACGTGCGCGAGCCTTTCATTGACGTCATGAACTGCTTGACGGCGGCGACGAACGGCTCGTGCGCCGACGCGGATGAGCGCGCTCTATACACCGTTGCGATTGACATTCCGTCTGGATGGAACGTTGATGGATGTGACGCGGACGGTGGCAAACTCGCGTTTATGCCAAACTTACTCATTTCACTCACTGCGCCAAAACGATGCTGTGCGACGCTGGATGATCCCGCGACGGCGAGGCACTGGCGAATGAAGCGCATGGCGCAAACGCACGTCGTTGCCGGCACTTTTCTCACCGATGCGATGTGCGACAAGTACGGTTTACACGAAGTTCCGCTTCGTGTTGATTCCACCATAGATTACGCGCCCATGGACTTGTCTAGGCGATTAGATTAGCGAACATGTTGTACATTTAGCGCGTTTCCTGTAATATTACAATGAATACTTAGACAAACTGCGAGACGCTTGTGTAGATTTTGAACGAACTCACCATGCGGTCGAGAACCTTCTTATCCTTGTTGAATTGAGACGCCGGCGCGGTGACAACAAAGGCAAAAATACGCCCAGTGTTGTCGATGGCAATCTTAACCGTATACTTTCTGTCAGAATCGATGTTGTACGTCGCGTACGTGCGCCCATCCTCGGTAGACTTTGAGCTCGTCACGCGCCCGCTGGCGATGGCATCTTGCATCTCGCTCAATGCCCCTGCGACCGCCTGCAGCGCCGCTTCGGTGAGCTCAAAGCTCGCGCCATCCTGCCCAGCCGGGTTGAGCGTTAACAGATACGCCTTCTCTTCACCTCTTGAACCGCGCTTGACCCATCTCGAGTCTTGCCCACCAGACCCTTTCTCAACCTTTGTCGTGGGTTCCTCTTTCCAGTTACTCGCCACGTCGTACGAATACTTCGCTGCAGACTTGGTCGTGCCGCCCAGCGAGCCGTACGTCGCCGGGGGAGCTGCGGCGCCGTAAAAAACAGACCAAGTAATCTCCTCATCGTCGTCCGCCGCCGACGTCGGTGCCGCACCGTACGCAGCGTGCGACGCACCAGCGGGTGTCAATACCGCCGCCGCGCTCAACGCCATCATCGACGCGAGCGCCGCGCGCCGCGTAGGCGCGTGAGCTGCCGATGCCTCGTCATCACTCGATCGATCGACAATTGACGACGAAAACGCGCGCGCGGCGACGGTCGACGCGACGCGATGCGTAACGACAGGAGCGGACGGCGTTCGTACCGTACGCCGCGCGACTGCGGCAGCGCGTAGCGTGGTAAACGTAGACGCAGTACTCGCGTGAGCCATGTCGATTGGGTTGGTTGAAGCGCGAGGCGAAGACTGAAGTCTCGTGAGTGTACAACTTTATCTGTTATTACAGCGCGATTGCTATCGCGCGTTGCGATGCGTGATGCCGTGGATTTACTCATCGTTGTGTTTGTTGAACATTTCCACGGTGTGGTTACCGATGAACGCTGGAATGGATTTGCAGCGCTCGACAAAGGTTTCGACGGAGCGTTTGATATCTGACACTTGGACGAATGGAGACGGCACGAGGGAGACTTCGCTCGCCTTATCATCAAATTTGAAGATGAACGTGTCGTTTGATTTCGCGGCGTAGTCGGAGGTGAGCTTAAACGTGGCATTACCGTCCTCGCCTTCGGTCATTTCGATATTGTAGCCGAAAATTTTGTGACACGCCTCGCGGAAGACACGAATTTGACGTCGGAACACTGTCATGAGCCGCTGTTCCCGCTTTTGTAATTCGGCCACTTTGCTTTGTAAAACAGCGATATCGGCTTCGGCACCAGATGTCACCGTGCCGTCTTTGAGCTTTTGCATGGCTTCGCGCAATCCCGTGGCTTCGCTGCGTAACTCTTCGGCTTCTTTAGCGAGCGCGCTCATCCCCGCCATGGCGACGGGATTCGCCTTGAAGTGCAACACCTTGGTCGTTTGCGGGTTAAACTCGCCTCTGCTCAGGCGTAATTCTAACTCGTAGCGCTCCGCTTCGAGGGCTTCAATGCGTGCATCGAGCGCGGATGTGTCACTCGGCACAACAGCAGCAGCGGCAGCAGCGGCAGCGGCGGTAGCGGCGGCGGCGGTTGCCGACGCCTTTTCCAGCACCGCAACGCGCGCCTTGGCTTTGTCAAGCTCACCTTCAAGTTCGATAACGCGCTTTTTATCCGCAGTCGATGTGGCTTGTTCGTGTTTGGAATTGACTTTTGCAGCCGCCGCGCCTTCGTCTTCGTACGATTTCACGATTCTATTCAATCCATCAATCTCATTCGTCAAGAGCTCGACTTGACGTTCGGCTTTCGCCAACGCGTGCGTCGCGTGCGTCGCCGCCGACTCTGCAGCCTTGTATTTATCTTCTAATTCACTCACTCGTCGATTGGCGGTGTCTAAGTTTGTCTTGGTTTGCGCAAGGTCGGACATCATCGCGCCTTGATCGCCCGCTTGCGCGGTTAATTGTTTCTCGAGTGTCACCAAGCGGCGCGCGAGTTCAGAGGGAGATTTGGCGTTGGACACTCGCGCCATCACCGCTTGCCAATCTTTTTCGAGGTATTCCAACTTTGCCAGTCGTTCTTGCATCACTGATGTTTCGACGATGTTCGCCTCAGCGCGAATCGCGCGCGCCTCGGCAGCGTGCAAACGCTCCTCAGCAGTGGCTGCAAGTTCGGCACGCCGGCGCAGCGTCTTCACCTCAGCCGCCTCGCTCGAAGCAATCTTCAGCTCCTCATGCAACGTCTTATTTATCGCGCGGAGCTCGGCCAGTTCGGTCGCTGACGTTGGCGAAGTCGCCTCGCCGCCACTGCCGCGCAGCGCCGCCTTGGCTTGGTCGGCTTCTTTCACCGCGGCGACGACGGCGGCTTCGGCGTCGGCGACAAGACGCTCAACTTGGCGTACCGCCTCGTCAGCCTCTGTCGCACGTTGCTCAGCAGCATCGCGCTCACCGCACGCCAAGGTGAGCTGGGTGTTCAGTTCTATGACTTCCCCTTCGAGGCGCGCGTTTTCGGCTTGGGTATCCGCCAAGGCGTCTTCGAGCTCGACTATTCTCTCCGCACTCTCACCTCGCTCAGCGGCGTCCTCCGTCGTCGTCTCCGCGCGTTCGAGATCAAAGTTCGCCTCTAATTTCCCATACGATTCTTTGAGCGCGGAAAGTTCCAAAACCAACGCCTTTGTGCGTGCCTCAGCTTCACACGCCCGGCAGACTTCACGTTCGAGCGCTACCATGTGCGCCTGACGTTCTTCAGCGAGCGAGCGGTCGCGCGCTTCCGCACCATCCTCACGCGCATCCCTCGACACCCGCAACGTTTCCACCTCCGCCGTCGTCGCCGCTAATAACGATTCCGAATTCTTCACCCGCTGCCTCAATGCCATCGTTTCCCGTTCAAATTCAATCAACTTTTCGCCTCGGCGTTCGAATTCTTCGACGAGTTTCGTCTTGACCAAGTTTACCGCCTCGTACGAATTCACCACGCCACCACCGACGCCGACGCTGTCACCGACGACAATATCGTTATCTTCTTCTTCGGCTAACATTCGCGATATCCCACGCACATCGAGTTCCCTATCGCTACTCTCGCTGCGCGCGAGCAGTTGTAAATCTTCCAACTCATCCTCGTCGAGCGCAGGCGGGTAGTCTTCTTCTTCTTCTTCTTCAACGCGCGGCGTTGGCGATGCAGGCGTCGTCGTCATGGTTCGTCGAGATCGTCGCGGTGATTCCGTGCGCGCGGCAGAGGTGGTGTCGTCGTCGATCGATGCGCGCCGGCGTCGTTTACGCGTCGTGACCGTGGCGCTCAGTGGTTCGGTGTCCGCATCCGATGCCGCCGGGCGCACGCGAGAGCTCCGACGCACGCCCGCGGTTGACGTCGACATCGCGTCGTAGTGCTACGGATGCACTCGATTGACTCCTACTATTAGTCGTGTGCGCGGCGTCGCGTGGGGTGCAATGGGGATAGCGAAGGTGACAGAGAGCGTGGCGCGAAACCGAGAACAACGCGTGCACAACATTTTTAAACACATTTAAGCATCTGACATTAAAAACAAACACGCCGGTTCTCGCCATCTTAACATCAAACGCATGAATGAATGACTACTACGCATATTGGTTGGTGCAAAGGATATCAAAGTGTCGCAGTGAAAAGCCGAGCGACGAGCCGAGCGACGCGATCGCGCGTCTTCAACCGCTCAAAATCTTCTCATACGACACCATCGACGCCAAAGCAACAGCAATATCGTTTCATCACACCTAGATCGCACGCCTCACGCGCTCACCGTCTAAAAGCATCCTCCTCTTAACCTTGCGTCAAAAGCGTCGACGCGTTCGCGCTTTCGTACTTGAACGAAGGCTCGAGCTTCTTCGCGAGCTTGTAGTAACGCGCCAAACGGTGGATACGAGATTCAATCAAAATCAAGCGGAACTTGGCATCCATGTCCTTGCGGTTACGCTCCAAGTGCTTTCTCACCGACACCGCCTTCTTGATGAGGCAGTACAAGTCCTCCGGGAGCGCCGGCGCTAAACCTTGCCCTCGCAAGATTCTCAAAACCTTCGAGTTCGTCACCGAGCTCACCTGCGCGATGCCGTGGTTATCACGCAACATCACACCAATCTGAGACGGCGTCATGCCCTTCTTCGCCATCTTCACGATGGTTTCAGTCACCTCCGTCGGCGTGATCTTCAACCACGACGGCGCAGAGCGCTTGTAGGGAAGGGCAGAGCCCGACATCCCCTTACCGGGGGTGTGCATGCGACCCATGGTGCGTGTGAGTGTCTTACGTAAACGGTAAAGTTAAAGACGTATGTACGTTTCGTATGCCGAACCTTTCCGGACGACAACCGACGCGCGCGACGCAAAGAGACGTCACGCGATCGCCCCCGTCCGCGCCTCCACGCGGATCGAAAACATCGCGGGCGCGCGCCCCTAAGCCCTCGCGCACATCAGGGGTATTTCGCCAATCATGACTCCGCGCGACCGGCGTGCGAGGAGGATTAAATTAGGGTTTTCATCCACGCGCCGTAGTGCGCGCCCTCGATCGTCCATGCGCGCGACGCGGACGTGGTTTATCGTGGTTTATCGCGCACGGCGAACGACGACGACGCCCAGGGCGTGAGGGGATCGACCGCACACGGCGACGCGGCGTACGCACATGCTTCGCAGGGCGGTGATTTCGAGCACACGGGCGCATGCGCGCGTGGAGGTACGTACGTCGCGCGGTGATGTCGCGCTTTGCGATGCGCGTCGCGAGGGTGGCGTCCGTCGTGCGCGCGCATCGGTCGTTCGTTCGTGCGCGCGAGACACACACGGTCGTGGCTCGGATCCGACCGATCGCGCGCGCGCGCGCGCGCGGCGCGAGGGGTGGCGTCGCGCGCGCGATCGCGGCGGGGTGGGTGTGCGTGGTGGTGATGAGTGGTGTTTCGCGCGTCGTCGTCGTCGTCGTTTTCGTACTGACTGTTCTGTGTGTGTGTGTGTGTGTGTGAATTTCGCGCGCGTAGGCTTTGTTCGCGACGACGCGCGCGTCTTCGGGCGGCGTGGTGACCAACTTGGAGAATGCGACGGGTTTGTACAAGGCTGAATTGGAGGGGCGATTGAAGGGTGAGGACGTTTTTGATCACCATGCATTTTTGCGCGCGCCCACGGGCACGAAGGAGGCGCCGTGCGTGGTGGAGAGCACCATGGAGTACAGAGTCGTGGGGGCGCCAGACCCAGACGACGATTCCATCATTCACTGGGGTCGACTCGAGGAGGGCGCGCCGGCGATGAAGATTGGTAACGAGTGGTTCATTCACAAGCGCGTTGGCGGTGGTCACCACCACTAGGAGCATATTTCGCGTGGGGCGTCGCGACGCGCGAGAGGGGCGTCCGTCGACTGGCGGTCGCTCGTCTTCGCTCAACACACGAGAATGGATGGATGGAATAGATAGTTTGCAAACGTCCGCCGTCCTCTATTCGAACACCTACTACCTAGTTTGTAAAACAAAAATAATCAATACAGTATTTCGTATCAAAAAATTCCGCGGGTCGCGTTCGCGGGCAACCGCGCGCTCACTTTCACACCTGTGCGGTCTCGAGTGACGCTTTTGTATCGCATTTCGGACATTCTGACATACATACGCAGCGTAGAATGGTAAAAAAGCTTCATAAATATATTTATATTTGTTCGGACACTTGACTAATACTTTTTTCAAAATAAAACTATAAAAAGTGGAGTTGCCAGGTATCGATCCCGGTACCTCGCGCATGCTAAGCGCGCGCTCTACCATCTGAGCTACAACCCCGTAGTCTGACGCTTGCGGTCGTAGAATACGACGTCTAACGTTGCATGAGAGTAAAAATGCAAAAAACGACCACTTCAGGATGTCGAGGTCACATGGCTAAAGTTATGGGTAGAAATTTTGAACGTGCACGGAGGGGACAGACGCGCGCTGGGCTGTCGTCACAGCATGGACGTGCCCGAGGCGTGGCCCACGCCCGCGCAGCGCGCGTTCGATTCGAGCGTGCGATGCGCGATTTGCGGCGAATTGTTCGCCATGCCGGTGAGCTTTCGCGCGTGCGCGCACACGTTTTGTAGCGATTGCATACGACGGGCGCTGCCGGTGATGGGCAAGTGTCCGCAGTGTCGTGAGAGTGCGTTGGAGAGTGATTTGATCCCGAATAAGGCGTTGGAGCACGCGGTGCGGTGTTTTAAGGATGCGCGTGGGGAGATGTTGGATGCGGCGCTTCGTCGCGGCGATACGACGACGACGAAGACGACGACGAGCGGTCATCGTGTTCGACCGCAGCGACAGCAGCCAACGCGGCGAAAGAATACCACTACTAGTAACAACGACGACGGTAAAGACGACGACGACGGTGGTGATAACGTAGTGACGCTGTTGCTCAGTGAGAGCGAGAGCGATCAGTACGACGGTGTCGAGCCGACGCCGCCGTCAACGACGTCGGCGCCATGTCCGGTGTGCAACACGCACGTATCTCTGAGTTTGATGAATGCGCACTTGAACACGTGCTTGGTGAAGAATGAAGCGCTGTCGTCGCCTGCAAGAAAGCGTAAAACCCCGCCGTCGTCCACGGCGAATAGCCCGCAGCAACCGCACCAAGTGAAAAAGCTTCCAAAGCTCGCCTATCACGTGTTTCCGGTGACGAAATTACGCGAAATGTGCAAGAAAGAAGGGCTAAATTCGAGCGGCGACAAGAAGCAACTCGAGATGCGTCATAAAGAATTCACCACTAGGGTGAACGGTATTGTGGAGTACGGAAGGGTGCCGGATTTCGCCGCCATCGCGCGCGAGGTGAACCGCGAAGAGGCGCGTAAAGCAGGCGCGGGCGCCAAGGCTCGCATGTTCAACACTGTAGCTACGAACAAGGAAAAGGCAGCCGCGGATGCGGCGCGAACGGATAACGAAACGTTCGCGCGACTCATCGAAGAAGTGCGCAGTCGACAGCAGAAACAGGTTCGGCGACAATCCTCAGAGCCGCCACGAAACAATGACGACGTCGAGGAAGACGACAACGAAGACGGAGACGAAGAGGACGACGATTTTGAGGTATTGCCGTTGAGTCAGGCGCAGCCAAAATATGTTACGTCTTCGGACGATGATGATGACGATTACGATGTGTAGCAACAAAACGTCGGTCGTGAATAGAGCTCTAGCAGCAGTGATTGGTGTATTAATAAATACCAACGAATAGTAGTAGTTACAGTCATCATCGCAACTCCCCGACAGGGGCTTCGGCGAGCCAAAGAGTGTGAATGAAATCATACAGCGATGCCGATACGCTCACTTTATACGGCGTTGGATTCGTGTACCGCAAGTGGTCCGAACGAAGCTGACGAATAGACTCCGCGCATCGCGCGCGAGACGTTTCTAAAGACAAGTCGACGTCGGCATTGACGCCGCGCGCGCCATCCCACATTAAATGGAACAACGGCTCGACCTTGGATGGCACGACGTACGCACGCTTACTTTCTAAAAACGGATGGCGGCACAAAATGCGTTCACCAATCTTGGGTGCTGGTTCATCTCGCCGTGTCATCACGTCCACGATGGCTTCACCGGTTTGCGAAAACATGCGATAGGCATTCTTGCACCCGGGAATCGTCACCTTACCTATGTCTTCGCTAAGTTTGATGCGCGGCACGCCATCGACTTCGACGAGTTTGTATACGCACCCCAACGCCGGCTGCTTCAAGCACGTTACGAGGTGCGTGCCGATGCCAAATGCGTCAATTTCGTGCCCGTGTTGGCGCAACGAGTAGAGCACCTCTTCGTGAATGTCATTCGACGCCGTGATCGTCACCGCGCTCAAGTTATCGGCAATCTTCGTTCCTAACAATCGCTCGACGTTCACCAAGAACACTCGTGCACGTTTACTCAAATACGACAAATCCCCACTGTCTAATCTGATGCCGAGTGCGGCGTAGCCGAGCTCGCGAAGGGCGAGCGCGACTGCGCAAAAGTTTGGTAGACCACTCTTCAACACGTCGTACGTATCAACTAAGGCTAGAAATGACGATGGGAACGCTAGCGCATACGACGTAAACGCCGCGAGTTCGCTCTCGTTCGTCTCGGTCCATTGCAAGTCCACCTCCATGTCGTCGCGAATGCGCTCCAATTGCCGCATCTTGTCTCGAACCAACGCTGGAAAGTCATCGCACGCCTTTTTCCCTTCGCCTCCAGCTTTAGCCGAAAGTGCTAATTTTGGATTACGCACGCAATCCCACCCCGCGTGCGATTGCACGTACGAGTGCGCGTGCGTGCCTTTGATTGGAATACCAAACTGTCGCCCAGCCTCGACATTGCTCGTAGCGTCAAAACCGCCCAAGTACGCGTACCGACTCGCACTCACCCCACCGTCCACGCCTTGCGCGCGCCTCAACCCAAATTCGAGCAATGACGCATCCGGCCCAGCCACCAAGCGATGCCTCGCCGCATTCGTCGCCACTAAACTCGCATAATTCACCAAGCACAACAACGTCGTCTCCAACAACTGCACCACCGCGAGCGGTCCTTCGATGCGCAAAAGCGGCACTCGAGGAAACACAACCGACCCTTCGTGCTGCGCGTACACCTTCAACTCTCTCCCATCAAGCGTCAACAAAAAGTCAAAAAACTCCTCCTCCATATTTGCACCGACTGGCGTCGATTTCAAGTACGCCACGTCGTCGCGCGTGAACCCAAAGTTACTCACGTACCGTAACGCCTCCTCCAACCCCGCAAACACGGTAAACTCCCCGTTGAATGGATTCGCACGAAAGAACAGCTCAAACACCGCGTGTCGGTCGTGCGTGCCGTTCCTCCAATACGCGTACGCCATCGTGAGCTGGTACGTATCCGTGAGCAGCGCGGTCACGAGCGCGTTGTGTGGCGCGCCTAGCACGCGCGCGTCCGCATCCATGGCGACGACGACGACGACGACGACGACGACGACCGAAGAATGAATGCACGCTCTTCAAGCGATGCTCGCCGTGCGATGCTCGTCGGCGACGACGACGACGAGGATGACGACGAAAACTGTCAACGCGCAGTGCGCGACGACGACTGAGGTCACGACAGAGATCGACGCGCGACGATGCGCGGCAAGAACGAAGCCCCGCACACGGGGACGACGATCGTGGCGTGTGAATACGATGGAGGAGTGGTGTTAGGCGCGGATACGCGCGTGAGTACGGGTACGTTGCGCGTCGTCGCGCGCGCGTGCGTGATTGATTTGCGCGCTCGTTGGTTGTGCGTTGACGCTTCGCGCGGACGAGAGAACGGCTGACGACGATGCGGTTGAGCCGATGCGTGGTTGACTGACGCGTGCGTGTGTGTGCGCGCGCGAATGATAGGGATTTACGTCTCCAACCGAGCGTCTGATAAGATGGTGGCGTTGAACGATTGCTCGATTATGTGTCGATCGGGGAGCGCGGCGGACACAGAGGCGTTGGCGGGGTACGTGCGACACATCATCAGCCAACACGAGATGGAACTGGACGAAAGGGCGGATGTGAAGACGGTGGCGACGATTACGAATCAGCTTGGGTATCAGAATAAAGGGATGAATAATGGTGCAGGGATGAGCGCGTACACCATTGTGGGCGGTTGGGACGCGAGACGCGGAGCGCAAGTGTACGCGTGCACCGCGGGCGGGAACATGATTAAAGAGCGATGGACCACCGATGGCAGTGGATCGACGTATATTTGGGGTTTCTTAGATGATGGTTGGCGCGAAAACATGACGCGTGAGGAGTGTGAGAAGTTTGTCGCCAAAGCCATCGCGCTCGCGATGTCCGTCGACGGGTCCTCTGGCGGTTGCATTCGATTAAACACCGTCGACCGCACCGGCATCACGCGCACGTTTATTCAAGGGAATGATATTCCTCCAATCTTAGGTGAACTCCCGCAATCCCGTGGACGACCTACGTTGGCTTTACATGGTCATCAAGGCGCGTCTGGCGGGATGATGTTGTAAACGCTCGAGCGCGCGTTTCTAGTACTCCAACGACGCTTTTGTTGTAATCGCGATTTATCCACATTCATCACGATACCAATCACGCGCGCTGTGCAATCATTTCGCGTGTTCGTTCACACTTCCCAATGCGTACGTGCGTGCACAAGACGCGTCACACGTGCCGTGATGTTTGCGAGCTCGGCTCGAAACCAACCAAAAGAGTCCGCGCGCGTGGTGTGTGTGGCCCCACACACGCGCGCACGGTCCGCACGCTCGGCGCACTTCAACGCACCGACAGCGCGCAGCGCAGTGTAACGAGCACGAGTGCGCACTCGACGTCACCTTCGCCTCTGCGACGAACGAGCAGAGCGCGCGTTACATTCACGCATTCAACGCACTCCATTCGCCATGACGGCGGCGAATGAAAAGTCACCGAAAAAACCTAAACTCGCGGGCGCGGCGGACGACGGCGACGACGGAATAAACAAACACACCGGGGAAAAGCTATCGCAAAAGTATTATGATATATTGGCCAAGAGGAAAACCTTGCCGGTGTGGTTGCAAAAGGAGGACTTTATTGCCAACTTGAACGCGCACCAGACGATGATTCTCGTCGGGGAGACGGGTTCGGGGAAGACGACACAAATCCCGCAGTTCGTTGTCGATGCTGGGTATACTGCGGATGGTAAGATGTGTGTGTGTACGCAACCGAGACGTGTGGCCGCGATGAGCGTCGCCGCGCGTGTAGCGGATGAAATGGATGTGAAGATTGGCGAGGAGGTTGGCTACTCTATTCGTTTCGAGGAAACCACTGGGCCGAAGACGTTTTTAAAGTACGCCACGGATGGTATGTTGTTGCGCGAGGCGATGACGGATCCTTTGTTATCCAGGTATTCCGTCATCGTCATCGATGAAGCGCACGAACGGACGTTGGCGACGGATATTTTGTTTGGTTTGTTAAAGGAAGTGTTGATGAAGCGCGCCGACTTGAAGTGCGTCGTCATGTCTGCGACGCTCGAAGCAGAGAAGTTTCAAGGATACTTTTTAGACGCACCGTTGATGAAAGTCCCCGGTCGTATGCACCCGGTGGAAATTTTCTACACGCAAGAACCCGAACGAGATTACTTGGAAGCGGCAGTGCGTACAGTGGTGCAAATTCACCGGGGCGAGCCGCCGGGCGACGTGTTGCTCTTCTTAACTGGTGAGGAAGAAATTGAGGATGCGTGCGGAAAGATTCGACGAGAGATTCAGAATTTTGGTGACGAAGTTGGTGAAGCTCTGGTCATTCCATTGTATGCATCGCTTCCGCCGGCACAACAACAGAAAATTTTTGACAAGGCGCCGGCGGGAAAACCTGGCAAGCCGCCGGGTCGCAAAATCGTAGTCTCCACAAACATAGCTGAAACGTCTTTGACGATTGATGGGATCGTGTACGTGATTGACCCTGGGTTTTCAAAGCAAAAAGTGTTCAATCCGCGGATCCGCGTCGAGTCGCTCTTGGTGTCACCGATCTCACGAGCATCCGCGCACCAGCGCGCCGGTCGCGCCGGTCGTACGCAACCAGGGAAGTGCTTCCGCTTGTACACCGAGCAATCGTTCAAGAAGGACTTACAAGAGCAAACGTACCCAGAAATTCTGAGATCAAACCTTGGTTCGGTGGTTTTACAGCTCAAGAAACTTGGGATAGATGATTTAGTGCACTTTGACTTTATGGATCCGCCCGCGCCAGAGACGCTCATGCGCGCGCTCGAGTTGTTGAACTACCTCGGTGCGTTGGACGACGAAGGCGAATTGACCACCGTGGGTAAGGTGATGGCAGAGTACCCACTTGATCCTCAACTTGCAAAGATGCTCGTCTCATCGTGCGAATTTAAGTGCTCGAATGAAGTTTTATCCATCGTCGCCATGTTGTCCGTGCCGATGTGTTTCATTCGCCCGCGCGACCAAGCGGAGGAATCGGATCGAGCCAAGGCGCAGTTCGCCCACGTCGATGGCGATCATTTGACGTTATTGAACGTCTATCACGCCTACAAGCAAGCAAATGGCGATCCAGATTGGTGCTGGAACAACTACATCAGTCACCGAGCGATGAAGAGTGCAGATAACGTCCGCACGCAGCTTGTGCGCATTTGCCAGCGTTTCGACTTGCCCTTAGTGAGCACGGATTTCGCGTCTCGCGAGTACTACCCGAACATCCGCAAGGCTATCTTATCTGGATATTTCATGCAAGTCGCGCACCTCGAACGGGGCGGTCGCTACTTGACCGTCAAGGATAACCAGGAAGTCATGCTTCACCCATCGACGTGCCTCGACCGCAAGCCCGAGTGGGTCGTCTACAACGAATTCGTGTTGACGTCAAAGAATTACATTCGAACCGTCACCGACGTTCGCGGCGAGTGGCTCATCGACTTAGCCCCGCACTACTACGACCTTTCGAATTTCCCAATGTCCTCCGCCAAAGAGGTGTTGAAGCGGTATTATCACGCGCGAGACAAAGGGAAATGACATAGACGACACTAGTCCACCGTTGTGACTGAAGAAAACAGAGCAAAACAACCTCACACGTCGCCTCGCGCATGTACGCCCCGCCCGGGGCGGATGACCGCCCGCAAACCGCATTTCGCGCGGCAGAGAAAAAGTATAAACTCACACTCACCGAGCAGTTTCGTACGGGCGCGAATGGACGACGTCGAGGCGGACGCTTTGAGGCGGCTCCGGTGGACTTGAGCGAAGTCCTCGACGTGTCGGCGCGTGACGCGCTTCCTCAAGGAGTCACGTGCGTGAGCGGCGATGCGAATGCGACGAGCAAGGTGTATGCGTTTGATGGACATCCTGGGTTTTATTACGTCTCGCGCGCGTTAGATGACGAAGAACAACGGCTGTGGGTAAGAAAGTCGGTGAGAGAGCTGTGCGAGCCGCCGGCGCGCACAAACTACGGCGCAGAGCTCGGGGACTTACCGCCGGGATTATGGGACGCCGCGAGGGATGATTTGATGCTGATACCCAGTGGTGAAGGACAGCGCGTGTGGGGAACGCCAACGCGAGTGGTTAAAAGAGGCGACGCGGACGAGAAGTTTTTCGCTAAGCGCATGTTGAGTAAACTTCGGTGGTGCACCGTGGGCGCGCCATTCAACTGGACGAGTCGAATATACGAACCCAATGTCCCACGCAGGGCAATTGGAGACGATTTAGTACAGCTTACGCGAAGAATAGCGAGTCTACCGCCCGAGCCGTCGTGGACGTTCGAGGCGCAAGCAGGTCTACTCAATTTTTACCAGCCCGGGGATACGTTAAACGCGCACGTGGACGACGCCGAACGCAACCTGGATCGTCCCATCATCAGCATTAGCTTGGGATGTTGTGGAATATTTCTACTTGGACACGAAAACAGAGATGCACCACCTACGGCGATGATGATTCGATCGGGAGATGCGGTGATTTTAGGCGGCGAGTCGCGCAAATGTTACCACGGAGTCCCGCGCGTGTTTGAAGCCGACGACGGACACTTCGCGCTTCCTCACGCGCTTCATGCCGACACTTGGGACGTCGATGACGCAGGCATGGCGCAATACATCGCACACACGCGCATAAACATTAGCATTCGAGATATAGACTAGAAAACTGTAGCAACATTCTGTATTCTGTATTCTGTATTCTATTAAAATTGTCGCCGCGTCTCGTCTCTCATTCTTCCTCCTCTTTTTCCTTCTTCTTCTTCTTCTTTTCCTTCTCCTCCTCTTCTTCATCCTCTGGCTTTTCACCCGGCTCGCCCGGATTCTCCTTTCTCTCCTTCTCCTCGCTCTCCTCATCAGGCGCCTCGGGATCCCCCGGCATCTTCTTCGGCATCGGCGTCTTTTGCTCCTTCAGGTCTGGAAAGATATCCGGTCGTCTCGACGGCACCGCGCGCACGTATTCCTCGGGAAAATCCAACACCGACCCTTCCTCTTCCTCAACCTCAGGTCCAGGCGCCCCGCGCGCGGGTTGCCTCGACGCCGCGCACCGCGCACCGCGCGCACCGGCGCGCACCGGCGCGCGCACCACCCCTCGCCCGACCGCCGGCGCCTCGGTCGTCCTCGCGATGCGTACCTTGCGCGCGCGCATCGTCGTCGCGTGCGCCGTCGCGTGCGCCGTCGCGTGCAACATCGCGTGCAACATCTCGTCCTACGTCGTCGTCGTCGTCGTCCAAAGTCGTCCGAGCCGTCGCCGCGTCGTCGCGTTGTGGCGTCGACGACGTCGGGAATGGATAGGTTTGTGCGCTTTTTGTCCCGACACGTGTGTGCGTTGTGGTGCCAACCGCGCGCGCAATGTCGCCGAATGCGGCGCGTGCGCGGCGACGATGGATGCCGCGATGGCGACGCAGTGACGAGGCATGATATGTTCTACGTCACCGCGGCGTCGTTCGCGCGGATGCGATCGCACCGCGCGCGCGGCGATCACGAATGTCATGGAGACGGTGAACAGACCATGGTGCGGCACTGCGCGACGCGAGCATGGCCAAATTGGGCGAAGGCGACGCGCGCTGGATCGTGGATGAGCGCGCGGATGGTGCGAATGTGAATGGATGGCATTGTGCGTCACGCGATGCGATGCGGTGCGCGCGATTGGGGTGTCGGCGAGGTGGTTTGGGGCTGGCGCGAAGCGGTGGAAGATGCGAGAAGATGGGAGAAGAAGACTGTTGACTGACGATGTGGCGCGATGCATGCGCGGATGTGCGACGTAGGGCAGGAAAAGGATGCTAAACCATGGGCGCGAGAGCGTTTTCAGGCGTTGTTGTGCGGGATGGAGATGACGGATGGGTGCGAAGAGGGCGTGCGCGCGGTGCGCGCGACGACGGTGCTCAAGTGCGACGGCGAAGCGTACGTGAATAAGCGAAAGGGTAAGATTATCCCTGGGTATGAACTGGAATTGGAAATCGGGTACGAGGGCGACGTCGGCGACGGTGGTGCGGTGTGCTCGGGCAAGGTGCGTTTCCCATACATAGCGGATGAAAACGCGGATGAGGACCCAGAAGTCAACGTGCTGACGTCCAAAGATAGCAAAGAGGATGCCGCGGTAAAATCGAGCGTGTTGAAGACACTCGTTCCGAAAATGCTCACTGGCGTACGCGTGTTCGTCGAGGAAATGGCTGCGGGTGGGCCTGGAGGCGATGCGCCATCGGCGGGCGCGAACGTCGACGCCGCCACGCAAGCCGCGGCCAAGGCGGAGGCGGATTCCAAAGCTAAAAAAGCCGCCGCCGCAGAGTTGCGCAGCGATAAGACTGCACCGCTTTCTCAAAAACATCACACCATCAAGATGACCGAAAACTTCTATTGCCGCCCGCAAGACATCTGCGATTGCTTATTAGACGGCAACCGCGTGATGCACTTTACGCGGAGCGCCGCAAAGGTGTCGCCCACGCTCGGCGCCTTTGAAATGTTTGACGGTAACATTCACGGCGAAACGATCGAGTACGCACCAGGCGAGAAAATTGTCCAAAAATGGCGCTTTAGAAACTGGCCCGAAGGACACTTTTCGCTCGTGACGATTACGTTTCGGGAACCCGAGCCCGGTAACTGTTTCGTCGACTTGGTGCAAACCAACGTACCCGAATGTGACGGATTCGGCAACGAAACCGTCATGGATACCACCGAAAACGGTTGGAAGAATTTAATCTTTAGCCGCATTCGCCAAGTCTTTGGTTACGGCGCGTAGTCTAGCTCCTCGTTGCAATATGAATACGCCGCTCGCGACTCCGCGTCCCCATAATCACACTCTCGATTGATTCGCTTCACCATGTCCCCGAACGAAGACTTTGAAACGGTCACCATCGGCAACGCCCGCGCGTTAATCCTTCAAGGCGGTCCTCGCGCTGTTGTCGTCTTACAAGAGTGGTGGGGCGTCAACGACGTCGTCAAGGCGCACGCCGTCCGCTTGCACGAGCTCGGGTACACGGTGTGCATTCCCGACTTGTACAAAGGCAAGCTCGGCGTCGATGTCGAGGAAGCACATCACTTGATGTCCAATCTCGATTGGCCCGCGGCGACGATTGAAATTACCGATTGCGTGTCGTACTTGAAAATCTCGCTCGAGGCGACGAGCGTGGGCGTGATTGGGTTTTGTATGGGTGGAGCTCTGGCGCTCGTGGCGGCGCAAAAGGCGGGCGTGGAGGCGTGCGTATCATTCTATGGCGTTCCAGGCGCCGATGCGTGCGATTTGAGTGCGATAAAGATTCCTGTTCAAGCGCATTTCGGTGACAAGGACAACTTAGCTGGGTTTAGCGATCCCGACGCGGCGAAGAAGTTGAGCGAAGCGCTCGGCGGCGAGAATCAAAACGTGCTCACGTACGAAGGCGTCGGTCACGCGTTTATGAACACGACCCCAGACCCGTATCCGGATTTCGAGGCGCGCGAGAAAACGCAAGGATTCCCGGTGCTCGATGAAAAAGCTGTGGCGCTCGCGTGGGATCGCGTAAAGACGTTTTTTGATTCGACGTTGACGTAACAGAATTTTTGAGTGTAATATGAAAACAAATGACGTACTACTGCGGCGGCGCTCGCGTGCTTTGTATATTACTACTGGCGGTGTTGGACAAACACCGCCCACGTGTATGCGGGGATGAAAAGCTCGCCGTCGTTGACGACGCTCTTCATGGACGTGGGATCTTTGGTGACATCGCCAACAAGCGGGTGAAGCTCGATATCGACGCCAGCCAAATCGACGCCCATATCGGCTTCTTTGTGCGTCAATGCGTTCGTTGTGGCGTTGAATGCGAGTAACACTCGACGATATTTTGTGTCGAGCATGGGCAGTCCTGGAGTCGAGGCATCACCATCGTTGATGCTTGCGATGATTAAACCGGGTGTTTGTGCCGGGCCTCGATTGTAAAACTTCATGCGACGCTGAATTTCCCGCGTCGAACGCAACCTCAATAATGGCGTCGACTTGCGAATACTCAACAGCTCGCAAAAGTTGTTCGTTGCAGCGTGAATCAAAGCTTTCGACGGACGCATGCTCGTATTGGCGAGCATTGGAGCGATAAACTCATATCGGTCGCCATTCTTTTGCTCGCCCGGAAGCCCAATGCCAAAGTTGTGCGTTTCACCGCTGTAATCCAAACGATTAAACCAATCACCGCTCGAATACGAGTCACGGTCGAGCGATTTTGAGCGTAAAATTTCATCACCGGCATGAAAAAACGGGACGCCTTGTGCCAACGCCACAATAGCGGTTGCGAGATGATTCATACGACATCGATCCTCCAAGGACACGGCGTCAGACGCGCGCAACATGATACAATCAAAGAGCGTCTCATTGTCGTGCGCGCTCACGTAGTTGACAGTTTCTGCCGGCTCACCAGCGTAGGCAACATTCGAATTCGGCCATGCCGCTGAGCTCGCCGGAACTTCCACACCGTGTCGATTGACAAAGACAAAGTCGCGCACGTTTCCAGACAGAGCGGCGATGATTTTCTCCCCATCCTCCATCATTCTATACCGCTGCGAATCAGCGTCTCCCTGATCAACTTTACCATTCGGGGTGTAGTATAAGCCCGTGATGAAACCTTGCATGCGTGGATCTCCAAATGGCGTACCACCGATGCATCCCTCGCGCACTCTATCGTTAAAGCTCCCAATACCCGTGTTCGCGAGGTTCAATTGCGACGCGTTTTTACCCACTCGACCTTGCGCGACTTCGGCATAGTCCCATCCTTCACCATATAAATACAACGACTTACCGTCGACGCCATCGTTTTCGAGCGTCAATGCTTCGAGCGCCGCCTTGGCGCGCGTCATCGTGCTGAGCATGATGTGTCCCATCAAGTCAAATCTAAAACCATCAACTTTGTAATTTTTGGCCCAGTGTACTAAATCGTCAACGATCAAGCGAGACATCATAACATGTTCGCTTGCAGTGTTGTTGCAGCACGTACTCGCTTCGATGATACCGTCAAAGTTGCGACGATGATAGTAACCTGGAACTATTTTATCCAAAACGCTATTGACGTCGCTCGGGCCAGAGGACAACGTGTGATTGTACACGACGTCGCACACCAGGCGCAAGCCCATGTCAGCGAGAGCTCTCACCATTTCTCGGTATTCCAACACGCGTTGTGCGCCGTCAGGATTGGTTGAGTAACTACCTTCGGGCACGCCGTAGTGCACTGGGTCGTATCCCCAATTAAACGCGTCAGTCCAACTAATCTCTCGCACGAGCTTTTGTTGTTCGGCAGAGTCGGGCGCCATCTTTGCGAGTACCTCGAAATCAACCGTTCGCTGGTTTTCTTCCAGCTCGGGAACAGAACCAAAGTCATACGAAGGCAACAGATGCACGTGCGTTAAGCCGGCGTCGGCGAGCTTTCGCAAATGTTGTACACAGGTGGTACCACTTTGTGAAAATGCGCGATATTTTCCTCGATACGGCGCGTCCACGGTGGCGTCCAACGCTGAAAAATCGCGCACGTGCAATTCGTAAATCGACGAATCTACTGCATGCGTAAATGCTGGTTTCTGAAACGTTTCCCAATCGCTCGGTTTGAGAGAGGCGTTAGAGATGTCGCACACGTGCGCTCGGCGGCCATCGGCGGCGAGCGAGCGAGCGTACGGATCTGACGCTGTGTTCTTACCAATCTGCCCCGTCATTGGGTTGAATACCGTAACTTCATAGTTATAATATTTATCAACGAATTGTCCAGTGGCGGACCATACGCCCGTGTCGGCGTCGAACGACATTGGCGTTCGAGTTGCCTCATCCCCTCGAGGCGCTTCGAATACAGCCAAACAAACGTCGCGCGCCGTCGGCGCCCATACTCGAAGTGTTACCTCATCTCGGCCGTCGCGATGAAACTCTGCCCCGAGTGGTCCATCGTATGCGTACAAATCATCGATAGCCCCCTGGATCTGTACGCCCGTGGCGTCGATAGGGATACCAGAGGAATCCGTCGCGGCTACGGCGAGCTGACATTTCAACGCTTCGCGCACGTACGACGTTTCCGCCGGCACGCGCATCGCCACGTACCCCGCGGCGGCGACGTGTGGAAACTTTTCACACACGTCCACGGGTAAAACACCATCGCACACGAGGACGACGCCTTTGCCAGCGACGTCATCGCCGCCTTGAACGCCGTCGCCGGTGAGTTCAAGCGCCGCGCTCGCCGAACGCGCTAATCGGACGGTCACATCGCCACCGACAAACATACCCGCCGCAAAATCGGGCGGCAGAGCTATAATATTACGTGCAACCCATAACGCGCGCGCCTTGCCGATATCGCCTTTCGGTAGGGCGTCGAGCGCCGGCTCGCTCGAGAACGCCCCGCCGTATCCGCTCACCAACCACGCCTCTTTCGACTCGCTTACGTCGTACTCTTCGGCGCGGCAATCTTGAGACTCCCCTTTATGAATCAGCACACTGATTTTATTTGCACCCGGCCTTAGGCGAACGTCAAACGACACCCAAGACGACGAAGAAGAAGCGTCGATGTCGACTTTCGGTCCCGGCGCCAGCGGCGTCGCCCACGCCGTCGGCGCCAGCGCGTCTTCACCCCACACGTGCGCGCCCCAGCCTTCGTACGCGCCATCGGGGCGGTGATAAAACACCTTCAACACCTCGCCTTGCGCTACATCGCCGCCGTTCGAGGCGCACGCTCGCGTCACGCGAGCGCGAGCGCGAGCGCTCGCCGGTGCTTTCGCGCTGCGCTGCGGTCGACGACTCGCGCTCGGTGCGACGCATCGCATCGCCGATGCGGTGACGCGTGGAGCGGCGTGCGATGACATGTGCGTGCGATACGTGCGTGCAGGTAGCGCGTCACGCTGCGGCGTCGATGTGTGGCGCTGCCCCGATGCGAGCTGCTGAGCTAGCTGTCGAGCGCGAATTCAAAGTGCAAGTCTTTCATTCATTCTTCACGAGCGCTTCAATTTTCATTAAAATGCTCAAAGAGGAGCACCGCAAAAACAATAAAAAGTTAAACAAAAAGAAAACAAGTATGGTTGAACACGTGGTAGAAAAGCATCGCAATGTAATGAGTAATTTTATTCACGGCGCTTCAATTTTCATTAAAATGCTATGAATTTGGATTTTATCTTACGCTCAGAGGCGCGCATCGAAGAGGATGCAGTAGAAAAGGGCGTGCAATTTTTAATACACGTATCCGGCTTGGAAAAGGTCAGAACCCTCAGTCGTACTCTTGGTCACATCGAACTTGCCGAGTTGCGCTTGACCATTCTCGACGGTGCGGCGCTTGAGAATCTCTTGCGCGCTCGCGACTCTTTCATCCGATCCACTCCATTCCTTGATGACCGAGTTTTGGAGCGCTCTAGCGTACGAGAAAGACACGTGCCACGGGTTGGGCGATTGGTTCATGGCGTTCAAGTACATCGTGGAGTCGAGTTCGGACAAACCGCCGGACAAGAACATGATGCCGGCGGTTTCCGGCGGCACGCGAGAGTTGAGCATCTTCAAGGTGTACTCCGCAACTTCCTTGGCGTTGCTCTTCTTCGGGCAATCAGCACCCGGTGCAACCATAGACGGCTTCAAGAGCATGCGGTCAAACTTGACGTTGTTGTCCGCGAGGTACTTGAACGTTTCGGCCCACACCATCGACGCGACTTCAAAGTTGCGGTCAATGTCGTGGTCACCATCAAGGAGAATTTCCGGCTCGACAATCGGGACGAGACCAGCGTTTTGGCAGATGGCCGCATAGCGGGCGAGGCCGTAAGCGCAGTCGGTGACGGCAATCTTGGACGGACCAGCCGGGATGGACACGACGGAGCGCCACTTGCAAAAGCGCGCGCCTTGCTTGTAGTACTCGGCGGCGCGCTCGGCGAGGCCGTCGAGACCTTGGCACCAAGACTCGCCGTTGGAGTTGGCGAGCGGTCGGAGTCCCTTGTCAACCTTGATACCCGGGTACACACCTTGCTTCTTCAACGCGTCAACGAAGGACGTGCCGTCGGCGCACGATTGGTAGAGGGTTTCCTCGAACAAAATCGCGCCGCCAATGTATTCGCCCAAGTTCGGCGTGGTAATAAGCAACTCACGGTAACGACGACGGTTTTCTTCGGTGTTTTCCACACCAACGCCTTCGAGACGGGAGCCGCAAGTGGCGTTGGACTCATCCATGGCGAGGATACCCTTACCCGGCTTGGTCATGTTTTGCTGCGGCGATGATAAACAAACGATGAACGTCAGTCTCCAAGCAATAGGCACGTCATGCGACATCATCCCAATCACGCTTTACGCGATGGCGTGATGCCACCGCGAACCAAGAATAGACAAAAAAAACAGCCTCTACAATCCATCGCCCGACGCGTCCTCAAACCTCAGAGACGAACCCTATCCACAACGCCTCGCCCGTTACACCATCGCCACGCGCGTCGACGCGATCGCGACCGGACGTCGATGCGATCGAATACAAACGACACGTAATATCACGCGTATATTCCCACGCCGTACGCGACCGACGTCCTCATTCGCATCGACACGCGTCATCCGCACACACCCCGATCCCCAGGTCGCGCGTGCACGGATGGATGGATGTCGCCACGTTCGCCATCAACCGCCACTCGCGACGACGACGACGACGACGACGACGACGACGACGACGCACGTACCGCAGTTTGCAAAAGTTCATCATCGTATTGCCCCGCGCGGGTGATGACGTTCGCGCGCTTGGCCACCGTGGTGGTCTTCGCGGCAACCTTCACGCCGGCATAGGTCGTGGACGCAGTGGCGAGCATCGTGTGTTCGTCGAGTTGTGCGGCGACGACGACCTGACGACGACGGGCGCGACGGATGGACCTGGGGCGCGCGGGGACGGGGCACCGTTTTGAATGTATCATCAACGCGCCTCCACGCGTCGCGCGCGCGAGAGAAATAGAAAACACGGAAACAAGCCCCCTGTGCGACGTGCGAGACACTTTTTGGTGACGTCACGTGTGTATCGCCCACGCGACACACGCATATGGCGCTCGACGACGCGCGAGTACGAGGACGCGCGCGCGAAGACGCGTCAACGCACATGGGTCTCGGGGTCGGCCACGCCCCGGGCGCGACGCGGACGCGCGCCCCGGGCGCGGTCGAGGCCCGGACCGGCGACGGATGGGGCACGTCATCCATCCATCGCCCATCGCTATCTGTTTCAACGTGCGCGCGCGCGTCACACCGCGACGGACGTGGACGACGACGCGTTGAGTGATGATGCGGCGTGGTGCGACGAGTAAAATCGTGCGCGATGGCGCGCGCGCGATCGCGGAGCAACGCGCGACTGGGGTGACGACGTCATCGACGACGACGACGTGCGATGGCGCGCGTGCGATGACGAGAGGGGGGTCATCGTCGTCGTCGATGATGAAAATGTTTCGTCGGTACGAGAGCTCTATGGGCGGTGGAGCGGGTGGTAAGCGCGGTAAGGCGAAGGTGATGACGACGTCGACGGCGACGGTGAAGCGGCAGGAGAGCGGTGCGCGACGGCAACGCGCGGCGATGCCCGCGGCGGCGACGTCGACGTCGTCAAAGACGCTCCCGCCGTATACGGTGGGCGGGACGGTGTACCCCGTGAAAGCGGCGCCGAATTTGACGTATTCCAACGCGGATGGTATGCGCATAAATGATGGGCGATACACAAAGTTTCAAAAGGATATCAGTGCGATCGTGCCTGAAGAACGCATTTACACGGATCCGGTCAAGACGTTTGCGTACGGGACGGATGCGTCGTTCTATCGTTTGTTGCCGCAAGTCGTCGTCAAGGTGCACAACGAAACCGAGGTGCAGAAAATTTTACCCATTGCCGCGGAGAATGAAACGCCTGTGACGTTCCGCGCTGCCGGGACGTCGCTTTCAGGGCAAGCCGTGAGCGATTCCATCTTATTAAAGCTGTCACACACCGGGAAGAACTTCAGAAATTATGAAATCAAGGGTGACGGGAGCGAAATCACCGTCGAACCGGGCTTAATTCTCGGCGAAGTAAACCGTTTGTTGCAAGCGCACAAGGTTAAGGGCGGGCACGCCGTGCAGTACAAGATGGGTCCCGATCCTTCTTCGATTGACTCGTGCATGATTGGGGGGGTTGTCGCCAACAACTCGTCTGGGATGTGCTGCGGCGTCAAGCAAAACACCTACCACACGCTCAAGGATATGCGCATTGTTTTTGTCGATGGTACCGTGCTCGATACTTCCGACAAGGCGAGCCGTGAGTCTTTCATGAAGACGCACAAGCACATTGTTGAAGGGGTACAAGACTTGGCGCGCCGCGTGCAAGCGGATGAAGAGCTCACCGCGCTCATCAAGAAGAAGTTTGCCATCAAGTGTACGACTGGTTACTCCATCAACGCCCTTGTGGATAACGATGTGAATGATCCGATCGAAATTATCAAGCGCTTGATGATTGGCAGCGAAGGTACCCTTGGCTTTGTGAGTCAAGCAACGTACAACACCGTCGTCGATCACCCGCACAAGGCGAGCGCGTTCATCGTCTTCAAGGATGTCGATGATGCCTGCCGCGCTGCGGCGGTTTTGCGTCGCGAAACCACCGTTGATGCGGTTGAACTTTTCGACCGCGCGTCTTTGAAGCAGTGCGAAGGCCACGAAAAGATTATGAAGTTGGTTCCGACGATAAAGGACGCGCCCAAGTACGGCGCCGCGCTCCTCATCGAGTGCCGCGGCGCGACTGAGCCCGAACTCGACAAGAACATTGCCGCAGTCGTCAAGTCTATTGATGGTGCCAAGCTCAACTACTTGAACCCGCGCGAGACGACTTACCCGTTCAGCAAGGAGGAAGACGTGTACAAGGTGTACTGGGACGTGCGCAAGGGTCTTATTCCCATGGTTGGATCGTCTCGCGAAGCGGGTACGTCTGTGCTCATTGAAGACGTCGCGTGCGAAGTCGACAAGCTCGGTGCGATGACAAAGGACTTGATTGCGATGTTCGAACGCTTCGGTTACGACGATGCGTCGTGCATGGGCCACGCTCTTGAAGGCAACTTGCACTTGGTGTTCTCCCAAGGTTTCCGCACCGACGAAGAGGTCAAGATGTACGCGGCGATGATGCAAGAAATGTGCGAGATCGTCGCTGAAAAGTACCAAGGTTCGCTCAAGGCTGAACACGGCACTGGTCGTAACGTCGCGCCGTTCGTTGAAATGGAATGGGGTACGAATGCGTACAACATTATGTGGGAATTGAAGGAACTCTTTGATCCAAACTACGTGTTGAACCCGGGCGTCATCTTGAACAGAGATCCCGACGTGCACCAAAAGTTCCTCAAGCCCAAGCCCGTGGCTGACCCGATTGTGGACATGTGCATGGAGTGTGGTTTCTGCGAGTCCAACTGCCCGACGCGGGACGTGTCGCTTACGCCGCGTCAACGCATCACCGTCTACCGTGAAATCTCTCGTCTTCAAGGCATTGATGAAGGCATGCGCACCAAGGCTGACCAAGAACGCCTTAACGAGTTCTTGGACATCTTTGCCTACGCTGGTAACAGCACGTGCGCGGCTGACGGTATGTGCGAAGTCAAGTGCCCGGTTGGTATCAACACTGGCGAACTCGTCAAGAGCATTCGTAATCGCGAAATGGAATCAGCTCGCAACTCCAAGTCACTCGCCGGTGCTGTCGCGCGTAACTTTGGTGCCGTTTCCAGCATGGTGCCTCCGTTGTTGAACACCGTTTCCATGGCGCATGGTATCCTCGGTGAAGGTGTGTTGAAGGGTGTATCCAAGATGTTGAACAGCGCCTCTGGCAACATGATTCCGGTGTGGAACCCGTACATGCCGACGGGCGCGCCCAAGCTCCCGGCGCCGCTCCCGGCGCGCGCCGACGCTGCTCCGTCCAAGGGTATTCCCCGCAAGGTGGTTTACTTGCCGTCTTGCGTGACGCGTATGATGGGTCCGGTTAAGGGTGAAGAAGCCAACGGTGGCGTGGCCGACGCGATGATGAGCATTTTGGACAAGGCGAAGTACGAAGTCGTCTACCCCGAAGGTCTCAACTCCCAATGCTGCGGTATGATCTTCAACTCTCGTGGTCTCAAGGATCAGTCTTTGGCTAAGGGTTATGACCTCGAACAAGCACTGTTGAAGGCGTCCGACGGTGGCAAGTACCCGATCATCGTCGACACGTCTCCATGCTTGGCACAAATCAAGGAGCAACTCGAAAGCCCAGAGCTTCGATTTGCCCTTTACGAGCCATCTGAGTTCATCGCCAACCACCTCGTTGACAAACTCGAATGGAAGAAGGTGAAGAAGCACATCGCCGTGCATGTTCCGTGCTCATCGAAGAAGATGGGTGTCGAGCAAACGTTCATGAAATTAGCGAGCAAGTGCGCCGACGAAGTCACCGGTACCGGTATTCCGTGCTGCGGTATGGCGGGTGATCGCGGTATGCGATTCCCGGAAATCACCGACTCGGCCCTTGGTTACATGAACCTTCCTTCTACTTGCTCTGATGGTTACTCTACGAGCCGCACGTGCGAGGTGAACCTTTCCAACCACGCGGACGGCGTTCCGTTCCGCGGGTTGGTTTACCTCGTCGACGAAGCGACTTCTGCCAAACAGTAAAATCATCCATTCAACCTAAAAGCTACTGCAATCATTTCATACAAATAAGCAACGCCGCGTGTACATAGTTACGTTTATCATTTTATAATCTTACATTTCTATTTAGTCTACCATTCAGTCCGTCTCTGTAAACTTAAGCCTTCAAAGCTTTGCCTTCCCACCGCTGAGTCGCATCAAGACTCCGCCGAGAGCCTTGATGACGCGCGGCTCATTCAACATCTTCCAACCACCTCGTGCTTCTTCCTCGCCATATGCTAACCATTTTGCACTGAATGGCGCCCGAATCGTATCCTTTGTCGTCGCGCGTGCGATAGCAGGATGCTTTAAGAAACGCTCCATCGCGCTCTCAGCCGCCGCCATCAACGCGCCTTCGCCAACAACCTCATCGATTAATCCCAGCGCCTTACTCTCGTTCGGGCGCAACAGCGACCCGATTTGCAATAAATACTCCCCTTTCACTCTATCGTTGCATCGATCTAAGAATAATTCCGCCCAATATTTCGGCACGGCAATCCCGAGCGCGACTTCGTTCAACCCAAACGTCCCAACCGTCGTCTGCACCCGATAGTCGCAGCACAGCGCCACGACGCACCCACCCGCTGGGCACGCACCGCGTATCGCACACACCGTCGCTAAACGTGTCTTCAATAACCGCGATAGAAACCTCGTCTGCGTCATCCAAAACGCGCGATATCGCTTCTTCGTCGTCCGCGGCGCGTAGAGCTCCCCAATGTCATTCCCAGCGGTGAACACCGCGCGTTTCAACCCGCTCGCGAATATCACGCCTTCAACCTGCCGTGCACGCAAACATCAAAACGTCAGTTCGCACCACATCACGTACCGCGCGCGGCGCGACGTACCGTAGAATCATTCTCTAAACTCGTCAGCGCATCCGCGAGCGCGCTCCAGAGCTCCAACGTCATGGAATTCACGGGCTCGCTCTCGAGCCATACGATGGCGACCGCGCCGTTCGCGCGCGTGCGCTCGATGCGCACGGGTGATTCCTTCGCCGTCGCTGTCGCCTCACGCATGATGCCGCGCTATCGAGGACGAGGGCGTTCGCGTGTGCCGTCCCGATGGGTAGAATCTACCCATACATACTTAGCGTGCGACGAACCTCGAGCACGTGTTTGAGTGAATAGAACATTATACGGTAGCGCAGCATGTATTGTACAATTCTTTCATGACCCCGACGCGCAGCAGCCCAGTCCAGGTCGTGTCAGAGCTAGAGGCTATGGGCTAAGGCTACTGGGACGTCTCGACTTTATGCCCACTCGCCCAAGACCACGGTCGTTCCCGGTTGCGCGCCCTCAATCTCGCTCAGTCGATGGACGCGCATGTGCGTGAGGGCTAATTTTAAGTGTTCGGCATTCATCGCCGGTCGGCGGGCGAGGATGTCCTTGACGGTGCTCGCCGCGAAACCTTGCGCGCGGTGACGCTCGAGCGCATCGCGAAGCTCGCGCGGCTTGAACAAACCTTCTCTCTCAGCACGTGGCTTAAGCGCGACTCGCGTGTGCTGTGCGGGTGCGTAGCCGTAATCTACGGCGCTCACGTCTGCGGTGTCTACGCGAAGCGCGTGCATCATGTCGTTGAGTTTGAGGTCTTTGGCGTCAGCTGCGACGACGGGCGCGGCGACGTACGAGGACGGCTCAACGAACGGCGCGATCGGTGTCGCGCCGGGTGCATGACGCGGGAGCGTTCGCGACGAGGTTTTCGCCGCGCTCGTAGCAGCTTTGGACGACGACGCACCCATTGAGGAGCGAAGTGAGGTGTTGAGGCTAAGTTGCTACCATTTTCTATTGACAAAGTGCCGACAAGAAGCTAACAAGTCAAGTCGATTTCCGCGTACTCCATCGCCTGTCGAACCCACAGAGGTATGTCGCCACTAGGAAACTGCTTGTAAATGAAGTCTCGCGCGAACGCCCCGAAGCGTTGCTCGATGATGGCGGTGTGCATCGCCGAACACAGGCGCATTTGATACCGCAAGTTGTGTATGGTTAACAAATTCGCCGCGCGCGGCTCTTTCGTGGCAATTTTGTGCAACTGTGCGCGCGTGTAGTGTTTGCACGTCAAACAATCACACTCTTCTTCTATTGGTCTGTGATCATTTTCGTTGGAATGAGATTTCAGACGCAACATGCCCTCTGGAACGAGCGCCGTGCCAAACCGAGCCGTTCTCGAAGGATACACGCAGTCGTACATGTCCGCCCCTAGCGCCGTACACACCACTAAATCTAAAGGATATCCAACGCCCATGATGTATCGAGGTTTGTTCTCCGGCAAACGCACCGCACAGTGCGCGACTATGCGGACGAAATCCTCCTTAGACTCACCACCAGCCAAACCGCCGATGGCGAACCCAGGAAGGTTGTCCCCACGCGCCAACAACCCTTTCAACGACACGTCACGTAAATCTAAATCTAACCCACCTTGAACGATCCCGAACAAACTCTGCGCATGTGGTCTTTTATGTGCGGCGATGCAGCGATCGATCCACCGCGTCGTTCGATGCGTGGCCTCCTCAAACCGCGCCCGGTCAGCCGTCACCGAAGACACCACGTCATCCAGCGCCATGATTATATCCGCCCCGATTTCATTTTGTATCTCTATGCTCTTCTCTGGCGTGAGCAGCATTTGCGAGCCATCAGTTGGTGACTGAAAAGTCACGCCCTCTTCGGTGATGTCGGCTAAGTCAAGTAAAGACACCATCTGAAACCCGCCGCTGTCGGTGAGCGTCGCGCGAGGCCAGTTCATAAAGCTTCGTAAACCTCCCGCCTGCGCCACGACATCCGCGCCCGGGCGATTACCTAGGTGATAGGTGTTTCCGAGCACTACTTGGCACTCGATGTCTAAAAGTTGCGCCGACGTTAAGCCTTTTACGGAGCCTTGCGTGCCGACGGGCATGAACATGGGCGTATGACAGTCGTGGTGCGCGAGCGCGAGCACGGACGCTCGAGCGCGACCATCGACGGCGAGGACTTCAAACGATAGCGGTGGGGTGTGTTCATCGTGTGGTGGCGCGTCCGAGTTCGTTATTTCGTGCGGAGGCCACGATGGGTCGTCGTGTGGGTCGGGCATCGAGGCACAGTGTGTGGACGCGAAGAAGTGTTTTGTGCTACTATGCGCGTATTAAAGCTTTCTTTTGCTACGTGAGATGAATCGATAGAGAGCGCAAATCACTCGCCCATGCCTGTGTCTGCATCCATGAAATTCATCAGTGATCCGGCGCGAGACATTGGACGAGTGATCGGGACGTCTCTACGCTTGTAAAATAACACGTAGGCGGCGGCGTTGTGCAACGCGGCTTCGGCATCCACGGGCGTGCAATGACTATCGTCATACAAGTGCCACGTGCCCTCCTCGGCGTGTTGCGTGTATGCCGTGTAGTGTCCACCACCCATGCTTCCAAAGTGGTTCACCACGGCGTATAAATCATATATCGGTGCTTCCGTTCTCGGCGCGTGCGGTAACACGTACGGTGTCATGTCTAAATTTGCAAGCGGAAAATCCACCAACGTGCTAATTTTGTCTCTCCACAACCGGCTGTAATTGAATCGTTTGAGGTGCATCACGAGGATCGGAGGTAATCGATAGAGGTCGAGCTTTTTCAACGCCTCGACGTGGGTTTCGCATTGTTTACAGTACCACATGTCCTCTTTTCCGAGCGGCTCCTCTTGCGTAAACGTTTCAATGCACGACGTCAACGGCGTACCTTGCTCGGCTTCACTGATTTCATTCGTCTTCACGCTTGAATGCTCCACGGTGACGTCGAATAAATCTTCATCGTACGTATTTATTAACGCTTTGGATGACCAATCGATTGCGATGACACGCATCGCACTCAACGTATTTGAAGAAACGTGCGAATCCGATACCGACGCCTCAGAGCCATACTCCTCAAACGTCGCAGAAGCGTTGTGATTGGTGTATTTGAGCTTGAACAATCTGGCGTCAGGCTCGGCGGACGCACGACGCTCATCGGGATCAGCGCTCGCGGATGGTGAATGCGGCGTGCCGGGTGCCGTGCGCATGTAGGTTTCGGCGTACTTTTCCACCGTGCGTTCTAAAAACTCAGCGTGCTTCGCTCCCGGAGTCTCGCCTTCGGCGCCGCGCACGGGGACAATCCAAGGGAAACCAAACTTGACGACGGTACCTGGCACGGAACTTACTTGCGCATAAGGACTCTTGGTTTGACTCCCAGACCGTCGATGGACGAGCACGGTATCCATAGTCGGTGCTGTGTCGCTCAACGCTGGCAAACGATGGGCGTACAACACGTCGCGGTCGCTAATCAAAGACAACGACATATTCATGTTTGTGAACACTTTATCGATGCGATGATTGTACACCTCGAGCATGACAATACGCTCATCCATAGTGTCAATGTCTGCGACTTCACATAACGCCAATGTGAGCGTGGCGATGTCTCCGGTCTTTGGTACTTTCAATCCGTACGTCACCGCCGACACATGCTCGCCATACGTCACGAGGGTGACTTTAATCATCCGCTCGCGCGACGTAGGCAAAGGAATCGAGAGATACATGAACGGGTCAAACTTCACCGACTTATTCCCACACGTCGGGCACACTAACGTCGAACGGTATTGCCCTTGGAATGTATCAACAATGCATGAATTATTTCTCGCCGTGTGCGCCTCCCACGACTCATCCGCGATGTCGGCATCGGTGCGACCGTGCGAGTCACGTTCTTCGACGTACGGCTTCTTCTTCACTCGATTCAAATCCTCGTGTAAGCCGTCAAGTAAGAAGGCGAGAAGTTCTTGCGCATCTTGCTGACTATAGCCGCTAAACTGCGGCGCAAAACGCGCGAGAGATGATTTGAATTTGCGCGGCGTGACAGTCAAAGCTCCATCCCGCCACAACGCTCCAGTCAAATTCGCATACTCTGTCGCCAACTCTCCACCCATGCCGATAGGATTATCAGTATTTATGTCCGCCAAATATTTATCGGATAAGAAATATTCCGTCAGCAACGATGAATGACTCAAACACTGCAATGCGCTGTTCATAAAGCACGTGTTCCCCAAGTTGCTCAATCCGGCTTTGCCTCGCGTGCCAACCTTTGCCGCGGCCTGACACGTCGAAACGTCGTTCTTCGGCGTCAAACTCACATCAATTTCCAATGAATCTGCATCATAAGCATTCGCCATGTCGTCATCACCCGCTGGAAGTGCAATGAATGCTTGTTCCTCTGGCCAATATTCACCATCCTTGCATTCAACGAGGAGCGCTTGATTCGGCACCAAGTGCAGCGCGTCCAATTTCTTTGTCAAATCCGTCGTGAGTACCTCCCCTCGAGCCTCGCTATAATAATCCACGACGCGCAAGTCTGAATCTTGCGTATCTCGCAGCGCCTCGCCGTAGGCGTCGCGGCATGCATCTAATAATTCTCTCGCGGACGCGGCGCGGCTCAACTCTATCGTCTTCGGTTCGAGCTCGCCAAAATGAATCGAAAACCTCTCCCCGTACACCTCCACCAAAATCGTACCCGCGATCGATACCGACGTGCGTATGATTGCCTTCGACCCATCCGTCATGCCCACGACGTCTACGAGCCGGTCGAACGTCTCTCGTTTAACGATAGCGTAGTCCACCCGCTCGCGTAGCCCGTCTCTCGCGCGCGTTGCCCAAGACCCCGCACCCCGCACGCACACCTCCGTGTCGCCATCACCATCGCCATCATGCATTAACACACACATATCAATCATCTCCAACCCGCGCACGGCGTCTCGCACGGCGTCTTCGCTCTGACTTGCATCCTCAAACGCCGAAGCGCAGGTTGACCACCAACACTGGGGCAAAAGCGCAACGTCTTCACCTTCCTCGAGCGGCATCGCCTCCAGCGCTCGCACGCGCGCACACGCGTGCGCGAGACGCGTCGCATCGTCCGTGTCCATCATCGCCCACGCACCCACGCACGCGCGCACCGTGCGTCGCACTGCCGCACGGAGCTACACACACTGTTGTTTTCGCACAGATGTCGCGCACGTGGCCCAGAGCTCACTTCACAATCGGTCGACGATATTGAGGCGTCATGCGTTTATTAGCGCATAACATGCTCGCGTGTAACGTCAAGGTATGTGTGCGTTGACGAGCGCCGACGGTGGTGGCGGCGGCGATGGGGCGTTCGCGCGCGCGGGTGCGCGCACAGGTTGTGGCCGCCACTGTACTTTTGAGCGCCTTGCCATGGTTTTGTTTTGCTCTCTGTCTATGATGACGATGCGCTCGCGCTCGCGCCGCGTTGATGTACTCACCGTTATGATTGTTTTTCGAACGTTTCAATGACACATAGGGCGTGGTGAACGGTTACCCGTTAAAGATTGAACCCAAGGAAACGCGCGAGAGCGAGACGCCATTCAACGCGGAGTTCCTCGTGCACATGCTTCCAAAGATGGAATGGCCCGCGTTCGTCGGCGCCGCGAAGGAGATTGGAGTGACAAACTTACCGAGCGATATCCCTGACGATGCCGCGAGTGATGAGGAGTTTTTGAGGGCGTTTCATCACGCGCTGTTGGAGGTGCACGTGGAGGAGGGCGAGCTCGTGTGCCCGGAGAGCGGCAGACGGTTTCCAATCAGCAAAGGGATCCCAAACATGTTATTGAATGAAGACGAAGTGTGAGATAAACATGCTTTCGATGGTGGCGAGACGCACGCGGCTGCGGGGGATCTATCGATTGCTTGGATGTAATTAAACTTGACTAGATGTGAACTAAACTCTCGTGGTACACTCGGGGACGTTTACGACGCCGTGCTCACGCATCTTCCTCGTCGTTGTCGTCATCCCCGCCCTTGGCGCCACTCTTAGCGCGTTCGGCCGCTAGACGTGCTTGCTTTCGTTGGTTATTCGCCGCTGCCGACGCCGCGGCGACTGTACGACGCACCGCCGCCAAGCGCGAAGCGTGCGCGTCCACATTTTTCTTCTCTGGGTATGCGCGCACTTCTTCGCCTTCGAACCCGGGAATGTGCATGTCCCAGTGTCTTTCCAAATGCAACAACACATCTTGCGGCTCTAAAGTATCCCCTCCGCGATGTTTCGCCAACTGTATCGAGTGCTCGAGCACCGTGTCCAAAAAGTCATCCGCCACTGACATCAACATATCCTCCACCTCCGGGTCGAACGTTTCATCCGGGGCGAACTCCTTGAGCATGGCTTGGAGATCAGTTTTTGTCAATGCGTGTCCACCGTCCTCGCCAGCCTTCTTGGAAAGCGCGGCAGAAGCCGCGGCCGCGGCTTGCGCCGCCGCGATTCTCGCCTGGGCCTCAGCCATTTGCTGAATTTGCGCCGCGCGCTGTGCGGGCGTTTGTTTCTACGCATCACGAGGCGAAACGAATCACATCAACGGTCAGTCGCGCATTCAACACGACGCGTAAACTACGTTGAAGACGACGCGCGACGGTATTACGGCACCAAAACTCCACCAACGCCGAAGCTATTCAAAACATCCATCGTCACAAGAAACGCCAACGCTCGACGCCATCGCTCGAACGGTGCGTGCAAACGCTTACCTGACGACTAGACATGATTATATCTCCACAACTCTGACGCCGCGCGCGCGCACTGAAACTCAAATAACGCGTGCTCGCGCTGCGCACTGACGATCCAAGTCCTCACAGTGCGCCTCGCAGTGCGCGTCATGCCTCTCGGCAAAGTCGTGCGAGCCATGAAACGCACGGCACAAGGGGCGCTAAAAGTCACCGCGCATGTCGCGCGCGCGGTGAATCCATTGCGCGCGCTGAAACGCACGCTGTCGACGGATTCATCGACGTGGTTAATTTGTGGGTTAGGAAACCCGGGCGCCAAGTTTACGAGAACGAAACACAACGTGGGCTTTGACGTGATTGACGAGGTCGTGTCGGGATGCGGAGGCGAATACGCGAGTGAGCGCAAGGCATTAGTGGCCAAGGTGACGTTTGACGCGACGTCGTGCGTGGTGTGTAAGCCGCAAACGTTTATGAACTTGAGCGGGAAGAGCGTGCACCAGTTGATGAAAGCGTACCAAATACCAAAGGAGCGCGTGGTGATTGTGTACGATGATTTAGATACAAATTTAGGCGAGATGAAGATCAAAGTGAGCGGATCGCACGGTGGGCATAACGGCATTCGGAGCATCATCGATGACGCAACGAATGGTTCTCGAGATTTTCCGCGCGTGAAAATTGGCATCGGTCGACCGAGCGATGCTAATGTGCCCATTTATGAGTACGTTTTGAGTAGATTTAGCGAGAGCGAGGACATTAAGATACGTGAAATGGTGCGTGAGGCGGCGGGTGTGGTGAGGGATATCGTATTAGATGGCAGAGTAGACGACGTGATGACTCGCATCAATACAAAGTACGCACCGAAGAAACCGGCCAAGCCAGTGAAACAGCCAAAGCCACCAAAAGAGCGCGTTGTTGTGACGACCGCGGTAGAAGGAGATAATATTAAAGTCACTCTCGACTTGCGTGTTCCAGGAAAACCTAACGCAAAGAAGCCGGTGGTTGTTGAAGGTGCGCAGACACCAGCGACTTCTTGACAACAAATTAATTTTGTAATAATGCTCAAGATCAATTTATAGCAAACACGCTCTATCTTCTAACTATGCGACCGTTTGGTTGGACCATCAAATCTCTATAATGAAGTTTCATCACCTCTGGATAAGAACAGGCGAGAATTTGCAGCTACACCGTGTGAAACCGCCGGTCGAATCGCCTCAATTGATGGTCGCGGGCGCCTCCATACCAAGCCTGGAGCTAAATCTATCGGACTAACGCTAAAGTCTAATCTAGGATTGGAAAAGTACGAGCTCGGAGTCCAACGACAGCGCGCGCACACCCCTGGAGGCGATTGCGTCGCAAAGTGGCGTCATCGTCGGTCGACACCAACGACTTTACCAACGACTTCACTTTACCAACGACTTCACTTTACCAACGACTTCACTTTACCAACGACTTTACAAACGACTTTACCAACGACTTCACTTTACCAACGACTTCACTTTACCAACGACTTTACAAACGACTTTACAAACGACTTCACTTTACCAACGACTTCACCAACGACTTGTTTGCCGTGCGTTCGCATCTTTTGAAGCGCGTCTTCTTCGTCGGGATGAATCTTGACCTTCACCGGAACGTCCACCGCGCGTGGCGGCTCCACCCGCGTCGCACTCGCGTCGTGCGGAACCGAAACACGACGTACCTCAGCGCTTTTCGGGCGCGTCGTTTGGGCGCCATCAGCCGTGCGTGTATCCAGAATCCGTGTGCGCGCCGACGCCGAATTCTTCACCTCTGTCTTCGTCGTCTCCGGTAGTGCGGTGCGCAATTTTTTAGACGACGACGCCACCGCGCCGCCGGGTTCATACGTTGGGTGGCGCAGACGTTCGCGTTTGCGCTTGCGCTTTTCTCGCCGCTGTCGCCTTCGCTTTTCCAACTTCTTTTGCCTTTTCAACTGCTCCTCTTGAGACATTTTCAGCGCGGGTTTTTTTTTCTTCTTTGAAATCGTTGCTGACACGAGTCTCACTGGTTTCGGCAACACGGTCGTCGGCTTCTTCGCTTCCCCAGCATTAATATCCTTCAACGGCGCCACCCATTCGAGATCCTTCGCAATCTGCTCCGCATCTCCACGAACGAGCGCGGCGATGTACCGCTGGAATGGCTGTCGCTGTAATAACGGAAGCGACGCATATCCGCGCATCAAACGCGCGCATCGCATCGCTTCTTCATCCCCGACATCTTCTCCACCAACTGCGCCGTACGCTGCGCACAAATTATGCGCCTGAACCTGCGACACGCACGCCAAGTGATACGTAAACCTGTCCTTATCCGCACCGGTGCGTTGGTCGAGCGCGATCGACGTCCAGTACAGCCAGCCGGGACGGATGCATCCGCGAAACGCGCAACCCAACCGCGCGCAGCGCGGCGGCGGCGCGATCGGAGCACACGCGATGGCGTATGCGGTATTCGCGGGCGTCACAACGATTGGCACAAAGTCGCTCATGTTTGCAAACGTCGTGCGCTCGTCAGCACGTCTTTGTTAGGAAACTCAAGTAGAAGTAACTTGAGCAACGCCGTCGAAGACGCTGCCGACGCCGCCGATGTGCAGCACGTCTGGCGCGCTTGAAGCCGCATACGCGACGTATGTGGTACTAGGTTGACTTTCGCCAAAGCCAGCACGCGCGACGAGTGCGCGTCACGTTCTGTCGTTGTCTCAGTTACGCGACAACCTCAACGCCCGCGCGCGCCAACGCGAGCACCACCTCACCTCTCTTCGCCCCCAATCCTTCAGCGATCCGCGCGTTGCCTGAGATATTTAAAACACGTAAATTTGGCGCCACATTTCTGTCGCGCTCGATTAACGCATCGAAAGGTACGTCTTCGATGCCTATGGCGTTGTCGCTCGCGTCCAGCACCTCCAACGCGCGTAACTCCCAAACCACCCCAGGAAGCGCTCGCAACCCATTCCCGCGCACATCGAGCACTTTCAGCCATTTTCCTCGTCTATCGAGCACGCGCGCGAGACGGCACGCACACGCATCGCCTACAAATTGGCACATGATGTCGACGCAGCGCAAGTCTTCGCTTTCGGCGAGCGCGAGCGCGAGCAACCGTGGCGCTTCGCCTTCACCCCCGTCGCCGTAACGATTCGGTGCGTTGGCATCAAGGAGCGAATACGACGTCGTGCGCTCGTTGACTCCTGCAATCGAGGCATACCTCGAAGACGTAGAGGTTGACGAAGATGACGAGCGCCTGGAAACGACCAATCCGTCAACAACCATCGACGTGCACGACGACGACGTGCGCGACGACGACGACGCGCGCGCGCTAAAATTCCCAAACGATACCATTGACCACGCACGCCTACGAGCAACGCTGGCGAGCGACGACATTGCGTCTCGCGTCGACGTGTGCCGAAGCGACATCGGCGCGTCTAGTCGTCACAAATCGACGTCGTACCTTTGCGCCGCACGGTGGACGAGCGCGGAAACGCGCGCACACGAGAACGACAATGTCGTGCACGAACGCTGCTCGCGTGGCGTGCGCGCCATCGGCGCGCGCGCGCGCGGTGAGCTCGGCGCCGCGAGCGTGCGCGGCTTCAGGTTTTGCGCATCGGCAGTCGACGCCTAGCGCGCGAACGAGCGCGTTTCTCGGCGCATCGAAGGCGTTGGTGCGAAGAGAACGATATTCGCTGTCTACGTCGACGTCTCGCGAGCGAGGGTCACTCGTCGTCGTCGCCGGGCGGAAAAAGCTTCGAGGCTTGGTGAAGAAGGCGGGCGACGCGGCGGAGGCGGCGCTCCTCGAAAGCACGCGCCTTCGCGGCGAGCGTTCAATTATTGGTGGAGAGTTACGCGAGATTCGTGAAGGTCGTGGAGAGGTGTATGAGGATGAACCGACGGTGCGGGAGGTTTTAGGGGAATTGCGAGCGCTGACCACGGAGTTGCGAGAGCTAAAGGAGGAGCTGCGAGCAGCGTTGCGCGGAGGCGAGTTATCTGGAGCTAGTATGCGTAATGACCTCGTAGGTGCGGTGACAAAGGAGCTGACGAGTGGAACGTCGAGTACGCCGACGCCAAAGGTGAAGAGTGACGATGAAATGCTTGCGATGTTGAGTGGTGGGGCGTTGGCGGGCATGGGTGAGCCCGAATTTGAGCCGATGCTCGACGTCACGGCGTGGCGCGGTGATGGCACCGATCGCTCGAGCGAGTGGCCGTTCGTCACTAAGGGTGAGGATGATATTTATCTCATGACAACTATTCACGCCAAGCTCAATGACGCGGGATTCTGGGCGGGCGAAGAGGATGAAGAGGATATGTTTTTTGGATCGTCAACCAAGGATGCATTGTTGTACTTTCAAGCGAACGCTGGGGTACAAGAAACCGGTATAGTCGATGCCGACACATGGAGTGCGTTGTTAGGTGCCGAAGCGTTTATGTGGGGTCCTCCTCCAGGGGCGATCGCATTTGACGAAACGAAATTTTCGAGTCAAATGGAGGCGCGTGGAACGCCGCAGCCAAATGCCGGGGCGGCTCCAGCGACGCCAAATCCGAAACATTTCATGGCGGATGAGGACTATGCTCCGGATGACTACGATCCGTTTAGTGATAACGATGACCGTTCCTCATCGCAAGGTCCGAGTTTTACGCTCGGGACGACGGACGGTAAACAAAATTCGCACAAGTGGCCAATTTTACGCGAAGAAGACGGTGGCATGGAGGTGCACAAAATGCAAATTGCCCTGTCAGAAAAGGGCTACGACTCTGGTGAAGAAGACATGGAGTACTGGTTCTTTGGATTTACCACGCAGGCGGCGTTGCTCGCTTTCCAAGCCACTGAGCGCTTGCCTGAATCCGGATCCACCGACATTGCAACGTGGCGCGCTTTGCTCGGTGATGAACTCCTCGAGCTCTCCCCAGAAGTAGCACTTTCGCGCATCGGTGACGGTGCATATCCGCACGATTTAAGCCGCACCGATAAAGTATTTTTACTCGGGGAGCAGCGTTACGAGGAATAGACTCGTCCATCGGCATATTGCATGTAATTTTTATTTTTTCGCCGCGACGCCTCAACAAACATCAGCTGCGCGCAGCAAGCCTCACACCGCGGCGCATAATGTCCGTGCCCCTCGACGTCGCCCTCGTGCCCACCGCGAGTGGCGACGTTCACATCATCACTCGTGATGAAGTGCGTGCGTTAGGGTTCGATTGCGAGGCTGTCGAGCGTGTCCCGCGCCGCGCGCTCGGCGTTGAAGCGCTGCACTCACCACAAGACACAGACGACACCGCTGCGCTCGAAATCGCACACGATGCGCGCGCAGCGTGTGCACGCGAGTTAACTGTGAACATACGTTTACATCCAGATGTCGATGCGCGCGTGGTGAGCGATCCTGAGCGCGTAGTACAACCTAGACCACCAACAGCCACACCGTACGACGTAGACGCGTACGACAAGCGCGCGGCGCCCACGCCGTCGACGGATTGGCTCGAGCGTCAACGCGCGAATGATGATGCCACGGCGAGTACGTCGACGGATTGGATCGAGATCGAATGCGGCGCGGATGGTGGTGCTGGAGACTCGAGCTCGTTGGCCCGCGCTCCGGCGCCGCAGAGCGACTTTGTGCGCGGGTCATTGAGTCAGATGCCTTTCACCCCTGGCGGCGCAGGCTGGGATGCTGCTGCGCGAGAGAGTGCATTGAAACGAGCAAATTTGGCAAACCGCGCAGGCAAGGCTTGGCTGGAAGAATTTGAAGCGGGAACGTACTTGTCGACGTCGGCGTTGCCTCGAACCTTGCATGAAATGGATGCTTTGTTTGACTTGGATCATGGCATCGAACGCGTCGAAGAAGAGTTAGAGAAGCTTACGGTGTTAGATGATGAAGTTCTTCCCATGTCATATGACGATTTGTTCATGGGTGCTCTTAGAGGTGCCGTTCGAAGAGAAGAATCTTCTTCAGATGAAGAAGACGAAGAATCAGACGACGGCGGTGACGGTGGCGGCGACGGCGAGGATGCGGCAAATATTACTGTAGATAGCATAGAACTGGATGGTGAAGCCGAGTTAGAGGCGTTGCTCAAAGGTACAAAGAGTATTCTTTCCACACAGCGCAAGAGAAAGGCGGCAAAGAAGCAAAAAGGCGATACTTGGGCGGTTATGAACCGTCTCGAAGACGTCCATGAATCGTATAGGCGGGAAGTTCCCGAGCCCGCGCACGAGTTCCCTTTCGAGCTCGATGTATTCCAAAAAGAAGCCATCGTGCATCTTGAGAAGGGCGAAAGTGTATTCGTCGCGGCGCACACGTCTGCTGGTAAGACTGTCGTTGCTGAGTACGCATTTGCTCTGGCAACGCAACACTGCACTCGCGCAATCTATACGTCGCCAATCAAGACAATTAGTAATCAAAAGTTCAGAGACTTTGGTAAAACTTTTGATGTCGGTTTACTCACTGGAGATGTGTCAATCAAGCCAGAAGCAGCTTGTCTCATTATGACAACTGAAATTCTTCGCAGCATGTTGTACCGCGGCGCGGATCTCATTCGAGATGTCGAGTGGGTGATTTTCGACGAAGTTCACTACGTCAACGACGCTGAGAGAGGAGTAGTATGGGAAGAAGTCATTATCATGCTCCCGGCGCACGTTGGTTTGATTCTTTTATCCGCTACTGTGCCAAATGTCTTTGAATTTGCAGATTGGGTTGGGCGAACAAAAAGAAAGAAGATTTTCGTCACGGGCACCACCAAGCGCCCTGTGCCGCTTGAACACTGCATTTACTTTGGAGGCGACAAGGAGAAAGATTTCTATAAAGTTGGTGAACGTGAAGCGTTCTTGCCTACGGGATATAAAATTGCTGCGGATGCGTACAAGAAGAAGCAACTTGGTAGCAAAGCAACCGCATCGGGCGCGCCAGTCGCGAATAAACAAATCACCGGTCGTGGAGGTCGCAGTACAGTGCAACCAGGACGTGGTGGCCGCGCCGGTGGTCGTGGAGGCACGCAAAACGTCAGCGGTGGTGCGCCACGGACGTCAGGACCAAGCGCTGGAAAAGACAAGAATATGTGGGTAGAACTGATTCGTAACCTCGAACGCAGAGAACTTTTACCCATGGTTATTTTCGCTTTTAGCAAGAAAAGATGCGACACTTTGGTCGACAGCTTGACCTCAATGGATCTTACCACGAGTTCTGAAAAGCATGAAATTCACATTTTTTGTGAGCGCGCATTGAGCCGTCTGTCAGTCGCAGATCGAAAGTTACCGCAAGTTCTTCGCATCCGCGAGCTTCTTCGGCGGGGTTTGGGCGTCCATCACGCTGGTTTATTACCAATTGTCAAGGAGATCGTAGAAATGCTGTTTTGTCGCGGTTTATTAAAGGTTTTGTACTGCACCGAAACCTTTGCCATGGGCGTCAACGCGCCGGCGCGATGCGTATGCTTCCAAAGCTTACGAAAGCACGACGGTCAAGATTTCAGAGGCTTATTGAGCGGCGAGTATACTCAAATGGCAGGTCGAGCCGGTCGTCGCGGTCTTGACACCGTCGGCACCGTCATCTTAGCCGCATGGGATAACTTCCCGCAAGAACTCGAATTGCGACAGTTGCTCTCTGGTCAGGCAACAAAGTTACAATCGCAGTTTCGATTGACGTACGGGATGATTCTGAACCTCATGCGCGTAGAGGATTTGCGCGTGGAAGATATGTTGGCGCGTTCTTTCGCTGAGTTTCACGCACAACGTAGTGTTGGTGATAGACGAGGCGCGCTTGCTATTGACGCCGCTGCGCTTCGCAAGGTTGAACAACTCATTCAAATCGAAGCCCAAATGGCGCCAAACGAATGGCTTAAAGCGGTTCAGTGGGACGATCACGCGCGAGATATCGCAACTAGTGCAGACATCGTGCGAGAGGCCATCATGACTAGTCGAGGTGCACAAAACGCGCTTGCTCCGGGACGGGTTTTGCTCGTCGCCGCCGAAGGCGAAGGTGGCGAGAACTCCGACGGTTTACCGAAAGGTGGTGTTGCCAAACACTGCGTGTTATTACGAGTCTTAAATTCGTCGGCAGCTGCGACAGTAGGTAAATCGTTCGTGGTGTTGGCACCGTGCCCTGAGGGTCATGTAGAAGGTGTCGTGAGCTCTAATGACAACGAAACTGAAGTGGCGTCGACGGAAATGAAGCCACTCAGCAAGAATGATAACGACGATGATGATTTCTTTGGAGGTATGAGTAAGAAATTAGGCAAACGCGGTGGCGGTGGCCAAAGTGCGTCGTCCAATGCAACACCCGAAGGTCTGCCGTGGTTTCAACAAGCTGGTGGCGTCGATTACGTAATCGCGTGCGTTCCTGAGACGGCAATTCTGGCAATCACCACAAGTCGCTTGCCAGTCGAAGCTGACGCCATACTCGATGATAATGGTGCATCGGCAGCGACATCGCGCGCTTTGCTCGCGTTTGAAAAGCTTTGCAACGAAGAAACTTTGGAGGCGCTGCATCCGCTCAAGGATTTAAAGTTGCAAGACATCGTCGCCGTAGAAGCGTGTCAACATCACGCCGAACTGGTGAAGAGCTTACCCGCGCGGCCGGTGGCGTCGGCACAAAAGCTTCGTGAATGGTCCGCGTTGTTACGCGCCAAGCACGTTTTACAGTCACGAGTATCTGATCTTGAGTTCGGGTTGTCGGATGCGAATTTACTTCAAATGCCAGACTTTGAAGCGCGCGTCTCCGTGCTTCAGCGTATGGGATATCTTGATGAAAATCGCACAGTGACGTTAAAAGGTCGTGTGGCGTGTGAAATTGCCACTGGTGACGAGCTCGTGGGCACAGAAATTATATTTGCTGGTGTGCTTGCGGACATTCCCTCTGAAGAAGCCGTCGCGCTTCTCGCCGCGCTCGTCTTTCAAGAAAAGAACGCTTCGCCACCATCGCTCGAAGGCTCGCTCAAGGCTGCATGCGAACGCGCTAAAGAACTTGCCTTGGCGGCTGGTGAAATCCAAATGGCACACGGCATCCCCATCGCGGCGGATGAATTCGTGGAGACGACGCTGCGATTTGGATTGTCAGAAGTCGTCTACGAGTGGGCGCGCGGAACGCAATTCGCAGACATTTGTAAGTTTACTGACGTTCAAGAAGGGAGCGTCGTGCGAACAATTGTTCGTTTAGATGAAATGTGCCGTGACGTGCGAAACGCAGCGCGCATCATGGGTGATAGCGCGCTATTCACGAAGATGGAGGAGGCGTCGGCGCAAATCAAACGCGACATCGTCTTCTCCGCATCCCTTTATGTCGCCGGCGCGTGAGTTAGTCGTTGTTATATTAATCTATCATTGCTATACGTGTATTACAGTTTACCGAGTTCCTTTTCGAAAGCTTGGCTAAGCTTTTCTGCGCACTCGCGAACGCCGCTCGGGTCGCCTGGCGGGTTGTACACGTACGAGTTACGGAAAACCGTGCGCACCAACGCAACAAACTCATCAGGGCTTTCGATGTGTCCATCCAACAACTTTGATTCAATCGTTTTCAAATCCATCGGGTGTTTAATGATGACCGGGTAGTCGGGAATGCGCAACGCCTCCCAATCCACGGGTTCGATAAACGGCCACGCTTGCTTCTTCATCGACAACAACTTTTTCAAAATCCCCGCGCACGTCTTCTGCCACTTACGTCGTCCTTGCGATAACGGTGACGTCCACTCACACACATCCGCATTCGTCTTCTCTAACGCGTTCAACTCTTGCGCCGTGAGCGGCCGTCTCGTGCCATCCGCCTCCACCTTGACGAGCTTGTACGGCTGAAACGGCGACACCGCGCCCTTCATCGAAACCTCGTAATCACCATCATTCAACGCTTTCGGCACACACACCGCTGTACACACACACACACACACAAAACACGCCACACCCGTCAGTCATCTCATCCTCACGCGCGACACGCACGACGCGACAATTCCCACATCCACGCACGACGCGACAATCAATCATTCTCCACACAGATCATCACCACCATCACCCGCGCACGAACGCCACACGCACCGCAATCACATCCAGGTCGAGGCGGTGGCGGTACGCACGACTCCATCTCCGTCGTCGTGCGACCGTCGAACGCGCGAACACGGACACCACCGAAATGACGACTCGGGCGACGACGACGACGACGACGACGCGCCAGATGCGGCCCTTCGGACCACAACCCTCCCCTCGAGGAGGGGACTCGTTGACCAATCATAACCCCGCGTGAATATCCCTAGTCGTGATTCGTCAACAACCCCCCCCACCCGGTCCCGGTCCCGGTCCCGGGTTTAAACGCCACGCGCGACAGCTGTCGGGACGCGTGCACGTATACGTATACATTGCGCGAGAAAACGCCAAGACGACCGCGATGTCGAGACGACACGCGCGGGATCGCGACGGACGACGTCCACGTCGTACTAATACTACGACGACGACGGTGTGCGACGACGACGACGGTGACGC
>Ga0181599_1000029_pt1 | contig 112067 bp, 94 predicted proteins | sample 041ome_3_FD_148658 | JGI IMG/M metagenome (GOLD analysis project Ga0181599, IMG submission 148658) | Coastal salt marsh microbial communities from the Groves Creek Marsh, Skidaway Island, Georgia - 041405US metaG (spades assembly) | ecosystem: Environmental > Aquatic > Marine > Intertidal zone...
CTCTGTAGCATCTCTTTCGCAGACTCCGCGCCTTTACATCCAATCCACGCCTCTCTCGCTCGGTACAAAAACCAGTAGATGGGAAAGTTTGACACCGGTGAAAGAAACAAAGGGAGCGTAAACGGAGCGCACGCCAAGTTGAAATATTTCGCCCGTCTGGCTTTCTTCTTCCCTCTTTTCAACACGTCTCGCACGGCCATTCGCACATCATCCGCGTGCATTAATGACTTTGGATACACGATTTCGCAGGACGAGAGCGTCGCGCCAAGCGCTTTTGACGGTATCGCTTTTAACACGTCTTCGTCCGGGTCCACCCGCTCTAACAACTTCTGCGCGACGTCGTACACTTTTCGTCCAAAACCTTTCTCACTTTTCTCCCACGTTTGCCACGTTTTCGAAGCGTACGCGGACGCTTTCTCTTTCAATCGGTTCGCGAACGCCGGCGTAAACTTTTTCATCACGTCTTTCTCCTCGTTTTCTCGTATGAGTTTGAGGGCACCGTCGTATCTCGTGAGATTCGGTTCTCTTATCGCCGACGCGTGTATGAAAACATCGTCGCCAACCATCGACGAAGTCGACGCGTCTTCATCGTCGTTTCCTTCTCTCCTTTCGCGCGTCTCGCTCCTCGTCGAGGACGACAACGACGAAGACGAAGACGACGAAGACGTCGACGGGAGCAACAGCCGTCGCGGTAAAACAATCAATCGCAACCGCGTCGCCACTTCTCTCATTTTCTCCTCTTTTTACGTACTCGCCGAAGAAAAAACAACCGACACGAACCACTGCGCGAGAAAAATAAACCAGAGGAAGAAGAACAGAAGCGGCCACCGCGCTCACCTCCTTCGCTATCTCCCCCCCAGGTTCGTCGTGTCTCGTCCTTCCTTCCCCAAAGAGAGAGAGCGAGAGAAAAAAAAAGCTCGCAACCTCCTTTTTTTTGTATGTGGTGAGAGTTTTGCCTTTTGATGAAAATTTTCTGCATTTTTTTCAACGGACACACACAAACTCGCAATTAAAAAAAGAAAATTGGAGAGCAAAAAAAACGCGTCTTTTGAGTCATAATTTATATTCCAAACGCTCCGCGCACACACGTGAGAGATCGCACACGAGCGCGAGTCTTTTATCTCCGTCGAACCAATCGCGCGCAGTAGCGGCAGTTTGCATCACCCGCCGCAGGATCCGATCGTTACATAAGGGAGAGAGTGAGAAGTTTTTTGAAAAAAAGAGAGGAGAGCATAAATTGGATCCGCTGCTTCGTGTGTCATCAACATCATCGAGTCAAATTATATGAGCTCAGAAGCGATGATGTCGAAGAAGAAGAACAACGAGAGCGACGACGACGCCAACGACGCTAATACCACGAAGACTACGTCTTCCGCGGCGTCGGTGGATGCGCTCGCGGATAAAGTAAACGACGTTGCCATCGCCGGAAAAGACGACGACGGAGAACAACAACAACAACACCGCGCTGCTGCTTCGGGAAAAGTCGAAGACGACGACGACGAGGACGACCGAGGAGGGGTCGAAGGAAGCGCCAATTCGAACGAGGACGATGAAGGGGTCGTTGGGGATTCGAAACGGACGATATTCATCGGCGGCGTGCCACCGTACGACATCGACGAAGAAAAAGTCACTCGGTATTTCAAAACGGAACACGAGGAAGACGTGTCGACGAAGTTGATCCCGGACGCGCGGAAAGGGTGCCACAAAGGGTACGGGTTTGTGAAATTTAAAACCCAAGCCTCCGCGGAGCGATTTTTGGCACTCGGGAAGGTGGAGATCGACGGGAAGACGATTGACGTGAAAGCGGCGAACAAGGATTCACCGAGATACGATTTGAATCATAGTAATAACATGAACACGATGAACATGATGATGATGATGAACCCGGGTGTTAATGGTGGCGGGTTTTATAACAATAATCATCATCAGAGAGGCGGCGGCTTCTCGCAACAAGGATACCCGAACCAGATGATGGGACGAGGACGAGGAAGAGGATTCATGGGAGGTGGAAGAGGTGACTTTGGTGGTGGAAGAGGAGGGAGAGGAGGTGGATACATGAATCATTACGGCCAAACGCACGGGTATCATCAACAAAACATCATCGTGGGCCCGGACGGGAACATGATGGTCGTGGATCCGTATTTCAACCCAAACATGGGCGTCGGCGGTGTCGGCGCGAACCAAGGAATGTTTACACACCCGAGACCCAGGCGTTTCTCTGGTGGCAGAGGCGGAGGATTCATGGGACAAAGAAGAGGCACGTACCCGGCGCAGTTCAACCAATCAGGGAACGCGAACGGACTGAACGGCAGCGACGGCGTTGTCAACGGTCCGTCGCAATCCGACGGGAACGACGGTATCGTGAATAATCCGGACGAAGAAGATTCAGAAGATGCAAACGGAAACGCGACAAATGCTTCCACCGGTGCTAGTGGTGGTAGTAACGAAGCTATTCCTTTGTTAGACGAAAACGGATTTCCTTTACCTGCAGAAGAGCAAGGAACTGATCAAGACCGCGCGGTCGGAGGCGCGTCCTCGTCGACTTCATCCAGGCGGTACAACAGCAACGGCGCCGGAGGTATGGGTGGCGGATACCCTCAAAATTCTTCGCAAGTGTTCGTCGGAGGCTTGCCGAAGACCGCCACGGAGGAGGAAGTTGGATGGTTCTTTTCGCAATACGGTCCAGTCGCTCGCGTGCGTTTGATTTACGATAAAGAAACCGGCGCGTCCAAACGGTACGGGTTCGTCGAATTCGCTCACCCAGAAATTGCCGCAACGGTGAAGGATTTGCGCAACTTGCAATTTCAAGGGCGAACGATTGATGTAAACTTTGCGTCTCGACACATATCTCAGATGAACTACGGCATGCCGCCGAGAGGTTCGCGTCATCAACAGCATCAACAAGTGATGATGCAACAAATGATGGCAGCAGGAGGAATGCCCCCACCGTTTGATGCGATGGGTAATCCAATCATGTACGCGCCAAACGGAATGATGATTCCGCCTCCTTATTTTGCCGCGATGCAGCAGCAAAACGACGGAGGAGAAAACATGAAAACGGGAGGAGATGATGGGAACACTAGCATTAGTAATATTGGAGGTGTCGATATGAGTAGCTTTAACGCGAACATGAACGCGGGGGGTATGCCTGGCGGAGCAAATCTAGAGGGGCAAGAATATCTGAACATGTACGGCGCACCTTATGGGATGGGTTTCCCTCCCGGAAACGCGGCCATGTTCGGACAGCCAGGTGCGATACCTCCGGACGGTTCATTCAACAATATGGATCCGAGCGGAATGATGCCGATACCACAACAGCAGGGACAACCACAGCAACAAGATTTCAGTCCACCACTTCCACAGACTGGAATGAGTGAAAGCGTTGTTTCCGACGAGTAAAATGAAATTCAAACTGTGAAAGTGGAGGGAGGAGTGTTTTTGAGCGCACGCTTTATATAGATTGCTTTTTGCTTTGCGATTTAGTTGCTAGCTGCTGATTTTTGCTATTATATAACTAATACTATTTATTGCTAAAACTACGATGAGCTACTCTAACGCGCTTTCAACGACGACCAAGCCCATCGTCCATGCCATTCAAGAGCATGACGTTCCCGTCAATTTTCTTTCCAACCTTCTTTTGTCTGCGCAACTCGTAAGCCTCGAAACCTTCAACCTCTCGCAAATCTTCCACGGTCACTTTGGTATCTTTCAACGATAATTCCTCCAACTCTTCGCAATGTTTGAAGACATCCGATGGAACCGTGCGTATGTGTGCATTCCCACTCATCCTCAAACGTCTCAGCTTCTTCAAAAATGCAAACTCATCTGGTATCTTCTCGATCAAATTTCGCTCGCACTTTGCGTCCGTCAGCGAAGCGCACACCGACACGCACGTCACGTCTCGTATCCGATTCTCCGAGCAACTAAAAATCTCCAACTTTTTCATGCTTCCGAAAGAACTCTCTGGTAACTCCGTCAACTCGTTATTGTCTAAAATAAGCTCCACGAGATTCGGCAGATCCAACGCGCAGAGTTTCTTCAACCGGTTTCGACTCAAATTGAGTACTTTTAAATTCTTCATGTGAAGTCCAGTTTTTGGCAGTCTCACAAGCACGTTATTCGCTACAATTACCTTTGTGCATTTTTGCAACAAGTTTACTTTATCTGGAATCTCTTCGATTTGGTTGTCAGAAACGTCGATCACTTTGCACTTGTTCGCACCGACGACGTCGAATATAAACGGTGGAAATTGACTCCAGTTCAGACCTCTTTCGAGATTACAAAGACCGGTGGTTTGGGCTAACTTGACGCGTTTCTTCACGGCATCCGCGGATTGGCGGTTAGACGAGGTCTGGTAGGAATCTAGTAATTGCTCGAACGGTTGGACGACGTTCGCTGTCCACCAAGCTTCCATTGTCGCGTAATCTTATGCGTGTTTTCAAACTCGCGTCAAAGAGACAAGATATTTGTGAAGAATGTGCAAATAAAGAGTGTTACAACTAAAAAACTCGAGACATATGCAATGTGTATAACATGATAACAAAGTACAATTGAACACTAAAAGAAATCATCTCTCAGCGGCGTCGACGATGAATACACCGTCCGCACAGTGACTCTCGCATGAGTTATCGTACCGAGAATCGCGCACGCCGACGCACGGACAATCCATCAGGTGGCCGATGAAGTCGCTGCTACTGCTATTCCTATCACTCCCGAGGAGCGCCGAAGAAGAAGAAGAAGGTCGTCGGAAACACTGGACGACTTGGACAAAATTACACCTCGAGTCACACCCGAACGCGGCGATGGCGGGCGTCATCTCCGAAAACGCGTTTTTTAGCGCGTCCAAGGAAATTTTCGTTCCAGCGCTTCGAGAGAGTTTCTCCGGCGTTCCTAAGTCTTTCGCCAACTGAAACATCCCGGCGTAAAAATCTTTCTGCGTCAAGGGATGCATCACGCTCTTCTCTGAGTTAACGACGCTGGCAGTATCTCTGGCAGGCCACATCGCACACGTCCCGTGCTTCTCCCACTCGTGTTCGGCTAAACCGTCGTAATACCACGCCGGGGCTAATCTCTCAAACTCCTCTCCCTTCGGCAACTCCTTCTCGTCGAAACGAAAGCTTTCGTTTCTCGGGTACCCGGGCGGCGCGCGACAATTTTGCGGCCAGTAACATTTCTTTTCCTTCCTAGTTCTCGATGAAGCCACCGCGGGATCACTCAGAGGCTCCGAATAACTCGGCCACAACCCGTGCACGGTCATCTCGTTCTTTAGGTGCGTTTTCTCGCACTCCGTCTTTTTCTTTCCTTTTCCTTTTGCCGAAAAGGCACCAACATCGTCTTCGTCAGACTTTGAAGAAGAGGCACAAAATCCAGGCGTCCACGAGCGCGCGAGCTCGAACATGTCGAACCGATCGGATTCGTCTCCGTTTGTTTCTTTCGTAAACATCGGGTCGTCGCATCCGTCGTGCGTTTTTAAGCCTTCGTTGGGACACGACGAGGACGACGACGAGGAGGAGGAGGACGGCGACGTTTGGGGAAAAGAGGAGGAGACGATACCGTTATCTAATGTCGCGTCTCGAAGAGACAAACGCGGTGGACGACGCGCGAGGCGGGGATCAGCGGCAAATACGCGTTGGAGAAGAAGGAGGGAAGAGATGGTGAGCACGACTGTGGAATAAAGATGACGCATGTTGCGCGTCTTTCTCTGGAAAGAGCGAGCGAGCGGGCGTCGAGTTGTGTAGGAAGTGTTCTTTTGTTTTCAAAAAGAGAGAAGAAAATATACCGCGCACGTATCGAAAAATTGAAAGACACTCGCAGTACACCGCATTGTCATGATTTTGAATTGAACTCCTACACAGAGCCCATTGGGCAGAGAAAGCTATCGCCTTTTGGGACTTTTGTGAGTATACGAGCGGACGGTATCTTGCCTGGCGCGACTTTGTGGTGCAAGTGCCAAACGAGTATATCGTCGGCGGTTGTCATTTCGAGCGCGTCGAGTAAGTTTGACGCGTTCACCTCGTTTTCGCTTTCGTTGTGTTTTATTTTGTGGAAGTTATGTGTTACTGACCTTAAAAACGCGTCTTCGAGGTAACCAGAGTGCACATTTTCGTCGAACCGTACGGATCCTATCATTTCTAATCGAACGCCAAATCCAGCCATATCCACGTTGAACACGCGAGGTTTGTATTTCAAATCTCCACACCAAAACGAACGAAAGCCTACGACTTTCAAAGAAGATGGATTTGAGTGCTGATCTATTCCTACTGGAGCTTCGAATTTGCTGCGCGTACTCGGAAACCCAACCGGCCATATTCCTATGTTTCGAATCATTGACGCTCTCTCGAAATGTTCACGCGTATAACTGTTGTCGTCGTCTGCGAAAATAACAACTGGATTGTGTTTGTATTTCCACACATTCTGTTCCAACAAAAAACCTAAAGCTTTATTTCTTTGATCGACACCCCTATGGCCTAGCGTTCGTTTGACTTTCACGCGCAAAGCTTTCACGATCACGTGCTGACAATATGCGCGTCGCTCTTCTCCTCTTTCGTATCCCTCAACGAGAGCACTGTTCCTCCAATCCTCCTCGCTTTCAACGAGAATCCACACGATTCGACCGCGCGACGAAGACGTCGAACACAGCGTGTTCTCGATCGCGAGCAACGCGTGCGTCTGGAAATTTCTGTCCTTTACTCGATGGTACGTAGGAGTTATCACCGCGAGAGAAACCTCATCTCTTCGAGCCTTCCAAGAAGAAGAAGAAGAAGAAGAAGAAGAAGAAGAAGAAGAGACGACTTTTACCTCGTCTCGCTTCGTTTTCAAAATCAGCACGAGCGCGATCCAATAACAGAGCAAACTCGTCGCGATCAATCGCCAGGACGACGCGGAAGAAGCGACGCTGTTGTTTGTCATGCTTCGTGCGATTTGAGGTTTTCTCTCTCTCTCTCTCTTTCTTCTAATACGTACGCGTATTTTTGAAAAAAAGACTAGACTTCACTCTTCACGTTCGATCTTCATCCTTATGAACGAGAACGACAACGAGGACACCGACGACGACGGCACTCGGTGGCTCGCGCATCGGCAGCAAAAAGTGTCGTACCCGTCCCTCGCGAAGGTGGGACGGAAACCACGTCAGAGCGAACGGAACGACGCGATCGAACTTGGATTCAACGTTTTTAAAAATGCGATGTCTTTGAAGAACAACGCGGCGCAAGAGGAAGAAGAGGACGGGAAGAAAAAGACGAGCAGACCGTTCAATCGAGTGAACGACGAGGAATGGCTCAACGACGAGAATAAGAAAGGAGACAATAAGTTTAGAAACGCCGGTTTCGGGAAAAGGAATATCGCTTTTAAAGCAGAGCAGAAGTTTGTTGGTAAACAAGGCAAGAAGTTTGCGCACGAGAAGAATAAAGAGAAGAAGCGGAGAGTGTATCGCGGTGGAAAGATTGACGAGAATGCGGTGAACTCGAAAGTATTGTTCGACAGCGATGACGAGTAGTGAAGAAAGCGCTTTGGTTATTTAAATACATATACACGCTGCTAAAATATATACTACGCGCAAAGAGCGTGCGCGAGAGAGAAACACATGTTGTAAACAATGTTTACTTTTTTTACCTACCTAGTCTTCAAGAACGTTCGGTCTTCAACAGAATTCTCACCTCCGACTCCAGAGGTGTTGAATTTATGTTTGAACTGCGACCAACCTTTTTGTCTCACTTCTACTGGCAACGATAACCAAGCCTTAGCAATGGTCGACGCTAACCGTTCGTCGTGCCACGAAAACGATAAGCCAGCGGGATTCTTCCCACCAAAGAGATCGCCGTTTTCGTCGAAGCGTTTCAAGAAGCTCTCCGCCGCGGAAAAAGGATTGTGCTTTGCTCTTTGCGAACCGAAATTTCCTCCTCTTCTCCTTCCCATGATTCCAGGGTCTTCGCGCGGGCAAAATTTCATACAGTGCTCCAACGCCGCGAGTTGGCTTCTTTTCACGATCCAAATGCAATCGACCGGGCACATGTCAATGGCAATCTCTGTCGTCTCGCGATCGTCTGCCCATTGATCAATCACTCTCGCTCGACCGTAATCTTTGTCTACGGTCATGCTGAACGTCTTTGCGGCATATTGTGCACAATTACCGCATCCAATGCACTCGCTTTCATCGACAAATATCGCCCTCGTCTCACCTTCCTCGCCGCTCCATTTCGACACCGGCGTGCCGTCAAACTTTGTCTCTTCGCTCAAGAAGAAATGTTTCCGGAAGTCAATCACGGCGAGCAAGTATGGCTCCCGCGTTTGTGGGTCGGATAAAGTCTTATACGCCGCATTTAATATGACCGCGAACGCGTTCCTATCTTCTTCGGAAACAACATCCGCGCCGTATTTCGACAATAAAACGTCCGGGTGAGAAATTTTCATCGTTCTCTTAAAAGCTCGAGACACCGTGGTTTGTATCAACTCCTCGTCACCTCCGGCCCAAACGTCCGCGTCGTCCAAATCTAAATCGAGAAGCTCAAAAAAATCAGACGGTGCCTTCGTCAACATCGTCGCGTCTATCAAATCGACGTCTTTGGACAGTTCGCGATAATACGGGGATCGCGCGACCTCGTCGTCTGCGGCCGATTGGATTAAAGAGGACGATGAGGAGTTGGTTGCTGACTCATCGTTCGCCGCTGCTGAAGACGACGACGCCACGCGCGCGAGCTCTTTCTTTTGGCGACGCCGCATCGATGCGTCATCTCTGCGTTGATGTCGATATCGTTTACTTGATGAAGGTGCTCCCGGTGGTGCTCTGTGCACGAGCGCTGATGTCGTGAACGCCATGTGCTTCTGTCTGCGCTGAGGTTTTTGTAACGACTTTTTAAAAAAAGCGCGGGGAAAGGAAAAATCTTCTTTTATTCAAAAATGTACAGAAACACATGTTACAAGCAAACACACACAACACGAATAACGAGCAATGCAAAATATACACAACTACAGATGAATCGTTTCGCATCACGCGAACGAATCCGCGCCTAACTTTTTGAGCGCAATTTCCACCTCCTCTTTGGTGCTTTGACCGGCGTCGTTGGCCTCGCCAGGCGATAAAATCGTAGCTTTCGCTTTTTTGATGAGTTTAGCCAAATCTTCTTGAGTCGGATCGTACGCTAACGTGGATAACGCCCAGATGCACTTTGCGAATGCGTTTGGACGCAAAGAATCGGTTTGCCGAATCGCATCTCTCGCTAAGACGTCTAAGACGTCTTCGTCCAAGTCAAGTTTTAAGAGCGCGCAGCCCCACAAGCCAAGCGCGAGAGTACCCGGGTTAAGTCTGGAAGCTTCGGCTGAGTTCGCTAGCGTTTGCGCGAGATGCGCCAGGTGTGCTTCAAACTTACTTCCGGCTTCAGAAGACGCCGATGGTCGATGATTGATGCGACCATACGCACAAAGGAGCTTTGCGCACTCGTCTGGTTCTAAATCTTCGTCTTCGTCTTCATCCAAAAACGTTCGGACGAGTTTGTTGACGACTTTCTCGCCTGGCGAGATTCGTAACACGCCCCATGCGTGTAAGATGAGCAACTTATCCGGGCGTTCCAAATCGTCCGCACACATTTCGACTTTTCGAACGAGTTTATTTATGATTGAACCATCCGCGGGAATGCGACCTCGGCGAGACAACGCCCAAAAAATTTTCGCCACGAGTTCGGGATCAGAATCGTTAAACACACTTTCTCTGTTATCTGCGATGGCTTCAGCTACAGCATCAATGGCATCATCGTCGTATCGTAACGTTAATCTCGCTTCGCCGATTGACCACGCGATGGCATCGAGCTGCGACGCGGAGAGTCTTTTCGCCATTCGCGGTATCTCTTGATTCAATGCATTCATAAACGGAGTGGGAACTTGACACTTACAGTTCGCGAGTGCCCACACAGTCATGGAGACGTTCAACGCGCTTTGTTTTCCACCGAAATTCTCCGCCACCAATCGTTGCAGCATCAGCGAAATCAACTCGGGATCGATCGATTGCGCGTTGAACTTTTGCGACTTCAGAGACTTACTCAACCCCCACAAAAAGTTTGATATGTCCCTCGCGGTGAACACAAACCTCGGGTCCGCGTTTCGATCACCAATCGGGTACGCTTTCAAATTGTGCACAGCGCAACTTTGTATCTTTTCATAAAACGACCATCGATCCGTCGCGTTGTCTCCGTGAGCCACGCCGACTAGTAAATTTGCCATTTCTTGCGGCTTCCAAGCGTCCGCGTTTTCCACCCACGACGTTTCGCACTGATCGTAGATTTTACTCAAAACTCCATCCTCGTCGCTAATTTTATACTTGAAACTCCCAAATGCCCAAATCAAGTTACTGAACGCTTGCGGTCTCACGCTCGACCCGCCTTGTCGTTTAACGCAGTTGGCAAAATTCCTGGCAATCGTGTCCAACATCTTCACACCTTTCTCGTTAATCTCTTTATTCTGTCCATCATCGTCTTCAAACACCCGCAACCTAGCCAACGACCACGCGACGTTTGCAAGACCAAACTGATCCATATTTCCTAAGTTATTCTCAACCGCTCGCATCAAGTTTTCAAAATCCGAATTCCTTATTATCCGTTCGTACGGATGGCGATCGATGCTCCCCGACGACATCGTCGTCCTAGCTCTCCCCGCTCTCGCCACGCTCGTCGAAACAGCACCAGAGGAAGAAGAAGCGTCGAACTCTCTCGTTCCTTTACTCGCGATTCGATGCAGCGCCGTCGACGCGTTTATGGAATCAAACTGATCGACTTCGTTTCTCACCACTTCGAACACTTCCTCCAAGGAATAACACTGGGTCAATTTCGCCTGAATCTCAAACCCGGCTTTAGATCCACCGGCGTTCCCGTTGCCTCCTTTTTGCCATTTCCCTTGCTTCTTCAGCGCGTTCTTCGAAACTTTTCCTCCGGAAGAAGAAGAAGAAGAAGAAGAAGACGAGGAAGCTGCCCCGGCGCGTCGTCTGGAACCGGAATCGTTCGGTGGAGGCGAAACAGCGGCGGCGGTGAGTGCAATCTTCCTCTGCGCGGCGGCGTTGTTCGGTGCTTTCGCGGCGGTCAGAAGAAGCGATCGGCGACGGGACGAGTAAAATAACGACGAGTGTTTCGCCGCCGTCGTCGTTGTCGTCGAAGAGGACGCGCTTCTTAGTTGAGAGAACATTCTTACGTCGAGTTTTGTGTTCGCGCGCGTTGTTGAAAGTGTAGGAATTGCGTGCCCCCAAAATTTTTTGGTTTCAGGTTTTTTTGTCTCTCTTTTCTCGATAATCGATATTCGATTAAAAAAAGATACGCGCGCGGCGCGACTTTCTCTCTCTGCTCCTTTTCTTCCTCGCGATGGTACGTATCTACTGCTCGTAACTTTTCGGCTTGTGCTCTTCTCTCGGAGGGTTATAAACGCACACCGGGCACGAGGCGTATTGGGTGCAAAACAGCGGTAACGTTCCGACGTAGAACATCTTTCCGAGTAAGTTTTGGTCTCCGAACGCCGATCGACCGACGATTAACATGGTCGCGTCAAAACCTTTCGCGGCTTCTACGAGCTGCTCGCGCGGGTCTAGAGCTCGCGGTGAAGTCGCGTCGGATTTCTTTCCGAGGTCGATGACGTCTCTTAAACGAAAGGTCTCTTCACATTGGTTGTCTTTCACGTACACTTCGACGAGTTTTTTACAAGTCTCTATGTTGAGCGAAACGTCAGATTGCGTCACGTGTTTCGCGCGCATGGTTTGTTCTTTCATTGGAACGTGCGCTAAGATGACGTCGTCGTTTTCACGCGCGAGCTTTTTGACGTAGAATTTAACCACGTCAATGGACGATTGCGTGCCGCAGATGCCGAGTAAAACGACGTTTCTTTGTTGCTTGGCTTTGCCTTTCTCGCCTTCGATCTCTTCTTCTTTCGGAGGCGTTTCGACCGCGTATTTCTGATACGCTTCTGCTTCTGTTTTCACGCCCGCGACTTGTCTCTCTTTAAACTCCACCTCGTGGCGGTAAAAAATGCTCGGCACGTCGACGTTGTGCAACACGTTCGTCGCGACGCTCCCGACCACAAAACGTTCCAGCAACCTCTTCCCGTGCGTACCCATGAGTATGTAATCCGGTCTAGGAACGTAAAAGTTCGGTTCTGGATCTTGCTTCGACTCTCCAGGCAAAGAGCTCACTTTCTTCGCCAACGCGCCGTCGCATATTCCTTGAATAGCAGCCGCAGCGTGAGGAAACCCGCTCTCGGGATCTAACTCGAAGACTTCGATAGAGTTTACGTTCGCGCCTGAACTCAAAGCGAACAAGCTCGCTCGCAACTGTCCACCGAGAGGCATGAATTCAGGAACGAACGTTTTCTCCAGACTCGCGCCGGGCACGTCGACGACTTTTTTCTTCAACCTCGTGTCGTCCAGAATAGATATCGCGGCTTTTCGGCACCCGAAACGCTTCGTCACCGCGTCCACTTCGCCTTTCTTCTCGTTGGTTCCTGAGTACGAAAACACGAAAGCGTTTACTTTGGTTGACGTTAAGTGTCTGGAAAAATACTCGAACATCGAGCAATTCACGTCGTCTTGCGATAAAGGCCCGAGTGGAACGAGCACGCTGACAACGTCGTGTTCTTTTGTCGCGGACATCTTCGGTTGATTGCGTGGCAGCGCGCGCGAAACAGGAAATCTTTTGGCATGTCGCATGTTTTTAGATACGTTTTTTTGTCGTCGTGGTGCAACCCTAAATTCATTTGTACTGAAGCTTCTCCTCTCTTTCCACTCACTTCATACGCGCTTTGCTTGCGGCAAGAGAGAGAGACGAAACAGAAATGTCGTCGTTAAAAGAAGCCGGTCGAGAGGCGAAACAACTTTTCCGGCAACTTCTTCGCGCTCGTCAGCGACTCTTCTCCGGCGATAAGAAAGCTCTGGACGCGTCGGCGATTGAAATTCGTTCGCACTTTGACGCGAACAGAAATGTCACCGACGAGGAGGAGATTAAAAAACGCATCAGAGACGGACGAGAGGCGCAAATGTTTTTAACGACGAACGTTTTGCAAGGGAAAATGAACGAGAGAGGGAATTTTGAGACGCAGTTGAAGAGCGCAGACCCGGATAAGGAAACGTGGGAAGTGCCGAAAGAAGCGAAGTAAAATTTGTTGTAAGGCTTCGCGGAGTTTAAAGTTAGAGAGTAGAGAAATAGGTAGACTTTAGTACACAGTTAAAAATAGTATGTAATTACAACGATTGATTATGGTTATATATATATATATACAGATTGTTATTGTTATTATTGCTATTAATGTTACGTGTTTGTCGTCGGAGGCAACGGCGCCGTAGCGGGAGGTGAAGGGTCCCGAGGAAGTACTGCGGCGGAAACGCCGGCGAGACCGACCGTTTCCGTTTCTTTGCCTCGCATCATCTCCTTTTCAGCAGCTAAAAGAGCACTGGCAGAACCAACGGCTCTCATTATTTCGTGCGTTTGTTTTTGGGCCTGCGTGAGATCTTGACCGGGCTTTTTTTCTTCCGCTTGAGGGTGCTTCTCAACGATTGTTACGCTACCACTCGCGAATCGGCCTTTTACGCGCACGCGGTTATCGGCTCTCACTTTTCGACTCTCGTAGTGGATTTTCTTGGCAAACTTTCTTGTTTTTCTCTTTTCAAGGTATCGTGCTAACACCGCGGGACGTTCTTCGCCGCCTGGAGCGTGCGAACGGTCGCATACGATGGCATTTTTCTCCTCTCTCTTCGATTCTCGTTTCTTTCTTTGTTTACCGGTCTTCTTCGCAGCCGGCGTGGTAACGCTGTTCTTATTCTTTGCCGCCGCTTCTGCTGCCGCCTTCGCATCGTTAATGGAGTTTGTTAATCGCTGGCGTTCCTCCAGTTGTTGCTGCATTAATCGTTTCTGTTCCTGACTTTGAATATACAGTAAATCTGTCATGGTTTGGTTTTGTTTTAAGTCTTCGGTGTTCTTGTTGTTGGCGGTCAGATTCGGATTCCGAAAAAGAAACTCGTCGGAAACGCGGCCTTCTGGTTTGATAGCTTCGTCGATTTTTGAGAAAATTGGTTGCTTTGTTTGCATATTCGTCGGCTGCTGTCCCGCTACCACAGCGTCAGCGTCTTTTTTCGTTTCGTTCTCCTTCTTGATAGCTGAAATCTCGCCATCGATGGATATTGATTCGTTAGATCCGATACCTTTGAGTAAGACCGAAGCTGACACGTTGGTCTTCGCTTTGCGCGAAATGGTCGTTCGCTTACCGCGAGCGATCTTCGTCGCCGGAGCAAACAAAGTCCCCAGCGAGTTGTCCTCTTTCCGGGGTCGTCCAAGCTTCTTCTTTGGTTTACCCGCTTTCGTCGTGGTTGTCGTCTTTGTCGTTTTTTTTGTTTCTTTCTTTGCTTTCGGTTTTGGTTTCGTCGCCGATGTCGTTTTCTTCTTACTCAAAGGCGCTGCCGATGCAGCTTGTCTTTTCTTCGCTGAAGTTGTTGTCACTGTTCCCATTGCAGCGCCGAGTTGAAAGATGTCCTCTCTCGATGAGTTCGAAGAGCTGCTTCGATTTGTTCGTCGCCCGGACGATGTACCTCCGTTGGTATTCTCGTTACTCGCGTTGTCTCCACTGTTCGTATTTCCTCCATTCTCTTCGGAACTTCCTTTACTTGGATCCTCTACTAAATCGTGCGCGTATTCGTAAAGAGATAATCTCGGATCGTCTCTCGCGTGTGGATGATGTCCTCGATGATGTTCCAGAGCCTTTCGTTTTTTACCGGTGAGATTTTGCTTCGTGTTATTATTGTTTTGATTCGTTTGCTGTTTCTTCGCCGCTTTGGCAGAAGGAGACGTCTGTTTCGCGTTGTTGTTATTATTATTATTATTATTATTGTTCGGAGGAGATTTCCTCCCGCTACTCCCGGCGGGAGGATTTGACCTCCCAGACGCCGAACGCAAGCGACTCGCCACGCTCCTCTCAAAGAAACCCATCATCTCGTCATCTTGCTCGTCATTCTTCATCGCCAAACCTTCGTCGCCAAAGTACGGGCTGTACTCGTCGCCGTCGTTTCTCTTTAACTCCTTCTCCTCGTTGCTATCGTCGTCGTCGATGTTCGGCAAAAACGGTTTCCCGCATTCCCCGCCGTCGAGTTCTTCCATCTCAAACGACGCCGACCGAGAGTTGGTTTTCATCATCAACCCGCCGCCGCCTTTCGTTTTTTGTTGTTGTTCGCAGGAGAAACACAGTAACGCCTGATTGCTGTTATTTTGACCACCACCGGTGGAAGATGGCTGGTCTCGCGCGCTCGCATCCTGTTTTAAAAATAAAGCAAAGCGCGCAATTATCGCGCGCGTGCGTGCGAAAGAGAGAAAGCGAGAACGCGCGGTCAGACAAATACACCACCTCTCTCTCGCGCGCGCGCTCTTCATCGGAGACGATGCAAATTCAAAACAGCGAGAGTTCGTTACGCGGGGAAAAAAAAAAGAAAATCTAACGCACCGGTGCCGTCGTCGTCCTCGTCGCGCCGCAGTTGGGACACCCCATCGCGCTCCTCTTCCCCCCTTCTTCGTCGGAAACCAACAAAAACACTACGTGCGTGTGTGTGCGTGAGCTCTTCTTCTTCTTCTTTTTAAGTTTGTTGTTGTTGTTGTTGTTGTTGTTTGCACGCGAAGGTTTTGATGGATAATTTTGACCTAGAACTGGTCTTGAAAAAGTGCCAAAAAGTGCCCAAAAAGATGCTTTTGAGGACCAAAAAATACTGACTTATACGTATACGCAACGCTACTCGCTTTCAAAACTAATATATATACACATTCCACGACCATCTCTCGCTTCTTGTCTTCTCATCGCGTCGTGTTATAGCTACACACCTACGCTTCTCTATCGCGTGCTAATTTCTATGCGCTTTCTATTTTTCAAAACTACTACGAGCACAACCGCGAAAGTCGGTCGGCGACGGCGAGCAAATCGTCCGTGTTTCTCACGTACTCGCTGCGGACGCTTCTCTCGTTCGGGTGGTCGACGTCGTCTTCATCTTCGTCGTCGTCTTCGTCGTCGTCTCCATCTTCGTCGTTATCGCGGTTTTTGTCGCGCGGACCTCCTCGTTTTCGCGCGGAAGGCGCGTTGCCCTTCCCGCCGCGGCGAGGCGGCGGCGGCGTGTTCGATATCGGGGAGAGGAACCGAGGGGACTTTGGTTTCTCGGAATCTTCTTCTTCTTCTTCTTCTTCTTCTTCGTCGGTTTCCATCGAGGCTAATCGAATCGCCGTCGCGATTTCGCGCAGTTTTGCAATCAACTCAACTTCCTCTTCTTTTTCTTCTTCTTCTTCATCGTCGTCGTTGTTCTCGTCCGCGCGCGTTTTCCGACGACGACGACGACGATTTCGACGCGACGACAACCGCTCGTGCGCGTCGAGCAAATCGAAAACTTTTTGCCAACTTTTCGTCGCCTTCCGCGCGCGCTCGTCGTCGTTTCGATCGAGAATTACCGACGCCGTCGACGGCGCGGACTCTCTCAACTCGTTCAGTCGTTTTTTCAGCGACGCGAGAGTACCAGTACCATCACCACCATCACTCGCATCGTTCGTTCTTTTCGCGGAGAAGGAGGACGTCGACGGGTGTTGGTTCGCGTCGTCGAAATCGCCGCTCCTCGTTGCCGCGACATCATCGCCAACGAGAAACGACGAATTTGCTGAAGGCGCGACGACGACGACTTCGATGAACTCGTTGTCGTCGGTGACGTATCTCTTCTTCCTGTGCGACGACGGCGTTCTCGCGGCGGCTGAAGCGGCTGAAGCGCCTTGTCCCATGCTCGCTTTTGGGGAAAATTCAAAATCTCTTTTAACGGCTTTTCTACAAAAGGCTTCACAACTTTGACTCTTCAGAGAGCGCCTTCAAAAAGAGATGACGACCCCGCCGCGAACGCTCGACGCGCGAACGCTTCGTCGCCATCGGAGAATAGCCAAGCTCGCCATCTTCTGTTTTCTCCTCGGCTTGGCGTCTTCCATCATGGTTCTTTTGAGAGAGTTTCAGTCCGATTCGGCTGCGATTCAAGCGAAACCGATGCACCTTCATCCTCATCCGCACGACGGGAGTTTACTCGATAGATTGGAAGATGTGGAGGAGAGCGTGTATAGGAGATTAGATCCGTATTTGCACGACAAGCGAGGGGTGGTGGAAAGTTTGAGGAAACCGATCGATTTGCCGCACTTTCATTGGGGGCAACAACGCGGGGAAACGCGTTGAAAAGTTTCTCAAGTAGACCCGAATTAGCTTTAGAATATGACGAAGAGAGAGAGAGAGAGTTGTGATGACAAGAATACGTGTACCTGTGTTGCTTTTTCTGCGTGTTGTCTTTCTCTTTTCTCTACGAGTTAGTATATTCCTACTGTTATACATTTCAACGCACTCTTCGACTACGCACGGGACGCGGGACGCGTGAATAACAAAAACAAGATGTTCTCCGCTGCGTGCGCTTTCGCTTCTCTATTTTTATGTTTTTACGATAACGGAAACTCTTTCACTTTTCTCCACGATTTGCAACTCTTGTCTTCAACGTCCGTCTTCCACAAGCTCACGCTGGTCGGGGTAAACGCCTCTGCGTGTCCCTCGTCCAAAGTCTCCAAGGCGTTTTTAAACACCTCGTCCGCTTTCGACTTTAACCGTAACCGTTCGTCTCGCTCGTCGTCGCTATAGACTAAAGACATGTGTGGCATGTACCTTCGCACATCTCGCGCGTCGAACGCATCGATCGCTTTTTCTCTCGCGTGCACTAAGTTTGCCGTCAATTCGGCTTCTAAATAGACGCACTGAAAGTACGTCTGTCCGACTTGCGCGCCTTTCGGGAACCGAATCTCTCCGAATCGAGTTCGTTTCTCTCGAATCTCTCGAACCATTTTCTCCGTTTTCGAAACGATCGCGCTCTCGTCTGGTTCGTAAATCGGGCCCAACAGCGTGACGTGCGGTTTAAAAACGACGTCGTCTTTCGCGTTCTCGCCGATGAAAGTCGAGACTCTCGACGATAAGTCGTCGTTCTCGTCTGGTTCGAACCATAACGAATACGCGACGGTTCCAATTTCGCTCCGTCTTCTCGCGCGCTTGGAATACAAAGCGATGGAAAATAACGAAAGAAACGTCAAGAATATGACGGAGAAGCGGAGGATGGGTAGTGGTTTCTTATTCTTAGCGCCGCGTCTCGATGATGATGCCATGAGATTGCGTTCGCGCGGAGGCATCTGGGAAATAGAGTTGTGCGATGTGTGCAGAAAAGCAAAACGGAAAAGTGAAGAGTGCAAAATTTACGCGAAAATATGCACGCGCGCGCACTAAAAATAAATCGTTTTACAACACACACACACACACACACACACACTTATTGCCGAGATCAAACGAGAGGTGGTTTTAACACGACGTCGTGTAACGGCTCCAAGGGAGCGCCCGCGATTATTTCCGTTCGGTTATCAACTTCCATCATTTCCCACATCTTACAACCGCAACCTTCCCACAGCGCTCTCTCGACGCGTTCCATTTCACTGGTTGGTGGCCATAACCCATCCGGCGTCGCGAGTACCGCGCCGACGTACATTTGACCGGCGGATTTCGCCGCGCCGGCGTAGTAATACAACGCCCAGGATAAATCATCCGCGGCGTCGACGATTCGCCAGTACTCTTTGGATGTCACGCCGTTGTCCATGAAGGTGAACGTAAACGTTCCAGGGGTGTCTTCGCGTTTGCATCGGTAATCTGATCGACGCCACACGGACTTTCCATCCAGCGTGTTCACTTTGAAAACCGGATTGTACCAGAAGGAGTTTCTCGCTTTTCCGGCATACCAAATTTGATATTGAGCGGGGAAGTGATCGTACGCGGGGTTCTGGCCGGCCACTGCCAACCAACTAAAATCGATTTTCTTCCCGTTTCTTTCGGTGTTCAAGTGACCTTGCATGATTTGTTCGGCGACATCGTGCGTCAATTTTTCGCCTCTGAATGTTTTCATAGGTTTCACGATGGGAAACTCCGGTCTCGTGGCGTCGTTCCCTAAGCAATTGTGCGAATGCAACATGCATCTCGCTAAATATTCAAACTCTCTGTTTTGATACGAGCGAATGCACGTGTACGTGCACACTTGATCGTTCATACCACACGCATCCACGCAGTCGAGACTTTTTCTGCACTGAGGGTTTTTATAACAGTCTAACAACTTAGACCCACAGTTCGACGCAATACACCAGACGTTGCCGATGTTGATCTCCTGATTGATGGCGACTTCCGGGACGACCACTCCGGGTACTTCGCACGCGTCGATCAACACCAAACTCATAAACAGTAAGTCCAAGTGATTGTGCCTATCGAACAACGTTTTCATCTGTAAAAACTTCTTCTTATCCTTCTCTCTGCGCGTCTCGAACGGCATCTCGAAAAAATCAAACTCGTTCTCTGTCTTTGCGTGCATCGGCATGAACTGCAACTTTTGCAAGTCCTTCAACATTTCGGAACTCTTCCCCACGACTACTCCGGTTGGAATCGTCGCGGTTAACTGGCTAATCTTGGTCGCGACGTCTAAACTCTCCCCAACTTCGCACGCGATGAATGCCGTCGCGCGCGAACACGCATTTTTCGCTCTTTCGCTCGACATGTCCGTCTCGCTCGCGCAGTCGATAATAACAGTCTCAAAGGCACCGTTCGACCACTCTAATCTTCTCCGCATGTGCTGCCACACTTCGCCCCACGATACGAGCTCTGACGCGCGCTTACTCTCGCTGTATTCCGGCAACGATTTCGGATACTTCAAGTGTGAATCTTCTCTCGCGTTCGCGAAGACCACGAGCGTGACTTTTGGCGCGCCCCCCGCGGAAGAAGAAGAAGAAGACGTCGACGTTTCGTCGTCATCGACCACCACCACGGACGGGGAGGGATCTAACGAAGAAGAAGAAGACATCGCCGCTCTGGCGTTGCGTCTGACCGACATCTGACTCCAAGCGTGATGCGTTCGCTTTCTTCGAACGGATGTGGAAGAATAACGCGCGCATCGAGGCGCCGCGGTGGTTGACATTTGGATAATCTTCACACGCTTTTTTTCTGTGTGGAGCTTCTTCCACACAAAAAAATTGGAAAATAAATACGAGTAGGAAAACAGAGATGGCTCGCGACGCGGCGTCTTTGCGACCACCTCCCGGCACGGTCAACGGCAAGGTCGTCGTGTTCGCGTTTTTCTGCGCGACGGCTTATTTCGCCCACGCGTTTACCACTAATAATATCAATAAGGGCGATTTGAAGAACTCTTCTTTGAGAGGAGATGATGGAAAGCGTCGCGGAGGTAACGGTGAAGAAGAGAAGAAAGCGAAGTGGTATTTACCGAGCAACCGGTAGAAGAAGAAGAAGAGAGCGAGATGCTGAAGAGACGCGCTCTTTTCCTTCGCGCGTACTCGTCTTCGACGACGACGACGACGACGACGACGACGACGGCTTCGTCCTCCACCTCCTCTTCTTCTTCTTCTTCTGCTGCTACTGGTGGTGGATATCTGAACTTCTTTCGCGAGCAGCAACGAGAGAGGAAACGCCGCTGGCGAGAGTCGCTCGACGCGAGGAAAGAGATGCGACAATTTCAAAACGATCGGTGGCAGGCTTTGTATTCCGGCGATATGAAACGAGTCGAACAGTTCGATAGGAGAGAGCAACGACACGTGCCGAAAGGCCGGGAGCTGTTTTGGGACGAAGGCGAGAGCCGGCCGCGACGGCGAACGAAAGAGGAAGAAGACGCGTTTCGGAAAGAACGAGAAAACATCGAGCGGTTTCTCAGAGGCGGCGTCGGAGACGGTAGATTTCATCGCGCGCGTCATCAGACGTCGACGAAAATGCCATCATCGTCTTCGTCTTCGTCGAGTGTATTCTCCGCCGCCGAACGCCGTCACTGCGATGCGCTCGAAATCAACCACCGAAGTTTCTCGAAGCGAGACGAGTTAACTCCGGCTATGGTCTCCTCCGCCTTCAAAACGCTCGCTTTGAAATATCATCCAGACACACGCAATCCTAGCGCTAAAAGTAGCAGCAATAGCAACAGCAGCAATAGCAACAGCATCAGTAGTAGTAGTAGTAGTAGTAGCACCAGTAGCTCTTCCGAGTTTATCCGCGTGAAGTCAGCCTTCGACGGTCTCTCGCGGTCTCTCTTCGAGCAGTAGAAGGAGAAGAAGCGAGTTACATTTTGTTTAGGGTTTTATTGAAAAAATCACGGCAAAAATTCCAACGGACACAAAAAACGTTGGAGAGTTCTTCAGTTTAAACGACACGCCTCATACGGTGAAAACTATCGCAAAAATGGCGGCCGGAAACCTCCGAACGGCGGCCAATAACGACCAAGACGACGACCCGCGAGCGTTGGTACCAATTCCAATCGCTACGAGGGAAATGACGTCGTTGGTCGAACGGTTAAACCCGGGCGTAAACGCGGAAGTTGTGCGTGTTTCTCTAGCCAATTTTTTTTTTTCCCCAACGTCTCTCTGTGATCGCGCGACGAATTACCCGCCCCGAGCGGCGCGTTTTTGTTCTTCACTCTCGCCAAAAAAGCGCGAAAAGGTTGAACGAAAGGGTGTGGGTTGATTATTTCCGGGTCATGCGATCGTCGAAGCGAATGATCGTTCGCTGAGAGGGAGAAGTTGGCCGCGCATTTGAATTTATTTTTTGCCCGCCGACCGATTATCTTTCTCGTCGGTTTGAATTCGAATCGAATTTTTTTGTTTCCTCCTCCGAGAGAGAGAGACGCGAAAAGGAACACGCGCGCGCGTTGGACGACGACGACGACGACGACTGACCACACGATCACCAAACTCTCCTCTTTTCAAAATCTCGCGTTCGCATCGCTCGCGAAACAACAACAGAGAGCGTACAAGTTAGGGAAAAAGAAGCGATCGTACAACCAAGTCGAGCTCACGATCGAGAAAGCTTTGAATAATGGGAGGAAAAATTCTATGGGCGGGAGCGGCGGCGACGTTTTGGGAATATTCGAAGCGCACGAGCGACCGATTGGAGAAGATATATCGAAAGATTTAGCAAACTCGGCGTTGGAGTACGAGTTGAGATTGACGAACGGTACGAGAGCGAGATGCGTGATTTACATCGTGTACGCGGAACCGATGGGGGAGACGGGCAAGGAAACGTTAAAGAGACCGACGAGCGAGTTGATTGTCCACGGCGAAGGGAAGATGTGGTTACCGGTGACTCGAGAGAGGTGCAACAAGAGCTGCGAAGGGCCGATTTTGAGCGCCATCCAAAGGTTTGGGAAGCAAGGAAGGACGCAACCGAATGCGGCGACGACATCGACGGAGGAGAAGAAACCGACGACACAACAAGAAGGCGATAAATCAAACTGGAAGAACTCGAAAAACTTGTTCATTTCAATCGATGAAGCTTCGAACCACGTCAGACCGTTCGGGCCGAACAAAGTGAAGGCGTTTCGATTGTTGTTCACAATTTTCCAGTTAGAAAGTGACGAGAACGGGCACGCGGTTCCAAACGTTGAGTTGAAAAATGCCAAGTTTCTAGGAAGTGGATTTTCGACGCCGATTCGCGTGTACGCGAACAACGACGTGCCGAAAGGTGCAGCGGCTATGCAGGTCAGGTGCTCGTTACAATCGAGTTGGAGTGGCTGGAAGCAAGCGTCGTACGCTACGGAAGAAGCGTTGAAAGAGGCGTTTAGCGATCTGCCGCCGGAGAAGCACGCGGGCGGCAAAGAGGAAAAGAAACCAAAAAAGAACAACCCAAGCAAGACAACTACGACGACGACAACAAAATCTAAAGAGGAAAAGAAGGCCAAAGCTTTGGCTGCGAAGGAGGCCGCGGAAGAGAAGAAGAAACAAAAGATGCTTCTGAAAGCAGCTAAAGAGATCGAGAAGGAACGCGCAAAGTGCGCAAAGGAAGCTGCCGCGGTCGCTGCTGCGCTCGGTGCAAACGGGAAAGCTACGGGAAAACGAAAGAACGGCGCAGCGGCAGGAGGACCAGAGGCAAAGAAAGGTAAGCTGAGTGGACTCCAGCAAAAGCGCAACTTGTCGCAAGCGGAACAGATTGCTGCGTTGCAAATGTACCAGCCGTATTTCGTCCCATCGCAACCCGGGGACGTCATGAACGCCTCGAACAACGTCAACAGCATCTTTTCGCCGCTAGCCTCGGGTCGATTCCCGCCCTCATCTGCGGGTGGTCTCCGACGTTTATCGGATCAGCACATTGGCGGATTCAACTTGAGCGAATTGAACGCGTTGCAGACGCCTGCTACGAATGGCAAGAACGGAAGTCCCAGGAACGCTGGCGGCACGCCACCATCCAACGTGATGAACAATATGTACGGGCAATTAAATGCGGCTGCGTTTGCGCAGCAGCAAGAACATGCCGCCGCTGCAGCTATTCTTAGCATGGGAACGCCGCCGGATCAACAGATCCAGAACACATTAGGCGGTGATTCAACTCTGATGAAAGGTTTCACGGTCGACGGCGAATTCATCAGTACCGCCGACTTACCGGCCATGTGCACGCCTCCCGGTGGATCGGCCATTTTAGTCTCGCCGACGGATGCGTTCTTGCGCACGAACCCGAATCTCACGACAGGCAAGAACGGTAGTAGAAAAACAGCAAATAATACGGCGACCATGAAAAAGAGCAACGGAAAGAATAACGCCCATGCGGCTTCAATGCGATTTGGAAGCACGCCGGCGGCTAACTTGAAACCTCCAACGGCATCGACGATGAAGAACTTGCCGACGTTACCGTCGATTGGTTCTCTCGGCTCGGCGTTCAAGCAAGCATCTCCGACGGCTGCGTTGAACACGACGCAAGGTAAAATGTTTTCGATGTACAACACTAACGCCGCCAAGGGTGCGGTAGTAACGACTGCGTCGAAGAGACAGTTACCGTTTCGCGAGAAATCAGTTGTTGCTTCGCACAGAGCTGGAGACAAAGAAGTCTCGTTCGCCAAGGATACAATGGGCGTCCCGGCTGGAACGACCGTAAACGGAGCGACGACTACCACAACGCGTGGCAACAAAAATAGCACGAAGAACGACACCATGGCGAATAATAATAACACCACGAAAGCGACTGCCGCGCTCGCGGGAGGTAGAAAAGTCAGAGGGCGTAAGAACTCGGTCGCGAGCGTTGGAGCAGACTTGGCGCCGACGCGTTTGCACTTTGGAGGCGTATCGCCACCAATGTCCACCGCGCATAAAGGTTCTTCTCGTCGCTCGAGTGTCCCACCACCAATGTCGATGGTATTAGAAGCGCCAAATGGAGACCACGATCTCATGGAAGCGAGCAACGCGCCTCCGGTAGTTGAGAAGCCGAAAGCGGCTCGACTGAGTTCGTGGTTCAAACCGCAAGCTGAAGTTGGAGGCAGAGCCACGCGATCTGCATCGAAGAAACGTAAGTCAACAGACAGCGCAGGAGGGGCTAGGAAAACGACGCGTGGCAGTGGTAAAAACGCCGACGTTTCGCCTTTGTCTCAAGTCCTGGAGAAGGAAGGTAAAACAACCTTAGCCGGGAGCCTCCGCGGTTTGATGGTCTTTTCAAACAAAGCTTAAAAATAGTGAGGACTTAGTACGCTCGTATTCCTATCGAACCGAAACTGAAAAGTTTCTGTCGTGCGTTTGAGGTGTATCATATGCCTTGCAATAAGTTTTCAATGCTATTTATATCGACGTCACGGTCGGCGTCTCGGGAGTTGTTATTGTTCTTGTCGAGAAGAAAAGGAAAGGATTATCGCACACATCGCGCGCTCGCTGCATATCGCTTATATTATATATTACATAAAAGAAAGGAAGAGAGAGAGAATAAATAACACGTTAGATAAACCGCTTATTGCTTTTGTTATATATACATCTATATATATATCGTAAATTTCACCGTGATAGTTCGATGACGCTCGTGAGAACTTTTGTTTGCTTAGTGTAACGCCTTTTTTTTTCCTTTTTCCTCTTCGAAGAATTCTGTTCATAAAAAAAGTGTTAACCTCGTTTTCTAAAAGGGAGTCTGGATTTTCGTCATTTCTGAACCACAAAACGGTCACGTACCAACACACAAAGTTCATAAACCCGGTTTTCCCATTCCGATAACCCATGCACAGCAAAAGAATGACTTCATTAATCCAGTCTGCTTTAACCAAAATCGTCGCCGGGTCGAGCGCCAAGGCGAACTTGTCGAGAACGACGCGTAAATTTACGCCAATTTTCGCAACCTCGCAAGCGCGCACGGTGCGAACCGTCGCGAACGCGACTTTGTCCAAAACGTTGGTCGGTTCGTTCCAACAATCTTTTTTACGCGCGAATGCGTTCAACCAAAGAGGTTTTTTGATGTCCACGGAAGCGTATGATTCCGAAACTCCGGAATCGGAATCGGAATCCAGTGGCGGCGAAGTGAAGTTGTACATCGGCAATTTGTCTTGGGACATGGACGATCAAGCGTTGAACGATTTGTTCGCGCAATATGAAGCGACTGATTGCGTGATTGTGACGGACCGAAACACCGGAAGATCCCGCGGTTTCGGTTTTGCCACGGTTCCGTCGCAAGAGATGGCCGACAGCGCCATTGCAGCGTTGAACGATTCGGAACAGTTTGGGAGACAAATGAGAGTCGTCGTTTCTTTACCTCCGGAGGAAAGACCGCCGAGAGAGCCGAGAGAGCAAAGGCCGAGAAGAAACTGGGATGCGGATGGAAGAAAGGTTTACTTTGGTAACTTGTCCTGGGGGATGGACCATTTAGACTTGCAAGATTTGTGTGCTGAGTTTGGTAACGTCGACGAGTCGCGATTGATCACCGACCGCGAAACCGGGAGATCCAGAGGCTTCGGTTTCGTGACTATGAGCACGGAAAAAGAAGCGGAAGATGTCGTGGCTCAATTGAACGGTCAAGATGTCGACGGGAGAGTTTTGAGAGTTAACATCGCTACGTCGAACAAAGACGGTGGTGGTGGTGGTGGCGGATACTAAAAGTATAGTATCACAAATAGCAGACAAATAAAAACAGAGAAAAAAAATGAAAAGAGAAAGAGAGGAGAGCGTGAAGAAGGGAGAGATGAATGGAGTGTTGATTACTGTACTAATAATACTGGAACACAATTTTAGATTTAGAATAATAAGGGGTAGAGAGAGAATATACGGATTGATTAATTGAACCGAATGTAGATGAAACCTTTGTTTGTGAATAAATTCAAACGGCTTGCTATTTACTAAACTAAATTTTGCTTTTACTATGATAATTATGCGTCGCTCGCTAAGTGGATTTTTTAAACTATTCTTCTATACATATCATTTTTTTAAGCGGAGTCAACGATATCCTTCTCCTGATTGGCCATCTCGACCGCGTCGTTGAAGTACTCCGCGAATATCTTCAACACTTCCAGTTGCGTCTCTTGTAACACTTCATCCGCGTTCAAGCGATAATCCTTCGATTTGTCCCAGGCTGGAGTCATTGGAATTTTCTGAAACTTACGTCCCACGCCGCCGGCGCCGTCCCATCGCCTCTTATCAAACGACCACACGACTTCGCGACTCGGTTTAGGACCTATTTTGATTTCAGGCCCCCATGTGTAATGCATAGCGATCGCGTCACCCAATTGGACATCCGCAGGAATTTGTACCATGGTATCCGCGAAAGGCACCGGCGGTAACCGAAACTGAATAGGCGGTTCAATCTGTGCCGCGGCAAAGCTGAACGCGTACATGTCTCTCACCCAACCAAAGACTTTTTGTATGACATCGGATTTCTCGGACACGACCATCAACTCTTTCCATCTTTTGGCGACTCTAGTTAAATCTTTCGTGTACATTATCTGCGGCGCGTTTCCGGTTTGCGCCACTTGGTCATACGGAACTTTGTCTGAGTATTCTTCGTGGAATACTTTCGAGGCTGGCATCGCGTCTGGATGACTTGGGATGATGTAACCAAACAGAAAACCGTAGCTATGCCCTGGTTGTAAAAGTACCGACGGCGGTGGTGCTTTGACGAAAATATAATCCGCCTCCGCCATCAACACGTGCGAACACTTCTTCGCATCTTCAGTCAAGCTCCAGTCGTAGATTGCTCGAGCACGATCTTTGACTGAATAGCTGCACGTGTTGTCGCAATCCGGGTGCCACGGGTCCGCTCTCCACGTTGGCACAATACCAACGAGCTCATCGTCTTTTGTTCTGTGCAGAATGCGAATGAATCGCGCCATAATTCCAGCTTTGTCGTGTTTCATCGCCACATTTTTCCACGAAGCGTAAACCAATCGAGTTTGCCAGTTCATGTATGAGCCACCGTTACTCGTAATCATAGTCGTAATGCACGTTGGTGGAGTCGCATCTTCTTCCTTAGGGTCGTATTTTACTGGTTCCGGATGTAACATCCCACTCGTGTACGGAATCACGTCGCCTTTCCCATAAGTTGGCGGTTGCCACACATTTTTGTTCTTTGCCAACCAACAGTTTTTATTTCTCGGATCGTATCTCCACGTGTTGCACTCGCTCGAGTGCTCTTTACACGACTCGCAGCACTCTTGCCACGTCTCTTTTCTATTTCTCGCGCCATCATCCGCGGATAAATCTCCACCCAACGGCGTCGGACCCCAATATTCTGAGTTTTCAATCATGTGACACTCAGAGTAGCGTTGCTTCGTCTCGCCGTCTCGCGTCTCGCGCCACTGTTCAACTGACAATCCCGGCTTTGCGTAAAAAACTCCCTCGAACGTCTCTTTTCGGTCATTGCTCGCTTCACTCTCACTAACGCTGATATTATTCTCTTTCTCCTTCTCCAACGCTTCCTTCTTCTCTCTCTCCTCCGCTAACTTCCTCTCCGCCTCTTCTCTCAACACTTTCTCCTCCTCCACTTTCTCTCGCAATCTATTCAGCTCTTCCTTTTCCTTTTCGACTTTCCGCGCGCGTTCCGCTTCTAACTCTCGGTGGTACGCGTCTAAATTCCTCCCGCCATCGACGTTGTTCGCTTGAAGTTGATGATTATCTCGATCGTTTCCGAGTTGTTCGAACGTCTCTCGACTGAGAAAGTCGCCGGGCAATTCGTCCCCGGGACCGACGTCGCGCGCGTCTCGGGTCGCAATCGAGAGTATGAAGAGATACATGGATAAACCGCAGACGAAGACGAACAAGATGAACAAGTATTGCTTGCGAGGGGACTTCCTGAATCCCTTCGGGGTGGTGACGACCATCGCTGCTTGTCGTGGTGCGCGTTTACACCAGTCGCGTCTTGTCTTTGATTGGATTCTAAGATTTTATTTATGGCGCACCACGCGAGAAGATATTCTCGCGCTTCATTTTCACTTTTCGAAAAACTCACTCGTGTGCTGTGGGATTTTATTAAAACGCGCGCGTATATTAAACGCTTAACTCTTTCTTTCCTTCTCTATCTCTCTTTCTCTCTATAAATACGCACGTGTGTGTGTGTGTGAATATATAAACGCATGGAATCATCATCACTATCTCCTCGCGCTCGCAGGATTCTTTTGTTTAAAAATAAAGCATCCCATGAGTTGCAACAAGCCTCGAACGTTTTCGAAAACGCTTCCCCCGAAGAACATGCGACACAAGGATTTGCAAAACGCAAACGCGTTTGGTTTGACTGGATATTGTAAAGGAGGTGGGATGTCGGTTTTGATGAGCGGGAATCGATCGACGACGACGGATTTGGGGACGCAGCACCCGCGCAAACCTTCAACGCCGGCGAATCGGTCAAAGCCGGATTCTTTCACGCCGCCAAACGGAAGCGATTGGGCCATGTACGTGGAGCAGAAATCGTTGACGGAAGTCATGCCGGCTTCTAACTGCTGGCCGAGCTTTTCGGCACGTTTTTTGCTCCCGGCAAAAACGTTTGAACCTAAACCAAAGTCGCAATCGTTCGCTAATCGAACGGCTTCTTCATCGGATTTGACTTTGCAAATAGACAACACCGGGCCGAAGACTTCTTCCTTCATAATTTTCATGTCGTGCGTGACGTTTAAGAGGACGGTTGGCGGGTAGAATTGTCCGGTTAAGATTTCTTTGGTGGCACCCGGTGGCGGTGGTTTCGCGACTCTGACTCTTTGTTGTTGTTGTCGTTCTTTCTTCATGGAGTCTCGAGTTAACGGAGACCCGGTGATGTGTTCGATTTGGCCTTTAACCGGTTCGACGATGTTTTCTTCGAACCAGTTCCCAAACTCCTCGGAATCTTCGTCGACGTCGTCGACATTGACCATAATCTTCGGCAAGTAACCGCCGACGGCTACGGTGGCGCCCTTTGATCTCGCATCTTCGATCAACGCGTGCACCGCTTTCGCTTGGTTCGGCATGCACATGGCGCCGCAATCCGTCATCAAAGGGTTCTTCAACGCGTGGCCTTGTCTCAACTGCTTCGCGGTTTCAACGACTCGGGAGACAAATTCGTCGTAGACTTTCTCGTGGACGTAGAACCTCTCCGCGCCAGCGCAGTTTTGCCCGCACGATTGAAACGCCCCTCTCAACGCCATCGGCACGCACTGGTTCAAGTTCGCGTCCTCGCAAACGATAAACGCGTCTTTACCTCCCAACTCTAGAACGACCGGCGTTAACGTTTTCGCGGCAGATTTCATGACCAATCTCCCAACAGTCGTCGAACCGACGAACACAACTTTTTGACATCCTCCGTTGACGATCGCTTCTCCGGCTTCGCCGTACCCGGTGACGATTTGAACCAAATCCTCCGGCGCGCCCGCCGCTTTCAAACACGCCTTGATCGCCCGACCGTAATACTGACTGGACCAACTCGCGTGCTCGGACACTTTCACCACCAACGCGTTCCCTGCAAATACGTTCGCCACTAACGGATTAAATACGTTGTGAAACGGATAATTCCACGGAACGATTGCGCCCATCACTCCGACGGGATGAAACTCCAAAGTAGCTTTTTTATAAAACATCATCGCTCCGGAACTTCGCCTCTCTGGCTTTAACCAGTACACCCCTTCTCTCAACAACCACCGAATTTTCTCTAACGTTGTGATGACTTCCCCGAACGCGGCATCGACCAACGGCTTCCCGGAATCTCTCGCGCTCACCACGCAAATATCGTCCTGGTTCTCGATGACAAATTTGCGGATAATCTTCAACAAAAACTTTCGCTGTTTCCACGACGATTTCGCCCACTCCTTTTGCGCTTTTGCGGCTAACTGAATCTTCGCTTTGACCTCCTCTTTCGTCATCGCCGGTAAGTCCGGACCTAACACGTCCAACGACCCGGGATCGTAACACGGCACCGATTTCTCAGGAAAAGGCGTGTTTGGAATCCATTTCTTCCCGGTCTTCCCTTTCCTCTCCTGCGCGGTTAATCTCACGTCGATCGACGGCACGAAGAAATAATTCTCTATGGATTGATACACCGCGAACGCCACCAGCAAACTCCCCAACGCGACGAAAAAATTCACCCACGTCAACTCCTCCAAGTTCAAATCGACGAGAAATCGTTCGACTTTTGGAAAGTCGTGCAGGATGGATTTCGTGAGCTGCGGGATGTGTTTGTACACCACCTTTCTCACGCACGGCGGGCACGAAACTTCCGGGCAGTTGCACTCGTCCGAAAGCATTTTTTCGTCTCTTCGCCTCCTCTTCTTCTTATTCTTCTTCCCTTTGTTTCCGTCCGATGCGTGTGCGTATCTCGAAGACCGTGTCTTTGGATAAAAATATGTGGCGTTTTCCCCGTTGATGGATTGGAAAAAATTTGAATTCGAGAAAAGAATTTTCTCGCTCTTCTCCCTCACTCTCTCTCTCACTCTCTCTCTCTCTCTGCGCGCGCGTCGCGTGAATGTCGTCGAGCTGACGTCGCGAACACAAAAAATTTCGCGAAACCGGATTTCTATCGTTTTTGCGTCGACGCCTTTCTTCTCGTCGTTGTCGTCGTTTCTCCCCTCTCGATAGTTATAAATTATATCACTTTTATACTAATGGGAAGAAAAACGTCCCCCGCGTTCGCGCGGAGGCGACTTTTCCTCCTCTTCGTGGCGACGCTCGCGCTGTTCTTCTTCGCGCTCCTCCTCGCGGCGCGAGGGTGGTCGTCGTCGTCGTCGTCGTCGATTGAAAGAAGAAGATACGCGAGGAGGAAACAGAGAAACGCGAGGGCGATTTCGTCGCTTTTGAAAGGGGATTCGGTCACGAATCAGAATCTCGCGGACGCGTACGAGGACGACGAGATTGAGAAGGATGAAAATATCGTGGAATATCACACGTATTCGATCGTGAAGGCGTACCCGCACGACACGGACGCGTTCACGCAAGGGTTTTTGTACCACTCGCCGTCTGGGAGTTTCTTCGAGTCGACCGGATCCGTGCCTCGAGGGAAGGTATCGGACGTCAGACGGGTGGACGTCGAGACGGGCAACGTCGCGGAAGTCAAGAAGATACCGAAGGAGGCGTTCGGAGAAGGTTTGGTTTTTATGAGAGAGGAGACGAAGTTCGCGAAGAGAAATAGTTTGGTACAGCTGGTGTGGAAGAGTTCGAGAGCGTACACTCATAAAATTAGGGACGGCATCGGAGGAGAAAGAGGTGACGAGAAGGACGAGTTTGTGTTGTTCGAGGAAGACGGAGAACAAAAAGCGTTTGACACGGATTTAAGCGACGGTTGGGGCGTGACTACGTCCACAGAGAGAGAAGGGGTTGTCGTCATATCAAACGGCACGGCACATTTAACCTTATTCGATATGAATAAAGGTAAAACCGTAGGCTCAGTCACCGTTCACGATAACGGCGTCGAACAGAGATTTCCAAACGAGCTCGAAGCCGTGGGAGGCGAGATTTGGGCAAACATTTTAGAAAGAGAGTGCGTGGCGCGAATCGACGAACTCACCGGAAGAGTTCTCGGTTGGATCGATTTCACCGGATTGAAGAGACTGCAAGACAACGTCGGGTCAGTAATGAATGGCATCGCGTACGACGAACGACGCGACCGCATTTTCGTTACCGGAAAACAATGGAGACGCGTGTTCGAGGTGAAAATTAGCAAAGGAAGTCGCAAGAAGCGCGCGATTGAGTTGGGAAGAAAGCGATGCCACTCACCCAAAGCTTTACCGGAATACGGGTATCCCTAGAGAAAAATAGCACAAATAGCACGTTCCTAGATGAATGTATAGATAGTGGAGTAGTTCTTAGCCTCTCGTTTGTAAACGTGGCACTTCTTGTGGAGAGAGAAACATGTGACAGCATCGTCATTAAAATACACGCACCGAGAGAAAAAACACCATGTTTCAACATCGCCTCGCGCGCGCGCTCATCGCTACCCTGTTCCTCGTTTCGTGCGTTTACGCGCAAGAATCGAGACACGCCGATCACCACGCAGCGGTTCACGATCACGTCATGTCGCACATCGAAGGCATTCACAATCACGTGGATGCAATCACTCGGAGAGCTCGAAGACTTTCTTGTTATCGAATGATATCGCCGAGGATGCGTTTCCCGGACCAATGGTTGGACTACGTGGAAGAAAACATCGACACTTGGAGAAAAGAATGGGTCGAATGGTTCTGCGACGTGCGTTATTTTCTTGTCGTCTGCTTCTTTGAATTACGCGCGCGCGACGCGCAAAGTTCTTCTGTTGACTTATTCTCTTCTTCCGAGAGGATAAGATACGCGAACGAGATGATTATTAAAATACTAACATGTGCTCTTCTTTTTAAACGTGAACAGAAACCGGCCAACGCGGAAACGTGTAAAGAATACGAGGAGAGAATGAAGGAAAGAGAGGAGGTCTCGGCTAACGGCGAAGATATGGAGAAAGAAGCGATGCCGCCGCTCGAACCGGTGCCTGTCGCCGAAGATTTACCGTCGTTGATTGAAATCGCAAGCTCGAATCCTGACTTTACACTCCTGAACGCGGCGGTCTCAACACAACCGGACATCGTGGAATTGCTTCAAGGAGATGGTCCTTTTACGGTTTTTGCGCCGGTAAATTCTGCGTTTGAAAGTTGGTTGGAAGAGAATAATTTGAGTGCGGAGGAAGCTTTAGCTCTCCCGACGGTGCCGGACATTCTCAAAAGACATGTCCTTGCGACGCGTTTATTGGCCAAGGATGCGTTAGCTGCAGTGGCAGATGGTCCGATTGAACTCGACACACTTGGCGCAAAAGTCGTTGCGGAGAAGAAAGGGGACGACTTGTACATCGGAGGCGCTAAGGTTATCGCCACGGATGTCATGGCTTCGAACGGCGTCGTTCACGTCGTCGACCGAGTTGTTGAAGGCGTATAACGAGAGGGCGCTCAGAACAAAGATATTACGCACATACTACTATCACGAGAATAAGAATAAGATTAAATTTTGAAATAAGAAAGAGAGACACACGATAAGTGCAACGTACTTGGTACCAATCATCATCTATAAATGTACAGTAAAAATATACGCGTGTACGTGGTTCTTTAAAACTCAAATTCTAATATTGTATCGTAGTGACTAACACCTCCCTTCACCTTCTTATATATATATATTATGGCACTCTAGCTCTCGCTCCGCCATAAATAATCACCATATTCTCTCTGTCTCTCTGTCTCTCTGTCTCTTTGCTATTTCCTCTGTAATTTATTTATCTCTCTCTCTCTCTCTCCCTGTGTTTCCTTCTTTTCTTACGCCCAAAGAAGAAATTTAGAGCGCAGCGGCACCCGCAACCAATTCGATGATCTCCGAGGTAATCTTGGCTTGACGCTTTTGGTTGTACTCCTTGTTCAATACGTTCTTCAATTCCTTGGCGTTGTCAGAGGCGTTGGACATCGCGTTCATTCTCGCCGCCAACTCAGACGCCAAAGATTCTTGTAACGCTCTCAAGACGATGCCGTTCATGTACAACGGCATGATGGAGTCCAAGATTTGGTTCGGTTCTTGTTCGAATTGCATGACACCTTCGAATTGCGCAGTTTCCGTTTCAACCTTTTCACTCTTCGAAACCAATTTGCCATCTTCGGAGGTCAATCGGAAGATTTCATCGTTCTTCGCGTCAACACATTGACCTTCAGAGTTGCAAACTTCACCCTCCTTGGACAACGGTAACAAAGTTTGGATGATCGGCTCGGACGCAATCAAGGAGATAAACTTAGAGTAGATCAACTCGACCTTGTCGACTTCTTCGCCAACAAACTCAGAGTAAATTTCGTCCGCAACCGCTTGCGCTTCTTGCGTCGTCGGCGATTGGCCCATGGCAAAGTTCTTCACGACGGTGTATTGCGGGCGTCTCTTGAAGTACGTGTTCGCCTTCTTACCAATCAAGATCAACTTGCACTTGACGCCTTGCGCTTCCAACTCCGCCACGCGCTGTTCGCACTTCTTGATCGCAAAGTTGTTGTAGCCACCGCACAAACCACGGTCACCGGTGCACAACATGATCAAGCAGGTCTTGACCGGTCTGACGGCGCACAACGGAGCGTCGACGTCCTCGCCTTGCAACTTGCCGTTGATGGCAAACAAAACCTTGACGAGTTGTTCAGAGAATGGACGCGCGTTGATGACGGCATCTTGCGCTTTTCTCACCTTGGCGGCCGCGACGAGTTTCATCGCATCGGTGATTTTCTTCGTGGAGCCGACCGAGGCGATGCGGTCGCGCATTTCCTTTTGGGAGGCATTTTGGATAACCTGTGTTTTTGAAAAGATAACAGGGAAAAGAGAAAATTGGTGAGTTCAAAGTACTTTCTTCGACGCGGAATTTACAGAGAGTGGAGAGAAAACAGCCGGAAATGAACGCCCCTCGGTCGTCTCTTTCGAGCGGAGAGAGGTTTTTCTTTTCTCGTCGACGCGCTTCGACTGAAAACGTGCGCAATCAACTTTGAAAAATTTTCCCCGAAGGGCGCCCTCTCTTTTTTGGAAAAAACTCTCTCTTTCGGGAGAGAGATTAATCGATAACGAGCCGAAAAATGCGCGCGAACGACGCCTTTGCGCCTCGACGCGAACGTAAAAAAGACTCTTTCGCGGGCGAAACGCGTTCTCCGGGTAGTTTTACGCGAGCGTGTGCGCACGTATTCGCCAACGCTCCGTATCTACCCGGCGTCAAAACCCGCGAGCATCTCTCGCTTCCCGGAAAAAGATACTACACGCCCGGGGCTCCTCGAAAGGATCGCCTCTCCCACGAGCAAAATTTCACCCAGAAAATAAAAAAAATAAAGGAGACAAATTACGCGTACCAATTGCCCTCTCTTGCTCGGCGCCGCGGCGACGTTTCTCTTGGAAACGACCGATTTACCGGCGATGGCAACTTTCGCCGACACGGCGGTGGTCATGGATAAAGCAGACATAATTCGTAAGGGGAAGTTTGCGTGCGTTAAAAAGTGCGATGTATGAAGCACGGCGATGAGTTTTTCAGCTCTTTATCTTTTTTTTCCTTTTTTTTTCGCGAGCGAGAGGATTCCCCAAATTTTTTTTTCAAAGCGAGTTCCAAAGCGCTTGCGTGTGGAGGAATTTGTGCGTTTGAACTACAGACTGAGAAGTACACTTTGTGACCACACAAAAAGAGAAAAAAAGGTACTCTTTAGCTGCGAGAGGGACTATATTTTACGCACTTCCAACACGCATACAAAAAAAACGGTGCTGGTTTGAAGTAATAACGCTGCTGCTCAACTTGAGCGTAGTTTCTAATAAAAAGAAGCTAAAATATTTCGAGCTTTTCGTTGACGACGTGCACGGGTCCTCCGCTGGCGAGCAACACCGACGCCGCGTCTTCGGCGTTCTTGTACTTTTTCGCGTCCGTCGGGGCGCCTCGGTCTTTGAGTTGCGACCAGGTTTCCTCGCGCACGCGCGTTTCGCGAAGGACCACGGTTCCGGCGCGACGTTGTCTCAAGTCGCAACACAAACGCGTTTCTCGAGAGCGAATGATAACGCCATCTACGCACAACCAAAACCGAAGCAATAAGAACCAACAGTTTTCGGTGACTCTGATTTTCACCGAGAGAGAAGAAACGCCGTGGTCATCCAACTCGGATTCGTACAGAGCGAGCTCGTCGAAGAGTTCAATCGGGTCTCTTCGCGTGAGCAACGCCATATCTAATCGTTCCTCGGTTGGTTTCCATTGAATGACGTTGTTGGTGACGTTACTATTGCTATTACTATTGCTACCACCACCACCGCCACCGTTATCGCTAGTATTATTACTTTCGCTACCGTCGTTCGCGCCTACTCCTACTCCTACTCCTACTCCCCTTCCGACGATATCCTCACCGCGCACCGTCGTCGTACCTCGATACGGCGTCGTAAACGTCCAATCGTAACTAGTCTCATCCTTTTCTAACTCATCTATGCTTAATCCTATCGTCCTCGCGCTAGTTTCCTCGTTATTTTCCTTCCCTTCCCCTCCGCCAACCTCCTCCGACTCCTTCTTTCCTCCGTATCGCTCCAAGTGCAACTGCTTCCACCGTTCGCTATTCTTCACCTTGATGACCTCGTTCTCCGCTAACTTCCACTCTCTCAAAGCCTCGGTGGCGTTAAACGTAAACTCAACTTCGCTCTGTTCGTGTTTCACCCGCAATTCAGACGTAAACACCATCTCAGGCGTGTGCGTATCGCGCACTTTTTCCTCTAAAATGGAAATCTCGTTTTGGCCCATTATGGAGTTGCTTTTCGTGGATTGCACGCGCCATCCGCGAATGGAGATGGATTGCGTCTCCTCTCGCGATTTCGCGCTGCTGCCGCTCATGTCGTGTTTTTTTTAATTCGCGTCTGTGTGATGGTGATGTTTGCGGAAGAGCACACGGAGGAGGAGCGCAGAGAGGTTTCTCGAAAAGTTTTGAAGACGTGGAGGCAAAACTCTTCTCGTCGTGCTCAGAATTCGGATTCTCCACTTTTATTATCAGAAGAGAGACACGCGGAAGAAAAAGAGAGAGAGAGAGAGAGAGAAAGAGTAGAATTTGGAGAGAGAGCCACGACAGAATACCCGCAGACACACGCAAAAAATGTCCGCGTCCGCTTCCGCGTTGAAAACCTTTCGCTCGAAACTTCTCCCGATTGACAAGTACTCGTATCTCCGTCATTTACAAAGCTCGGAGCCAATGACGTTGTATCGAGTTTTAGCCGCGAACGCGATGGAATGCCTGCCGTTCGTGTACACGCCGACGGTCGGGGAGGCGTGCGAGAAGTATCACGTGTTACCGGCGACGAAAACGAGCTTTGGTTTGTTCATCACGAAAGAAGACGTGGGTAAAGTTGGCGCGAAATTGCGAGCGTTCATCAGAGAGAAAGATAAGGAGGACGTGAAAGTCGCGGTGGTGACGGACGGGGAACGGATTTTAGGTTTAGGCGATTTAGGCGCGAACGGGATGGGAATTTGCGAAGGGAAGTCAATGTTGTACACGGTGTTTGGCGGAGTAGACCCAAAGAAAGTGATGTCGGTGTGCATCGACGTCGGGACGGAGAACGAAGCGTTGCGCGCGCACCAAGAGTACCGAGGATTGAGAGAGAAAAGAGTGAGAGGGGAGATGTACGACCAGTTAGTCGGTGAGTTTATGAGAGAAATGAGGATCCAAAAACCTTCGTGTTTGATACAGTTTGAGGATTTCGGGAACGCGAACGCGTTCCGGGTGTTGGAGAACCACCGTCACGTGCAACCGTGTTTTAACGACGACATTCAAGGGACGGCGTGCGTGACATTAGCCGCGTTAGAGGCGGCGTTGAGAGAGCAAAAGAAAGCTTTGAAGGATATAACTGTCTTGTTCTACGGTGCCGGTGAAGCCGGGGTTGGGATTGGTGAGTTGGTCGTCAGAGCGCTGGAGAAGAGCGGCGGGTTGTCGCACGAAGAGGCGAAGAGACGGTGTTTCTTCATGGACTCGAAAGGATTGGTCGTAAAATCAAGGTTGCACGAGCTACAGCCACACAAAATACCGTTCGCGCACGACCACGAACCGGTGAAAGATTTGAAAACCGCAATCATGAAACTAAAACCGACGGCACTGATTGGCGTTTCGACGATACACAACGCGTTTGACAAAGAGGTCATCGAAACCATGAGCGCTTTAAACGAACGACCGATTATTTTCCCGTTGAGTAATCCAACGAGTAAAGCCGAATGCACGTTCGAAGACGCGATGAAATATAGCAACGATAAGGTGATTTTCGCGAGTGGAAGTCCGTTCCCGAGCGTCGTGCGACGGAAAGATGGGGTGGAAATCTTCCCGGCGCAAGCGAACAACGCGTACGTGTTCCCGGCGGTTGGATTAGCCTCGGTCGTTGCGGATTGTAAAGAAATTACCGACGACCACTTCTTAGTCGCCGCGGAGACCTTGGCTTCGTTGGCCTCAAACGATGACATCGACCGCGGGTATTTATTTCCTGACTTTACGGAGATTGAAGACGTGACTGCGAAAATAGCCGCCAGCGTGGTTGAAAGAATGACCAAAGACGGAACCGGGCGAATGACCCAAGAAGAACTCTTGGAAACCAAACGAGACGGATTTGAAAGTTTCACGAGAAGGCGCATGTGGAAGCCGCCTCAGGAGGTTTCGCACGCTAGGCTTTAAGACGATCATGCGCTGCAATAACTACTACAAATTTGACAACATAAAAATGCTAGAATCCATCTGCAAAATAAAAATACATCGTACAACGTGTTGGACTGCTTTTTATTTCTCTAATCCCGTCAACGTCTCTATGATTTTCTTCACGATTTTTTCATCGTCTATAGGAACAATGTGTCCTCTCTCGTGCGTCACGATCCCGCTTCCAAATTCTTCTCCGCCGAAACACTCCGCCAACTCAAACCCCAACGCTTTCGGATTGATGGCGTCGGTTTCCCCGATGACGTGCAAACTCTTCTTCGCGCCGAATCTCGCCTCTTTTTGCACGCGCTCCCACTCCTCCCCAACCCCAGGTCTCGCTCCGGAAACCAACACCACACTCTCGAATTGTTTCGTTTCCTCGTCGCACCCGCACTTCCTCGCGCACAACACCGACGAAAGCGTCGCGCCTTGCGAAAAACCAATCAAACAATCAAAAGGCCCTTCCTTTTGCACTCGTTCGCAACTCTCCTCTATCCCGTCCAAAACTTCCGCGTTGTACGTCCTCGTGTTCGCCGGCAACACCCACCACGCGAGCGCTTTCCCGTTCTCTCCTCCGGTGAAATTATGCATTTTCCCTTCGTCGATTGGTCCGTCTAAAAACGTCCACTCCAACGTCTCTCGCGTTTCCGAGACGAGTTTTTGGAGGAAATTGGAAAAGGAATTCGAGCTTCCGCCGCGTCCGTGCAACGCGGCGACTCTTCGTTTCTTCGTCGTCGTCGAAGCCATGTTCGTATTCTTCGCGTTGTTCGCGTTTGATGAGGCCGTGGTTTTCAACGCGACGACCGCGGCGCGCATTTAATTGTGCCGCTGCTGCTTGTGTTAGTGTGTGCCACCTCTTCAGAAACACAAGTGCCGAACTTTTCCCCAAAACGCGTTCTCAAAAAGTCGCATCTCGCATTCGAGAAGAAAGCTTTTCGATCAAAAGGAGAAGAGGAAGAACCACCACAAATAAACGAGCCGAAAGAGAATGGGCAACGGACACTCGTCGTATTCCGTCGATTTTCTCGAAGACGAGCGTTGTCAGCAGCAGCGGCGGTATTCTTTCTCGGACGACGAAGAAGTCAAGCAAAGCGAGTCTTCTTCGCGACGGAGGAGGAACTCTTCGACGATTCTCAGTCCGTTTGGGAGCATGGCTTTGTCGTCCAGCGGTCGGTTTCTTCGCGGACGACGAGAAAATGAAGGAGGAGAAGGAACAGACGACGAACGCGAGGAGGAGGAGCACGGGCGTTTCCTCGCGAAACCGTTTCAGTTGAACAACCACGCGATCGCGTTTGCAACCAGAGGGAAAGAAACTCCCGAGGAAGAGAGGAAGAGGAGGAAAGAGGAGAGGAAGAAGAGGAAGATGAAGAGCGAAAAGACTGCGTTTGCAATCGCGAGAGAGTGTATGGAACGAAAAGGTTTCGTCTTTTCGCTTTCGACGACGATGACAATGGAAGATCAGCACAACGCGTCGTCATCATCATCTTCTGATATCATGTTGGTCAACATCGCGTCGCGAGCGTTTTGCGAACGACAACATTCTCTGTCCAAGATAACTTCCTCTTCTTGTTCGGAGGAAAAAGACGAGGAGGAAGAAGAAGACGAAGAGTCCTTGTACGATACGTTTCGAGGCGCGCCTATAGTTGAGTTTATCGTGGACGAGTGCGTGCCGTTCGCGAACGTCGTCGAGCTGGACACGCTGGTATCAATAGCCAGCACGATTGAGAAGTGGATGGTGATATCGAGCGAGCCAGTAGTTGCGCTTCATTTAGCTATCGATGACGCGAGCTTGGCCGCAACGCGCGGAGAAGATGCTTATCGAAAAGGTGGGGTTATTTACGACGTGGCGACGAAAGAGAATTATTACGCTGCGACGGTGTCATCCACGAAAGAGGAAATGAAAAATGAAAGAATTAGAAAACGGTCGTTGGCGATAAACGTCTTGCGATTCATCACGTGTGCTTCTGCAGTGGTGTCCGGGAAAGGCGATGTGTCCATAGAAGAAGCATATTGCGACATCGCGCCGCCGGCATTGGCGAAAGATAGTCGAGATAAGCGCGCGTTTACTTTGACAAATACCCAAAGAAGAATCGGCGAATGGTTACAAACGCGAGCGAGGAGAATCGAGAGCGGCTTTGAAGATGCTATTTTAACGAGCATTGCCGACGGTGAAAAAATAACGCTAAAGCGCGTCGTCATTTCTGGTGGGATCTCATGTGACGGAAGAGGTGGTTCTCGGTTATATTGTGTGGTGAGAGATGGTCGCAACAGAGAAATTGGTCGAAGTTTATTCTCCGCGACCCAATTTGGTCCGGATTGGCATTCCAGCGCGAACGGCTCGCCCATTCCGTTCGAAATGTTCAACACGCCGAAGAGTGTCGAATTGCGATCAGAAAATACCGCAGCGAGATATTTCGAAGGCTCGCGTTTGGAAAATGTATATAAAAAAGGCGTGCGCCTTACGTCTGATTTCGTCGTCTGCGTGTATCACTGGACGGGAAACAGAGAATTCGATGAAAGGCGACCAATTTGTGTGGCGTGGTCGCATGTGGTGGCCGTAAAACACGGCGTTACACGATTTGATCTGAATGATATCGACCATTGCGGGACCGGTGATAGTGGCGCGAATATGTCCGCACTTTTACCAAAGAACTTCTTTTTGGACCTGACAATACTCGTTGACGCTCTTTCTCCGAAAACTGCAACGCTGTTGCCTGGTCCATCTTCGTCACCAGCACCACCACTACCTCCGCCTCCGCCGCCACCACCTTCATCCAAAGTTTCGCTGAAAGGAGCACCCCCACTTCCTCCTCCACCGCCGCCACCACCACCGCTTCCATCCAAAGTTTTGCATAGAGAAGCACCTCAACCTCCTCCGCCACCGCTGCCACCGCCACCGCCAAGACCTCCGAGCGCACCTCCGGCCCCACCAGTGCCGAAAAAAGGGTCGATACCGCCGCCGCCACCACCACCACCCGGTCGTAAAGTTGGTTTTCAGAACACTCAGGTGCCACCTCCGCCCATTTTGAAAAAGAAACTTGTCACAAATACTCTGCGAAAAATCTTTTGGGACAAGTTACCGATTACCAGTGACACATGGTTCACTAGCGTCAACGATATCGATGAGAAGAAGCGAGAACAGATACGAAAGAAAATACTCGAGGCGTTTGATGCGAAACCGCCGCAGCAACAAAAACTGTTCGCCGAGGAGAATAGCGCGAAGAAACAGAGACGCCAGGAACACGGCATGCCGAAGTTGATTCCATTGAAGAGAGCGAACAATATTTCAATTGTTCTTAGCAGATGGAAAGCGGCGAAAGATCCGCAATCCGTCGTCGATATGATTCAATCGGCGTCCGAGGAACTCGACATAGACAAGTTACAAATACTCGTTCAGTGCGTGCCGAACGAAGAAGAGCTTTTGGTGTTTAAGGAATACAACGAAAGCGACGACAAAGATAACGAAGAACCGTTAACGCAACCAGAACAGTTTCTCCGTGCGATGAGTGCGATTCCAAACTTGGACCATCGTCTCCAAGCGCTTATGTTCGCACGTCAGTTCAGTGAAGTCACTCGGGAACTGCGCTCTTCCTTTGAGGTTGTAGAAAACGCGTGCGATGAGGTGCTCAATTCGAGTGATTTACGCAATCTTTTAAATTACGCGTTATATTGCGGTAACGTATTGAATGAAGGGACAATCCGAGGCGACGCGAACGGTTTCGCCTTGGAATCTTTGTTGCTGTTTACGAATGTCAAGACAACGACGAAGAAAAATATGGACACACCGACGACATCGATACGACCGCCGGAAAATCTGTTGGAAGTCGTCGTCGATGCCGCGGACGACGACGACGATGTCATCAAAAATAAGCAATATTCTCTTCGCGAAAGTCTAAAGCACTGCGAACACGCCATGCGCTTTGCTCGCGGCGAACTTGAAAGTCGATACGATACGTTTCGGAAAAATACGGAAAATTTAAAGAAAGAACGATTAGAACACCTGTGCGATGTCGCGAAAGAACGGGAGAGCGTAGACAAGAGTGCTGTGCGAGTACAAGAGAAATTTAATCGATTGAAAACGTTCGTCGGAAAACCGTCGGAAACATCGGGCGAAGGACCAGAGGAGATCTTCACTAACATCTGGCTCTTCGTCGAAAGCGTCGATCGCAGACGCCGACGAACCAAAGAGAAACATCGCAAAGATAATAGTAACAATACTGGAAACAAACAAAATAGCCCACAACAGACAACGCCGCAAACACCACACTACGCTTCTGGAGCGAACACGGCGTGGATTTAGTATCAGTCTTAGCGTAACTCACGACTATATTCTTTCTAACTTTCGATTTATACAACGTCTAAGTCTACAACTCTAAACTCATCAACCATTTCGAAAACATGGCGCTCAACGCGACGCAAATCAAGAGAGGAAAAATCATATCCATCCACTCCACCGGTTCGTAATACGGACGCAAATCTTTCTCGTTTCGCTTATACCTCTTCACGGGATCGTTTTCGTCTCTTTTCACGAAATTCTTTTCGCACTCGATGCGACAACACGCGCCAAACATGTACTTCTTCACCTTCATATTCACGCCGCCCATGTTCCCTAGCGCGTGCACGAACGACTCCGGGGTATACTTTGCGTTTTGGATAGACTTGGAAAGATACTGGTACGCCTTCCTATCCTTCTTCTCGCGAATGAAAATCAAAGCTACGATCGGCATGATGTATTCCAACCAAAACTTTAAAATCATCTTCGCGAGCCAAATTTTCGGAGGAAACGCGTCCACGACGACTAATTTCCCTCCCGGTTTCAACACCCGCATCATCTGCCAAATCGCCAATTGCGAGTCTGCGAAATTTCTCAACGTATACACCGTCACCACGCAATCAAACGCGTCCGTTTTATACATCTTGTCGCAATTTTCAATGTTCCCGACCGTATACGTCGCCCTCGCGTCTCGACTCTTCGCCTTCGCCACGCGAATCATCTCCTTCGACGGATCTAACCCTTCGCACTCCACGCATATCCCAGAATATCGCTTCAAAATCCTCCGCGTAGAAACCCCAGACCCGCACCCGACGTCTAAGACTTTCCCGTGTAACCGCAAGTTCAACTTCCTCAGCGCGCGAACGCGCCAATACGTCGTCCCGCCCAACGAAATCCAAAGGTTCATGAAGTCGTAATTCGACGCGATTCGATTGAACAACTCTCGAACAAAATTCAGCTTCTCTCTCCCTTCAAACTTCGCCGAGTGGAACAGCGTCGAAGAAACGACCGTCTCATCGAACGTCTTTCCTTCTTCTTCTGTTTCTTCTTCTTCTTTCCTCGCCTCCTCTCTCGCGCTCTTCGCGTCCGAATTCTTTTCCAAAAGAGACGAATCTTTCTTGCCTCTCTGTCGCAGAGTTGTTTTCGTCTTTGTCGTCGTCGCGCGTCCGCTCATATTCGCTCGCCCTTTCTTGTATTGCGCGCGTTTATTATTCCTACCCGCGAGAGAGCGCTTTATTATGGTGTGACGTAAAAGAGCGTCGTTACGTGAACAAACGCAAACTTAAAAGCCGGCGGTCGCGAGCTGTCTTGCGTGCTGCTCAAAAATTTTGAAACCCTAAATAAAAGTCGTGCGATTTTCGGATAGACGTCTCTCAGAAAAATCAATTTTCAATCGTTCGGTCGCGATAAACCACACAACGTTGCTGCACGCTTTTATTTGTTGAAAACACGAGATGGCTTCGGTTGCTTCTTCTGCTGCCGCTGCTTCCACGATGTTTGCGGCGAGACGGTTCGCGGCATCGAACGCGTCGTCGTCGTCGTCGTCGTCGTCGTCGTCTTCGCAAAATTCACCTCGTAGAAATCTTCGAGGAGCGACGAGAAGACCGATTTACGGAGAGAGAGGAGGACGAGGACGACGCTCGACTGGGACGATCGCGAAGGCGTCGTCCGCGGCGACGGAAAAGGAGCGAGCGGGTGGTCAACAACTGTCGTCGTCGTCGTCGTCGTCGTCTTCTCATTCCGACGCGCAAGACGACGACGCGTTTGAGCGAGACCGTAAAAACGCGTTCCTTTCCGCCGTGGAGAAAGACAAAGCGAACGTGGTCCCGGTGTTTAGGAGAATTTTCGACGACCAGTTGACGCCGATTTTAGCCTATCGGTTGCTCGTGAAAGACGACGCGAGAGAAGCGCCGTCGTTTTTGTTCGAATCCGTCGTCGGTGGGACGCAAATTGGACGATACTCGTTTCTTGGTCGCCGGCCGAAAGTTGAGGTGTTGGCGAGCGAAAATCGGGTTAGGATTATGAACCACGCGAAACCGGAGGAGAATAAGGAGGAATATTTCGAGCAGGATCCGATGACGGTGATGGCAAAACTCGGGGAACACTGGAAACCGGCGAAACATCCGGATTTACCGGAAGCGTTTGCCGGCGGTTGGGTAGGGTTCGCTGGCTATGACACGGTTCGGTATCAATACATCAATAAGTTACCGTTCGAGAACGTTCGAAAACAAGACGATCGAGATTTACCAGACGTACACATGGGTTTGTATGAAGAGGTTATCGTTTTCGATCACGCGACGAAGCAAGTGTATGGAGTAAAATGGGTGATGTTGGAAGATTACACCAACGAAGACGGCACCGTAGACGCCGAGAAAGCGTACGGCGAAGGCATCAAAGGATTAGACGCTTTGATGAAAGAGTTGCAACCGGAAACAATGGACACGATTCCGTTTGGTAGCGTGGATATGCGTTTGAGTGGTAAACCTGAGCCGATGAAGGATTCCAACATGAGCAAAGAGAGCTTTTTAGACGCCGTGGCGACGACGAAGGAACACATCAAAGCCGGCGATATCTTTCAGTTGGTATTGTCACACAGGTTTGAGAGGAAAACGAAAGTCGATCCTTTTGAAGTGTACAGAGCATTGAGAGTGGTGAATCCGTCACCGTATATGATTTATTACCAAGGTAAAGATTGCATATTAATCGCATCGTCGCCGGAAATTTTGTGTCGCGTGGACGATTCGCGAACGGTGGTTAATAGACCTTTAGCCGGGACTCGAGCGAGAGGCAAAACCCAAGCCGAAGATCTCGCATTAGAAGCAGATTTGTTGGCGGACGAAAAAGAAAAAGCAGAACACGTCATGCTTGTGGATTTAGGACGGAACGACGTCGGGAGAGTCTCGCAAATGGGCACGGTTAAAGTTGAAAAGCTCATGGAAATTGAACGGTACTCGCACGTCATGCACATTTCGTCCACGGTGACTGGAAAGCTGATCGAGGACTTGAACCCGTGGGATGTGTTGCGTGCAGCTTTACCCGTCGGTACCGTTTCAGGTGCACCGAAAGTCCGAGCGATGCAAATCATAGACGATTTGGAAGTGTCCAAGCGTGGGCCGTACGGCGGGGGCATCGGCTACGTCGGTTTCGCAGGTGAGATGGACATCGCGTTGGCGCTGAGAACCATGGTTGTTCCGACAAAGCAGAAAAAAGGAGACGAGTGGACGATCCACGTCCAAGCCGGGGCTGGGATCGTCGCGGACTCAAATCCAGAGAGCGAGTACCAAGAAACGGTGAACAAATCCGCCGCTCTCGGACGAAGCATCGATTTAGCCGAACGCGCGTTTTTGAAAAAGGATTAATATCCATGTGAATTGAGATTGCGTTTTGAAATAATAATTCCTTCTATATGTGAATAAATACTACAAAGACTACTCCTACTCTGTTTTCTTCGCCAAAGACACGGAGTCATTCTCCTCTTCGCCTTCCTCCTTTGCGGTTGTCGCGTATCGTGTGACCGAGTGTCTAGCAACCGCGCCTAAGACGTGAAGCGCGAAACCGGTCAAAAACAACGCCGTACCGAAACACTTCCCGAACTTTAAAGGCGATACCATCGCAAAGTACATCATTCCAGCACCGCTCCCAGACGCTAACCCATAAAGTGCGTCCAAACTGGTGAATCCACCGCGAAACTCCACCGCGCAGTTTAATCCCAAGTTTGCCGCCAACGCCAAAGCGCACCACGCAAACGACCACGTCTCGCAAAACCACCCGGCTTTACCACTTCCTTCGGGAATTTTCGGAAACAAATGACTGACCAACATCAACGTCGACACGGACGTTCCTAAAATCACCAAGTTCGTCTTCTCCGCTCGATCGTCTATGATCCCCAACCGGGCGATATTCCCGCACAACAAGCAAAAACCGGCGTTGGCGCTAAACGAGTACACGCACGCCAACAACTCTTCGCGCAAACTTTCCGTCACGAACGATACGTTCGTCGAAAACGCCACGCCAGAGATGAGCAACACCGCGCTCACCCACATCAACCCTAACCCAAACGCAAAATCGCCCCTCACCGCTTTGAGATACTCCATCGAAACTCTCGAACCGTCTCGTCTCGCGACTGATTTCTTCACCAGCAAAGGACGACTGGTCAAAATCGAAACGCTCAAAACTAACGCGCACAACCCGAACACCGCGGACGCGCTCAACAACGCCGCGTCTGGGCTCACCGTAAAAAACCACCGCTCTCCCCCTCCGACGACAACATCGCACGAAGAAGAAGAAGAAGGAAACGCCGCGCTCTTCTTGCGGTTAAAAAATCCACTGCCGCCAAAACCATCATCGAAAAAAGAAGAGGCAAAATCACCCATCGCGGACGTCACCAATCGCGCGCCTCTGCTCAAAACACCTTCTCCTCCTCTCAGAGAAGCGTCGCCGTTGGTTTCCAGAGAAGACGAAGAAGAAGAAGAGAACGCCTCCGTGAGCTTCGGGAACGCCGTTTGGAGTTGAAACCGCGACATATTATTGCTTATTACTCTTTTTTTCTGAGGGAGAAAATTTTTTTCCCGAAAACGTCCACACTTTTTTTTTAACGAGAGAAGCGCAGAGAGAGAGAGAGAGAGGATATGTCCAGCAGCGCGACGACGCAGACGACGACTCGGCAAACGTCCAAAGGATCCGCGCACGGTCCGTCGACAAACAGCGCGGCGTCGGCGTGCTTGCGACTCCAGTCCGATTTACGTTCGATTCGGATCGAACCTCCCGAGGTAAAAGAGACGGCATCGTCTCGCTCTTTTTTCCCTTTAGAGAACTTTGACACCAACGCCCGGCGCCCGTTCGTTATTTCCCCAAACGGGAGAAGAAGAAAAGCGTTTTTTATCTCACATACACGCGTATTGTTTTATTACTAACACGCGCTAATCCTCGCACGCTTTTTGTTGATGTTGCACATTTTTATCGCACAGGGATGTTCGGCATCGCCGCACTCGGACGATAACTTGTTCGTGTGGTCGGCGACGATTTGCGGACCGCAAGATTCGCCCTGGGAAGGCGGCATCTTCTCTCTTCGGTTGACGTTTTCGGACTCGTACCCGGCGTCGGCGCCGCGGGTGCGGTTCGTATCCGAAATGTTTCATCCGAACATATATCCAGATGGGACGTTGTGCATGGATACGATTCAAGAGCAGTGGAGTCCGGTGCACTCGGTGGCGAGTTTGTTGACGTCGGTGCGGAGTTTGTTGTGCGATCCGAACGTGAATAGTCCGGCGAATCCGCAAGCGGCGAAGATGTTAGTCGAAGAGGAGAAGGAATATAATAAGAGGGTGAGACGGTTGGCGAGGAAGACGATCGAGTGAAAGCAAGAGAGAGAAAAAGAGACGAGGGGAGGAGTTTTGTAGCATTATAAAAGTTGGACGCGCGAAAGCGCGAGTATAGTATCGTTGTGTATATATACGGTATCACATCGCCGATGTATTTCTTTTAAAATTTTATTGTGCTGTTTGTGCGCGCGCGGGTGAGTGTGTCTTTCCTATCGTCGCGGCTTCAACATCCTCAAGTCTACGCTTCTGCTATCGTGCCAAGACAAAGACATGCTCTGGAAAGACTCAAACATCGCCTTTAGAGTCGACGCGTCTTCTTCATCCTTCGCTCTCGTCTCCTCCTTTTCTTCGTCGCCGCTTCTTCTGCTCTTCTTCTTCCTCGGCGTTTTCCGCGGCGAGGCGCCGTGCTTCTTCGTGACGCCATCGCCGTTCAACGTCGTCGTCGACGACGACGTCTTTGTCTTTCTATTCGGCGTCGCGACCATCATCGACATCGACGACGATACCGTTCGCATAAACACGTCTCGATCCTTCTCGGAAGAGAGGATTTTCATCCGCTTCTTTTCGTTCTCCCCGCTTTGAGGACTCGCTTTCTTCCTCGTTTTCTTTCTCTGCAAAGTCGTCACCGTCACCGTCACCGGCTCCGACGAGGAGGAAGAAGAAAGCAAAGGCGATGGCGGAGGAGGAGGAATCTCGACGAGTTCGCTCGGACGAGAAAGCGTCGCGATTGCCATCCGATGCGGCTGTGCGCCGAAAACATCGCTCTGTTGTTGGTGGTGTTGGTGTCGATGGTAGCGGTGGTGTTTTTCCAAAAAAGCGACGACGTCTCTTTGCCGTCGCGTCGTCGTCGACGACGCCAAGTTTCGGTACCGATGACGCGTGCGAGACATCTCCGCGCTCATCTCGTAGCTGCTTTTCTCTTCTTTCTCGTTCTCGTCGTCGGTGTCGTCGCCCATCGAAGAAGACGAGGAGGACGGCATGTTTTAGATATTCGCGTATTTTTTGTGATGTAGATTCAAATTTTTTTTTCTATTATTAACAAAAGTCAGCGCTTGCGCTTGTTGCTAAAGTACCCGCCGCCTCGACCGCCTCGACCGCCCGCGCGGCCTCTGCCTCGACCGGCACCTTTCTTGTTGTTGTGTTTTTTGGCGTATTTGCGTCTCTTTGGTTGCTTTCGAGGATTTGAATTATCGTCGATGTCGGTGTCTTCCGACGTGGTCGGATAGGCGTTCATGGCGTCTTCGAGATCTTTTTCTTCTTCTTCTTCCGAGGAAGAGGAGGAGGAGGAGGAAGAGGAAGAGTCGACGCTGAGCGTTTCAGTGTCCTCGAACATCGGCGCGTTCGGGTCTTTATTCTTTCTCTTCTTGTTTGCTATTATTCCTTTCATTTCTAACGCACCTTCTTCCTCCTCTGAAGAAGACTCGTTGTTTTCCCACCGCCCTCTCTTCTTCTTCTCTTCTTCTCCACCCGTAGTTTTAGGTTGGGAATTTGCTACACCTCCTCTTCCTCTTTGCTTTTGCTTTTTACTCGCGTTTTGACGTGGCGTGACGCCGGCCCTTCTCTCTTTGTTCGCCTCGACGAAACCTTGAAAGTCCGAGAATACGCCTCTGATGGCTCCGGTTTCCTTTGGCGCCGCGCGGTGTTTCATCATCTCCGTGTCCATCCTTACGATTCTGCCGAGTAAGAAGATTTCTTTGGATGCGCCAACTGGGGCTGTGATAACGGTAAATGCGTGTTCAAAAGCCGCTTTAACGCTTCGCCATGCGTATGAGTTGCGTCCTAAATCATTCTCTGGGTCCTGTGGATCTTGAATGGAGAGTAAGAACGGTCGTCGTTCGTCGTAAAAGTTCTTCTCGCTCTTGACGAAGAATCGATTGGTGGAGGTTGTTTTATCCGCATCGCCGCAGGAAATACCAATTTCTTCAGCGTTGAGTTTTCGACCGTACAACTCGAAGAAATCAATCAAAAGAGTACCTAAACACCCCTCCGAGGCGTCTTCTCGTCCTCGCTCGCCGGCCCATTCAGACGCCTCGATGGATTCTCGGAGTTGCAAAAATGTCATGATCATGCACAACAAAGCGTACGATCCGATGCCACCGGAGTAGACTTCATTCAACCCCCTTTGCGATAAAAAACATTTCAAAACGGTCGTTAAAGGCCGCAGAGCTGGAAATCGTCTCGTGTTTCTTTTTACAATCTCCGCTGACGCCGGTCCGTTGGCCACGTCAAACGACACGTCGAATTGAACTCCAGATTTTGTCTCTTCAAACTTCACAATAGGCACCCTCGCTTTACTAATCAACTGAATATTCGTCGCCTCGCCTCTTCTGGCGAGATACAGAGCTAACGCTTTCAAACACACCGCCGGTGATTTAGCCCCAGAGTCTAAAATAACCGCGTCCACGTCTGACGACGGTAAATACATTTTCGTCGCGAATGAACCGTGCACCTCAAACCTACTGCTTGGCCAAATCGTCATCACCGCCTCTCTCACGCGTTCTACCGCCGCCAGCCGCGTTTTCTCCTCGTCTTCCGTCGGTTCTAAGAACCGGCAAAAATCTACAATTTCTCCGTGCAATCGCACCAAAGGTGATTTCAAATTCTTCAATCTCTGCGCGGTGCCTTTCGGCGACCAGAGTGGATCCTCGACGCCTTTGCTCTTACTATTATTATTTCTAAAATGGTCGTTTCCGACGTTCCCTTCTCTCTTCCCAGCCAACAACTCTCGCTGTTTTCTCTCCTCCTCTTCCCTTTCGTTCTCTTCTCGTTTCTTGATCGTCGCTAATTGCTGCTCTTTCTCCTCCTCCTCGTCTTCAAAATCGTCTTCCACGTCGATGAAGTCGCCGCCTAACCCGGTCGCCCGCTCGACGCGTAAGCTCTCCGCTCGCTTCTTCTCTCCGCCTATTCTCGTCGTTTGACTCTCCACCGCGCCGCCCGCGGAAGACGAAACGCCGAGACCAAACCCGAGTCCTAACCCGAGTCCGCCGCCGTTAGTAAAAGTCACCGTCTGGTCGTACAAAGGCGCAGACATGTCTGCGCGACTTTTCACTCTCTTAACTCTCCTCAATCGTCGGCGGCGTGTCTTCCTCCGCCTTCTCCTCCTCTTCTCTCTTTCGTCGCTTCGCCTCTTCCCTTCGTTTCTTCCACCAATTCACGATGAACGAAATCACAATCAGCGCGTTTCCAGCCACTTGCACCAATTTCGCCTCTCTGCCTTCTTTCTCTTCGCGTTGGAACTCCTCCAAATCTTTCTCCGAAATTGGTTGCGCGGGGCGTTTCGAGAGGAGAAATTGCGCGCCGTTTTTCGAGTGTTCGGAGGTTGCAGATTTTGCAAGCGTGAACGGTTTCAACTGTTGCTGTCGTTTCGCGTCTTTGTTCTTCTTGGCGTCCTTCGTCTTCTTCTTCCCGAGGAACATTATCGAAAGTAAACGCAAGTGTGTGAATTCAACAAGTGAGGGAAATCTCGGGAAATTGGCGGCAGAAAATGTACGCGCAAAAAGAAAGAAACATGGAAGAAGAAGAAGATAACGAGAAGAGTAAGAAGACCGTCGATGAAATCACGTCAAAACTCCCACAAACGACCGTCCACCTGGACGAACAGACCAACCAAGCGTTGATCTGGACCGCCGAAGAGTACCGAATCGTTCGACAAAAGCATCGCATCGTCGGGAGTTTGCTCGGGTCGTTACCCGGGTACCGGCAGCAAGACGCCACGCGAGGCTTGCCGGTTTTACTGAGCAAAGAGGAGACGTACGTGTTGGAAAGGAACGGATGGGCGAAGGTGAGGAAGAGGAGAAGTGGAGGGTTTTCGGTCACAGAAGAAGAGGAAGAAGAGATGGTAGAAATAGACGCGAAAGAGAAGAAGCGAGAGGAAGCGAAACTGAGAGCGAGGAAAGCGTCCAAGAAGAGCCAGTGGGGCGGCGCGGCGAAGAAGAAACAGAAAACGGCGGCGGTCAAGAAAAAGAAAGAAGAAGACGACGACGAAGGAGAAGAGAAGACACTAAAGAGCGATAAAATCGTAGACTGGGAGCACGTTTTGGGGAAAACGAGATCGGTGGTGTTGCCGCTGACGAGCGAGATGGACGCGCGGTTGGACGAGCCGGCGGTCGAGGAGGAGGAAGAGGAGGACGCGTTTCACGAGAGAGTTTGGAGAAAGATGTCGAAGATTGATCGGTATAAATGCGCTGTTTTTAAGGATTTACACGAGAAAGGGTTCACGATGACGTCTGCGGCGAAGTTTGGCGGCGATTACTTGGCGTATCCGGGAGATCCTATGTTGTTTCACGCGTATTTTACGGTGAGAGTATTGGAAACAGGGGAGAAGATGACGCCGTTGAGTTGTTCGTCGGTGACGAGGATGGCGCACGCGGCGAGGAAGAATGTCGTTTTCGCGTTTTGCGGAGAGGAAGGAGATGAAGGTGGAGGAACCGATGACAGCGTTCTGCGAATTCGGTATTTCACGTGTGTCCCCGATATCGAGCTCAGTTCTAACAGAGGTTTTTAGTAGTTTTTAGAATCGAGCCTCTCTCTGCGTCGCGCGACGCACGCGCTTAGGTATGATAGGTTTGTAAATGGTATAAAGCGTTTTACAGCGTTAGTATTTCTAAATATATCATATGTGTATGTTGTGTTTTGCGCTAAATGAAGGAATCATTGCATTCCAAGTTCCTCGTCGTTCTCCATTTGCTTCAACTTCTCCTCGATCAGAGCGCATTTTCTCGTCATCGAAAGCCACTCTTCGTTCAATTCTCTCAAGTGTCCCTCGGCTTCCTCTTGCGACATCCTCCTCTTCGAGTTCACCCCTTCTAAGTTATCGTCCACCCTTCGCACTAAATCTTCGTACTCCTTCACGACCTCTTCTAACTCCTCCAAGTGCTTCCTCCACGCGTTCGCGGCGTACTTTTGCATCAACTCTAAATTTTGCATTCTCAGCGCCGTGTGTTCCAACTGACTCTTCGCGTTCGCAATCGCCTCTTCCCATTTGCTCGGATCCGTCTTGTGTTTCACCGAAGGTGGCGGCACCTCGTACCGACTCGTATCTGGGGTTGTTTTCGGTTCATTCTTTTCGAATCGTCGAGCGTACTCCTCGATGACCGCGGGCGTCAAATACGCATCTTTCGGCTTGAATCGAGCGGAGGTGGACGCTCGCAAATCCTCCAAGTAGTCCTTCTCTCGTTTCGGCATCCTGCGCATCTGTGTTGTTTTATTACGAAAGAAAGAGAGAGAGAGAGAAAAAGCAGCGTCGCGGTTTGGTCAGCGAATGATGCGCATCGAACGAGAATAAGCGCGAGACATGCACACACACAGAGAGAGAGGAGAGATGGAGAATAAAAATAGAAATCGCGAACAACGACCGAAAAGTTAGCTCACTTCTTCTTTGACCATGGTTTCCGCCGCTTTCAATTCGTGCGGGGAGATGTTATCGATGTACGGCAACGAGACTTCGTCGGTCGCGTTGGTATCCTGGAAAAGAGCGGCGGTTTCCGCCGAGCCAAGCTGGAGCGTCATCGTTTCTCTCGTATATTCCGTAATCGCGCAGCGACTCTTTTTTTCGCAGTCCGCGCGTAACTTTGATACAAAGAGTGCGTTTTGGAAATGGAGAGCTCTGAGAATTGGCGTGTCGTGTGGGAAGAAGAAAACGCGCTTTTCCCGACCACTTCATTCACATTAATTACACGTATCTCTCAACAATCTGTATTCATTTATAATAACAAAACTAAAGATTTTACTACGAGCGTAAAGTGTTCTCTCTCTCTCTTTTTCAGCCGCAGCCAAAAATTACCACTCAAAGTCGGCGGCGGGGTTGTCGCCTTCTTCCGAGGACGAATCGTCTTGGAACAAGTCTCTCTCGCGCAAGTAAGCAATCGCGGCGCCCAAGCAGTTATCCTTCATCTTCAAGAAGAAGTACTTCTCCTTATCTTCCTTGCACGTCACCGTCGCCCACGTCGCGGTCGAGCTCTCGTCCACGGTACCGCCAACGCCACCACCCAACTCCGAGTCGCACACGCCTTGCAACCAATCCTTCGCGTTCAACTTGTCCTTCGTTTGTTCGGCGACGTACGCCACCATGGCGATTTGCCCTTTCTCTTCGCTTTCGGAGATGATAATTTTGGAGATGTGTCCGGAGCACCCTTTTCTCTCTTCCTCGTCCGACGGATCTGGGATCGCGTTCATCCCTTCCATGGCGACTTCCAACAATTGCACCTCGCCTTTGGCGTTTTGGATGCGCGTGCAAAAGCACGTCAAGCCAGACATATCGGCGGCGCCTTCGATTTCCACGCCTTTTTTACCGCCTTCTTTGAACACTTTGGCGATATCTTTTTCCTTGAACCCAGCCGCGGCAGCCGCGTCTTTCTTCGGGAAATCCTGTGTTGTTTATATCAGGTGGGTCGATGTGTGACGAGATGGTTTCGAGATGAGAGAGAGATGAAGGTGAGCGCCCCGCGCGCGATACAACAAATATATATTCGATTTTTAGAAAGATGATCGCCGCCGAGAGAATACTTTTTCTTTCCCTCTTTCACCTTACACTCGAAGAAAAAGGAGCCGACGACGAGAACGAAACGACGACAAAGAATAACCGCCGCAAAAGCGCACGACGCACCTTGGTGAATTCAACCACCGGTTTAGCTTCAGCTGCTTCGGCCATCTTTTTATTATGCGTTATATTACGTGTGCGATGTGTAAAGTAGTGTCGTTCGTACTTATCGAGTGGGGGAGAGATTACTCTTTTCTCTCTTTCCTAAACCCTAAACCCTAAACCTTTCTTTTCTCTTTTCTCTTCTCTCTCTCTCTCTTCACTTTTTTTTCTTCGAAGTAAAAGGAAGAAGAACCCACCACACGCATTTTCACTTTATACATATATAAATATGAACGAGGAAGAGGACAAAGTCGAGGAGAAACCGTCGAAAGTTAGAGGTACGCGCGCGCTCTCTTTTACCTTGCGAGAGAGCGCTCTCTTTATGTTTTTTATTCTTCTTCTTCTCTCGTCGTTCCTTTTTTTTCTCTTCTGATGAAAGAAAGCGCTCTGCGTGACCTCTTTTTTGAAATTTTTTCTCCATCATCTCTCTCTGTTTTTGCTCTTCTTTTGCTCACATTTCATTTCCTGCGATTGATGATGACGATGATGACGATGACGATGATCACAACGACGACATAAAATAAACAGTCGACGAAAGTTTGCGCGAACTCGCCTCTCTCTCTGGCGTGGAATTTTCCAAGGAAATGGCCGAAAACATCGCCGAGTTGTGCCGATTAAAAATCTCACCCGTGGCGATCGTTTCGGTGCTCAAGTCTCTCCACTCGCAGAAGAAAAAAAAATCTTCTTCTTCCGTTTTGTGATGTCGGAGTAAAACAAAATTGCAACTTCTGCGTGGGGAAAAATATATCATCATGTAGCGATATTCAATCGCGTCACAAAGGATACGCTTTTGCGTACGAGAAAAAATGACGATGATGTCAACGACGGCGGTTTCGTCACCTTCTTCTTCTTCTTTTACCGTCACTTCGTCTTCCTCTCGTCATCGCGCGCGCGACTGTTTGAGAGGAGGAGGAGGAGGAGCGAAAATGAATTCTCTCAATCCCGCGACGACGACGACGAGGAAGAAGAAAAGAGGCGTCGCCGTTGAAGTGAAAGCCATGGGATGGTTTTCGAATAACAAAGATATCGACGGCCGAGACGAGACGTTCAGGCGACAGCAGGAGATTTTGGCGAAGCGGAGAAAAGGCGGGAGAATCGACGAAGAAGCGAACAAGAGACGCGCGAAAGTTTCCGGTTTCATGAAGAAGACTTTGAGCAAGAAAGAAATGGACGAGATCAAGAAACAAAACACGCAAGCGGCGAATAAGTTGTCGAAAGAAGCCGTCAAAGGCGGGATTCCATTCCCCATGGCGAGCTTTGGAATGCCGGAATTCGATGGCGGAGAACGCTTCGATTTGAGAGGGCCGTACGCCGACGAAGGTTGGGTCGACGAGAAGGACTTGGAAAAGCAGAAGAAAAAGTTGAAGAACAAAGGCAAAGGTGGAGGAGGTCTGTTCGGCGGTTTGTTCGGGAAGTGAAGTGTAAATGTATACATATATTCATATAATTGTAACGCGACGACGCTCGGTATAAATGCATTCAAACTCGCGCCGTTATCCCCCCCCTTCATCGCGTTCACGACGCGAGCGACGAGGCAAACACGCGAATTCGTTAAGTACAAAATATCTAAAAACAGACTCTTCACATAACATGCGCATCGCCATTATCGGCGGCGGCGCGGCCGGCACCGCGTGTGCATACGCACTCAGCCGCGATAACGACGATGGAAATAAAATCATTCATCTGTACGAATCGTGCGCGTCGCTCGGCGGCGTCGCGACGACGACGACGACTTCAACAAAGATGGATAATGAAGAAAAAAAACAGACTCTGGTCTTCAACGACGGCGTCCAAGGAGGCGCGGAGAGTTATCGAAACACGCTGATGCTCTTGAAAGAGTGCAATTGTCCAGATGTGAACTGGCTGAACGTGCGAGTGTCATTCGGCAAGGGGAAGAACAACTGGACGAATTACAAGAGCAGCGAGTCTTCGCTCATCCGAGAACACCGAGAGGAGATTCGAAAGTTTGGCCAACTGCTCAAACACGTCAAGCGGTACGAATGGTATTACGCGTTTCGAAGCATTGAATCTGTTTTGAGCGCGAATTCGTTCAGCAAAGACTTCAGAGAGCGTATAGTGTATCCTCTCGTCGCTTTATTCTTTGGCACCGGGAACCAAACGAAAAATGTCTCGAGCGTTTTGTTCGCTCGTGTGTTTACGGACGAGAGGCTTCGATTGTACGATTATGATGAGAGGTATTTCCTGAGCCAAACGCCGAGAATGATGGCTTTTCCACCGTTTGAAGACGTATACAGAAGTATGCAGGAGAAGATTGAGAGACAAGGCGTCAAGGTATTTCTTGGACGAACGGTCGAGAAGGTGGAACGGAACAGAAAGACAGTTAAAGTATACAGTCGAAAAAGAAGAGAAGGAGGAGCCGATGACGAAGAAAAGAAAGAGGCGGCGGCGTTGTGCGAGGATACGTACGACAGAATCGTATTCGCGTGCAACACGGAACAAACAGAGAAGATGTTGACGCAGACAAAAATGTCCTTCATGGAAAAGTTTATATTTAAAAATATTACGTATTTCGATGACGTATCTGTGACTCACACGGATCGAGAATATATGGAAAGACATTACGACGAAACTGTAGGCGATATGTACTTCGTAAAGACGTACGACGACTCGCCAGACAAAATTGAGATGTCTTTTGACCTGAAAGCGTATCAACCGTCCTTAAATCAAGAGCGCTGCTATCAATCCATATTCTTGGATCGAGCGAGCGACGAGCACAAGTGGACAAAGCATGAAATCGATCCGAAGAAGACTCTTTTAACGAAGTGGTGGCGGCAGTTTGGGCACACGGTACAGCATTTTACCCGCTCCGTCCCGTTGTGGCGATTCGTGCAAGGCAAAAGAAACACTTACTACGCGGGAAGTTACACGTTAGTCAACACTCACGAGATTGCTATCATCTCGGGCTTCGCGGCGGCGTTCCGACTGGGAGCCAAATATCCGTTCGAGGCAGAGGACGATCTCGGGCAATTTGACTTGTACTTATCGCTAATTCATGGCACGAAAAGACGCAAATCGTGACATTGCTGCTAATTAGAATCACATAATGAATGGTGAATAGTTAAACTTCTAGCGTAGCTAAGTATAGACTGACTGTATTACAATTACAATGCGAACGCGCAATAATTATTTGCGAATCGATGCGCAAACAAAAAATCTCTCCTTTTCTCTTTCTATCTTTTCGCGTTACTCGGCACATACATCGCTAAACCTCCTTCTGTACACCCACTCGCTACCAACGCCGTATTAGGCGACCATTTCATGCACGCAACCGCACCGGCGTGCCTATTTCTCCATGGTTCTAACTCCACACCTGTCCCGGCAGACCAGACGTGAATCTTTTGATCCCCACCACCGGCGCATAAAATAAATTGACCATCCGGCGTCCACGTCGGTTCTAACGGCACCAACGATGATTCCGCCCCCGGAACTTTCAACTTCAACTTTTTCTCTCCATTAAACGCATCAATCACGTGAATCACACCACCACACATGACCAAAATACTCTCCCCGTCCATGGAAAACTTCATAGTTGACACGCCATACGTCGGCAAATCACCCGACTTGCTCAACACCGGATCAACAGTAAACGATACGAACGGCCCTTGATCGTAATTTCTCACGTCATATAACACAACTTCGTTCACTGAAGCCGTCGCGGCAAAAATCAAACCTTGATGATCGAACTGCGCTCTCGGGACTCCCGTGGGGATTTTTATGATAGCCGCGCACGACGGCGATCGTAAATCCCACATTCTCGTCGTTCCGTCCACACTGGACGTCAAAAACTGGTCAGTTCGTGGAGAAACGCTAATATCTACCACTTGATCGGTGTGACCTCGGAAATACCTCAGGTACGTGTTGTCGTGTATGCAGTGATACCTCACGGCGTGGTCGTTCACTAACGCATCTGCCGCCTTTTTTTCATCTCCTGTTCCTCCTTTCGGTTTACTCGCGTACAAAATCGCTTCGCTGCTGTGCGTAAATCTCACTCCCGAACACCCGTATTTCTTACTGTATAAAGTTTTCGTCCGTTGACCGGTTTCCGTGTTGTACACGTGTATCGAATCGTCGTCCGATGTGGAGACTAAAATCGGTTCCGATTCGTGGAAATCGAGTCCATTGATTGAGGTTGAATCCTTGTAGAAACGACCGGGCTGGAAGCGTTGCATGAGAGGGACGTCGAGAACGACCATTTGGATTTCTTACTTGACGTTGTTGCGCGTGTTTACGTATCGACGGAGTTTATAAAGCTTGTCGGCGGATTTTTGGGAAGCAACAAAATTATGGAGTGGAGAGCAATTTCTTTTTGAGACGAGTGCTGCTGAACGAGAAGATTCGGGACCTGCGGGCGACTTATTCCGAGCGCAGGCTGCGCTTAAAGTTTGTGTTTTGTGTTATATGTGTTATTATATTAATTCGTATCTTACAGGTAAACTACTATAATCTCTCTCCGTCTTCTCTCATCACGCCTTTTCTCATGTCTCTCTCCTTCCTTCCTCTCGTTATTCTACTAAAGTTTTATGTTGTTTCTCTTCTTATTACACTCAAAACACATTTTACTTCTTCTCCTTCGAAACGCGGTAGGCGCCGACAACGATCGCGTGATCTCTTTCGTACGGTTCCAAAGTCAACTGCTCTTTCGGTTTGAATCCATCCTCTTGCAACTTTTTGACTTCTCTGGCGAACACAGCTTCCGGCGCCGCCGTGGAATCGATACAACTCGATTTGATACTGACAATGAAGTTACCGCCTTGTTTCAAGAAGTATTGGGCGTTCAAAGCGACAATTCTCGCTTGATCTGGTTGTGCAACATCTGCGAAAACAGTATCGACCATACCAACTAGCATGCGGTACTTTTGCGGGTGTCTGGCATCTTCAATAATTGGAATCACGTTGGTTCTCTTCTTCGCCATGTTCACTAAATCTCTCCCCGAACGGTGAGAAAACTCAACCGCGTACACCAAACCGGTCGGACCGACGATATCGGAACAGTGCGAAACGGTCGTCCCAGACGCGCCACCTAAATACAACAACTTCGTCCCGGGTTTGATGTGCACATTATCCAAACCACCGAGAATACCGGCGGCAACTTTTGAGCGAAACGGGTTCCATACTCTGTATTCGGTTTTACCTCCGTCTGCCTCGTCCACGGAGATTCGTTTCTCGCCGTAGACAGAATCACCCGGGACCATGTTCTTCGTCACCAATGCGTCTTCTTTCCCTCTGGCGACGAAAATACCTTCATGGCGATGCTTTTCGACCACTACTTTCGCTCCGCCCTTCATGCCGCCGCCTCTGCCGCCGCCTCTGCCGCCGCCTCTGCCGCCACGACCTCCACCGCGACCTCCGCCGCGACCACCACCGCGACCGCCCGGACCTCCTCGTCCTCTGCCACCGCCTCTGCCGCCATCTCTACCACCTCTGCCGCCACCTGTTTTGTTTTAGAAAACACAAGAGATATTTTATTTTTAGTCTCGAATCACTCGGTTCGGTTAAAACGAGAGGAGAAAACGAGGGAGAGAGACCACTTGGAAAGAGAGAATTAAAAAAAAGTTTGCCCCGCGTCGTAAAACGCGCGCGTGGAGCATCACCAACCGATCACACGCGCAATCAAACGATCAAAACGCATCAATCAATATCCACGCAATCCGTTAAGATCGTTGAAAATGAAAGAAACGCTTCGCGCGCGTCCTCTCTCGACCGCGCCGTTTTCTCAAATTAACGACCATCCCTCCCACGCCGCCGCGAATCGTCGAATACACACACGTACAAAAAAAAAATGAAAAAAAGCGATTCGTAAACGCGAAAAGCGCATCGACGCGACGCGTACCTCGGCCACCGCCTCTACCCATGGGTGTTCTCGGCATTTTCTTCGTGTATTTTAAGAGTCGCTGAAAATGTACGCTTTTTTTTGTTGTGTTTTGCACACAAACTATCACAAGGGAAGAGAGATTTGTTTATGAGGCAATTCCGCCTAACTGCCTCTTCTCTCTTTCTTATTGGAAAAAAAACGAGGGCAAACGTGAGTAAAAATATCAAAGAAAAGAGGGGGAGCGCGTGAAAAGTAACCACAACGACGAGGGGCGAGAAAATATAAAATAACGGAATACATAAATTCGTCGATTCAATAATCACACTATTCGCTCTCTTTTGACGTCGTTTCTAAGTGTTTACTACTGCGCACATACCGTTTGGCGTGAAATTCTTACCCGGTCTTCTCCCGTTTCAGTGCTCGTAAAGTGCCGCGGGCGGCTCCTTTCGCGACGAAAAACTTCCTCGTCGAGAAGCGCGAAACGGTATCGTTCTCTGTCCTTGTTCTCGTCGTTTAGCACTCCGCGATGGCATCGATTTCAAACAAAGCACCTCTCGGCAACGACGCAACTGCAACCGTCGATCTCGCCGGGCCCGGGGTGCTGAAAAACTCGCTGTAAATGGCGTTCATTTTCGGAAAATCTGCCATGTCCGTGAGGAACACCGTCGTCTTGACAACCTTGGTAAAGTCCGAACCGCCGGCTTTCAAAATCTCGCCCATGTTCGTCAACGCTTGTCTCGTTTCCGCTTCGATGCCACCTTCGATGATTTCCATGGTTTCCGGGACGAACGCGACGCAGCCGCACGTGTAGAGAAGGCCGCCAGCCTGGTCGTTTCGTTTCGTTCAAGAGAGAGAGAGAGAGAGAGTAAAAGAGAGTGAGCAAGAGAAGCGAGAAAAAAAAAGTCCCCAAGAGAGAGAGAGATTCCGGGCGCGCGCTCTCAACAAAAAAAGCGCGACGACACGAACACTCTCCCGTCGTACTCCGCGCGCGCGCGCGCGCTTCCCGCGTGCCTCGACGAGACCAGCGCTCGTCTTTCTCTCTCTCTCTCTCTCGAGAAAGAGAAGGAGAGAGATAAAAAAATCCAATCCAATCCAAAAGTCACTCTGTCATCGACGCACCTTGATGCCTTGAGAGTACGGCCCGACCGCTTTGGGCGCCGCATCCGTCGCGATGATTTCCTGCGCGGCACGGACGACCATCGTCGTCGAGGAGGAGGAGGAGACTCTTTGTTTCTTTACCGCCTTGTTCGCGAAAGAGATGGACGCGCGCGCGGTGATGGATTGGCAAGCTTGCATTTTGAGTGGTGATGTGCACTTTTTTTGTGTGGGGAGACAGAAGCAAGAGAGAGGGACACGTGTGGGGAGAAACGAGAAACGAACGGTGCTCAAATTTTACGAAACAACGCCGAGGGGACGGTTTGTCGTCCTCCGTTTTGGTCTTCGCGATTACCGATTTCGTTGCGTTTGCGTTTGTTGGAGTTCCTCTTCGCGCGAGAGAAACGAGAGTAAAAAGGCTGCACTTTTGGAGAGTTCTCTCTCTCTCTCTCTCTCTCTGAGACGAGAACATGAGCGAGACGAAACCGACAAAGTCAACGCTCCGCTCGCACCCGGTGACCACCACCGCGTCGTCGTTTTCGTCTTCCGACCCGTCGAAACCGCTCCCGCCGACGCCGAAAGGGAGACGACGAGAAGGAGGACGAGAGGAGAAAGATTTTTACGGTTTCCAACTCCAACATCATCGTCGGAGAGAAAAAACTTTTGTCGACGACGGAGGTGCGAGAGAATGTCTGCGCGTGTGGGAGACGAACGAACTCGCGAAATGCGCGAGGGAGATTTCTGAGCGATTGCGAGATGGAACTGAGCCGTCGTTGTCGATGAGCGGTGGTAGGGGTGATGATGATGTGTCGTACGTGAAGCGATGGAAGAGAGCGGTGCAAAAACGAAGAGGAGGAGGACAACTGCTGGCGAAAACGGTGAAAACGTTCGGCGCGCCGAGAGAGAAACGAGGCGAGATTTGGTACGAGCTCAGCGGGGCGAGACAGTTTGAAGAGTTCGCGAGAGAGAGTTACGAGAGGTTGGTGGAGCGAGCAGACGAGGAAGATGGGAGAGAAATGCCGACCGCGTCGTTTTCTGGAGGACGCGGCGGGCGGGCGAAGCAGAAGCAGAAGAAGAGCGAAGAAAACGAAGAAGCAGAAGATGACGACGACGACGACACGATGTACAACGCGCGGGACGGTTCCGAGCGATCTCAGTCTGAGAAGAAACGCGCGAAAGAGGAGTGGGCGATGCAAATCGATTTAGACGTCGACCGAACGTTTCCCGAGAATGACATTTTTCGGACGCACGGTAAGGAGGCGTTGAGAAGAATTTTAAGAGCGTATTCCAGAAGGAATCCAAGGACTGGTTACTGTCAAGGAATGAACTATATCGCCGCGTTCATATGGTTGGCGGTGAGGAATTCAGATTCGTTCAACGCGAGTAATAGCAATGATAATGATAATAATAACAGTAGAAGTGGAGCAGATAATCGTGACGACGATGACGATAAAGACGAGGAAGCGATTGAGAAAACTGCATTTTGGATCTTCACGGCGGCTTTAGATGGCCACGCGTTGTGCCGCGAAATACACGCGCGAGATTTACGTGGCACCATCCGCGAGTTTGGCGTTCTCCACTCTATCCTCACATGGCGCAACAGACGACTCAGTCGCCACCTCGATAATATCGGCGTCGATTTCGCCTGTTGCGAACCCAGATGGCTCGTCTGCGTCTACCTCGAATCCTTCCCGTCCGAAACCGTCGCGCGCATATTCGACTCCTTATTCGCAAACGGCTTCAAAGTCTGGCACCGCGTTGCCGTCTCCCAAATCGTCAAGTGCGAAAAAGAAATCATGAAATGTCAATCGTTACCAGAAGTCGCCGGATGCATTCGCGCGCAATTGGAACGCAGCCACGACGCCAAAGACGTCATGGAGAGAGCGTACGCGCTCAGAAATTTTCGCGGCGGTAAAATCGCCCAGTTGCGCGAAAAAGTCGTCCAGAGGCTCGACAAGGAGCGCGAGGAGAGATTTGCCAACGGAAACAGAAGACGATTTTAGAGATTAGTCAATTCTTTAATTCAGAGAGGAATGAATGAGGTAGCGTGGTTTTAGCGCGATAGAAGGAAGAACGAGACGCAAACGTGTTTAGTTTTGTTGTTTCATTAGTTTTTTTTTCTTTGAAAAAGTTGTATCTAAAATACGCCAAAACAAAAAGCGCGCTGCGGCCCAAACCATTTCAAGCATCGACGCGCGCGAGGAAGTCAAAATGGTGTCGAGCGCGCGCGAGGACGGTAAGAGCAAGAACGCTTCTTCGAACGGCGGAAACATCGCGCATCATCATCGTCACGCGATGGTGCCGTGCTTCCCTTTGTACCGGAGGCGCGCTGCCAAAACCGTTAAGAGTGGAGACGGGGAAGAAGAAGAAGAAGAAGAAGAAGAAGAACGCGGAGGTGAACGCGGACAAGATGGAGAAGAAGTGCCGAGGAGCGATTTCGACGACCAAGAGGAAGAAGAGGAAGAAAAAGAAGAAGTCGGCGTGCGCACGCGCGCGCAACAGCTCTGGAAAGAACAGCGGTTAGCCGCGAAGAAAAAGAAAGAACGGGAAGACGTGCTCTTCGCCACGAGAAGACTCGGCGTCGCAAAATTGCTCAAAGAAAAACCGCTGTCGAAAGCGCAGCCGTATCGTTGCGGCAAGACGTTTTTGGACACGAGAAACTACGAAGTGACGATGGTAGAACAAAGCTCGCACGGGGAGAAGCTGTATAAAGTTTTCGAAAGTAGTTTAAAAAGAGCGAGCGATAAGAGCTTCTCGCTGTTGTTTCACGGCACTGGATGCGAAGCCACTGAAGACATCATGCGGAATGGGATAAATCCAAAATTAAGAGTGTCATCGAGCGGTGATTGGTGCGTTTTTTCGTTTGCATTTGAATGTGCATTTACATTTGCATTTGCATTTGCTTTTGCTGCTGCCTACTAATATTACACTACATTTTCTCTATTCCTTCTGTTCATTATTCGTACAGGTTTACGAAGGATGTGAATTACGCCTTGACGCGAGCGATTTGCCGTGTTTCAGCCACGGAAGACGCCTCCTCTGCGTCGGCGAATTCTACCCGCGATGAAATCTCTCCGCACGTTCACGTTCTCGCGTTCGCGGTCATCGACGAACGATGCGTAAAAATCGGCGATCACATCGTCTGCGATTCGGAGAAACACTCGTTGCCAGTGTTCAAACTTTCCTTCCCTCGCAACGTCCTTCCGCCGTCGAAAGACGACGGCGAGGTCAAACAACCAGACGGCACTTTGGCTTCTTCGGCGTCTATACTCGCCTCGATGGCACTCAAGAGGTTACACCCGTCCACGCCAAAGAAGTGAGAGAAACGTCATCCACACACACATCCACATACACCTCGAAATACACATCTGTACGATTATATCTTCACAACGTAAACATCATCGAACGTCCATCGCCATGCGTTTCTGCACGAGCCTCTGAGGATCTTTCGCGAGCTCTATCATTTTTCTCACCGCGTCCCCATCTTCCTCTTCCAACGCCTCGAATCCTCTCTTCTCGTACAACGCGATGGCGCTCGCGTTCCAACTGTTCACCGTTAACTCCACGCTATCCAAATCAGAATCTTCGGACTCTTTCACGAGTCGTTCGACTTCGTCTAAAAGCTGCGACGCGATGCCTCGCCGGCGAAACTTTTCATCCACCGCGAGACTCGAGACGAACAACGCCTTCTTGGTGGCGGTCGTTTTTTTAGTCGCGTCGTCGTTCCGTTTGGTTCTCTTCTTTTCCCAAACGACGCAGTGCGCGACTTCTTTTTCCCCGTCGTCGTCGTTCAAAAGCGCGACGAGTCGAACGAGGTTTGGACGGGACGGGTTCGGTGGCTGGCGTTTGATGGTTACGACGTTAGGAGGCGTAGAAGAAGAAGAAGAAGAAGAAGGTGTCATCGATGCCAAAGACCGCATCCGTGTTTTAATCTTAAGCGCGCGCGCGTGGTATCAGTTGTGTTGAAATTTTCGTGCTTTTCGTTTTGGGTGTTGATGTAAATATTAAAATCTTTTTACGCTTTCTCAGCATCCGCCGCTGACGCCTCCGCCGCCGCTTTCTCTCTCTTTTCCTTTTCAAACATACACTCCAAACTTCTCGTTCTCTTCTCTTCGTTCAAAACGGCGATTAAATCTTCCAACTTGCGTTCACCGTGCACTTGATTATCTCTCGTTCTCACGTTGACGGTGTCGTTTGTTTTCTCTTGTTCGCCGACGACTAAGATGTAGTTGAATTGCTCCAACTGCGCCTCTCGAACTTTCTTTTGCATTTTACGGTCGGAAGTGTCCACTTCTACGTGGTGACCGGCTTTACGAATGCGTCTGCGGACATCTTTGGCGTATTCTAACGAAAGTTCGGAGATGGGGACAATCATCACTTGTCTCGGCGAGAGCCAATACGGCCACTTGCCGGCGTAGTGTTCGGTGAGGATGGCAAACATTCTTTCAACGGAACCTAACACGGCTCTGTGGATGATGATTGGTCGTTCGTCTTCGTTTTGTTCGTTTTGGTACGCGAGGTCAAATCGGATGGGAAGTTGGAAATCGAGTTGTACCGTGGCGCATTGGAAACGTCTTCTCAAAGCGTCAAAGACGGCGATGTCAATTTTTGGACCGTAAAACGCGCCGTCTCCCGGGTTGAGTTCCCACTCTTTCCCACTCGCTTTCAACGCGCCTTCGAGCGCCGCTTCTGCTTTGTTCCACGTTTCGAGTTCGCCTAAGTATCCCTCCGGTCGCGTGGATAATTTCATCTCGTAATCCAAACCAAACACCTCGTAACACTCGTCCAGAAATTTCAAGAAACCCGTAAGCTCTTCCTCCATTTGGTCTTGGCGACAGAAGATGTGCGCGTCGTCTTGTTGAAACCTACGAACGCGAGTTAAGCCGTGGAGAGCGCCACTGAATTCGTTGCGGTGCAACACGCCAAAATCAGCGACTCGCATGGGTAGTTCTCGAAACGATCGTTTACGGTGGCTAAACATCACGCAATGCCCCGGGCAATTCATCGGTTTCATCCCAAACTCTTGCTTCTCGACGTCGAAACCAAACATGTTCTCTTTGTAATGCGCGGCGTGGCCACTGGTTTTCCATAAGTCAAAGTTATAGATGTTCGGCGTCACGACTTCATCGTACTCGTACTCCCAATATTTCTCTCGAATAAACTCAATCAGCGTGTTGTAAATCTTCGCGCCGTCTTTTTGGAAAAAGCACGACCCGGGACTCAACGCGTTGAAAAAAAACAGCTCTTGGTTCATGCCGATCAATCTGTGGTCTCTTTGCTTCGCCTCTTCAATTCGTCTCGCGTATTCTTTCATCAACTTATCGTTCGGAAACGTCACCGCGTATACTCTAACAAGCGGATCTTTCGTCACGTCCGCTCTCCAATGCGCCCGAGAACATTGCGTCACTTTTAAACTCTTAATCCACGCGGTATCCGGCAAGTGCGGCCCGCGACACAAATCGACCATCGGTCCGCATCGATAACACGAAATCGTCGCGTCTTCCGGTAAGTTCGAAATCAACTCCACCTTAAACTTATTCTCCGCGAACATCTCCAACGCCTCGTCTCTGCTAACCACAATTCTTTGAAACGGCTGTTTCTCTCCTATAATCGCCTTCATTCTCTTTTCGATTTCTTCCACGTTGTCCGGCGTCAGCGTCTTCTCGCCCAAGTAACAATCGTAATAAAACCCCTCCTCAATGGCTGGACCAATCGTTAAATCCGCGCCGTACTCCAACTCTAACGCTTCTCCCAACACGTGCGCGCTCGAATGCCAATACAACTCCTTCCCTTCCTTATCGTCGAACGAAAACAACCGCAGCTTACAATCCGATTCCAGCGGTCTCTTCATGTCCCAATCGCACCCATCCACGTGCGCCACCAACGACGCTTGCGCTAACTTTTTCGATATCCCCATCGCCACGTCCCACGGCGTCGTCGCGTTCGCCACCGCCTTCACTTCGTTGCCATCCGGTAAAACCACCGTGATTTCTCGGTTGTCCGTTTTCGCTCGTTCAATCTTCTCTTGCTCGCGAATAAAGTACTTCTCGAAGAGTGAAATCCGCGATTGGTAGTAGGGTTGCTTCTCCGAATACAACTCTCGATTAGTCGCGGGCACTGCTGCCGCTGCTGCTACTTCCGCCATATTTTCTCTCTCTCTCAAAAAAAAAACTACTACTACGCGTCGTGTAATCCTGTCGTCGTCGCTGGGGGGGGGGAGAGTACACTCGGTCGTTGCCACGGAAGCGCGACGAATGGTGCGTCGTTGCGTGCGTTCTTCCCTTTCTCTCTCTGCTCGCAAGCAAAAAAAGGACTCAAAAATTTTAGGGTTTCAACACACACAAAAATAATTTAGGGTTTGATGAGTAAAACGAAAAAAATAAATCCGGAAAAAGAAAAAAACGAACCGACGTGTTCTCTCCAGGAAGGACGAAAGACGACCGAAACCAATCCGATGGAGCGCGCAAATCTCTCTCTCAACCGCCTTCTCTTTTTCGGATATGGATGGAGATATCTATCAAAACGTTTCGACGAGTGCGCGTTGTTCCGCATAACTTTAAACGCACACACATTCACACGCACACAATGGCACTCAGACAATCCTTGAAACAGTTCACGTCCAAGACGACCGCGTTCGCGCCTCTCGCCTTTGCCGGGTGTGGCGGTCGAATGTACTCCACCGTCGTCGAAGGCTTGAAGTACGCGAGCTCGCACGAGTGGTAAGAGAGCGACGCGACGTCGTCTTTTGAAAAAATTTTCTTTCGGTCTCTCTTTTGTTTTTCCAATTTCTTTTATCTCTCTCTTTTTACGCGCGAAAGAGAGAGATAAAAGAAAGATGAAGACGAAGCGCGCGCGTGCAACTCTTCCTCCCATCGTTCGAGAGCCGACGAGGGCGGGGTAAACGTCGTCGTCGCGCGGAGAGAGCAGAGTTGGCACGAGAAGATTAGTTATTTTTTTTATTTTTTGTCTTTTCTTTTTCCCCAAAAAAAGTTTTGTCTGTCGTGAGATGGAAGAGACACTTGTTGGCGAGAAAATAAATCCGGGCGCTCGAGGAGAAACTAACCACCGAGTTCACGTCTCTCTTTCTTTACGAAATGAAAAAAATAATCTCTCTCACAACAGGGCCAAGATTGACGGCGACGTCGCTACGGTTGGCATCACCGACCACGCGCAAGCGGAATTGGGCGACATCGTCTACGTCGAACTCCCGGAAGTCGGCGCCGAGATGGAAGCGACCAAGTCTTTCGGCGTCGTCGAATCCGTCAAGGCGGCTTCGGACGTGTACTCGCCGGTTTCCGGCACCGTCATCGAAGTCAACGAAGCGTTGAACGATACGCCGGGTACGGTCAACGAATCGCCGTTTGAAGGCGGATGGTTGATGAAGGTCAAGGTTTCCGACGTGCCGGGTTCGTTGATGGACGCCGCGGCGTACGAGAAGAGCATCGCGTAAAAATTCATACATGTTACTTATACTACTTAATAGCCGAGAGAGAGAGAGAGTAAGAGAGAGAGAGTAAGAGAGAGAGAGGGAGTGAGACACAGAGAGAGAGAATTTTCGAAGAAGAAAAGAGAGAGTTTTGTATTAATAGAAGAGGAGAGAGCGTGTTCATTTTAATTCGAAGAGAGGTACTTCATCGTATTAGCGTCCTCTTCTTCTTGTCTTCGTCTTTTGCGCAAAATAAGGGTGCCTCGATTTTCCTAAACGCCTCACTCTTTCTGCCGCACGTCGTCGCGTACCGACACAGAAAAACAAAACGCTCGATCGAGCACACGACGCACACACACATACATCAAAGAAGGCACAAAACATGTCTTCGATATCTTTTTCGTTCGCCGCGCGTGGCGAGAGCGTTCGCGCGTGCTCCGAGAGGAACGCGGTCGTCGGGAAAAGAAGATTACGTCACGCGAGTTGGAAGAGGACGACGACGACGACGAAAGCGAAAGACGGCGACGAGGACGAGACGCAGGCGGGTAGCGCCATTCCGGCGGAGTTTACGGATTCGAACGAAACGGCGTCGTCGTCCTCGTCCTCGTCGTCTTCCTCTACCTCGTCTGCGACGACGACAGCAACGGCGACGAAAAGTCCGCACGAAAAGTACAGATTGGCGTCTCCCATAACGTTCAAAGCTTTAGAAACCGAGGCAGACCGACGAAAGTATCCTTTGAACGAAGACGGGTATTTTGATCTGGTCGCGAAGAACGACGTGCCTTCTTTGGATAAATTGCTCCGGGATTTAAGTCCGGAACCGTTTAAACGGTTAATACCGACGTCGAACTTGCCCGGCGAGGCGCTGTTCGAGAGTCCCCTGGTTTCGTTCGCGTACGAGCGAGGGTGGAGAGATAATTTTAAGAGAAGCGGGTTTCCAGGTTTAGAAGTAGAGAAAGAAAACGCTATGGATGCGCTGGGAGAAGATGCGCTGGGAGACGTAATTTTAGACTGTTCGTGCGGCTCCGGTTTGTTTACGAGAGAGTTCGCGAGGAGCGGCAAGTACGACGGCGTCATCGCTCTGGATTTTAGCGAGAGTATGATTAAAGAGGCGATGGAACGCGCGAAAAAAGACACGAGTATCCCAGCTGATGCGATTGCATTCGTTCGAGCAGACGTTGGGCGGTTACCGTTTGAGAGGGATTCGCTCGGCGGCGTTTCCGCGTCCGCGGCGATTCATTGCTGGCCCGACGTTCAAAGCGCTTGCGCCGAAATCTTCCGCGTGTTGAAACCTGGGAGAATGTTCACTGGGACGACATTTGCAACGCCAAACGTTCCGTTTTTGGACGACGATCAAAACAGATTGTTGAGCACGCTATCGAGAGACTTATCTGCGAGCAGACCTGGGACGAACGGGTTACGATTTTGGAACTCGGCAGATTTACGGGACCAGTTACAATCTGTCGGTTTTGTTGATGTGACGATTTTACGAGAGAAGGATTACTTGTTTTGGAAAGTGAGGAAGCCGTGAGAGAGATGTTAGCATATACGCACGTGCGCGTACACACATACAAAGAAACAACGTGTAAATAAAACATTCTTTTAGCATGCGAGCAATTAATTAATTTAAATATCCTTTGCGTCCAAATTTGCTAACCGCGCTTCTATGATTGAAATCAGTTTCGCGGTACTCTCGCCGCTTCCCATCATTCTCGCTAACTCGTCCACTAAACCTTCGTGTCTCCTCACGATTGCCATCGTATTCAAAGTCGCCCATCTGACTTCGTCGTCCGACTTCTTTTGCGAAAACTGTAACGCGTTGAACAGTTGGTCCAACTGCTGAATATCCGCCGCGCCGCCTTCAGAGTTGCCGTACTTTGCGTATTCAGCGCACACTCCAGCTAAAGCTACGCACGCAAATCTCCCAACCGATGTGCTCGTAATTTTCCCTCTTTTTATTTCGTTTTGAAACTGCCCGTCGCAAAATAACGTCCCCGCTTGCACGTTCAATCGTCCAAACCGTTTAAACGCGTCCAACGAACTCAAAGTGTACCCTTTCGGCAAGACGCCCGTTAAATACGCGACCAAGAAATGCCCAGCCTCGTGTCTTCTCAGTCGAGTCTTATACTCCTCCGACGTCAAATTCGCGACAAAATCTAACACCAAGTTCTGAGCCCCCGCGTTTAACGCCACCGCGTCGTACGCTAACAAGAAACTCAAAAACACGAACGTCTTGATGGCCTGGAACGGCGCCGCGCCAACGTCTTCTCCGCTCGTTGCGATCGCGCCTGCGATAACCAACGCACCAACCGCGAAACCCAACTTCTTCTTAATCTCCGTGATCGTATTCTCCGTCGGCGCTAGCAACTTGGACGGATCGATATCGTTCAGCTTTAACTCCGCCAACGCGTACGAGCGTTTAGGCACTTGCTGTCCTCGTGCAAACGCTCGAACGCGCTTCTCGTTCTCCTCGCCGCCGTTCGCAGCGCCGGACGAAGAAGAAGACGACGACGACGCTAAACACTCCAACACGTCGATCGCAAACTTCTCCTCCTCTAATCCTTTCTGTTGTCTTAAATTAATCGACCGTTCGTCGTCCTCCGGAAGTAATTCCCCGGTCGCCGGATCGAGCTTTATGGCCAAGTCCAATTTTTCGTCGATGGCTCGCAAAGCGAAATCGTATCCTTTCGAGCACACGTCGAGCACATCTTTCGAGAATGACGTCGTCGTCGTCGTCGTCGATGTTCGAGCGTTCTCCGAACGCGCGTTCGTCTCGTTCGCTTCCGCGCTGCTCGCGATGACGGCATCCAACGCGTCCACGGAGCTTCCACTTTCCGATGAAGTTACGCGACGTCGCGCAGAGGCTTCGTCGGCAACGTCGTTGGAATCCGAATCCGAAGACGACGACGACGACGACGACGACGAAGCGCGCAACAGAAACGTTCTCGCGCGGCGCGAAGAAAACGAAACCTTCTGTTGATGATGCTGTTTTTGTTGCCGCGCATGGTGCGCAAAAGAAGGTTTCCTCGTCGGTGCGACTGATGGTATCGATGATGATATCGCGAAAGAAGACGAGAAGCGTTGCATTTTTTGTACGATATTTGTGTCGCATCTTCGCATCCATCGCATCGAACTATTAAAATTACTATGCCCTTATTCTAAAAATCTATCGTTTAAACTAAGCTGCGCGCGAATTTAAATGACACCAAACGCGGCGACGAGAGGATCGAACGGCTTTCGGATCTTTTTCCTCGGCATTCCGCCTAAAAGTTTGTAATCCGAAGTCAATCGCTCGTATTTATCCGCGACGGCGGACGGGTCCTCGTCCCCTTTGATTTCGTCCACGTCGCGTTCGTTTTCGCCGCGCGGACGCCTTTCGGCGGCGAGTCGCAAAACGGCTTTGCACGCTTGGTAAAAGTCAAACTCGTGCGCCTTTTCGCAGACGATCGACGCGCACGTGTCTTCGCGTTTCCACTCTGGGCCGCGCGACTCTATGTATTTGAGAGAGCACTCGGCGATCCACTCGTCAAATTTTTCCTCGCCGAGGTGTTTTTTAAGCAGCGAGAAACGTACCGCGTGCAGTTTAGCTTGCAACGGGGTCATCGCGAGCACGTCTTTTCGATACTTTGGAATTTTGTTCTCTTCGTCGTTCGCTCCATCGCCTTCTTCTTTACCGTCTCTTCCGCGCGCTACGAGCGCAACGCACGATTGCGAAATGTTCTCCATGAACTGTTCGGGATTACGAATTTCAAACTCGACTTCTTTTCCTTCCTCTTCGTTGCCTTTCCTCTTTCGCTTGATGTGCGCGGCGCCTTTCTTCGAATCTATCAAGTCAGAGACGAGTTCGGTAAACTTTGCGTCGATCTCGTCTTCGATATTTCTTCGAATCAGGTACAGACTTTCCTCCCATTTCAGTCGCGAGACCATCGCGTTTCTGCGCTCGGCGCACGGAGAAGAATCTCGCAGTTCGTGCGAGATGGCGATGGTACCCTCGTCTGATTCCACGCGGTGTATCCACCCCATCGGAATAAAAACCGCTTCCCCGGCGTTCACAACAAACGTATACTCGTAACTCTCCAGATCCGGTAAAGCTTCCGGATGCGCGTGATTCGCCACCTCGGTATTCGCGACGCAAAAATGAAAACCGTCCCCGCGATACGCTTTGCATCGCACCGTCTTCCGCCCGGCACACACGAACAACACGTTATCGTAATCGTCGTAATGTGGCGTCGTTTCCACGCGCTCGTGGTTCATCCACACGCGTCTTTTCATGTTCTTCTCTCTCTCCTTCTTCACGCCGCATCGCGCGAGACCTTCCACGTACGGTGCAAACCCGTCCAACAACCGCGTCGTCTCGCGCTCGACGTCTTCCTGCGCCAGATACGCAGTCATACCGTTGGTACACTTTTTATGACGACGACGAAGAAAATCTTCCGCGCGCATTCGAGTCGACTTCCTGTCGAACGTGGAACCGGGAAACGCGTTCGTCTCGGACAGTTGCACTTCCACGAATGCGACTTCGTCGTCGTCGTCGTCGTCGCCGTCGTTCGTTTCCTCTCCTCGACGACATCGAAGAAGAAGTCCTTTCTCGATGAGCGTTTCGCACGCGCGCGCGTCCGCGACGACGTTTCCGTAATGTTTCGGAACGAGAAGAAGAAGCGAAGAGGACTCGTTTTCTTCTTCTTCTTTCAACATCGTCGAGCACCGTCGGAGCCGCTTTTTTTTTATCGCTCCTCTTCCTCTTCCTCTTCCTCTTCGCCGCGTCTTGTCGCTCGCTTTTTTTAAGACGTCGTCGTCGTCGTCGTCGTCGTCGTCGTCGTCGTCGTCGTCGACGACGACGACGACGACGCGCGAGTGCGTGTGATGCTAATAACAACGGCGCGCTCGCGTGCTCTCCTCTCTCGTTTTTCGCAATTTTTATTATTTATTTAGGGTTTCAGTAAAAAAAAGATCTCCAAAAATCTCTTTTATCCAAAAATCCAAATCGAGACTCGCCAGCGGCGTCCTCGAGTCGTCGTCTCGTCGTCACTTTTTTATCGCGACGAGGAGAAAGAGCACTTCCTTTGCACCGCCACCGTTAGAACAACAACAACAACAACAACCGTTGCTTTTATCGCAGAGAGTAAACAAAAATAATCATGATGTCCATGTCTGTGTCTTATACTTCCAAGGCGTTCGTGGGATCCAAATTGCGATCGACGCGAAAATCCTCCTCCTCTTCCTCGAGAGTCGCCCCCCCCGCGATGAGACGTTCGTCCGTGAAAGTCCAAGCGGCGGACTTTGACGCGGACGAGTTGAAGAAAAAGTACGACGAGATCACGAACAAGATCCCGCCGATCGTTTCTGCGGCGACGTTGCCGGTCGTCGGCTTGTCTTTGCTCTCGAAAACCTTCACCGGTCACGGGTTGCCGGGTACCTTTTTGGGCGCTTTGGAAGGCGTCTCGTGGTTGGTGTTGCCGCTCGGATTTGGCTCGTTGTACCCGCGTTTGGCGGACATTTTCAACGAAGGCTCGTACGATCCGGCGAAAATGCTCGATATGTTGACCAAGGAGAGAACGTTCGAAAAGTACGGCGAAGACTCGAGAGGGAAGAACGCGACGGAACGCGTGAGGAACATTTCGGGTAAAGTCGACCCGAACTCGCCGTTGGCGGAACAAATGGCCGACTTGAAGAAGAGAGAAGAAGAGTTGGCGAAAGAAACTCCGGAAGAGAAGGCGGCGAGAGAGAAGTTACGCGCGGAATTGGCGGCGAGCGCGATTGGTATGGCGAACGCCAAGTCGAAGAGCGACGAAGCGGATGCCGACGCCAAAGGGAGAGATGCTTTGTTATCCCAACCAGTCACGCAAACGTTGAAGGATAACATGACCGTGGAAAACTACGACGTTGACGTGACTCAGTTTGACGACAAAGCGTTGGGATCGAAGTTGAACTTGTCGAGCACGGAGGTTGACAAAGGAGCGCCGAAGTTGAACAAAGGGGACAAGTGGAAGGAACAATACAGAACGGAGGAAAACGCCGCTGGTAAGAGCGAGGATTAAATTGAAATAGAGAGAGGAGATATCATAGCACACAGAAAGAGAGAGAGGGAGAAAAAGCAAAGCGGCGTCGTATATACGAGATGAGGAGAGAATGAGGTGTGTTGGTTTAGTAATAATAATAGGCTGCAATACATCAAACACTCTTTCCGAATGATGAAAATATTTCCCTCGCGTACGCTCGCGTTTCCGCGTCGCCATCCTTGACCATTACATCTTTAACCATTATAACCCGCTCGATGGTTTGCTTTTCTATTTTCGATTCTTTCTCGTCCACCTCGCTCAAGCACAAAGCCATCGTCCTTCGCACTCTCGGATTGACGTTGGACGGTTGTGCGAGTATGATCTTCAAAAACGCGTTCGGACCGATGCGTTCGCGGAGAAGTCTTAAAGCGTCCAATGCATCCTGTTTCAAAAATGCGCTTCCATCGCTGGCTCGTTTCAACATGCATTTACCTAAATTTGTTAATGCGTTGCTACTGTTTGAAACGCAATGCTGAGCATCGCAGTGCTCGCACACTGCACGTAAAAACTTTAATGCCGCCTTCGCTAAACACGCGCGCAAATCCTGCGCGTGTTTCCCTCCGTCTTCAATGGCTCTGAAGAACATCGACGACGATCTAGAAATTGAAAATGCGTGCGAAACTTCGCTCAAACGCTCGAGCGCATTCACTTTATCACGCCAGTTTTCTCCGTCCGGCGCTTCGCGACAGATGCGCAATAAGTGCTCAAGTTTCTCCTCCGGTATTAACAGGATGTCGGTGTCGTTCTTCGTCTTTTTTCCTTCCCGTTCTTTAGCTCTTCGAAACAACGCAGACCGATCGCTTACTTTCACGTGCACTTCATCTGAAAATACTTTCGGCGCCGATGTTCTCTTCACAGGTGGTTCCGGTGATCGCGTTACAATCGCGCGGGGTTCAAAAATTTCCTCCTCTTCTGAGCACTTTTCAGTTCTGAGCACTTTCTTCTTCTTCTTCTTCTTCTTTGTCGTCGTCGTCGTCTTGTGCTGAGTTCGCGTTTTCAGTCGACCTAACGCGACGACGCTCTCGTTACTACCACTCAGATCCTCTCCTTCGAATTCTTGGACTTGTCCGAAGGTTTTCAATGCTCTGCTTGACGTCGACGGACGAGCGAAAATACGAGTTTTGTGGATGTCTGGGGAAGCTTGTCGCGGCTGGTCGTCGTCATCTGCGTCGCTCGAGGAGGCAGATGGGGATGCCGGCGCGTCTCGTCCAAACGACGCATTTGATGCACCGTTTTCGTTTTCCAGTTGCGACCATGAAAGGTGTACTGTCGTCATGCGCGATGTTTCTTGATGTGCGAGAGTCAAAGTGTATTTTATTTTTAGTATCACGTTTTTTTTACAAGTCTGGACAAAGTGGGAGATAAATATTATTGTCATGTTTTATTAAGGTTAATAAATAACGAACACACGCGGTCCGTATGTTTCTTTCTGCGATCACCACGACTCTTTTCAGAGAGAGTTTCAGAGTCAGAGACGAGAGGAAACATTCATCTTCTCCGCCTTCTCGTTTTCGTACTCTCTCTCTCTCTCCGAAAAATCGAGAGAGATAGTCGTATTTTATGCTCTCTTCTTCTTCCTCGTCTCCATTCCTAACAACTTCTTCGCCTTACTGATGAACATCTTAATGATCTTCCATCCCCACAATAAGCTCACCGCTAAAATTCCAAACGCACCAATTTTCACAAGCAAATCGCTGTTTTTACACGTCAGCGTTTTATACACCAGCGGTGGCCCCAAGACCAATCGACAGACGAGAAACAGACCCGCGAAGACCAAATCGTTCAACGTAGAAAACATGGAGTCCTTCATTCGCATCTCACGAAGTAACGACCTCAAGTGCAAGCTCGGGTTGGACACTTCCATTAAGAACAAACACCCGACCAACTCCACGCCAGATTTCTGGTTCACCACGCCACTGGCTAATCCGCCGATGGTAAAAATGTGGTGCACTACGGCGTCAAATTCGAACGTCACGATGCAATACAAGCAGTCGTATATGAAATACGATAACGATACCGCCATGCAATACGTCTGCGCCGGGGTATTTTTCGTCCCAACCTTGTCAAACATCGTCGAATCGATGGAATCAAAGGACTCGTAGCTCAAATAAATCGCGAGTAACGCATGGACGATACTTACGAAGCGGTTGCTAAAGTCGGCGGTTTTGGAACGGAAAAGAACATTTCTCAGAAACAAGAAAGATGCGGACCACATGAGAAACCATTTCTGAATGTCCTGGGAATACGGAGCGGATTGGAGTTGTTGTATGGTAAACATAGTTATGTGTTTGATTCGCACGCGTCGCAGAGGAATCGAAGGTTTTGTATTCGGCCGCGCGTTTTCGTGCGCGTAATTTCTAAAGCAAAGAAGAGATAAGGGGAGTTAGTTCGTTAGTTGAAACTCGCGAAATTCATCGTCGCGAGGTTTTCACATACGGTCGAGAATGTGCGCAGTTGTACATTTATCTCTTTCTATTTCTTTCTATCTCTACCTCTCTATCTACTCAAAATAGAAAGTTTAAGCTGCACGACGCGGTGAGGCTTCTCACGTAATGCCACGTCCGCGAAGGGATGTAAATGAAATCTCCCGGGCCTAATACGACATCCATCGGCGTAGCTTTCGCAAACTCGGGGTATTTTTCTAAATCCGGAGATTCCACGTCCACGCGAGAGATGTTGCCTTGCGCGTTGCGAAACTTCTTTTTAGATTCTCTTTTCGTAGTATTTTCGTCATTCTCTTCGTTATCGTTGTCATTCACGTTCCAAGACCGAGTCGTTTCCCATTGACCTCCGGATTGATAGAGAAAAGGCGAATCGCTCTCCAGAAACAATCTCACAAACTTGTACCCAACTACTTGGCCGAATATGTTGTCGTAGGAATCAAAGTGGCACGGAGTGATCGTACCTGACGTACCGAGCCAAATGTTACATCGTTCAAATCGCCCCGCGTTGCACCATTTCGGAATTTCAAAGTCCATAGCCAGCTGCGGTATTTGTTCAAACAGTTGGTGTTGCGCTAAATACGAAACGAAAGTGTTGCCTTCTTTCTTCAAAATGTCAGGCGCAAGGTGTTCGTCGATAAACTTCTCCATGGATATAATCTCTTCTTTCCAGTTCTCCACGTCGTCGTACTTCCCAACTTCCAACGGTATCAAACGCTTCCCGAACCGTTCCTTAAAATACGCCACGTCTCGCCATCTCTCGATGCATGGCATGCTCTTGTCCGACGGCAACTGAACTGGTAAATCCTTATTAAAATACATCGCTTTAAACTCTTCCCACGTCGCGTCGTCGTTCATGCGCTCGAGTGGATGAATAATTTTTGGAACTGAAGAAGGAAGAACATTTTCAACTACCAGAGTTTCCTGCGACACCTTTTGCTTCTTGCTATTATTATTATTATTATCACCGTCGTCGTCATCGCCGCTCGCTCTTTTCTTCTCCGTTCGACGCATAAACTTCTCCACGCACCTCACGAACGGTCTCGCCATTCCCCCCGGGCACCCTAATATCAACGCCGTATCTAAACACTCCATCGCTTTCTGCGAGTCCTCCGCGTCGTCCGCTTCGTTTTCCTTTTTCCCCGAGAGCTCACACACCGAAAGTCGTAACGAACTCAAAACGAAACACTCGCGATAACACGGTTTATCCCACCCGCAGCTTTGCTCTCTCAAAATCCGCCACAGCGTGCTCACGCACCGTTCACACGCGCGTTTCTGCTCTTCTTTTTGCGACGAAGACGAGAGCGGCGTTAAGATCAATCGCAAGTCTGCGCTCAACCGTTTCGTCGCCTCGTCGTCGTCGCCGTCGGTTTTTGCCGACGCTTCCAAATCGTTCGCGCACGCGAAACCGAACGCGTCCGCGAGAGACGTCTCGATCAGAGAGGAGAGTTCCTTCAGCTCTTCCTCGATTGAGAATTCTACTTCTTCCGCGTCGTCGTCGTCGTTTTCGGAACAGTAATCGACGACGCGTCGATGATGATGATGGTGATGCGATGACATACCGGTACTACTTGCGTTTTGAGGGAAAGGCGTGAGACTATAAAACATCAAAAAATGAACATAAACAAAAAACTAACTTTTTCCTCTCTCACTCTCTCTCTACCATCCAGGTTGGAAGTGTTCTAACTCTTTACCTCGCTTGCACCTCTCCACGGCATCTCTGGCGATCGCCTGGACGTCTCTCTCGACCTCTTCGATCGTCCTATCCGCGTCGACGACGTTCCACCAATCCTCTCGCAAATCCGCGAAGACTTCTCGAACGTTTTTTTGCATCTCGGTCGTTTCGTATCTTTCCTCGCCAAATCCGCCTCGCTTCTTCGCCGCTTCTTCGCTGATTTCCATGTACATCAAACAATCTGGTTTCACCAAGCCGGTTTCGCTATGTTTGCACCACTGTTGGTCTAAACCTGGTAACTTTTTAGCCGTGGTGAACGCGACGCCAGAGTACCCGTACCGGTCCACGACGAGCGTCACGCCCGCTTTCAACTTTTCCTCCATCAATTTTTTCTTCTCCCATCTGTTCGCCGCGAATAACAGGTGCATGGACGCGTCGTCGCTCTCTGCTTTGCACTGCAAGTAATCGTCGATCATTTTTCCGATCGTCGTCGTTCGGTCCGGGTATCTCCACAACTCGCTCGTCACGCCCGATTGGTTCAAGCTTTCCACGAGTTTACTCGCTTGGGTCGTTTTCCCGCATCGGTCCACGCCTTCGAAGAGAATGAAGGCGCCGCGAGATAACGATTTTGCCGCCGCCGACATGATGTTCGTCTTTATTTCCGCGCTCGTTTCTTTGCTCCTTCTTCTCCCAGCCGCTCCTCCCGCTCGAAGCCGACGTTGATTTTTCTGTTGCCTCCTTCCTCTTCCGACGACGAGCGCTGAGCTGCTGCTGCTCTTTGAAGTACCAAACGACCGAAACCCGCACAAAGAATTCGAACGAGAAATGAGCGAGGAGGAAATCGTCGTCGTCGTCTCTGTCGTTATCGTGTTTGTTCTTTTTTGATATGCGCACCGTGCACACACGCAGGGACACAACGATAGTGTGGAAGTTTTTCGTAAATGCGCGCGCGCTTTGATTTTTGAAATTTTTTTGGCGAGGGTCTTTTAGCTTGAAAATTCAAACCCTAAATATATCAGAATCGGCAAAAAAAGGAAAAAAAAAAGGATAATAAAAGCGCGCGAATCCATCTTCGAAGCCGCATAAATACACTCACACATATCACATCAAATATGGCCGCTTCTATGCAATCCATCTCCTTCGCGAGATCTACCGCCGGTTCCACGAGTTCTTTGAGACGCAAAAACGTCGCGCCGAGACGCATCGTGAACACGCAAGCGCAAGCCAAGGTACGCTTAAAAATTTCGATTAGTGCGAGAAAAAAGAAGGGGAGCGAGAAAAAACAACGTTCAAAGGCCTCTCGCGAAAGAGGGAGAAAAGACGCTCGCGAAGGAGAAATGCATCCGGGCGAAATGGGCGATGAAGAGGACGTTGCGAGTCGATTTCGGACGCCAAACGTCGTTCAATAGTTCCGGTGTACTTTTTCTCGCGCGATTTACCCCTTTTCTCGGTCGAAAGACGTTGTGAATGCCCTCGTTCGAGCGCGTTTAGACGTTCGTTTTTTGGTTTCGAGAGAGATCCTCGTCTCGCTCGATTACTTGGATTAGGATATCTTGTTCTTTTTTTTACGCGAAAGATATAATTTTACGCGCGCGTATTCCATCGATGAACACCCACTTACGAAATTATTCTCTCAAATTTAGGCCTCCTCCCCGGTTGCTGGTGGCTACGCTGCCGCTTTGGTTGACGCCTGCAAGTCCGCCGGCGCCTTGGAAGCCGTGCACGACGACTTGGAAACCGTCGCGGGTTATTTGGCTGCCAACGAAGGGACCGCCGCGTTTTTGGCCAACCCGGTTGTTGCTGAGGAAAAGAAGAAAGAAATCTTGAAAAAGTTAGCCGACGAAGCGTCCTTCCACGCGTTCACGACCAACTTTATGCAATTGTTGGTCGACAAGAAGCGCATGAACCAATTGTCCGCGATCCTCGATGAGTTCGAAACGTTGTTTTGCGAGGCCACGGACACGCAAGTCGCCACGGTGACGAGCGCGGTGAAGCTCGAAAACGAGCAACAATTCATGATTGCGAAGAAGTTGCAAGAGATGACTGGAGCGAAGAACATCAAGTTGAAGCCGGAAGTTGATGAATCTTTGTTGGGAGGTTTCGTTGTCAAGTACGGTAAGGACGGTTCTGGTTTCATCGACATGTCCGTCAAGGGCCAAGTCAGACAACTCTCCAACGTTTTTGTCCAATAATTTTTTTGAAGAGAAAAGAAAAAATTTAGGAATTAGTAAAACGCACACGCATATAATAAAAAAATGGAATCAATTTGAAGGATGGGAGAGTAAGAGAAAGAGAGAGAGAGAGAGAGTAGAGAGAAACAGAGACAGAGCAGAGAGAGGGCGAGAGCAGGAGAGAAGAGGAGGGAATTAGAAATGGTTTAAATTATAATTACCACACGCTTATTATACATATTCACTGATAAAAAAATTGTCGCGAGCATCCTATGCATTAAACTATGTTTTTCTATTCTTGCTAAACTTTTGGTACGCGTACATCACCACTTTACCTATATCTGTCGTCAGCGCCGCGGAAATAGATTGTCTGAGTGAACTTTTACGGACGATACTTCGCGAGGTTTCTTGGATACTCCGTGCGATAGTCTCCGCGTTCGCCTCTCGGGACACCATGTCTAACTTTCTCAAGTCCCCGGCGACCATGGTTTCGAGAAAGGGCGGTGGGAGCATCGCGAGGAGCTTCCTCGTCGCTTGCGGAGAGTGATCTTGCGTGAACAAGCGCGACTCGTGCGACGGAGAGGTCGAATCGAAAGTCGCGTCGTAATCGATCACGTCCAACGAGTCCCGAAAATCTCGAAAACTCTCCTCGTACCACTCTCGCATCTTCTCAAACGATCCGTCCACGATCCTCCTCGCTTTCTGCGCATCTTCCGCACCGAGCACGTGTCGTATATCACCCTCGTAACTCAGATTCGCAATCGTTTCATACAAATATCGTTCATCGACCGCCTTCATCTCTGTACTACTCCCTCTCGAAACTAACAAAGCGTACGCCAACGCCGCTCTCTTGTTCTTGTTCCCGTTCATCGCGTCCAACGCGAGACCATGATTTTCCTCATCGTTGTCGACGTCGTCGACGTCGTCATCTCTCGCACCAACCACTCGCTCGTATGGTTTCTGCATCCTCCCAGCTAAAAACAAATTATCCCATCCTTCCACGTCCCTTTCGACCGTCCTCCGCTCGACGACGCCGTACTTATATTTCGTTTGCGCGAACGCCTCTAAATTTGGTGCATCGATATCCACGTACGCGTTAAAATGTACCCCAACGCCGACCGTGTTCGACACCGCGTCCACGCCGTTCGCACCAAATGCTCTGAGAACTCTCGAATAGTGCGAAGGATTCAACCTCATGTTTTCTTCGTGCCATTTGTGCGCGTCATCGACGACGATGATGTAGTCGAGCATTTGCGATGGCACGTGCGGCGTTAAAATGCTCGCGCCGTACGCGAACGCGGAGGCGAATTTTGGGAGACGGCGGAGGACGTGAGCGTGGTAGAGAACGCGGAGAGGACGAGATGATGCGCGTGTTTGCTTCGAATGGGAAGATGAGGAGGAGGAGGAGGTCATCGCGTGCGTTTTCTTTGTTATTCGTATTACTTCATTTCTGTGTTTTTGTGCAGTGTAGCACTGATGTTGTTGTGTGAAGAGAGCTTTTCGAAAAGAACTAACTCTTCGTCGTTGCGCGAAAGAAGATTTAGCCGCGCGCGCTCGGGCACCGACACAGGCTTCTTTTTTACTGTTCTATGTACTACTAGTTATTAAAAATAATCGGGTTTTACTGTATGTATATTTACGTCGGTATGTCTCTCTCTTTCTTCTTCTTTCTCTCTCTTTCTCTCTTGCGCGTGCTCGCGCGGTTCGAAGTCTAAGTAATAATCTCATCTCGTCGCTTTCTCCGTCACGTTCTGCGTTGTGCTATGTAGATTCTCTCTCTCTCTCGTAAAAGCATGCGCCGCTCTCTCTCTCATCGTCTACTTCCCGAGCGCTTTCATGGTGAAAATCTCTTCCGTCACATCGTCCATATCCGCCGCTTGATGATCCAAGTGCACTCCGCTCAAGGCGTTTCGTAAACTCTGCTTCGACGAGGCGTACAACATCTTCTCCTTCGCTTTGCACGAGTCCGGAACCCAACTGATAAAAAATAACTTACTAAACTGCCTGCCGTCGTCCGTGGACACGTCCCAATCGAGAACGGCGTATCGAGACTCCGTCTCCGGGAGTAAGGAGAGAAATTTTTCAAATTTGAACTCCGCCTGTTTCCGCGCGCGCGCGCGTAGAGGGTGGTGGTGCGAGGAAAAGAGACGTTTGGGTGTCAGTGCGTTTCAAAAAGTCAAGAGAGATCGGGCATCGCGCAGCTCTCTCCCCTCCCGCGCGAAACGAAGACGACGGGCGCACGCACGATGCACCCGCCGCAAAAAGCAACACACGCATACATCAAAAGCTTTTACCTTTGTCTCTCCAATCGCGCACACTTCCGTCTTCTCCGCCTTATCGTCGATTTTGTACGTCACGTATTTCACTTTCCCGAGTCGGACTTTATCGAACGCCGGTTTGCAGTCGTCGTGGGGGACCACACCAGAACTCATCTTTTACTACTTACTGCGCGCGTGTTTTTTATCCTCCTAACAAACGATGACACAAAAAAAAACACGCAAGAGTCTCTCTCTCTTTAGAGAAGCGAACGTGCGAGTAGTCGCCGTCGTTTCTTTTTCTCTCCGTCGTGCGCTGTTTGCGCTTTCTCGTGATTCTGTGTATGTGTATATATTATATATAAACGAGCGCGGGAGAACCTTTTTTGGGAGGAAAAGGGGGACTCAGAGCGACTGCGTGTGCGTATTCCTTTTTTTTGGAGAGAGAGAGGAGAAGAGAGCTTTCAAAAATTTAATTTTTTGCTTTTGTGTTATCCCCTGTGCGTGCTGTGTTAGAGTTACAACCACTTGCAAATGCTCGTTAGCCACGACACCGTTTTCACCCTGGACCTCCTCCCGGCCCAGTCCGACTTCCAGGGCAAAAATTTTTTCAAGAAAAAATTTTCACCCTTTACTTTGTATTAACATTTCTTTACTTAACTTGATTTTGTAATCATTGAATTGAGACTCCCCTTTTCTTGTGTACCCAATACTGGATCGACGAAAGGACTACAACATACTCCTGATGTTTGCTCGTTTATTTATTTGCAGAGACCGGAGTTGGCGCTGTCATAACCACTGGTTGAGCGATAGTGATTTGTGACCCAACTGGAGTGACTCCCAATTTAATCCGTGCATCAACCTGAAGAAGAATCGAGAGTTAGTTAAATGGTGGGCGAAGAACCGTAACACAACGAGCAACAGTAGCTTTATACTAAACGAAACGCACCTCTCTATGGGCGCGACAGGTCGTGCATGGGCCACAACAACAATACATAGGGCAAGCCACGGGCTCTTCCGTTACGCCATACTTTGCAACTGCAGTATTGATCACGCCTGGCGCATAGCACACCTGACAGCCACCAAGACTTGCCAGTATAGTCCAAATGCAGCACACTGAAAAAATGTCGCCTGTATTAGTTTTATTAGCCAACATACCAAGATTTATGGGCTCGCAGCTGTCATTGATTAAGAAAGGTAGGTTAATCAATGTATGATCGATTTACACGACGACAGGGTAAAATACGCGTGTTGTAAGGTAAGTGTAAGTAGACGATCTAAATTTGAAGAGACATAGGATATTTATAACGTGAATCATTTCATTTGAAAGGGCCATAAAAAATAGAAAAAACTCGAATCAAAACCTACAAGAGACCAAGAAGACACGAGTTTATATCGTCAAAACAGTTGAACAGGCCATTATTAGGGGCATACGAATTCGTAACCACAGGTGCACCTGTGGTTGTCTTTTGTGTGTCTGCCATATTTGCTTGATGTTAAAGTGCCGTCGTACGCGTTTGAATAGTGAGGTTATTTATTCGGGAAAAGATTCTACGCTCGTAATAAAAAAATTGTTGAAAAGACACACGACAAAAAGAAGGAGGAGGTCAAACCAAAAATAGGCGAGATAAATGTTTCAACACATACATTTAGGTTTACATGGTTTTAAGGTATGAGAGTACCCCCCTTCGTACTAAGGCAGTACTAAGGCAGTACTACCCCGTTTAGATGGTCAAAATATATTCCGGCACAGACAAGTTAAAGACAACAAAAAGACAACTTAAAAGATATATATAAACGAGCGCGGGGGGAGAACCTTTTTTGGGATGAAAAGGGGGACGCAAAGCGAGTGCACGCGTGCTTCTTATTCCTTTTTTTTGGAGAGAGAGAGAGAGGAGAGAGCTTTTCAAAAATTTTTTTGCTTTTGATTCGTGTGGCATTTTTTTGCTCCTTTTTGATGTTTTTGGTCTTTCTGCCAATCGAGAGTAAGAGAGGCCATCAGGTGCTCTTCTTTGCCGCCACTTTTATTTTCCCCAAGTGACCCACAAAAAGAAGAGATACACGCAGATCTGATATAAAGCACGGACACACACACACACACAGAGAGAGAGAGAGAAAGAAACGGCGTCGAGAGAGAGAGAAGAGCAGCAGAGAGAGTAAATAATGCCGAAGAGAAAAACGAAACAGCACAAACACAAAGGCAATCACGGGCACAAGTATTCGCACAAAACCGCCGTCAGAGCGACGTTTTTATCGCCGCACGTGGACGTGCTTTACGACGAGTATCACGAACCTTCGAAACCTGGGACGGTGAACAGAACGGAGTACGACGAGGATAAACCGGGAGGCGGGAAGTTTTATTGCAAAGTGACCGGGAGGCACTTTGAGAGCGCGTTGGCGCTGAAGAATCACATGAAGACGAAGAGGTTCAAGAAGTTGAAGAAACAACTTTTGACGGGACCGAAGCCGCACAGTCAGAGAGACGCGGAAGCGGCGGCGGGGATGGCACCGCCGACGAACTCGTGATAGATCCGCAGTAGTTTTTTTATTAGTCTTTGTTGTATTATTAGTAGGAAGAGAATGAGAGAAGAAGAGTATTCATGTTGTCATCGTACGCGCGCTTTCTTTACGTTCTTTTTACAACAACACCGCGGGGGTGCGCGGTTCTACGAACTTCTACAAATAAACTTCTATAACGGCTTCTACTGCACATCTAAAACGCTACTTCACTAAACTACTTTCTTCCTCTTATTCCGAACGTCCACAGCCTCTCCGATATCCAATCGTTTCGAAACCATCCCGCTCTCCTCTTCGTCTTCTCGTTTTCGCTGCACTCTCAAACCGGCGACGGTTTCGTCCAACACGCGAAGCTCGATCGTTTTCCCATCAAATAAGATGGCGCATTCCACGTTGTTATCGTCCTCGTCGTTATCTGCGACCTTCCTCTCCACGACGAGACTTTCTTTTTCTCCCTCTTCTTTCTGAAACGCGCCGGCGGTTGTCGGTCCACTCACCACCCCTCGATACCGAATTCCGCTCTTCTCTTCCTCTTTATTCTTAAACTCGACTTCCACCACGTTGCTGCTCGCTTTCCTCGCCACGCGAACTCTTTTCGTCGCGTCCGCGGCGGGCGCTCGCGCGTGCGTGTACCTCAGCGCCATCAGTTTCTTTTTCATCGCCTTGTCGTCCTTGTCGTCCTCGCCGTCCTCCTCCTCCTCCTCCTCCTCCTCGTTTCTTCTTAAAACGACTCTTCTCACATCGTGCGAGGTACCAACCTCTGGCGGGCGGCACATCGCATTCGACGCCAGAGAAAAAGCGGCGTTGTTTTGTTCTTCTTCTTCGTCTTCTTCTTCTTCTCCCCGGTCTTTTCCTCGTCGTCGCGCCATTTTCTTTCTCTCCGTGGTTACTAATGAAGAAAAAGTTGCGAGAGAAGAGAGAAAACAGGGAAAAAGACGACAAAAAATGCCGACCCCTTCACCGGACTGGTTTCTTTCCTCGGAGGGAGAATTAGCGAACAAAGTGCACTTGTTTGGAAACGGCTCGGACAGAGCGACGTGCACCAGCAGCGAGAACGACGAGAACGCGATGACGATGATGAGGCTAGCGCGGATGAAAGGGAAAAGGAAGAGAGGGAAGAAAACGAGAGCAAGAACGGAGGCGAATTTTCGCGATCGAGAGAGAGAAGAAGAGGAGGAGGAAGACGACGACGACGACGACGACGACGACGAGATGGGAGGAGACGAGGAAGAAGAAGAAGAGGAAGACATCGCGGGCGAATACGGAGAGTTTAAGCTGGAGGAGAATTACGAAAATCACGTGCTGGACGGGACGAACTACGAGCGAGAGATGCGACGATTGCGAAAATTTGCGAGAGAGAGAAGGTGCCCACATTCGCACGAAGAAGAAGAAGAAGAAGAAGAAGAGGAGGAGGAGGAGGAAAAAGAGGAGGAAGATTTCCCCACTCCTCCGGAACAACGAAACAACAAACTCGATGGTCGGACTGGAGGCGCGTTCACTGGAGCTAAATCCGGAGTCGCTTGCAGCGAGGCTGTTCAAAAAGTCATCGCAGAGTTGACGGAAAAAACGCCCGCCGGCGTCGCCGAACGCAGGAAAATCGAAAAGCAAAAAACGAAACAGATCGTTCCAAACTTGGAGAGATGGAAGCGAACGAGCGCGAAAGAGATCGAAGAGTTGGAAGAATCGTGCGAGGTGACTTTAAAGAGAATGGAAGAGAAACGGGATCTGACGCACGTGTGGTTTCATTTCGATTACGACATGTTTTACGCGCAAGCGGCGATTGTGGAGAATCCGGTATTGAGAGACATGCCGTTTGTTGTCGGTGCGCCGGTGTGCACGACGGCGTCGTACGTGGCGAGACAGTTTGGCATCCGAAGTGGGATGCCAACACACACGGCGATGAAGTTATATAAACACCACGTGAATGAACGGACGAGGAAAACGTCGAAACAGGCGTATCAGGAAGGTTTGAGGGAACGTTTTCCAGACAACGAAAAGAAAGAAGCGTGGGAAGCAGCGAGACGCGAAGAGTTGGGAGGTAAATGTTACGACAAAGCGTTTGATTTCAAGGAGTTAATGGTTACGGACTGTGATTTCGAGCGGTACGCGGAAATTGCCGCCCTTGGTCAGGAGGTGTACAGGAAGTACGATCCAAACTTCCTGGCGCCGTCGAGCGACGAGGTGTATCTGAACATGACGGAATACTTCAAGTTTGACGAACGAGAGATGACTCCGGAGGAGAAGTATAAAGAAATGGAAGACACCATGGAGAAAATACGACGAGAGGTTTTTGAAAAGACAAAACTGACGGTATCCGGTGGGGGTGGTCCGTCCATGCGCTTGGCAAAAATCTGTTCAGACGTGAACAAACCAAACGGCCAGAAAATCTTAAAGTTTACCAGCGAAGACATTTTATCATTCTTGAGCACCCTTTCAATTAGAAAAATTGGTGGCATTGGAGCTTCCATGGAGCGATATTTAAACGCGTTTGATGTGAAGACGTGCGGAGATATCATCACACACAAAGCCAAGCTCGCTAAAGTGTGTCACGCGACGGCGTATACGTTTTTATTCTCCGTCGCCATGGGCATTGGCATGGAAACCGTACCACCGCCGATACAAGATGGCGCGCCTGGGAGACGAGGCGTTTCCATGAACCGCTCGTGGTACCCGGGAATCAGTAAATACGACAGTTTGTTCAATATTCTCAAAGTGTTTGCGCAAGGTGTTTCCAAAGAGGTGAAACGCTTGAAATTTATACCTCGGCAGGTAATGATTACGATGAAGTTCCAACACAACTTCCAGCAAGTCACGAGGCAACGAGATTTGCCAAACGCATCGCAAAACTACGAGGATTGGATGGCAACAATCAAAGATTTGTTCGACAAGTTATACGATGAATTCAAAGGGGACAGCAAACCCTTGGACGTTCGAAGGCTTGGCGTGAGAGTGTCCAAGTTCAAAAACGAGGAGCTTGAAAATATCAAGGAAGATCAAAGAATCAAAGTGCTGACAGTGTCGGATGTTAACGACCTTCCACCCGCGAATATGGGCGTTCACCGGAAGGATAAGACGTACGAGTGCCCAATGTGCGGCGAAACGATTTCGTTAGAGGATCGGAATGATCACGAGTATGCGCACGAGCTCCACACAAAGTGGAACAAGCCGAAAGAAGGTGCTCATATTCCTTCTTCCTCTTCGATGCGACCAAAGTTTGCAAAGAAGGCGCCTTTGCAAATGAAAAGAAACCGGATGTTAAATCATCATCATCGCAAGTCAAATTCAAAGTTAAAACCGGTGGAGATTCAACCTGACGGAAGTTCTAAGAAAACAAAGCGTGCGATTGCGCCTATCGATAAACAAAAAAATTGGAGGAACAAAATTCCCGATAGAAACCAGACGCGTTTGAAATGAGAAGTACAGACGTTCGTTTGATTTTCTGATGAAGCAAAATACAGCAGCGCTATTAATGAGAATTTAATACAAAGACACACTATCACACGTTTATTAATCCTTAAACGCTTCAATGCGTTCGACTTCAATATCAAACGCCCCCGGTTTGTAGTTTGTGTTTTTGTCGTCCATGCCGTACGAAAATTTGCTCAACATCAGTTGCACGGCCAAGACTTTCGACCCGTCGCACAAACGATACTCGCTCTCGTTTTGAGGCACTAATCTGCCTCTCTGAACTGGCTTAAAGTCTTTAAAGTACAACTTCACGTCCTCGAAGTTGCCTCGTGGACATTCAAACGTTTGATGAAACGCGACGTTGAACGAATCATCCGTATCGTATAAAATCAACTTGTATCGCTGCCCGTCGCCTTTGCATCGAACTGAAACGCCGTCAAATTCTTGTAAATTGATCGCTCTGTCGAAATCTCTGCTTTTCATCGACGCAAAGCCACCAAACTGATCTTCCGTCATACCCTTCAAAACTGCGCATTTTCCATTCTCAAGCACTGTCAATGCGTCGGAGCGGCCTCCCATGACGTTGTCATTCAAGGCACCGAACTCGCTCTTAAATTCATCTTGACTCATGCTCGTAAAATCAAACAATACTTGCGAAGACTTCCCCGCGCTCACTTCCGGCGCTTTCATCGTCGGTTTCTTTGCGAGAGGATTTATTTTTGCGAGCATACCTCCGGGACCGTCGAAGTATTCCATTTGCTTTCGCGCGTCCGACATTGGTTTCGGTAAGACGGAGTCGAGTATATCTTCGAACAAACCAGCTCTGACGCGATTGTCCCGCGACGCCACGCGTCGAGAAGACGATGCGGGTCGCCTTTTCGGCGACGACGTCGTTGGTTTAGACGCAAAAAAAGAGGAGGAAAGTGCGTGCTGCGACATTACGAAAATGACGTTTCACATTTCTTCTGACTCTCTCTCACCCCCACAACACTCAAATATTTTTATTAAAAACGTTGCGTCTCGAACCACGCGTCGACCATTCGTCGCCGTCTCGCGATGACTTCAGAGAGAGGCATGGTGCTATTGCTGCTACTAGTGGTGCTATTGTATCTACTGCTATTGATTTTGTATCCGTTATTCTCGTGGACGCGATCGTACGCATCGCTACCCTCGACTTCCGCCGAAAGTTTGCGGTTCGCGGAAGAGACGAGGTGAAAGACGTATCGAGCGTCGTCATCGTGCGTCGTCGTCGTTGTCGTTATGTGTTCTTCTTGCGATTCGGATTCGTCATCCGCGTCGTCTACGGCGGCTAAGAGCAAACAGATGCGGTCGACGGTGATGTTGGATTCTTGAACGTGCCTCTTCTGGTCATACCGTTTTATTTTGTTCAAGATAGAGATGATGGATTTGTACGCTCGGAGTCGCCTCGAACATCTGTGACGATAGATTTGGTCCGCATTTGCGCTGGACATTAAACATTCGCGAACGATAGAAGAATACGCGGAGTCCTGAGTGAATAGCGACTCAAAGTCACTCAAAATACTCACCGCATCGCGAACACCTTCGAGCGTGGTCATTCTCGCCGCCGCGGTCGCTGCGACTCGCATCGCACGAGCGAACGCATCGAATGATACGAATTGCTTATGTTCTTTATCCTCCTCTTCGCCTAACGCAAACACCATAAAACTTTCCACGTTCGCTTCGAATCTGTCAAGACGACGTCTGGTTGATCTCCGCGGCTCGAGAGACGCGACCCGATTTCGCAAAGACGAGTATGGTGATGCCGAGGAAAGCGCCAAATGTTTCTCTATAATTTCCGGTCGCGAGACGAGAACCGCGTGGAAGACACAACACAAATCATTTCTCAAGGCATTCTTTCTTTGTTCGGCGGCGTGCGTCGTGAGCGGCGTGTATGGCGACGAAGTGTTTTGACTTCTCAGTTCTCTTTCGGTTTGTGTCGTTTGCGATTTTTGTTGCGGTGGTTGTTCCTGGTGATGATGGGCAACTTTCTTCAGTCGTGGAGGCGTTTTGAGAAGCGGTTTAAACTGAATAGACTTTGACGTCGTTGTCTCTCTCGCTCTCGTTGATGCGATACCGTTCGTTCCGCTCTGTTTATAACCCATTTCAGTCGGTCGTTTCTTTTCTTTTTTTTCACTCATCAGGAACTGCTCGAGCAATAATTTCGCCGAATGCTGTCGATTCTCTTTGCCATCTTCGTCATCGTCATCATCATCAGATGATGATGATTCCGACTCTGATGAATACCCCCCCGACGAAGAAGAAGAGGATGCGACGCGTTCTTCGACTTCGTCGGTAGTGGCAGTCCCGTACGAAAACGGGCCTTGGCGAGACAACAGCCCTCCGCCTCCGTCTAAATATCTCGGCGTACTCCCAGCCGAAGCGGACAAAAGAGGCACTTTTGCGTCGCCCCAATCGGCGACTACGTTTTCGTCATCGGCGCCGTAGTTGGTAAATGTCAATTTTGCGCTCTTGACTAACTCCTCCTCCTTATCTTCTTCTCCCGTCCTAGTATTTACTGTTTTAATGCTATTCAAACCACCCCCTAATAACGGCGCTAACGTTTCCTTCGTCCACAACTTCTCGTCCGGAACGTCCTCTTCTTCATTCGCGCCATATTGCTCTTCTCTCTTCGTCTTCGCCGAGATCGCTAGAAGAGGTACGCGCGACTCTTCTGGAAACAAATGCTCCACTTTCTGCGGTTGTTGCGTCCCATATTCGTTTACGAGAACACCGGTATTTTCTCCGTACTCGTCATCGCTGTTGTGCTGTTCGTTAAATAAAAGCGGTTTGGAGAGCATTTTGCTCTCCCTCGGCGTCGGCTCTTCGTCTTCCTCCGAGGATGCCGCCGGAACAACTTCCACGAGCGGCTTTTCCATCGTCGTCATCCTCGCGGAAGTTGGAATCGAAACTCGCGACGACGACGGCGACGATAAAAGCGGCATCGAACTCCCGGACATTTTCTCTTCCACTCCTTCGCCAACACCATCCGCATCTATTTTCGCCTCGTTCATCTTCTTCTTCTTCCTCCTATTTTTCTTCTTCGCGTCCTTTTCCCCTTCCTTCTCGTTCGACGACGCGGAGGAGACCGTCGCGGCTGCCGCCGAAGCCGCCGCCGCGGCGGCAGCAGCAAACTCCTCTTTGACTAACTTCACCGCGCTTTGTAAATAAATCTCTCTGTCGAACGGATCGTCCACGCGTTTCTTCACCGGACCTCGCGCCGGCGTGAACGCGACGACGACCGGCGGCTCTTTCTTCACCTCGGCGACAACCGCGACGCCCTCTTTATTGTTGTTGTTATTCGTATTCTCGTTGTTGTTGTTATTATCATCACGCGCACTCGAAGGAGGAGGAGGAGTAAACTCCAAGTGTTCGTTTGCATCGTTCAACTGCCAATTCAGCGGGGAAATCGTAGTCTTCATCAAAGCTTCTTCTTCTTCTTCGTTCTTCTTCTTCTTCGTCTCTTTCGGAGGAGGCGTGACCGAGCCGACGCCGGGAACGAACAACTTCGCCTCGACGTTTAACGACGCGCCGTTCTGCGAGGAAGGAGGAGGAGGAGGAGAGGACATGTTTTATTAGTTGCGCGGTTATTCTTATTATGTGGAACTTTTGGAAAAAAACGAACTCTCTCCGCCTGCCAAGATGGAGTTCTTTCTTCACTCTCAAGCTCACTAAAACGAACGACCACAAATGACGACGGCCACTACTTCGTCCGCGAACCGCTACGCGAAGCTGGAAACTCTCGGCGAGGGCACCTTTGGCGTCGTCTACAAAGCCTCGGACAGTCTGAACGCGTCCTCTTCTCCGTACGTGGCGATTAAGAAAATCCGTCTCGGGAAAGCCAAGGAAGGCATCAACTTTACCGCGATTCGAGAGATTAAACTGTTGCGCGAGTTACACCACCCTCACGTGGTGCCGCTGGTGGACGTGTTCAGCAAGAAGAGGAACTTGCACTTGGTGTTTGAGTTCGCCTCGGGCGGGGATTTGGAGATGATTATTAAAGATTCGAGCATCGATTTATCGATTGCAGACGTCAAGTCGTATTTGAAGATGAGTTTAGAGGCGATTGCGTTTTGTCATCAAAATTGGATCTTACATCGAGACGTGAAACCGAATAACTTGTTGGTGCACGAGAGCGGAGCGTTGAAATTAGCGGATTTTGGTTTAGCGAGAGCGTTCGGGAGTCCCGAGCGAGAGAATGGGAGGGAGTATACTCGCGCGGTGTTCGCGAGATGGTACCGAGCGCCGGAGCTTTTGTTGGGCGCGAAACGGTACGGCCCGAAGGTGGATTCGTGGGCAGTTGGGATGGTGTTCGCGGAGTTAATGTTGAGAAAACCGTTTTGCCCGGGGAGTTCGGATATCGATCAGTTGACGAAGATTTATCACGTTTTAGGGACGCCGACGGAGGAGGAATGGGAAGGGTGCGCGGCGCTGCCGGATTGGATGAGTTTTCCGAGGAAAGAAAAGATGGATTTGAGGAAAATATTTGGCGTAGAAGTTGGCGGGAAGAGCGGTCCGGGTGGAAAATTGAGCAGCGCAAACGCCGAGGCGATCGATTTGTTAGAGCAGCTGTTAAAGTACGATCCAGAGAAGCGAATCTCGTGTCAGGAGGCGTTGAAGCACGCGTACTTCAACACGGCTCCGGCGCCGACGGAGATTAGCAAGCTACCGAAGAGGAAATCGACAATCACGGAGGAGAAGAAAATTAGCGACGATAAAACAGACGGTGAAGACGAGGCGAAAAGAGCGGCAAATAAGCGAGCTCGGACAGACGACGACTTGGATGAAACCGAAGAAGAAAAAGAAGGCGCGAAGAAACGTTTGCGCGAAACTCATCCGACCGCAACCGACGAGGCCAAAGAAGGACTGAAAGCAAGGACGAAGCAAATGCAATCCATGTTTGACGACGAAGCAGCAGCAAAGTAACGATCTAGGCACGGTGAGCAAGCGAATGTAGAACGCGTAGTTTTAGTTAGTTAAGTGTACCAATATATATACATAGTTAAACTTCTTTCTAAGCAGAACAATAACATATAACAAATCAACTCTATTTCTTTGCGCCACCGCTATTTCCAAACTTGCTATTAACCTGTTTCTCGACACTCGCATCCATCGCCTTATTCGCCGCCGCCATTTGTTGAAACACGTTACCTTTTCCCATCTCCTTCTTTAATTCTTCCAACGCTTCGGGATCCATGTTTCTAATCAACGAAGGAACGGCCACCGCCATGACCACCGTCATCAGTACCATCAATACCATCGGATTTTTAAATAATCCGAGCAAAGTCACTCGATTCGAAGGTTCAAAATAATCCACCTTCGATACCGGCGCGACGACCACGCGGTCGACCATCTTCGCGTTCTCCTCGTTCTTCTTCGTCGTTTTTTCCGGCATCTTCACTTTCGGCAATATCGTCGACATGTCTTCGCTGTATCGCATGACGACTTCCCCGTCGTTCTCTCCGTCCACAGAAACGACGATCGGCGGAAACGAAAACCCAATCGCGACTATTTGCAGCTTGTGATCTCCGGGAGGCACGTCCAACAAGGCGAACGTCCCGTCTTTCTTCGGCGTCGTCCTCACTTTCTGCTGCCCAGACCCGCCGGATATAGTTAACGTGATTTTCACATCCGCCGACGACGCGAGCGGTGGAACTAAACCGTCCAGAGGAACGAACCCGTGAATTGGAAAATGTCGCGACGCGATCAATTGCCCCTCGTCTTTGACCTTCAACTCGCCCTCCGCTCGAACGAAGAAGATCGATGCGCTGCTGCTGCTGCTACTCCTCCTCGCGGTCGTGAACGATGATGAAGATGAAAACGTTCCGGTCAAAAGCGTCGTCATCAGAAACGCAAAAAACAACAACGAGTGAGAGACGTAAAGAACGCTTCTTCTTCTTTTCCGAGCATCAGAAGAAGAACAAGAAGAAGAAGAACGAGGCATGGCTCGTGAATCTCTCTTTCTCTCTTTCCGCGCGTGTGCGTGTGAACGTGCGCGTGTGTTGCGTCTTTGTGTTTTTTGTGTTTTTTGCACACGCAGCATGTTCTAAACCCTAAACAATAGTAGAAAAAATGCTCAACACTCGTAACTGTTAAAAAAAAGCGCGATAGTAAGCGCCGCACTTTCTGCACGTTTGCACGCGCGATAATTCGTTCCGTCTCTTTATTCTGCGTTCGTCGGCGCGCGATTCCAACTCTGCGTCGAGGGATTCGGTTTTACACGCTTTATTATTTTGATAATAATAACAGAAAGTTATTCGCGCGATGTACGTTCCCACGGACGAATCCTACCAGCGATGGAAAACGCTGGTCCCGTTCGTGTACGACTGGTTCAACAACTTCAACGTTCCGTGGCCTTCTTTAGCCGTTCGATGGGGGAGTATTCTCGAAGATAAACAATACAAATTTACTCAGAGAGTGTACTTGACGGAGCAAACTGGAGCGCACCCGGGCGCGGATGCGAATACGATTTTGAGTTACAACGTGGACGTGACAAAACCCAGGGTAGCGGCGGCAGAGCACATGCTTTTTGACGACGGCACGGATGGTGGTGGGTTCGCTTTAGGTGGTGCGAATGGTGGTGCGAATGGTGGTGCGAATGGTGGTTTAAAGGGCGGAGAGAATACGGGCGGAGGGCCGAGAGTGTCAAACATTAATCTCGGCTTCTTTAAGAAAGTACACGCGATTATTCATCCCGGCGAAGTTAATAATATGCGTTCGTTCGGGAGTTTGAATCCGGACGTGTTGGTGACGCACACTGACTCGGAGGAGTTATACGTGTGGGACGTGAAAAGGCAGCCGGGTAGGTCATTCAAAGAGTGCCGCGTGAGAAACGACGATCCAAACTACAAACCGAGCACGCCGGATTTGATTTTGAGCGGACACACAGAATTTGCCGAGTTTGCGTTGGATTGTCACACAAGCGAATATAAAGTTGCGAGCGGTGGGCGAGATACGAACGTTTTGGTTTGGCATTTGCCCGATTTCAGCGCCAACGCGGCGGTGGATAGTAGTAATAGTATTGGGAAAGTAACGACGAACGAGAGTGGAATAGAAGGCGTGCGACTAAACGCGCACTGTACATTTAAAGGACACACGGATACGGTTGAAGACGTAGCCTTCCATCCAACTGATGCGAATATTTTGTGTTCCGTATCTGACGACACTAGGTTATTGTTTTGGGACGCGCGCTGCGATCACGGAAAACCAGTGACTGCAGTGAAAGCGAGCGAATTTGATGTTCACGTGGTCGATTGGAACGCACTGAACACGAATTTAATCGTCACGGGTGGTAAAGATAAGATTGTAAAGGTTTGGGATTGGAGAAAGATTGACGAATTCTCCTCGCCAAAGAAAGGCGCCAAAAAGCAGCAAGGAGGAGAAACTGCGTGGGAAAAAGAAATGGTGATTATGAGTCACTCCCACGAAGGCGAAATTCTTCGCGCGAGTTGGTCGCCGCACGACGAAAATATCTTCGCATCGGCCTCGGACGATGGTTGTTTAAACGTGTGGGACTTATCTAGGAAGAAAGGTTCGAACGTCAGCGAGGAAGAAGCAACCACGACGGCAAACAACGACAACAAACCTAATAACGACGGCGCAGCCAATGGTACCGAGAAAGAAAGTGGCGAAGGGGATGGCGGAAATACGGACAAACCAAAGAAACCTCGCTACGGTCAAGCTCCACCAGACGAACTTCTTTTCACTCACTCTGGGCACAGGAACCCAATCACGGATTTCCAATGGAACCCTCACGATCGTTGGACTGTGATGAGCTCGGGATCGGGCGCAAATGTCGCATCCACATGTCAGTTTTGGCGCATATCCGATCTCATCACGCGTCCGAAAGAGGAAGTGATGCAAGAACTCGAGAAACATTCGGCTTATATATGTGGGAGAGCGGCGAAACCGGCGGAAAGCGGCGATGATACGGAGGATACAGGCGATGATACTTCCGATGCCGGCGACGACGACGTGAATACGAAAGACGAGGACATGGTGAGAGAAGAAGAACAAAACATGACGCGAAATCCCACATCATTTGAAACCGCGCAGGAAGAACCGTTTGAGGCGATGGATTCATAGTAGCAATGAAATATTAGCATTACATTCTAGTTTACAATTTTGATATACAAGTACTGTACTATTTTTATAGAGATTCCTTTTCAAAACGAAGAAGCCCGCTACCTCACTGCGCGTAGTGTACATTGAAAGAGAGAAAATAAAAGAGAAATCGTCAGATTCTAGACCGGTTCGACGAGATATACACAAAAAGCGAATGCATGCGCTCAGTAAATTTGTCATTAGTGACTTCACGTTGGATAGGTCAGAAAAGATTAAGCTATATTGAACATCACTGCGCACGCGTGAGAAAAAACAAAAGAGCGGAAAATATAAAAGAAAATTTCCTCACCTTGCACTACTTTTGTTTACGTGCCCAGACCGGCGCGTTTTTTTCGCATCACCGCCTCAACTGGCTCCGCTTTCCCATCTCTTTTTGCGCCGAGTCCAGTACCGTGCGTAAAGCCCATTTTCTCCATCAGCTTACTGCCGATTCCATTTCCATATTTTTCGAAATCGGCGTAGTTTCTTCCTGAATCAACGGGGACCCCTTTTGACGTTTTCTTTCTCGCTCTTCTCAAAGCTTTCGCCTTTGCCTCAGCTTCAGCGGCTCGTCGCAATCCTCTATTCGCGTATACTTTCGGTTCACCACTAGTGTCGTCGTCATCATCGGAAGATGACTCTACTCTGGTCAAATCTGTCGCCTCGCCGGCTTTGATAAACGAAACCGGCGTCGCGGCTTTCCTAGTGCTTCCTCTTTGTTGTGTATTTCGTCTATTCTTACCTTTTTTATCTCTGCTCTCTTTGCCGTAATACGACATCACGCTTCTTTGCGCTGCGGATGAGTTTCCATGAAGCCTTATAACGGCGTGGATCCTCTTTCCGCCTCCCACAGTTTCAAACAAAAAGCCTAAGGAACGGCTTCTTTGATTTACGATATCCCTAACGCACTCTAATTTCATCTTAGTCATCCCAGGTGGTAGTCCTATATAGCTCCCTTCGCCTAAATACATCAGCGTTTCTAACACCGATTCCACGTACGTCTCAAGCTCTTCCTCTTCGATCAACTGTTCTTGCGCCGCTCGCTTCGCCTTTCGCTTTTTCGCAATCGCTTTCTGCCGTCCTTTCTTCGACGTCCAGTCGTCCGAAGAAGAGCTGCTTTCGCCAAACGACGATCCAGGGCTCGGAACCATGTGACTTCCACCACCTGAATCTCCGTCCAAAGCCATCCCGGCGATGGCTTTTAACTGCCTCTCGTACTCTTCTTCATCGGAGATAGACGACGAGTACAAATCACTATCTTCATCCTCCTCTTCAGTCTCCTCCTCCTCCTCCTCATCTTCATCACTATCATCACCACCAACAGCATCACCGTTGTCGTACTCCCAATAAATTTCGTTTCGTGCCTTCCTCTGCTCTTCTTTGGCGTTAAAATCAACGCGCACGTTTCCAATCATCAGGTGCGCTTTTTCATCTTCTTCATCTCCGCGCTCCTCCTCAAAAACGCCGTCGAATTTCCCTCTGCTCCTGTGCTTTTTCTTCTCTCTTTTCTCCCCGAAGCCGACGGAACCACCTTCTCCCTCGCGACGTGAAGGAGAAGACGAAAGAGCGGGAGGAGAAGCCGCGCCGCTGAATTCACCGAGGCCTGAAGGCACGGTCACGTCGTACTTCATCTCTCCTTCTTCTTCTTCTTCTTCTTCTTCGTCTTTTCTCTTCCTCGACGCGGAGAGAAAGAGAGAGAGAGTTTACGGGAAAATGGAATAAAAAAGTGAAGCGTTACGCCGACTTTTTTTCACATTTTACGAGTAACGACAAAAGAAAGAGCGCGCGAAAGAGAGAGACAGAGAGAGAATTATGTCGCTCTTTGCGCTCGAACGACAAACGACGACGTCTGCGAGTTCGGCGTCGCGTTGGCGACTTTTGCGGACGCGTGGCGGCGTAAAAGAAGCGGCGACAGCGCGTCGTTCTCGAGAAGGACGTTTTACCCGGGCGGCACGAAATACAGTTAGAGAAGAAGAAGAAGGAGAGAACGACGACGGCTCTTCGAAGAGGACCGTCGTGGAATTATTTTCGGGAATAGGCGGCATGCGCTTAGCTTTAGAAGACGCGAACGTGCTCTGGAACGGAAAAGACGACGGTGATGGTGCTGCTGCCGCGGTGCATTTCATCGCCGTGGATAATAACTGCAACGCGAACGCGGTGTACAGAGCAAACTTTTGTTCCTGTTCTTCTTCTTCTTCTTCGGAAGTGCTGGAGGGCAACATCGAGAGTATCGACGTAGAGCGTTTGCTGTATTCCTCGTGCGAGATTTTGACGATGTCGCCTCCGTGTCAACCGTACACGAGGAAAGGAAAGAAAGAGCGGGAGAACGACGCGCGGTCCACGGCGTTGGCGCGGATAATCGACGCGTTTGAAGACGCTGGGGAGGAGGAGGCGTTGCCGAAGAGGATCTTGTTGGAAAACGTCGTTGGATTCGAGTTGGGCACAGAACGGGAAAGATTCATATCGTCTTTGGAAAAGCATAGGTATCACGTGAAAGAATATGTCGGTTTATCGCCGGAGACGATGTTAGGCGTGCCGGTGAAACGGCCCAGGTATTACTTGTTGGCGAGAAGGGAAAAGTTTGGGAGTTTTGATATTAACAGTTTTGAATCACCGTCTGTAGAAGATATTGCGAAGTATCTAGATGGAGAAATAGAGATAGGCCTAGAAATAGAGAAAAAGAAGATTGAAAAGTATTGGAAGTTTTTCGATGTAGTGAACGTAGCGTCGTCGAGAAACGTAGCTTCGACCTTCACGTCGGGTTATGGGAAAACAGTGTTTAGCGGGAGTTATATTCTTTTCGACAACTGCGACATCGCAAAGAGAGATGTGCACGCAAACAACGCGTACAGGTTAGTGAAGGATGATAATTACGAAAGCGATGAGCAGTTTGCAGAGAGGGTTTCGAGGTCTATGCGTTATTTCTCGCCAAGAGAGCTTTGTCGTTTACACGGGATCAAAGAGCAATTCGTTTTCCCATCCTCGCTATCGAAGCGACAACAGTATAAACTCATAGGGAACGGTATTTCAGTGAATGTCGTCTCAAAATTGCTAGAATATCTATTTAAATAAGGTAGTATACAATATTAGAAGCTAGTGACTTGCGCTCTGTTCATAGCTGCCGCCGCGTTGCGATTCGCATACCCAACATTTTGGTGATGAAGATACTTCCTTGTCTTCCTTTTCCCGGTGCTAATCGTGAAGATGACAATCGCCAAAACAGCCAACGCGAAGAACACATGCTCACCACCAAAAAGACTTTCAAGAAAGACAGGGATGATCAGTATCGAATTCGAAACGCTCATTTTTTCTCGACGTAATCTGCACTGCGCTAATTTAATCCTCGCATTTTCAATCGTCAATCTCGATCGCTCTGCGAATTCCATTGCTTTACTCAAGACAAAATCAGATAGGTAGTGCACGTCGTCTTCGTTCTCTTCAAAGGAAGATAAACTTCTCGCTAATTCTTCCAACGCATCATTCATATCTCGCATATTTACTTGCATTTCCTTTGAAATACGGTTTGGTAACGAGTGCGGCAACGATTCGTGATGCTTTTTGTTGTCATCGTTTTCGATGATGTACTCGTTTGCAAAAGCATTGTACGTCTCCGTCGCGGCTTTCACGATATGCAAGGCAGAGTCCAAACGCGAAACGATGTGATTTCTTCTCCCGGCGTTTGCAATAACCTCGGAGACATCCTCCGTGTTTGAAAGATCTCCACCAAACGGGTGACAACCAACCGCCCACAGCAACGGCTCAAAATCTTGGCCTTTGTGTTTTCTCGCTTCAAACGGCAATGGCAAAGCGCCGAGCGTCTTGGCGAGACCAGCGATGATATCGCGCGTTGGATTTGGATTTGGTAAACTCTTACGCGATGTTGAAGAAAAACTGCTGTCATTCGTTGCCGCATCGTGCGAAGAAATCTCCGAAGCATCTTGTAAAACAACCACCAAGCTTTCATCCGAAGCTACGTCATTTCGTATGTAATTGTCGTCCTCGACGTTGTCGTCGTTCATCTCACCCACTTCTAAACTATCATCTTCATCTAACGCGACGCCTTTACCGTACGATGCGAGCGATAAGAGGTACACCGGAACTACTCTGGTACCGAAAAGTTTCACCGTATTCGTTCGATTGATGCCTGAAAAAATTGGTGCGACATCGCCTCGTTTCGAATGCAAATGCCCGAAGTTTACGTCTTCGTTTAAGTGCGTGTCCAGCAGCATGGCATGTGCGGCGTGCTCAGCTGCTTTCGGACCATACCGGGAATACAACAAAGATGATGCTCTTTCAACGTGTTCACTCAAACCGTGTCCAAGCGCGTCGCTGGAAACGCGAAGCTCTTCCAGCACGTGGCGTTTAGAAAACTTGACAAATCTCTCCTCGCTGTTCACCACGCTGTGTCTTTTCGCGCGCGCAATCGCAGAGGCAATGTGGTGATGTAAATGCAATTCGTGCGTTCCAGACACCAAAACAAGTTCCTGGCCGGGGAGTAAAAATTTCCTCACTTCTCTTTCAATTGCCTGTAAATCAACGCTCGCCTCGTTGGCGGTTTCATCGACGACGTCTTTATTCTTAAAATCGGCGTGTTCGTAATGCAACTCAGGGTCGAGCGGATCAAACGCCGCGTGATCTCTCAGCGCAATAATCGGAACCAACACTCGCTTCGCGTAATTCATTGTTTCGAAGGCGATATCTGGCGCGTGCAGACTTCTCACGCCATCAAAAATTGTCTTCCCTAACTCCCCGTACACGTGTGCGTCAAAATTACTCCGTATGCTCTCGAAAACACCTTCTCCCGTGACCAAAAAATCCTTAAACGGCTCTACAATGCTATGTCTCGTCGGAAACACCCACGTGCTCTTCTTTTGGCCTTTCTTCACGGGCGGCCCTTCTGCTCTCAAATCAACGACGGCGTACTTTCCACTCCCGACCCACGCGCTCGAAGTCGCGTAATCCCTGTGCCTCTTCTTCCGCGCCCTCAACTCTTCGTGCCTATCTACGTTTTTCAAATCGTACCCGTACGTGTACGAAAACTCTTTCGTATCCACGTTAGAAGTCCCATTCGAGTTATAAATAATCCTCGTCGCGGATGGCATCGCGATGACGACCGTAAACTTTCCGTCCGAATCAATTTCGCCGTCGTTATTCCCTCGTATCAACTTCTCCACCGTTGGTTCCAGCTCCTTCGCGTCCACGACGAATCGAGGAACCGCGCTCGATGACGACGACGACGATACCTCTGGTTTCATCGAACGTCCAACAACGTCTTCGTAATCGCGTCTCAGTTTCCCTATTTTTTCCTCGTACGACGAAACCGATCCGTGCTTCACTGTCCATTGAACGTTAAAGTTCACTTTGCTCTTCCTCGCCTTTCCTTCGCCAAAACCACCACTTTTCTCGTTCAAATTGAACACCGAAAACGTCCCGAACGCTTCGTTCAGATGAGAAAGCAAACCAGCTTTGTCCACGCGCATGTACGGATCGTTGCCCACGGTGTCGTCTAAACCGAGCAAGAGAACGTCCACGGAGAGCGGTAAGGTGAACGCGTTCGGTGACTGTAAATTCTCGCTCGTTTTCCAGTTTTCCTCTCGAGCGCATTCCCCTAGAATTAGGTAAAGAAGTGGAAAGACGATCGTAAAGATGAAGAAACAGAAGAATGACACTTGGTCAACGACGCGTCGAGACGAGAAGCGCGACGACCTCGCTCTTTTTTGCACTCGTACTCTTCTCGTCGTCGGTGCGGCATCGTCGTCGCCTTCGTCGTCTTTGGTCATTATTTCTTTGAGAAGGGGAGTGTTTTTTCTGAAGAGAAAATGTTTGAAAGCGCGCGTTCATTCAATCGGAGATGCATGGAGGTACATTACGTATACACGTACACATATAAAAGCGCTTTTTTTAGTTGATAGCGACTATGGAACCTTTCGCGATGACACTTCCCGCGTTTCCATCGTCTTGCTCGGTCGTAAAATCATCCTTATTTTCTCGAATGACAAACTCCTTCCCGCCGATAAAATTGTCCTTCTTCTCGTTCAAACTGACGTAGATGTCCTTCACGTTTGCAATCTTCCCTTCGCCGTCGACGGCGATGTTCCCTAAATCTCCGTAGTGTCTGTTCAACACGCACCCGTCGCCGACGAAGTGGCACGCGCTTGCGCCGAATTTCTTCACCGAATCAGGAGCGCCGTGCGGGCGAAGCTCTGCAGAGAGAGAGAAAGGTCAGTTAACTTTTAAAAAACTCCGCGCGAGAGAGAGAGAGCGATGAAGAAGAAACACAAAACAACAAACAATCAAAACTCTCTTCTCACCTGGATTCCAACTCTTCCCCGTCGTCTCGTCGTGAATGTTAATCCCGTGCTTCGTGTTCGGCGCGAGACCTTTCACGTCTGAAAAATCAAACGTCACCGTCTCTTGCAAACTTCGGTTCAGTTTCGAGTTGATTTTTATGGAACCGGTGACGCCTTGTGATGAACCGCTCAGCTCGACGCGGTATTCTTTCGCGTCGTCGGCGAGCGATTGCGAGGTTTTCGAATCGAACGCGGCGAAACTTGGTGGCGGCGCGGTGATCATGGTAAAAGCGAGCGCCGTCGTCGCCGTGACTTTCGCGAAAACATTTTTGTCTCGTTCTTCTCGTTCTTCTTCTTCTTCTCGTTGGTGCGATGATGCGGAATTGGATTTCGAAAAAGACGACATCACTAAAGCTACCCCTGCTCTTCTCGTTTTCTTCCCGTCGCGTCGCGTCGCCGCGACGACGCCGCGCGCGGAAGAAGAGGCACAGCCGCCGTTTGCGATCGATAGCATCGTCGTCGCTTTTTGATTCGTACTTATTTGTGTGACGTATTTACCTAGTACGCGTAGGTGATTTTTTCCCGAAAATTGGATAAAACTTCTTCAGATATAAAAATGGAAAGCGCGGCGCGCAAAGCATGAAGAGCGCTCATCTGGACGACGACGACGACGACGACCAACGGAATGAAAAACGAGCGTTGCAGTTGATGCTCGACCGCAATTCTCGCATGCACTCTCCGTCTTCGGTGAAAAACGGCCGCGAGTTTCACGTGCGCGACAACGATATTTTCGTGAGCACGTACCCGAAGAGCGGGACGACGTGGATGCAGTTTCTCGCGCACAATGTGCGATTGCTGCGGGAAAACGCGTTTCAGGACGAAGAGAAAGCGATGGCGTTTAACGAAATCACGGAGAAAGTGCCTTGGGACATTCTGGCGGAGGATTGTCGCGGTTTGGGGACGATTGGCGGTGCGCAGGATTTACGAGCCGGGCAGAGTAAAACAGACCCGAAGAATGGATTGAGATTGTTCAAGTCTCACGAAAGCGTCGGGACAATAGCGAAGAGGAAGGAAGAAGGTGCGATGGCGAGATACGTGATCGTGTGCAGGAATCCGGAGGATGTTTTTCATAGTTTTCATCAGTTCTTGCCGGCGTATTGCGGAATTGACCCGAAGGAGATCAGCGCGGAGACGTTTTGCGAGGCGATATTCGCCGGCGCGTCGCACTCGGGTCAGTATTGGGCCTGGAATATGGATTGGTTCAAGTTTGCGGAGAAGCATCGAGAGCACGTTTTGATGGTGTGTTTTGAGGATATGAAAGAAGATTTAGCGAGCGTGATTAAAAAAGTAGCGAAACTCATGGGCGAAGACTTCATCTCGAGTACAGATTTGAAGGAGATGTGCCGTCGCGGCTCGTTCGAGTACATGCGAGAGCACAAGACGAAATTTGACGACCATTTCGTGAGGAATAAGGTGAAGAAACAGATGGGAATACCAGACGATGCGCCCGAGTTTTCCGTGGGAAAAGTCAGAGAGACGGGTGGCAAGATTGGCGACGGGAAGAAGAAGCTTCCGGAATCTGTGCGGAAGCGGTTAGAAGAGCGATGGATGGAAGTTTTCGGAAAGGAAGGCTTTGATTCGTACGAGTCGTTTCGGAAACGCATCAACGAGATTTGGAAGTAATAGTAGTAGTAGTAGATAGTCAGTCTTGTTTTTCACCGTCGAAGAAGAGAAACGATGTAAAAATTATTGCGCAACGTTTTGAAATGTAATAGATGCATAGTATTTACAGCGTAGTGTACATTGCGGCGTTGGTTCGTTCGCTCTCGCGCTCTCTACCAATCCAAATCCTAATAATCTGAATCCGAATAATCCGAATCTGAATCGCTCTCTATCGTTTCACCAGCAAGCAGACTGTCGTATTGGAGAACAATCAAACGCGTCCTCTGCAACTTCTTCTTCACTGTGTAGAGAGCCCCCCTGAGATCCGCGTTCTCCTCTTCTAACTGTTCTATCTTCTTCAAATCTCTTCCTCTACTCACCACCACACGATTGCTTCCTGCGCTCGTCATCGTGTTTTCCCTCTTCCTCATCCTCCTCGCTTTCGCCGACGCCTTCCACCTTTGAAGCATCGTTCGCATTAGCGCGTTCCTGCGCTCTTCTTCGTCCCTCGCGCTCAACTTCTCCACGACTCTCCCAAAGTGCTTCTCGAACAAACGCAATCTCTTTTCCATCCGCGAATAACGCTCGTCGTCTTCCGAAATCGCGCGCAGCGCTCGAATCTCTCTCTCGTTTTCTTCATCTTTCTTTTTGTACAGTTTTAAGTCTCTTTCCAGCGCGCTCTTCTCGCTCCGCAAACGCGCGTTGTCTTCGAGCACCGATGCAATTTTTTCTAAACCACCTCGCCGAAAGTTCTCGCTCGCAAAGTTGTCGTCGAGTATTCCGCGCAGCCTTTTCCGAAGGCGCGACGGAGAAGCGTTGTTCTTCTCGCGAGGAGACATGCGAGGTGACGAGGTCTCGTTTTCGTCGTCAAAGTCGTCGTCGTCGTCGTCGTCGTCGTCGTCCAAATGGTCCGCGCTATATAATAAATAAGAATTTTCAAATTCCAAATCGACAGCTGGTTCGTTTGTGGGGAAAAACTTCTTCTCAAAGTCTTCTTCATTTCTTTTCTCTTTCGGGAACGCATGTCCTTTCGCGCGGCGGTCAGCCTTTACCCGGGGGTCGTTCCAACAACGCGGAAGAAGACGACGACGAAGAAGAAGATGAAGAAAAGCGCGAACGAGAGACCATCATCGACCGTGGTGACGTCATCCTCGTCTCCTGCGACGACGAGAGACGCGTGGGAAGTTTCAAGGCCAGGGAATTTGAAAGCTTTAGAGTTACGCGAAGACATCCCGTTAACGCCTCTCAAAAGTGAGAAGAAGGATTTCGTTCGAGTGCGAGTCAAACGCGTCGGGTTGAACTTTGCGGACGTGTTCACGGTGTTGGGACTTTACGGCGCCACGCCGAAGAACGAGACTTTTATACCTGGATTGGAATTCTCGGGAGTAGTTTTGGAGGAGGAAAGAGGTGAGGGAGAGGACGAGAGAGAAGAGAGCTTGGTCGGGAAGCGGGTGATGGGCGTGACTCGATTTGGCGCGTTCGCGACGGTCGTGGACGTGCCGAGACACCAAGTGCGCGTTATTCCAGACGCGTGGAGTTTTTCGGAAGGTGCGGCATTTATCGTGCAATCGCTCACGGTGTATTACGGTTTATCGGCTCTGGGACGCATACGCAAAGACGACGTGTGCTTGATTCATAGCGCGAGCGGCGGATGCGGTTCGCAAGCGCTAAAGATATGCGAGAAGGTTGGAGCGAAAGCGATTGCGGTAATCGGCGACGAGAGCAAGAGAGGATATTTAGAGGAGATGCACGGAGCTTCGTTACCGGCGAGTGCGATTATCGTGAGAGATAGAAAGAACTTCGAGGAGCAGGTAAGACAAGCCGCGCAGCGCGCGTACAACAAATCTGAAGTCGACATTGTCCTCGACGCGACGTTAGGCGACTTTTTCCAAGGAGGATGGAACAATTTATCTAAAGGCAGAGGTGTTTACGTTGTCTATGGCGCCGCCGACATGACCCCGCGATCGGGAGTGAAGTGGTACAACGTCTTCAACTGGGGTAAATTGATTTGGAAGTTTCTCACGAGACCAAAAATCGACGCCATGGAACTGCCGGGCGAAAATAAAACGATAGCCGGCTTTAACTTAATCTGGATGTTCGATAAAAGCGAGCTGCTCTTGTCATTGCTCGCGGAGCTGGAAGATTTGGATTTGCCGCCTCCCAGAGTCGGGATGGAGTTTTCGTGGACGGAGCTACCGAAAGCGCTCGAGGCGTTTCAATCCGGAAGAACCAGCGGTAAGATTGTAATAGAGTTGTAAAATAGTCCGACGAAGTTTTGTACTCGCGCGCAGAATCTATAGATAACACCTTATATCGATCTATAATAGGTTCTTTACTTTGGATTAATAGAATGACTAGGCCTGAGATTAGTTATCTAGTTTCTAAAGCTGCTTCAGTATCTAGTTCTCCAAAGTTAAATCACCTTAACATTTTACTGGACTTAATTGGTTACCTTAATTAAGTGGGAAAAACTTTGGGAATCTTTGGGAATCATTTGGAATATCACTCTCTTCATTAATTAATGAGCCGGCCTGTGTACTACTGAAATGGAGGTAAACGAATCGATACTCGCGAAGACGCAACGTCAAAAGGGCGGTTGTTTTTATGCTTGTCGAGCTTTACTTCTGTTCGCTCTCGCGTTGGGATACGCCAGCTTCGCGATTAGATCTTCGAAGGATGTGAAACGCGCCTTGGACAATCTGAGCGCGGACTTCAAAGATACCAACAGAAAAATAGATTCGAACCTCGAATATTTAAAGCAGCGCGACGACGTTCGAGCGCTAAAGATGACCTCTTTTGGTGGTAAAACTGAGTCCAATCCGAAGACGACTTCTCCGTCGGTGCCTTCGTCGCTTAAAGACAGCATAAACGCGAATTTAAAGCAGGTTGGAGCGAACGTGGTGAGACAAGTTGCTGGTCTCCAGGAGCGTCTTCTCGCGGTGCCAAAGAATGACGAGTTCATGGGACCCCGCGTGCTCAAAAACGGTCAGGTTTGGGAGGAAGGGTTGCTCGCACTGATGCTCAGTCACGTGAAGGAGGGAACGAATGTTGTCGATGTCGGCGCCAACTATGGCAGTTATTCCGTGTTTTTCTCGCAAAAAGTCGGACCGGAAGGGAAAGTATGGGCGTTTGAACCGCAGCAGTACATCAATCGCCTGTTGAATTTCAACATGGTTCTAAACGATATCGCGAATGTTCAGACCATACAAAGTTCTGTCGGTCATAAGGAAATGGTTGGATACATGTCTGATAAGTTATCTGATGGAGCAAAGAAAGGACAGAATTTTGAAACTATCTTTAAAAGTAATCAACCGATAAACTACGGCGGAAGACAACTCGGTACTGGAGGGGAGCGAGTGAATATCAACACGTTGGATTCTTACGCAATCAAGAATATTTCATTGCTAAAAGTCGATGTTGAAGGAGCCGAGTGTTTAGTTTTTTGGGGCGCTAGGGAAACGATCAGACGTGAGAAACCAGTCATTTTTGGAGAAACTAATTATCAAAAATTGTCTCAAGCCGCGTTCGATTCTTTGGATGTTCCGAATGAAGTCAGAACATTCGACGTCAGAGAATGGGCAGTGCGAGAACTCGGGTACACTTTAAAAAACGTCCCAAATCACGAGTACGACTGGATGCTTCTGCCACCCTGAGAAACGTGTGAAGAAACGCGTCGATAGCCACGTATTGTTGTGTTGTTCTATTAACTAATCCTGCTAAGCGCTAATTTGCACCGAAAGTTCTTCGATGCGTTCGTCTATTAATGTTATTGCTCGATCGTTCGAAGAATACGCTCCAGTGCGCATCAAATCACTTCTTTCGTTGACTAAGCGTCGAACTTCTTTCTCTAGCGTTCGCTTTTCAACCATTGACAATTGATGGTGCTTTGCGTGGGAAATGTCGATATCCTCATCGCTTTTGAACGCGGACGACACCACTCGCTCAGAGGCGAGAAGTGCATCTAAACGAGCGTTGACTCCTCCCGAATAAGAAGAAGCTTTCTTTGTACTCTTACGCGCCACAGAGATGTCAACATCCGTATCCTCGTCTTCAAAACCACCAACTCTTTCACTCTCTCGGAGAGTATTGCTTAAATCCATCATGAGTGAGGACGAGTCTGGCGCCACGTGCGCGCGGTTCGGGAAAACGCCTCCAGTTTTTTCCAGCGCATCTCGTAACTGCGCCTTCTCGCGTTCTAAGGCGACAATCTGCGCAGCCATTTTTCGCATTTGGACTCGAAATCGATCTCGACTCGAACTTGCGTCCTCCAACGCACTTTCGGCGGATTCCAAACGCGGTCGTAACGTCGCAATCTCACTGTTCAATTTAGCCACGTCGCTCTGGAAATAGTTCTTCTTGTATTCAGAAAACATGTCTTCAATCTCGCGTTTTTGCTTTTCCAGCTTTGCCGCTTTCTTTGTCGCGTCGTCGCGCTCCTTCTTGGACGTTTTCTGATCCCGAATGGCATTTTCAACTTTCTTCTCCAACGTTTCTTCCTTTGACGCGTACTCGCGCTTTAATTGTTCCGCTTTTGAAACGTGCGCTCGTTCGAGTTCTTTTTTACGTCGTTCGATAGTTTCTTCCGCTCGGATGACTTCCCGTTCCCGATTTTCCAGCATTCGCGTGAGTTCTTTCAATTTGTTCTCCGCGTCTTTCGCACGCCTAGACGACACTTCAAATTCTTTGTTTCTTTGAATTTCGCGTTGTTTCCAGGCTTCTTCGAGCGACTGCATTCGTTTCGTGGCTTCTTCGGTAAATTTTCTCTCCCAGGCGAGTATGCGTTCCCGCTTCCAGCTTTCGAGCGCAAAAGCTGCATTATATTCTGCAGTGTTTCGAACGTCGTCTTCGGATGGAAAGCTATATGCAGACGCTGACGTCGGTTGTTGTTGTTGCTGTTGCTGTTGTTGTCGCAGGATATTCTCTCGCGTTCGGCGAATGCGATCGTGGAAATCGGTCGGTCTCGGGTTGCGCGCAGCCAACGGTGGTCTTGGCTTTGGTTCAAATTCCTGCTCTTCGTCCTCGCCGACAAAATGGGACGCCGAGAATGAGGGAGATAAATCCGCAAGCGTGAGTTCTACGTGTATCTTTTCTTGCTCCTCGTGAATCAAGAGAGATTCTCTCACGTTTGGCTTTTGTAGCAATCCCGACATCGAGACCAAGGACACTGAAGAAGATGTGTGCACTTTCAATTGCGCATCCGGTGAGGATAACGCCTCGGCTAAACTCGACGGGTTGGACCAAAACTTGAACGTTATCGCGTCAGCGTCGCTTCTACCTATTCTGTTCGCGCTGTTAGATTTCTTGTATACGTTCTTGTTCTCTTCGTCGTTGCTATACGAGGAAGTCACGTTGAATATCGAATTCTCGAAAACGTTTGGGAGTCGAAACGTTACCGGTACGCCGCCGTTCGAGGTGATTCGCACTCGAAGCGAAAACGGTTTCGCGTTTTGACGGTACGCCGCCACACTCTTTTTTTCTACGATTTTTTCACCATCTTCATCGCTAACTTCTCCGTCTTCATCTTCATCGCTCGTGGAAGCGCGATTATTTGATTCACCTTCATCACTCGAAAAGTTTTTTAGTGTCGCATCCTCGTCGTTGTCTTCCGCGTCTCTTTCGTCGTCGTCGTCGTCGTCGAATAACTCCAACTTCACGCCATCGTGTTCGTATTTCGATCGCTCTTCGTAGTCAACGTCCACATCGTCCTCTTCTTCAACCAACGCCTCTCTCACGAACGCGAACGCTCTCAATTCCGGCACCTCCCTCGTTTTCGCCAATCGATATTTCGCCGCCGCCAACGGCGTCCACTCGCCGACCATCTGCATCCCTCTCGTCGTCTTCCAATCAATCCCAGCCGCTTTAATCGCCGTCGCGTTCGCTCGCAACGTCCTTGGCTCGACGATTATCCATCCGTGCTTATTCTTCGTCGATTCACTACCGCTCATCATCAACGCCGCGGAAACCACTTCTTCTTCTTCCTCCGCCGCCGACGCCGTCTGCACGGTCAACTTCAACGTCGCGCCTCCGCGTTGCAACAACTTCTTCATCTCCGACGGCGTTCGCCGGAAAACCAACGTCTGGTTCCATTTCGGGTGCGTCGATGGTCTCGCCGCTTTCTGTTTTCGCGTTCGATTGAACACACACATCGACAGAAAGAGAGAGAGGGGGGAAAAAATGTTGGTCAGATACGGCGCGTTCTCTTTCTGGTCAACATCAACACTAACGAACCACGCGCGAAGACGAAGAAGAAAATACAAAAGAGAAACAACACACGCAAACAAAAAAATCAACGCGAAACGCACGGTCATCTTCTCCTCGTCGTCAAATTTCGCGCGCACTCTCAGAGGTTTCTCCTCTTGCACGCCTCGCGCGTCCCGGACGATCACGAGTAACTCGCTCTGGTGCGCGCGTTTGTGTTCGCGCATATTTCCTTTTTTTTTTGAGAGAGAATTGGAAAAAAA
>Ga0181599_1000031_pt1 | contig 107424 bp, 81 predicted proteins | sample 041ome_3_FD_148658 | JGI IMG/M metagenome (GOLD analysis project Ga0181599, IMG submission 148658) | Coastal salt marsh microbial communities from the Groves Creek Marsh, Skidaway Island, Georgia - 041405US metaG (spades assembly) | ecosystem: Environmental > Aquatic > Marine > Intertidal zone...
CGTCGACGCGTGCGGCGCCGTGTTCTCGGGAGCTGACAGCTCGAAAAGAATTTGAAATTTCAATCGGTGACGCATGAAGCGCAAAGCGTCGCCGGCGCCGTCCGATGCCGACCATGTGCTACGCTCGATACTTTTATACAATGGGTTAAACGTGGGCCTTGTGATTATGATGACGACCGTGCAAGTGCCATGTCCATGGTGGGTACGCTGCCAGCGCCGGCGCTCGCCCCCGCCCCGGTTGAAACGCCCATGCAGAAACGTCTACTCGCGTGCATGAGCGTCCTCGACGAACACGCCAGTGACATTCCCGAGGGTGCGTATCTCGCGATCACCCGAGAACTCCAGAACGTCTACCGCGCTCGATAGCTCGTCCTGTATAATACACATCTGTAACCACAAAAACGAGGCACCTCACTCCGCGACGCGCGACACCCATGCCGCGCGCGCCTCCGCTCGCCATCGCCACCGACGACGCGCTCGCGCTCGAACTCTGCTCCATCGCCTCGAGCGGCGACGTCCGCACCCTTCGCGCCCTGCTCGACCGCGACGACACGCTCGACGTCAACGTCGTCGTCCGACGTGGCCCCAAAGCAGGCACCCCGCTGATCGAAGCCTCGATCGCCGGTCGCGTGGATATGGTGCGCGAACTTCTGTGCGCCGGCGCGCGCGCCGACGCCACGCATTATCTCGCGTACGACAACACCGCGCTCATCTACGCCGCGATGGAGCACCACGCCGGGGTCGTCGCGGCGTTGCTCGAGCTGGGCGCGGACGCGAACGCGCGCAACGACGCGGGGGAGACGGCGTTGGCGTACGCGGCGCGCGCGAACGACGAACCCATGGCGCTCATGCTCCTCAATTACGGCGCCGACGTGGATGCGAGGGATGATAAGGGGAACACGGCGCTGATGTATGCGGCGGAGAAGGATGAAGGAGAGGGACGCGCGATGTGCGCGTTGCTTTTGAGCCGAGGCGCGAACCCAAACGCGAGCAACAACTTCGACGCGACGGCGCTCATGTATGCCGCGCGCAGCGGTCAGATCGATCTGGTCACCATGCTGCTTCAATTTGGCGCGGATCCGACGCGGCGATGTCAAGGGAAAACGGCCGTGATGTGGGCGTCGGAGGCTGGGCACGAGGACGTCGCTCGAGCGCTCGAGTACGAAATGGACGAAGACGAATGGATCTCCACCGCCAGAGCGTCGCGGCGCGAGCGCGTGCGGAAATGCATGACGATTATAGACGAATGCGCCGATGCGCTTCCCGAAGGTGCGTACGTTGCGCTCGCCGAAGAGCTCAAGCACTTGTACGAAGACGACGAAGAAGGCGAACGCGAAGACGAACGCGAAGACGAACGCGAACGCGAAGACGTCCAAGGCGACTACAACGGCGACGCGTGATGGCTACAGGCATATATATATACAATACAATCAAATCACTCGTACATCATCATCGCGGGGTCAAACACCACGCGCGCGCGCTCACAATTCACCGCCTTCGCGCGTCGTCGCGCTCCACCGCTCAAAAAACGCATCGCCAACCAGCGCGCGTCCACCGATGTAGAACCCCACCGCCCACGCCGCGAACGCCGCGAACGCCGCGAACGCGAGCGCACGCGACGCCCGCACGCGCGCGGCGATGTGCGCGTCGCTCCCTGGCGCCCCTCGCGCGTGCGGCGCGAAGAACCACGCGTTTAACACCCACAACCAAGGCAACGCGAAAAACCCGCCGTAGAAGAGCCGATCGGCGAGCGCGCGCGCCGCGGTGCGTTCGAGCGCGAGCGCGCCATCGCACGTGTCCACGTACGCGTCGTCGTCGGTGCGAGAGGCGTCTGACGCCGTCGGCGCGCGCGCCATTGTGACGACGTTTGTGACGTTGCATCTTGAATCATCATCATCATCACTCTTTGTCGCGCCTCGCTCGCGCCTGGTGCGTCGCGCCTCGCCCGAGCATCGCATAGCATCGCGCAGCACCCGTAGCGCGCGCCATCGCCCTCGCCACCGATGACGAATTCCGCGTACTACGACGACGAGAACGACGATGATGACGACGATGATGACTTCTCAGACTCCGAATCACGCGACGCCAACGCGCGTAACGCGCACGCGCACGACGCCGACGCGTCGCGAGACGCCGTCATCATGCTCATCGATGCCTCGCCCGCGATGTTTGCCCGCGACGACGCGAGAGAGGGCGCACAGAGCGCGTTTGAGGCGGCGATGCGCGCGTGTTTTGAATTTTGTCGCGCGCGCGTCGTCGTCGCGCCCGACGACGTCGTCGGCGTCGTGGCGTATAACACGTCTAAATCCATCGGTGATGCGTCGTGTGCGTTTGAACGCGTGTGTGTGGTGCAGCGCATGGATGCGCCGAGCGCGAGTGGGGCGTTGGAGTTGTCGATGTTTGCGTCGGAGGGCGGCGCGGAGGCGTTCAAGGCGCGATTTGGGTGCCTGGATTTAGAAGACGACGGATCGACGCCCGCGACTGGGGTGGATTTGAATCAAGAGGACGCCCTCACGCGTGGGTTATGGACGGCGTCGCACATGTTAGAGAGCGCGCCGCGCCGCGCTGGGGGGAAGAGCGTGTATTTGTTTACGAATGAGAGCGCGCCGTTGCGCGCCGGCTCGCGCGGGGACAAGTTGATGTCTCGCGCAAAGGAAATGGCGGCGCTCGGACAGCGCATAGAAGTGCTGAGTTTGACGACGAATGGCGTGTTTGATTCGTCGGTGTTTTACGATGCGTTCACCGCTGAGCATTGCGGCGCGCGCGATGGTGAGAGCGCATTAGTTGTGGTCGAGGATGGGTACGAGTTGCAACGCGAGTTTTTGAAAAAGTCGCGCAAGAGGCGTAGGTTGAAGCAAACTACGCTCTGGCTCGTGCCTGGCGCGGTAGGTGTGTCCGTGGGCGTGTATTCGCTCATCAGCGAGGCGAAAAAGTCGGCGAGCATACTCGTCGATGGGAAGGACTTGGGGGAAATTCGTCGCGAACAGACGTACGTGTGCAACGACACTGGGGCGCAAATCGACAAGCCGACGAAGAGTTTCATCGAATACGACGGTAAACAGTTGGTTTTTACGAACAAAGAGCTGGCAAATTTGAAGTCAATTAAAATGGAACGCGTCAAGGGTAAAGATGCGGTCGGGTTTCACCTGATGGGTTTTGTCGACGCCGAAACTATTTCTCGAGACTTGACGTTGAAAAAGTCACACTTCATCGCCGCCGAAGAAACCGTCGGCGGTAGTTGCGCGACGTTTCAAGCTCTCCTGCGCGTGCTCGTGGAACAGAATAAAGTGGCAATATGTGCGTTCGTGCGCGCGACGCGAGCGGCGTTTCGTTACGTTGCGCTCATTCCGCAACTCGCGCCGCACGAGCTTCGGGGAGACGACGCCGCGTCTGAAGCCGTCGCTCGCCTCGACCCGCCCGAAGGCTTTCACGTCTTTTACCTCCCCTTCCGCGACGACCGTCGTCATCCCGAACGCGCGGTGGCGCCGCGCGCCCGTCCGTTTCCCCGCGCGGACGAAGAAAAAATAGACGCTGCGAGGCGTGTCGTCGACGCTATTCGCTTGACCAAGTGGCATCCGAATCAAATTCCAAATCCGGCGTTGCAGACGCACTATCGCGTGCTCGAAATGTGCGCGCTCGAACGCAACGTCATGGAGCCCGTACACGACGACACCGAACCAAACTATGAAGAATGGGAACGCGTCAACGTCCCGGCGTTATTGACGGATTACGAGCAAAAGTGCTTCGCCGAAGCGCGTCTGTTCGAGGAACTCGCCGGCGCCGGCGACGACGCATCCGGCGCGCCTCGGCTCGCCGGACAGAAACGCAAAGCCATCGCCGCGCCATCCGGAAAGCGCGTCACTATGGAAGCATCGATCATTGCCCCCGAGTACAATTACATCATCGATAAAGTTAAGACGGATGCGCTCTCCGCGCTGACCAACGACGCGCTCAAGAATTATTGCGCGGCGCACGGATTGTCGTTGAGCGGCAACAAGCAACAGCTCGTCGCTCGCGTCGCCGCGCACGTGCACAAAGTCGCCGCCGACGCCCTAGAATAACCCGCCACATGTCACTCACGCACAGATGCATTTAGAGCACACACGGTGTCGTCCACTATCATTCAGCGTCCCGGCGCGCGGTTGACTCCAACCGCCTCACTCCTCGGCGCGCGTCATGCCTCCGCCCCCGAGCGCGCCGTCCGCGCCCGCGGCGGTCGAAGACCAGGCCCCACCATCGACGCTCCTTCCAGGAAACTTCCCATTCCCCGCCGTGGACGAACGCGAGCACGAGAACGGCGCACAAGGGGGTGAAATACCCATCGCCATGGCGGCTGGACCCTCAGCGCCTCCGCCGTTGTACCCGGCGCTCCCGCGAGGATTAAAACCATTCGTCGACGTCGTACCAAACAGCGATGAAGACTACGAATTACAATACATGCGTCTTTTACGCATGTTCTGGCGACGAAGTGCGTATTATTTCGGTGAACGCGACGATGAATATGAGGCGCGCGCGAGAGCCGGGGACGTGTCGCGGTTTGGCGACGACGCGCGCGAAAGCGACGACGAAAGCGGCGAGGATGACGAACAGGAGGGCGACGACGACGATGACGACGCAAAGAATGGAGCCATGATTGATGAGCGATGGGTGCGGAAGATGAGCAAGGCGTTTAAGCTCGAGGACTTCAAGATTACGGACGAGCGGTTGATGCCGCGGGAAATCCTCGAGGCGGCGTTTGGTCCCGAAAACGGCGACGGCGGACGTAAACGCCGCGCGGTCGAGCCCGACGCCGCACACGCGCCCGCGCAGAAGAAAGCAAAAGGTGCGGCGGCGGCGGTGGCGAGACCAGCTCAGGGGTTATCGCGATTGGAGCGCTTGGCGCGGCTCGAAACGCGCGCGGCGTCTGGGGAGGACGCGAGCGGCAAAACAAACGCCGGCGGAGGTGGGAAATCCGTCGCGTCTCGCGCGCGCGCCGGCATCGCGTCAGCGCACGACGGCGAAAGGAGCGAAGGTGATGATGACGACGCCGCGGGCGTGGGTGCGGATGACGACGATGAGCTCGATTCCGACGACGACTATGGGAAAGCCGTGGACTTTGACGACGACGACGGCTACGACGACGACATCGGTGGTCACGACGACGGCGACGCCTTTTACTAGCACTAGACATGTACACGACACACACGACGATAACAAACACGGTGCGCCCTATATTACAATTCCACACACGCAGGAGCGCGCGGGATTACCCGCCGCCCATGTTTTGTAACCGCCCTAGCACGACTTGTCCGCTCTCCAAGTACCGCAACGCGCAGTTGGTCAAACACGAACTCTCGGTACGGCTAAACGACGACCCCGGGGCGTACGTGATGCACTTTTCAAAGCACGTGTCGGTGAGCTTGGCGACGACTTCGTTAAAGACAGCCTTACGCTTTTCCTCCTGCGCGAGCAAAGACAAGCGACGAGGATGGGTCAGTGCGGTGCGGTACACGCGCGGCGGGTCGGGTTCGTGCGTCGTCGTCATCATCGACGTCGTCAGTGCGCGTGCGGTGTCGGCGTACCTCGAGGAACTGCTGCATTTGCGCGTTATCCGCCATGGTTGCCGCGCGGGGACGGGGAGGCGCGGTGTGAGGCGCGCGTCGACACGACGGCGCGGTTTATGCAGCGTGCGTTTCACATTCAACACGTAGAGCTATCCATGTATGCATTACAAACCAACATCTACACACCATCTTCGCCGTCGTCGGTCGTGTCTTCATCGCGCGCCCATGTTTCGAGCGATGTCCCGCGCGGCGGCGTCGCGAAGACGCCGAATTCCGCAAACCGTCCTCGATGCACATCCCAAGTCGTGTCCGCGCACGGCTCCGCGAACACACCGTCGCGCATGTAATCGCAACACGTATCAAGCGCGTCGACGCACGTGACGATGCGAAACGGCACCGCCGCGGTGGACCATAAGTGCTTTAATTTGGATGAAAACCGCCGCAAGCCGCCGCCGGTGAGCCACGCGAACGCCACCGTCGGCGATGAGCGCGCCGCACCGATGCCCGCGTTCAACGCCTCCACGCTCAATGTGGTTAAATCACACTCGACAAAATCGCACAGATGCGCGACGTGGTGTTTCTCGGCGAGCGCGCGACTGGCGGCGATGAGCTCGGCGTCGTGCTCGAGGCCGACGCAGCGACACCCGTACCGACGCGCTGCTTCGACGACGACGCTCCCGTCACCGCTTCCCAAGTCATACAGCGTGTCCGCAGACGTCAAACGAATGGCACGGAACGCATAGGGCAGCCGACTCGGCGCCGTGCGCGCGTACGGCGCGAGTGAGGCTGCGGATAACGCGTCCCGGCCGGTCGCCTCAATTGAGGCGGCGACCAACCTCAAGTCGCGTCGTAAAAGTTCGTTTTGTTCACGCGCCACCGCATCGGCGCACGCGAAATGTCGCGACTGCGTCGAGGACGATGGCGATGACGACGTCGTCTCGTCCGTGGTGTAACGTCGCATCGATTGGTGCGCGTTTAAGAATGAGCTCGGGACTTTTCGTCGCGCGACGTTTTGTAAGATACATCGTGGACGACGCATAGGGCGCACGCAACGCAGTGTGCGATGTATATAAGTGTACAAATGTGATTTACCGGTAAATGCATGATTCATCAATGTATTGTATTATTATGACTCGTTCACATGAACACCCGAAGCGCCGCGAGCCCGAGCGCGGCGAACGAAACCAACGCGCCTATCCCCCCGCGAATAATCTCCGTCTTCGCCGCCTCCATCTGCGTCTTCATCGCACTCAATTCCCGATCCACCCTAGCCTCAGTCGCATTCGACGTCGACTCTAATTTCGCATACTCTTCTCGCATGCGTCCTTTTTCAAGGTTCAAATCCAACTTTTGCGACTGCGTGATGCGCTCAATGTTATACTTCATATCCGCTCTAAGCTTATCATTCTCCGCCACGAGCGTCTCCGTTTGATGCCGCGACGCCGCCGCAGTTTCTCGCAGTTGTGAATTCGTTTCCACCTTGAGCGCTTGCACTTCGGCGCGCGCTTGCATTAATTCACGTTCTAAATCGCTTCGCACGACGAATCCCGCCCGCGTCATCGCGTCCAAACACGTCGCCACCACCGCGTGCGCCTGCGCCTCGGGTAACCCGCTCGCGGTGAGGTTTTTCACGAGTTTGAAGCTATCGATGCGGTCGACCGTTTGCGACGACGACAACGCCGACGCCGACGCGGATGTCATCAATCTTTGAAAATTTTGAAAATTTCCCACCGCGCTCGTCGTCGTCGGCGGCGGCGTCGTCGCGCGGTCGCCACCGCCCGTCGTTGCCGCACGCCGCACATCGTTCGCGAGGTTTTTCACGACCGCGCGCATCCGCGTGTCCCGGCGCATCAACAGCGTCGTCATCGTTGACGGTCTGGCGCGCAATGCCGTTACAGCAGGCGTGGCGTCTGGCGTCACTTCTTCGCGTCATGCTCGCGCCGAGCGCATTCGCGCCGCGGTCGCGCGCACCGACGACGTTCCTTCGCGCGTCCTCGTCCTCGTCCTCGTCGCGCGGCGGCGGCGGCGGCGCGTTTAAGGCGAATGGATGCCGCGCCGATGCCGGCGGCGGCGCTCGAGCGCGACCGAAACACGCCCGCGACGCCGCGCGCGACGTGCCGATCGGCACCGCCTGGCGCGTGTACGACGTCTACGTGCCTCTGCATCTCGACGCCGGGAAGGATTCGCACGCGGCGACGCGAGCGGTGCGGGATGCGGTGGGGAAGATTCTCGGGCTCAAGGCGGCGCTCGAGCTCGACGACGCCGGCGTGCGCGTCTATCGCAAGACGTGCGATGCGCGCGCGGACCCACCGGGGTTTTCGTACGTCGTAGACGTGGATGATGATGCGATTGTTCGCGCGAAAGGGACGGTGAGGCCGATACGAGCGCGGGCGAAAAAGGTGGAACGGATACGCGAGGAGGATGAGCGGACGGTGGAGTACGGGTTGAACGCCGTGGACGCGGCGAATGCGTACGTTCGAGCGCCGACGCGCGGTGTGCGCGAGGATGTGACGCGAGATTCGAGAAGTGATGGGTGCGTGGTGGTGATTGGGCTCGGGCCGGCTGGGTTGTTTGCGGCGCTGGCGCTGGCGGAAGCTGGGATTAAGGTGACGGTGGTCGAACGCGGGCAGCCGGTGGAGACGCGAGGGAAGGACATTGGTGCGTTGTTCGCCCGTAGACAGTTGAATGGGGAGAGTAATTTGTGCTATGGTGAAGGAGGCGCGGGAACGTGGTCGGATGGTAAGCTCACGACGCGCATCGGGCGCAATGGTGATCGTGTGCGTTCGGTATTTCGCGCGCTGGTGCGTTTCGGCGCGCCAGAGAGCATCCTCGTCGACGGCAAGCCTCACCTCGGGACCGATCGTTTAGTGCGCATTCTACGCACGGCGAGGCATTATTTAGAGAGTATAGGGGTGGAATTTTTGTTTGGCGAAAAGGCTACGCGGGTGAATCGCGACAGCGTCACTGGAGCGGCGGCTTCGGTGACGTTGGCGTCGGGCGACGTCGTGCGCTGCGCCTCAGTCGTGCTCGCCGCCGGACACAGCTCGCGGCAGCTCATGGAAGCGCTGCACGAGGATGGGGTGAAATTATCGTACCAATCATTTGCGGCGGGGTTTAGGATTGAGCATCCCCAAGGTTTGCTCGATACGATTCAATACGGGAGCAAATACGCCGGATACGTGGACAACGGTAAAGGGCCGCTCCCCGTCGCGGATTACCGCGTGGCGAACACCGTCGAAGACGGCGTCGCCGCTGGACGCGCGTGCTATTCCTTTTGCATGTGCCCGGGTGGGCAAATCGTCCCCACGTCCACCGTCGAAGGCGAGCTGTGCATTAACGGAATGAGTTTCAGTAAACGCGCGAGTAAATGGGCGAATAGCGGATTGGTGAGCGCGATTTCTGAAGCCGACGCCGCGCCGTTCGCCGAGGTTGGCTACGAGCCCCTATGCGGCGTCTCGTTCCAGCGACACATCGAACGCGAAGCCGCCATCATGGGCGGTGGCTCGCTTGTCGTTCCAGTGCAAACTGCGGAGGATTTCTTGCTCGAACGCGTGAGTAAACGCGAGACGTTGCCGTCGAGCTCGTACCGGTTGGGCGTGACGCCCGCGCCGTTGCACGAATTGTATCCGCCCGCGATCACCGCCGCCATTCGTGAGTCTCTCGCGCGTTTCGACAAGCAATTGCCTGGTTTCGCCGGTTCACAGGCGCTCATTCACGCACCCGAAGCGCGCACGTCGTCGCCAGTGCGCATTGACCGCGACAAGGAGACGATGTGTAGCGTGTCCATGGATGGATTGTATCCCACGGGCGAAGGCGCGGGGTACGCGGGCGGCATCGTCAGCGCCGCTGTCGATGGCTTAGCCGCGGCGGATGCGATTTTACGCGCGTGTGGGATAACTCCGCATCACGCGTTCGCCGTGGACGGGGCGTGAGCGTGGGCGACGATGACAACGCGAACGTCCTAGGATGAGATAAAATATTTACACGCGTGTACAATACGAAAACAACTGAATTTTTTTGTAGTCTACGGATGCCTGCGACCGAATTGACTCTTTAGCGCGCGAGATAGCCCGCACCGCGGCGCGGGAGGTCCCATTCGCGATCGATATCGAATGCGTCGACGCCCGCAGCGCCGGGAGGGGCGTCCAAGTCTTCGTCGGAAATCGCGACGAGCGTGGCGTCCAAAATCGACGCCACGGTGGTTTCGGGACGCTTGGCGCGCTTTTGCAACTCTTCGTCCACGAGTCGACGCCATAGCTTGTTATTGGCGCACCCATGGAAGAGATTTTGAATCGGATGCATCATGTGACGCACGCTCGGAACGCGATAGCCATCTTTTGTGGTGCCGAATCGACCAATGTTTTCATCCGCGTATTCGGCGTAGCGCTGTAAAAATACCCGTCGGCTCGGACACGGATTACTTTCGGCTCCATAAATCTCCGTATCCGCGGCGCTGAGCAATCCCCACGGATCGGCGTGCGCTTGTCGACCAATCATGACGCCGCGTATCGGCCCTCCGTCCGCGGGTCCGCGCGTGAGCGCGTTCGAGACGTCATTCAACGTCTTCAATCCGCCATTCAAGTGAAATTCGCACTCGGGGAAATCTCTAGCGATGGCGTACGCCCAATCGTGCCTCAACGGCGGTACTGTTCTGTTCTCCGCGGGCGACAACCCAGCTAAAATTGCTTTCCGCGCGTGCACGTAAAAACGCCTCGTCGGGCTTCGCGCCACGATCGTTTCCACATACCGACAAAAATCGTCGTAGCCGTCGACGTCGTCCACGCCGATGCGGCACTTTACGCTCACGGGTGTTCCATCCGGCGCATTCTCCGCCATCGCCGCCAAACACTCCGCCACCAGCTCCGGCTCCATCATCAACGCCGCACCAAAACACCCTTTCCCAGCCACTTTCGGACTCGGACACCCAGAATTTAAATTAATTTCCTCGTACCCGTACGGAGCCGAAATCGCCGTCGCCCGTCCCAAAATCTCTGGAGACGACCCACCAAGTTGCAACACCGTCGCCGCCGTCGCCACGGGGTAATCCAAAAACCTATCCACCCTCGTCCCATCCTCTACCGCGTGCGTCAGCGTCTGATCCACCTCCATCTCCGTCCATAACCACGCGTATTTCGACATCAGCCGACACATCACGCGAAAGTGCGTCGTCGTGTACTCCATCATCGGCGCCACGCTCAGCGCGCTCGCGTGCCCTACCGCGGGTTTCGCCCACACCACCGGCGCATCCGCCGCGCGTCTGACGTACACATCGCTCGCCCACGGCCACGCGGGCGCGGCGTGCGCGACGACGCGCGCGAATGTCCGTCGCGACCCTACGCCATGGAGCCGCCGCATCTTCATCGCCATTCGCGCCGCATCGTGCGCGCGCGCGACGGATGGCGCGCGCACCGCGCGCACCGCGCGCTGCGGCGCGTGCGTGAGCGCGAACGCCGCGCGCGACGTCGCCATCGACGGCGAGCGCGCGCGAGAGAGGCGCGGAATGGCGAGTGCAAGAAAAAGTGCATCGTCATTCCGCGACGCAATGATGCGCGCGTGCGCGCCCCGTGGCGCGGCGTTCGCGCCTCCACGCGCGCCAGGCGACGGCGCCCATCGCGCGCGTCGCCTCCGACGCGCGTGCGCGCGCGCGAGCGATGACGACGACGCGCTGGGCAAGGTTTTTCGTGACGTGTACGTCCCGGACCGAGGCAAGGAGATGTTTTTCGGCGTCTTTCAGCGCGACGTGGATCGCGCGCGCGTGCCGGATGAGGCGACGCGCGCGGAATTACGTCGAGACGCATCGAAGCAATTGGTGAATATCGGCGCCGCGGAGCGCGAGCGACGGATGGATGTGGGGAAAGGGGCGAGCGCGTTGAGCGCGCTCGTCGTCGTCGGGCAGCTCGCGACGGGCGCGACGCGTTTGGAGCGATTGGCGGTGATGATTCCGTTGTTTTTTGCGCTGGGGTTCGTGGGAAGTGCGAAAACGGGGTTATGAAATATCGCGCAAGCCGGGGTGTGGGACGTCGATGGCTCGGGCTTGCGAGAGATTGAGGATGAAAGTTTGGCAAAACGTATTCGGGACAAGGTGAACGATTTCAACGCGAAGAGCGCGGCGGCGACAATCGCGGTCACTGCGTTTTATGCGTTTGTCGTTCCCGAATTTTAAGGGGAAAATACATCCTGCTTTGAGTCGTCGTTTTCGATTGATTATTGTATAGGAGAAAGGGTTTGACGAGCGTAGGCGTGACGGCGAACGCGACACCGCGAGACATTCTCGCGACGCGTTGGCTCGATTCCTCGTCAAACCCGTCCTCGTGCGACGATTGTGTACCATGTTACTCCTTTGTGATACGTTTTATATTATACCTCTACTTACAGCAAAGCAAAAATCGTCTAGTACCGTCGTCGCCGTCGTCGTCGTCGTCATCATCATCCTTCGTTTGCCGGAGCGACGCTTTTAATGTGCAACTCTGCGTACTGCGCGTCGCTCACTTCTCCCGGCGCCTCGGTGAGCAAACAAGCCCCATTTGCGGTTTTCGGGAACGCAATAACATCTCGAATCGATCGTGCGCCCGCGAGCATCATCACCAATCGATCGAGGCCAAACGCCAAGCCTCCGTGCGGCGGCGCGCCGTACTGAAACGCCTCCATGAGATAGCCAAATTTATTCTCCGCCTCCTCCGACGTCAATCCAATGGCGCTAAACACCGCCTCTTGCACGTCGCGGCGGTAGATGCGCAAGGAGCCACCGCCAATTTCCACGCCGTTGTACACCAAGTCGTACGCGATCGCGCGGGCGTTGGTTAAATCGTTTGGATTGGCTTGGGCGTCGTCTTGGTTGGGCGCGGTGAACGGGTGGTGCATCGCCTCGTGCCGACCTTCGTCCTCGTTGAATTCAAACATTGGAAACTCGGTGATCCATAACACGGCGTGTGCGCCGTTGGGAATCATGTCGTACTCGCGAGCGATGAATTGTCGCACGCGGTCGAGAGTTTTATTGACCAAGTTCTTGTGACCAGCGGCGAAGAGGAGCAAGTCGCCGGGTTTGGCGTTTGAGACGCGAATGACGTCAGCCGCGGCGGCGCCGACGCCTTCAACCAATCCCTTGGCGCCATCGAGCGAAACACCGTCTTCGGCGACGCGTACGAATGCTAAACCACCCGCACCCGCGGCGATGGCTTCGTTAAACACGTCGCCCTTGGGCTTGAGCTTGGAATTTGGAATTTTTTTGGCGTCGTCGACGACTAAAACCTTGACGACGCCGTTGGGCGCGGCGAGCGCGTCGGCGAATAATTTAAACTCTGTACCCGCCAACGCGTCGTTGATGGTGGTCATCTCCATTCCGTATCGCAAGTCGGGTTTGTCGCAGCCGTACTTTTCCATTGCGTGCGCAAACGTCATCGTGGGAAACGTCGAGGGAAGGTCGACGTCGGCGCCAGACTTGAACGCCGCGCGCATTAAATCCTCGGCGAGCTTCATGACGCCCGCGTCATCCGTAAACGCCATCTCGATATCGAGCTGCGTGAATTCTGGTTGTCGGTCAGCGCGTAAATCTTCATCTCTAAAACACCGCGCGACTTGATAATACCGATCGACGCCAGCCACCATGAGCATTTGTTTAAAGAGTTGCGGCGATTGCGGCAACGCGTACGCCCCCCCGGGTTTCAATCGACTCGGCACTAAATAATCACGCGCCCCTTCTGGCGTACTTCTCGTGAGCATCGGCGTCTCGACTTCTAAAAACCCATAGTCATCCTCTAAAACCTTACGCAACGCGCGCAAGGTTTGATGCCGAAGCTTTAAATTCCTCTGCATTTGCGGCCGACGTAAATCGAGCACGCGATTTTCCAGTCGCGTCTCCTCCTTAATCTCCTCCTTATCCTGCGCGCTTTCCGATATCCCAAACGGTAACGACCGCGCCACGGTATTTAATATCGTTATCTCGCTCGCCACAATCTCAATCAACCCTGTGGCGGTCTTTGTATTCACATTTAATCGTCGTCGTACCTCTCCTTTCACGCGAACGACGCACTCTTGCCTGAGCTCGCCAAAAACCTTCTTCACCTCAGCGCTCGCATCGTCATCCGCCACGATCTGCGCGATCCCGGTGTGATCGCGAACATCTGCAAAGGCAATCCCACCCATATCTCGAGACTTATCGATCCATCCGCACAGCGTCACGGCGCGACCGACGTCGGTTTCGCGAAGCGCGCCCGCGTAGCAGTCGCGGCTCGGCCACTCCAACCGCGCCGGTGCGGCGTCTCCCGCGCTCGCACGAGGTGTCGTCGCGTACGACGCGCGACGCGGGCGGGATTTATGCGCGTGTCGCGGCGTCAGCGCGCCGCGCGACGCCGCAGACGCGACGAATGTCGACGCTATGGGTGATGCCCCAGCCACCCCCAATGAGCGCGGCACATTCGCGACGAGCGCGGCGCGTGCGCGCGCCGAACGCGCCGACGCGGGCGATGCGCGCGCTGAGGACAACGTCGTGAGTCCGCGTTCGAGCGCGGAGGTCATGCGAGACATGGCGCGCGCGCGTACAGCGGCGCGAGGCGACGTTTGAGGAGGTTTTGCGCGCCGAATTCGAGCCCCAGTGCGCGACGCGCGCGACGAGCCGCGAGCGACGCGTCGAGGCGTCGAGCGCGATGACGCGCGCGAGCGCCATGCACGCGTCGCTCGCGCGCGCGCGAGCGGAGGCGACGCGCGCGCGCGAGGCGCGAGCTCGTTCTGCGAGCACTGGGCTCAAAAAGTGCATCCATTCGCGGCGCATTCGCGGCGCTGTCGTCGTCGTCGCGGCGCGTGACGGCAAAGAGCGCGTGCGTGATGCGTTCGCGGGCGTATTTGAGCGCGCGCGGTGCGTGTGCGGCGATAGCAAGTCGAGAGTCGCGCTCGAGAGTCGCGCGGGCGCGGAGGACGCCGTCGGCGAGCGGCCGTTTAGCGACGCCGTGTTTGGATTTGTGTTCTCCATGCTCGCGTTCGGCGCGCTCGGGATGGTGGATGAGAGCATTAAGAGCGTGTATGGCGCACGCGCGGCGCCGTTTATGTGCGGGAGCTGGGCGTCGCTCTCGGTGCTGGCATTCGGCGTCGTGGACGCGCCGCCGATGCGAATGTGGAACGTTCTCGTTGGGACGGTGTGTTCGGCGGCGATCGCCACCGCACTCGTCGGCGCGTTTGGTGCAAGTTGGCAGACGAGAGCGCTATCGTTGTCTCTTTCGACGGCGTGTATGATGCGGTTAGGGGCGATTCATCCGCCCGCAGGCGCTTTAGCGATGATTATAGTCGATAACGCGGCGTTTACGAATTTGGGCTGGACGGCATTGGCGTATCCGGCGCTCGCGGGGTCATTATTCATCGTCGCCATGTCTGCGGCGTGTCAAACGGCGAAAACGAGATTTGAATTTGAATGGTCCGACGTCGTCGACGCCATCGGCGGTCGTTGGCGGCGGCGTTGATATTGTTGTTTGTTGCTGTTGTTGTTGTACCGTTTTGTTGTCAATGTGTACCGTAGGCGTAAAATTAAAATCAAGTCATCGTCGGCACGTCGTTACGCACCCATCGACCAGTGCTCTTTTCGTGCGCAAAGTACTTTGGACGCCAAATGTCGCCGCGCTCGGCGCGCGCGCGCCTTTCGACGCGTTCGTCATCCTCAACTTTTTTCTTCGCCGCTCGCGCGGCGTCCCAATCGTTTCTATCCATGGCTTCAAAGCACTCTCGCCACACCGTATCGCTATCGCGAGGATCATCATGCCGCTTCACCATCATCCAATGCTCGTGAGTTCGTCCCGATTGGCCGATGCGCAAAAACTCATTGGCGTCGAAAATCGTCTTTGGCGCTTTGTCCGCGCGCGTCGGCGTCGCCACCACCTCGCCGTCGTATCGGCCGTCAATCGTGTACACAACTCCATTCCCAGCACCGAGAGCATACACCGCACCCTTGATGCGATGACATCCATATTTCGTGCCGTACGTCAATTCAGCGCGAAATCCCGTCCGCGCGCACGCAAACGTCACCGGCGCGTTTGGCTTCATTCTCGCGTACCATCGAGGTAGAAACCTCCATTCAAACGTCGGCATCGATGCCTCGTACGTCTCATTCCCGCGAGATGGAATAACAAACTGTACGTAGCCGTCGAGTGCGACGTCAATGTGTGCGCCAACTAAGCGCGGCTTCGGTTGCACGTTTCCGGCGACGACAAACGTCGGCCCACGGGCGAAATTAGCCGTCACTGGCGGATGATGACTGACTTGTTCCCACACACACTCAAACGACGACCCATCCGCGAATGTGATCGTATGCATCGCGGTTTCCCCGAGCACTGGATTGAGCGGCTTTTTCAACGATCGAGGGGGCTCGCATTCGGCGATGAAGGCGCCGAGCGCGCCTAAGAACCGCTCCTCGGCGGTGGAATCGACGCGGATGCGCCGCAGCATTTCAAACATTCGAAACGTTCTCGACGGCATGTCTTTCGATATCGGACTCACGCTATCGGTGGCGATTCGCAGAACGCTATAACGCGAACACCACCGTATGGGTGTGCCGAGGAATGATGTCAAGTCGATGGATTTCTTTGACGCGGCGGCGTTGAGCACCGCTTTGATTGCCGTCGCCGTAGCTCTCGCCCGCGCGGCTAAATTCGAGCGAGATTCCCGCTCCATGCGCTCCGACGCGCGCGACAACGCCGCAAATGTACCATCATCATCGTCATGATCATCTTCAACATCGCGCATCATCGGTTGATCACTTGAAAGCGCCGAGGCGCGCGCATCAAACGCGTCGCGCGCGTCAAAAAAGACGTCGCTCGCGTCGGCAAATGTCACATCGGCGTCATCATCCACAAGCACCACCGCGCGTCGACGGTCGGGCGAGCCACACACGGGAAAACACATCATCGACATCGTCGCACGCACTGATGCGGCGAGACGTCGTCGTCGACGACGCACGCGTCGCCAAATGTCACATGGCGCGCGTCACATGGCACATGTCACATGGCGCATGTCACAATGATGGCATACGTTGCGCATATTCACCGCGGCGACGCGCGAGTCGCGCGCGCGCGATCGATGCGTGCGAGTCTCGCGCACACGCGCCATGGATGCGCATCGCGCGCGCCGTCGCGCACCGTCGCGCGGCGATGCGTTGATGAGACCAACAAAATCGCCAGCTGGACAATTTCAAGCCACAGCCCATCGCGCGACATCGTCCGCCGCACACCGCCCCGCTCGAGGCAGATGACGAGCGACAGGTACGCGAACATGTGCATTCGCATCGCATCGCACTCGCACTCGCACTCGCACTCGCGCATCGCCGCGCGTACCGCGCGTACCGTTGACTGACGTCGATGTCGTGTGTGTCGGTTGGTCAGCGCGCACCCGCGCGAGGTCGAGCTCCAACGCATGGATGCCGAACGCGGCGTCGCCACCGCCGACGACGGCGCGAGCGACGACGGATTTGATATCCCCACCATCGCCGATGGCGAATTCTTGCTCGAGCCGATCGATATGTCCGCGCTCACGCCCTGGGAACGCAAAGTTCGCAAGTTTAAAGATTGTTTTTGGACGCTCGAGGCGTCGCTCGCGTGGTGTTTTGGATTGGAAGACTCAAAGTTTGCGTATGAATTGGACGTGAAAGAGGAAGAGGAAGAGGAAAGTGCGCGGGCAGAGGCGCGAGCGGAGGCGATGAGCGAGGCGGAGGCGGCTGTGGCGGCGGCGAGCGTCGAAGGCGGAGCCGCGCGCGGATAACGCGACGTCGACGCGCGTCTCATGCATCGATCGTGATCTCGCGCAATCGCGCGATCGATGCGTGCATATATATCTTATCCATTGTGTAATTCATGTCGCGTTATTAGCCAAAGAGTGTGCGCGTCGACGACGTCGTTCGCGATTGAACACATTTTTTGACGCGCACCGAACACCCAAGCGCGCGTCACAATCTTCCACGCCGCATGCGGCGCCGTCGCGCGATGCGCGGCGCGCCGCATCGTGCGCTCCGCGTCGCGTGCATCATCGCCGCGATCGTCACCCCGCTCGTGGCGGCGTTCGACGCGTGTGGCGACGATTGTGGGCGTCGATTACATCGTCTGGAAGATTTGCTCAAATTAGCGGAACCACCGCTCGTTGGCGCGTTTTGCGTCACGAAACTCTCCGCTACGACCGCGATCGGGTGCAGCACGATGACGAACTCTATTTCGCACGTCATCGAGCGCGTGCACCCGCTCGGGGAGAACCTCGCGGTGTCGTCGTTGGGGGGCGATCGCGTGGTGGTGGCGACGCCGGCGGCGTTTCTCGCCTTGGCGCGAGACGTGTATAGCGCCGCGAGCGACGATGACGACGACGCGCTCGAGATCAGGGCGCGCATTAAAGGTATTTTAGTCGAAACGCTTGATGTGAGCGATGAGGAGGAGAAGGCGTGGACGGGGGCGAGCGGTTTTGCGAATGCGAGCGCGTTGTGGGCTCGAGTGGCGACGATGGATTTTCGCGGCGTGCCGATGATGCTTTTAGATCGCGCGACGACGCTCAAGGCGCGCGAGCGCGCCGCAGAGAACGCTAAGCAGTTTGTTTCATCGAGTAGCGAGGATAAAGCGAGGAGTGTGCGGTTGTGGAGCGCGAGGATTAACGAACGCATGGATGGTTTGGGCAAGCGGCCGAAGACGAGGCCGCCGACGTCGCTGACGTGTTTAGCTCTAGGGACGTGTTTACCCATCGGTGGGTACTCCGTTGTCGCCACGGTGCCACCATTGCGCGACGCACTCGATGCAAAGAGCGTGATTGTGGTCGTGGCGCGGTTAGATAGCGACGGGATGTTTAGAGACGCGGCGTACGCGACAAACGCTCGCGTGAGCGGCTTGACGACGATGATGGCCATGGCCAACGCGCTCGGATCAGCGCTCTCGACAACGACCGCAAGTGATGAGTCATTGGCGCATCCAGTGGTTTTTATGGCGTTGAGTGGAGAGGATTTTGGCGCGCTTGGCGTTGATCGCGTGACGCGCGAGTGGAACAAGGCATCGGCCGAGTCTGACATTCCCGGATTAGCCGGGCGTAAGATTCGTGCCGTCATCGAGCTCGGCGCGCTCGGATTCGCGAGCGAAAGGTATGAAAACGCCGAGGCTGACGATGGTGCGCCGACGAGTGCAACGGTGTACGCGCATGGTGGTGAAGCCGCAGAGGACTTTTTAAGCGTCATGCGTGACGTCGCGAGCGCCGACGATTACCTCGTGAGCGTCGAGAATGGCGTCGATGACGCCCCGAGCGATCGAAGCGAGCGCGTGATACCGGTTACGCTCAAGACGGATGATTACGTGTACGCGTACGTGTCTGAAAATCCCACGCTTACCGCGTTGGACGCGCTCGCCGGTTCGCCGCTCGACTTTGGATTTGAGCGAAGCGTGAGTTACATGAATATGCGCGACGCGGTGGACATCTTATCTAAATCCGTCCTTGGTATGGCATTGAATGGAACCACGGCGACATCCACGTCGGCGTCGATCGATAGAGACGCGATGAACGAGGCGTTTGTGCCTCTGATGCGATGTTTGCTTGACGACGCGGTTGGCTTGGCGAGATGCGCGCTCGGCAAAGACTACGTCTTCGGCGACGACGATAACGCTGATGTTGCAGATGCGACGACCATGATGAACATTACGACGCGATATCCTGACGTTTTACTCGGCATCGACGCCGATGTGCAGGCGCATGAGAGCAAGAACGCGTTTACTCGTTTTGTTTGGAATTATCTCGCCGCGGTGACGGCTTCAGCGACGTCGTCAGCAACGTCAACACAATGCGAAAACGATGGAACATGTGCGTCAGCGAACGCAGTATGCGTCGGTAAAACCGCATCGAGCGTCGGCACGTGCGTTGACGCTGCGCCACGATACGTCTTGGCGTTGTCCACCCGCTTGCGCTACGATGGCTCGACGGGTGCATGGTCTGTTAAAGACGCCGAGGATGATTTCGAACGCGCCGCGCCGCTATGGACCGAGTCGAATTGGCAACCTGATATCGGCGGAGTGCTGCACGCAGACCCGACGTTTTGGGATAACGTGTGGTTCGCATCGATGACGTTGGCGAGCTTGCTGTGCTCGTGGTTCTTCAATCGCGCGTCGAACCGCGCGCAAGCCATCGAAGACGACACGGCGTAACGTCAAGGTATCTCTCTAGTAGTGGGCACACCAGGATAGTAGTTTAGAACGAGCACGCGAACACACATAGATCATCATAGCCGCGTGACAATTGTGTAAAAGAATTTTTTCATTGCAAGCGAGCGAGCGGTCATTGTACATTAATACGCCCACGTATACGAACCATCCGCGACGTCATCCACGATGCCAACCTTTTGGAATCGACCCGCGCTCTCCCACGCTTCCAAGCCTCCGCGCACTTCATCATACGTCGCCTTCGCGTCGGCGTCCGCCAACATGGCGGCGTACCACGTCTTCAAATTCGGCGCCTTTGCGAACGCGTCTCGCCAGCCAAAGTACTTTGGCAACAAGAACTCAATGAAAATAAACGTCGGAAACAACGCAGCGTCCGCGGTACTCTTCTCCGTACCCGCGATGAACGGACCAGGCGTGCGAGTAGCGATTTCTTCGAGCACGGCGATTTGTTTCGCGATTTCAGCGATACCGTTCGCGCGCGCCCCGCGATCCATCGGTCCCCTATACATCGCCCCTTGCGCCGCAGCAATGTACACATCGTGCACACGCGTCGCCAGATTACAACACGCGCGCGCCTCGGCGGTATCCGGCGTCAACGACGGCCCCGACGTTGCGTATTTATCACACAAATACTGCGCAATCACTTCCGACTCTGGCAACTTCAACCCCCCTGCGACGACGAACGTCGGCATCTTCAGCTGCGCGCATCGTCAGTCAACGCGCATAAAAATCACATCTATACATTCGCATCGCACCTGTGGGTTCAGCGCCGCGTATTCGGCGCCTTTAATGCCCCCATCGAACGCTTCGGTGGGGTTGACGATGTCCAAATCGATGCCCTTCCAACGCGCGATTAACCGCACGCGCGCGCCGTTATTGCTCACGGGCACGTCGTAGAGCGTGCCCGCAGACGCCGCAGCGTGCACTGCGCGCGTTCGGCGCGGCGACGCGCGCGCGAGGGCGATGGGCGAGGGGTGACACGCGATGGCGCGCATGATGGTTGAGGCGACGAGTGACGATTCAATGTCACCGCGTCGAGAGTTGCGGCATTTTCCGACGCGCACGCATCGCGCGATCGACGCGAGACGCGCGCAGACGCGAGACGCGAGCGTGTGTGGGGTGTTTTCGCGCGCGCGAGGGCGAGACGCGAGCGCGAGCGCGCGTGACGCGTTCCGCCGTCATTTGGTGCACTTTTTGAGCGCACACGATGGGCGACGCGAGCGACGCCAAGAAGGCCAAGAAGGCCAAAAAGGAGAAGAAGGAGAAGAGCGAGAAGAAGGATAAAAAGACTGAGAAGCGCTCGCGTGAGATTGAGGCGAACGGGAAGGGTAATGGTGGTGAAGGATCGAAGAAGGTGAAGGCGGCAGCCGTCGACGGCGGCTCGAGCGGCGGCGCGGCGTATCCGACGTTTGATACATTCGATGCCACACCGTTCGATAAGGCGATTACCGCGAGATTGTCATCAACGTTTCCTTCACCGAGTGCGATTCAAAGCGCGGCGTGGCCGGCGGCGTGTGATGGTAAAGATGTCATCGCCGTCGCGAAGACGGGGAGCGGCAAGACGTTGGCGTTTTTGCTGCCGATGTTCCATCGCATCGAAAACACGCGCGGTGACGTAGAAGGTTTAGTTGTTGCGCCGACTCGAGAGTTGGCGATACAAATTCAAGCCGAATGCGAGAAATTCGGCGCTGAATATGGGTTTCAGAGCGCGTGCGTGTACGGCGGCGCCTCGGCGCACGACCAACGCAACGCGCTGCGCACGAAAAAGCCGTGCGTCGTCATCGGCACCCCAGGACGGTTAGTAGACTTGATGAGTCAAGAAGGCGTGTTGACGCTGAGTAAATTAAAAGTTATCGTGCTCGATGAGGCGGATAGGATGCTCGACATGGGGTTTGAGCCTCAGATTAAAACTATTTTTGGCGACTGTCCGGCGGAGCGTCAGACATTGCTCTTCTCCGCGACGTGGCCTAAAGCCGTGCGTAAGCTCGCGGCGGGGTATTTACGCGACAAGGCGCACGTACAAGAAATATTTGTCGGTGAAGGTGAACTTGACGGCGAGTTGGCGGCGAATAAATCCATCTCCCAGCGATTCATTCAAGCGCGAGACCACGAAAAAGATGAGCACTTGTACAAGTTGATTTGCGAATTTCCCGACGACTCTCGCGTCGTCGTCTTCGCCAACACCAAGCGTCGCGTCGAAAACCTCTCAAAAACCTTTGCCGCAGAAGGTTTCGGCACCGTTTCCGTGCACGGTGATAAAACACAAGCCGATCGCGAGGCATCGTTGAAGAAATTCGTCACCAACCAATGTCCGCTCATGATGGCCACCGACGTCGCCGCTCGAGGATTGGACATTAAAGGCGTCACACACGTCATTAACTACGACATGGCGCGCGATGTGGAGTCCTACGTCCACCGCATCGGTCGTACCGGTCGTGCTGGTGAACTCGGTGCCGCAATTACGTTCTGGAATCCCGATTACGACAAGCAATGCACGCCGGCGTTGTGTAAAATCGCGCGCGACGCGAACCAAGACGTCCCCGAGTGGCTCGCAAAGTTTGAAAAAACAAAGGAATCCAAGCAATGGAAAACCGCCGACGCCAAGTTGTAAACGATCGACTGTGCTTTAAATTTTATTTTTGCTCATTGTAATCGCGAGTGCGACATTGCCGGGCGAGACATCGACGCGAGCCGTCCTCGCGCGCGCGTTGACAGTGCCAAATGTCCGAATGATACAGTTTGAATTTCTCACCCAACAGCTCACCCGCGCGCCGCACCGTGCGACGCGCATCGCCCCGCGACGCGCGCGCAAACGACGCGCGCATAAAAGGTTGTAGCATTAGCATCGCGTCATGCCGCCACATAACCGCGCGTTGGCGTCGATGCTCAATGAAAAGTTTCGAATCTCTGGGCTGTCTCTGAGCGGGTGCGGCGCGCGCGCGACGCTGGAGCATCTCTCCGCCGCCGACGACGAGGTCCGCGCGTTGGATGCGCTGCTTGACGTGCTTTCGCGCATGGAACTCACGACGAGCGTGGTGAAAGGGGAGGTGATTGAGCGTGCGATACGGGAGCTTCGAGAGAGTGGGCGCGCGGTTGCGATGGATGCGCTCGAGCCGACGACGGCTACGAATGACGATGGTATCACGATTTGCGATGCGTTCAAGACGAAAAGGTATGCGTATGATAGCCAGCGACGGATGTTTGATGAGGTGAATCGTCCGTCGAGGATTGAGAGCGCGGCGGAAGGGAAGATTGATTTATACCGAGACCGGTTTTTGTTGCTCGAGCAGCGGCTCAGTCGGTCGCGGCAGTTTACTAGGTCGACGTTACGCGTCGGTAGTGGTGCGGATTCGCACGCAACGGCGCAGTTGACGTCAATTCAGTCGTTGTTAGGCGTGAGTAAGGATACGAAGTTCATCATGGGGTGCTTGTCGCAGTTGGAGGATGATAGATTTTACATAGAGGATTTAACGGGCACGGTGCGGGTGGATTTAACCGCGTGCGAGACGTCGTTGGGATTGTTCACGGAGAATTGCGTGGTGATTGCTGAGGGCGAAGTGAGGCCGGATGGAGTGTTTGAAGTCATCGCACTGACGTTTCCCCCGAGCGAGAGTCGCGAGAACACGCGGAATGCGACGAATGCGTTAGATTTCTTTGGCGCCGGACACATTTTGCGCCCGACAGAGCTCCCCGAGCTCGAAGAGAAAGAAATGGAGCGCATCGGTGAGCAGTTCGTTGTTTTGGCCGACGTGTGGTTAGATCAACAGCGAACATTTGATCGTTTGGCGAAGCTCTTCGATGCGTTTGATTCGCAAGACGACGTTCCGGGATTGATGGTTTTCATGGGGGATTTCACTTCGACGCCGTTTGGACCGACGCACTTTGACTTTAGAGCGTACTCTGCTGGTTTCGACAAGCTCGCGGAATTACTTGAAGACTACCCGCGTCTTCGACAGGAAAGCAGGTTTGTGTTCGTTCCTGGGCCGGGCGATCCTGGTCTCAGTGCGGCGTTACCGCGACCTGGGTTGCAGCCATCCGTCACTGGTTCGATGCTCGACAAGGTGCCGCGCGCGCACTTTGCGAGTAATCCCGCAAAGATTAGATACTTTTCCCAAGATTTAGTCTTCTTCCGTGAAGACTTGCAAGCAAAGATGCGTCGGAACTGCTTGATTCCCCCGGACGACACAAAAGTGCGCACGCACGTCGTCGATGAGAATGGTCAAGAGATTGAAGTCGACGCCGCCGATCGCCCGACGTTTCAGCACTTGGCGGCGACGTTGGTCCAACAGGCGCATTTATGTCCGTTACCCATCACCCAAGCGCCTATTTATTGGGAATTCGATCACGCTTTATGGCTCTACCCGGCACCGACCGCTATTTTCTTGGGCGACCGCACCGAACAGCAGTCGTTGACGGATTTTGAGGACACCGTGTTGACCAATCCTGGATGTTTCGGCGGCGAAGGACCGGGTGAGTTTCTCACGTACTGCCCAGCCACGGGTGTCGTGCAGTTCTCCGCCGTGCCTTAGTAGGACGCTTCGAGTCTTTTGTGTTCTTCTCAACTCGCTTTGCAATGCTAAGTACTACATGCTAACTACTAATCGTCGTCCGAGCGGCGCCGACGCGCGTATCCGCTCGTCCGCTCTCGCTTTGACTCGCGCCATCCCGCGCCTCCCCGGCGCGGCTCAAACATTTTTGGATGATTAAATAACTCATCCTTGGCGGCGTCGTACGCACCATTGTCCGAGTCACGCTTTGCACGGGCGTATGCATCATGCGTATACGCCACAGAACCGCCCTTGGCGCGATTGTACGCGTCGAAGAGCGCCGCTTTACACGTCGACGACGGCGCTCCATCCGCCGACGACGTCCCCGTCTTCGCATCTAATATCTCCACCTCGGCGTCATCATCATGCGCGCACCACACCATCGCGAATGGATTATCAAACGTCGCACCTTCTTCGGCATCCATGGGCACGTCATCGAATACGACGGCGGTTTCCATCAGCGCCGGATGCCGAGCGACAAACGCTCCGTCGCTAGACTTAAATCCATCCACGCGACAGCACATCGCGCGACATAAATGCGGCTCTGAAAACTTCCGTCCAACCGTAATAGACGCCACGCGTAATGGTTCTGGCATAAATGCGCGCAAAAGCGCACCCTGATAGCCGACAACGTTCCATACGCATAATTTATCGCTACACGTCAACGAAACGCCGAGCGCCGAACCGACGGGTGCCGTCCCCGGCGCCAACTCCCCACGATCGCACATGCGCTGTACATCCTCCGGCAACGCGTCATCCTTTGACGACTTTACTATTTTCACGCACAGCGCCACTTGGCCAGCGTCACAGGCGCTGCGTTGAAGCTTTTCATGCGGCTCGCTCGGCGTCCCGCGCTCGCCCAGCGACTCGCGTCGCCGCTCGGTTGACTTTCCTTTCGCCCATCGCCGCACGCACGCGTTCCCGCACGGCGCCGAGCTGACATACAGGTGCAACGAAATATTCTCTCGCACGCGCATGATGCCATCGTCGGTGACGTCGACTATACCATCGTCGTCGGTTGAGTCTTTACGCCGCAACGACTCAAAGAAAAACTTTTTCAATCCGCGCCTGGCGAGCACCTCAGCGTGCGCGTCAAGAATCTCGTGCCCCGTGATTGCGACGTCGCGTGCGATTGTCTTCGTGCCGACGCCGAGGGATATCACGCGCACGGTGTCGGTGATGCGGTCGTACGCGACGAACGCCGCGAGGACGGTGCGCGTCGGGACGCGTTCGCGCGGACACGAGGACGAGGCGACGAGTTCAGCGTAGCGTTCGCACGCGACGCGAGCGATGCGATCGGCGAAAGCGCACGTTCCGGTGCGGGGTTTCTCCCCGGGGCGCGTGCGCTTGGATGGTGGTTCGTCCGAGGACGTCATGAAGTGAAGTCGCGCGTCTCTGTTTCCTCGTCGCTTTTTCGTCGTTTGTATAACAACAAAATTTTCTCATCGCCGCCGAATCAGCCGTCGACGATGGGGCTATGTATTATATATGTCTGTATCTGTGCAGTGGTTGTTCGTGCGCGTATGCCGTGACTGTATTAGCCCTGCTTGCCGAGTTCGAGCTTGCGCTTGACGAGCGCAATCGAGTTGAACAAGACGCCGTCGGCGATGCCCATGACGGAATACACCCCTCCTACGATCGCCATCAGGCTCGTAATGAATTCATAGAACGCCGTGCGCGTCTCGTTGACCGTGATTTGCATCGGGCTCGGTTGGTAGTGGAACTTGGCCTTTGGAAGCGGCTCGTGCACGGCGTGTGAATGCTGGGTGTACTCGTACACGCTAAACGGCAGCGTGTATCGGCCCATGGGGGTAATCGTCGTCAGCACGGTTTGCAAGTAATGCTCGTGCGAGATGTGCGCATCGCGCGATCTAAACACCTCGCCCGCGAGCTTGTCGTGCCAGTTTCCTTCCTTTTCGCCGGCGTGAAACTTGTCAAGGTAGCGGCTTCGATCGTCGCTCAATTGATGACCGAAATAAAAGTGGTTGACGACGTGCGTCATGTTCATCGATTCGCCGCGGAAAGAGTGGTCGCTGGACGATGCACTGATCCACAAGTGTCCGGGCACTTTCTTCACCAAAACAAAGCCCGTAATGCCGCACCCCGGGCCGATGATGCGCTTGTTCACGTTGGCGCTCGACGGCAAACGAATTTGCATATTCGCCTCCGCCGCCGCCTCTGGGCTGGTTTCGAGCATCTTTTCCGGCGGTGGCAACAACGAGTCGATAAAAGACGTGAGCGCGTCTACCGTGCGCGGACCGCGATAGGCGGCGTGTTCTTGCTTACCATCGTGCGTTAAAATATCCGTTCCGTGCGTAAAGATGCGAATCGTGGGATATCCAGTCACGATTTGCTTCATACAAAACGCCTCATGCACGACGCAATCCACCTTGGTGAACAACGCACGGCTCCTCACCCCCGCCGGATACTTCCCATGCACCGTCAGCGCCGCACTTTCATACACGGGCTCCAATCTCTGGCACCACGGGCACCACGGAGCGTAAAAATTCACCAACACCACCGCGTGCGTCGGATCCTTCACCATCGTTTGTAAATCCTCCAAATTATCAATCTCATACACCGGGTGTGTCACGCTAGCGGCCGGGTTGTTCGATTCCTTCAATAACTCCATACTCTTCTTGTGTTCCTCCACGTGCGCCACCGCGGTGGCGTGTTCCTCATCCGTCGCCGCCAACGCCCGTTGCGCCTCGCGGTCCCACTGCAACGGCCCAATCGGATTCATATTCGAATCAATCGCGCGCTTAAACACCGTCTTAGTCAAATTGAATCTATTCAATCCCAACGCATCGCCCACGTCCACGCTCGCAAACTCGCACGACAGCGCCGGAAACGAAAGATTAAAATTAATCCGCAACAGCTCGCCGTCGATGGATCGATCAACCACCACCTTGGTGTCAAACCTCGACGTCGTATACGCCCCAATCTCCGACAACAACAAAAACGCAATCAGCAACGTGGATAGGATAGAAATCACCGACCCTCCGATGGTGCCTTCGCTGAATTCGCGCGGAACTTTGCGATAGAAATCCATCGACTTGAGCGTGCGCGACACCTTCGATGGCGCCGCGGAAAACCCTCCGCCCGGGCCGAACGACGTCGACGGTGCGCCGCGATTGACGCGCTGCATGGTGGCGGTGACGATCGGTCGATGCGGTGCGTGTGCGCGGCTGCGGCGCGCGCGGCTCTGGCGATCGACGTCGCGCATCGTGATCTATTGGCAAGCACAATGACGGATTTTATTTGTTTGTGTTGGTCGCGCGCCATCGATGCGGCTGTCGATCGTCGCGAACGGCGGCGCGAGCGGCGGCGCGCGGCGATGGGTGTCAACTATTCTCACGCATCGCTCGACGTCGTCGTCGCGTCGAACTCGCGAGGTAACACCGCCGGAACCCGTCGGTAACAACGCCACACCACCAGTGTGACGTCTAAAAACAGAAGTCCAATCGTCACTTGCACACGCAACGAAACACACGCAGCGACCTCGTATCGCTCGTCTGATTCACACGCACGCGCGCACACACACCGAGGGATATTTTTTGCGAGCGCCCGCGCGCTTTTACGTTCTCATTCTTAATACTACGACGCGATGCGTGAAGTGATCTCTATTCACATTGGTCAAGCTGGGGTGCAAACCGGGAACTCGTGCTGGGAATTGTATTGCCTCGAACACGGTATCCAACCCGAGTGCGTATGCGTTGCGAATGTGTGCATGAAGCGATGATGGTGGTGTGGTGACGCGCGCGCCGCGCGATGGACGCAGCGCACGCTGGCGTGTGTGTGTGTGTGTATATTTTTAGACGCGCGCGCGCGCGTTGACTTTGCGTTTGACTAACGTTGACTGTTCCGCTTCTGTGCTGTACGTGGAAAACAGTGGCCAAATGCCGAGCGACAAGACCATCGGTGCTTCTGATGATGCGTTCAACACGTTTTTCTCCGAAACGGGTGCGGGAAAGCACGTGCCGCGATGCATCTTTCTCGACCTCGAGCCGACGGTTATCGACGAAGTGCGCACCGGCGCGTACCGCCAATTGTTCCATCCCGAGCAATTGATTTCTGGCAAGGAAGACGCGGCGAACAATTTTGCGCGTGGGCATTATACGATTGGCAAGGAAATCGTTGACATGGCGCTCGACCGTATTCGAAAGCTTGCGGATAACTGCACCGGTTTGCAAGGATTTTTGGTCTTCAACGCCGTCGGCGGGGGCACCGGTTCTGGTCTCGGCTCTTTGCTCCTCGAACGCTTGTCGGTGGATTACGGCAAGAAGTCTAAGCTTGGTTTTACCATTTACCCTTCGCCTCAAGTTTCTACAGCAGTGGTTGAGCCGTACAACTCTGTGCTCTCCACCCACGCGTTACTCGAGCACACCGACGTCGCCGTCATGTTGGACAACGAAGCCGTGTACGACATCTGCCGCCGTAGCTTAGATATTGAACGCCCGACGTACACCAACTTGAACCGCTTGATTGCGCAAGTTATTTCGTCCTTGACGGCGTCTCTGCGTTTCGATGGTGCGTTGAACGTGGATGTCACCGAATTCCAAACCAACTTGGTGCCGTACCCGCGCATCCACTTCATGTTGTCTTCGTACGCGCCGGTGATTAGCGCTGAAAAGGCGTACCACGAACAATTGAGCGTCGCTGAAGTCACGAACAGCGCTTTCGAGCCGGCGTCGATGATGGCCAAGTGCGATCCGCGTCATGGCAAGTATATGGCGTGCTGCTTGATGTACCGCGGAGACGTCGTCCCGAAGGATGTCAACGCCGCCGTGGCAAACATCAAGACGCGACGCACGATTCAATTCGTCGATTGGTGCCCGACTGGTTTCAAATGCGGCATCAACTACCAACCGCCGACTGTTGTGCCGGGTGGAGATTTGGCCAAGGTGCAGCGCGCGGTGTGCATGATTTCGAACAGCACCGCCATCGCCGAAGTCTTCTCTCGTCTCGACCACAAGTTTGATTTAATGTACGCCAAGCGCGCCTTTGTGCACTGGTACGTCGGTGAAGGCATGGAAGAAGGCGAGTTCTCTGAAGCCAGAGAGGATCTTTCTGCACTGGAAATGGATTACCAGGAAGTTGGTACGGCGTCTGCGGCGATTTCAGGCGTTGAAGAATCCGAGTACTAAGCTCGTTCGGTCATCCAATCTTTGGCTCGCGCACTCGTCGGCGACGCGAGCGCGCGCGCTCAATCGTTCGTCGACGAGCGTCAAGAAAGCATTGCAGTAGAAAGCATACAAACACGACATATCAAAAATAAATGAACAGTGTTGTAGTGATCATTATCTCTTTTTCTTTTGCTCGTTCATTCGTTCGATGGTGATGGTACACGACTTTACAACGACTAGCTGTTCTACTGCGGTGACATACGTTCTAGAGTTTTTCGCACACGCGAAGTTTCGCCGAGCGACTGCGGACATTTTCATCAATCTCTTTCGCGCTCGGCACTAGGGGTTTTCGCGTAATCAAACGCACAATCTTTGGCGGCTTTTCGGGTTGCGGCATGTAGCGATTCACCTCTTCGCTCAACGGCTCGGCGAAACCTGCGAATTTTCTAAATTGCTTCTTTACGATGGAATCCTCCAACGAGTGGAACGATATAATGGCAAGTCGCCCCCCCGGACGCAATGCTTCGATAGCAGCAGGAATGACGTCTTCTACGGCGCCGAGTTCATCGTTTACGGCGATGCGTATACCTTGAAACGTGCGCGTCGCGGGATGAATCGATCCCCACTTGCCTGGCACGTTGCCGATGGCTTCGACGAGCTCGCGCGTCGTCTTTATATCTTTCTCTACGCGCGCTTCGCAAATGCGTTTTGCAAGCAAACGCCAGTGCCTCTCTTCTCCGTAATCACGCAATATGCGCCCGATTTCCTCCTCGGGCCACGTGTTGACGATTTCCTCCGCCGTCGTCTTTGCGCTCTCGCCCATGCGCATGTCGAGCGGACCGTCATTCATAAATGAAAATCCACGCTCAGCACGATCGAGATGCATCGAGCTCACACCTAAATCAAGCAATATACTATCTACGCCGTCTACTTTCAACGCCTTTAACGCCTCGCGCATCTGCCTAAAATTCGCCTCGACCAAGCTCAACTTTAACGTCCCCGTCGCTCGCGCATTCGCGGCGGCTGCTTTTTCTCTCGCCTGTTCCAACCTCGGCTGCGCCAACGCGTGCGCCGATCGATCGACATCAAACCCAATAAACTGTTCCATCTCTGCATGCCGAGTAATCATCGCCGCGGCGTGTCCACCAGCGCCGAGCGTCCCGTCCACGTGCGTTCGCGTCTCCACGTCGGCAAAGCACTCCAAAATCTCTTCAAGCATCACGCTCACGTGCGGCGCACCGTCGGCATCGACCGCCTTGCCTGCGCTGGCGCGGTGGAGATGACCACGGCTGACGCGCGAGGACGACGACGACGACCAGGGGCGCGCCAGGCGACGCGTGAGACGCGCGCCAGGCGCGCGCCAGGCGCCGCCACCGCACCGCGCTTGGCGCGTTCGAACGAACGCCACGGACGACACCGCGGAGGACGACGCCGCGGAGGACGACGACGACGACGAAGAGATGCGCATGGATGAGTAGGCGGCGCGCGCGCGCAGCGATGTGGCGGCGGCGGCGGCGGCGGCGTACATCGAGCGCCGCGGCGACCAATGCCGTCGTGGTTTTGTGCGACGCAACGCCCTGTGCGCGCATACTGTTCAAAGTAGTACCATGTGTGATTATTTATACCTTCGTCCATGTGACATAAAACCATGTTCGGACAGTTGGGTCGTACTGATGATGTATTAAATCCATGAGCTGTTTTCGTGGCACGCATGCGACGACCGATGACGTCGTCCGTCGGTCGACGTCGTCGCACCCGCACTCGCCGACGCCGACCCCGCACGCTCGACGCGCGCGATCGACGACGCAGGCGGCGCAGACGACGCATTGCGTATAGTATTTGCAACGCGCGAAAGCGTGCGATCGACACACGACGAGCGGCGACGCGTGCGCTCGACGTTGATTGATTAATCAAACAACTTTTTGAAGAGGCTTGAGAGAATCAAAGATGGGGTTGCGAAGCGCCGCACGCGCGATTTTTTCGCGCCGGCGCTCGAGCGCGGGTGCGAGTAACGCCCTGGGTGATGCCACGAACGCGGGCGTGACGGCGCCCGAAGCGGTGGTGTGCGAGGTTGAGGCGAAGAAGGGTGGTGGCGAGAAGCGCGTCGACGAAAACCGACGCGAGAGCGCGGCCGAGGCGCCGACGGCGACGGCCGCCGCCGCCGCTGCCGCCGCCCTTGTAAAGGACGAGTGTATTGATGACGATGGATTGACTGCGTTTGAGCGCGAGCGTGAGGCGCACATTGCGCGAAATAAGGCGAGAATGGAGGCGTTGAATATCAAGACGCTCGGCGACGCCGTCGGGACGCGGGAAAAGAAGGGCGCCGCGCCATCCACACGCGGTATAGCTGGTAAACGCACGCGTGAGAAGATTGAGGCGTCTGTTCCCACGCGCCGATCGTCTCGCGCGCGAAATATTGCGCCAGAGCTTGCGTCTGGGGTGGATCGAGAGCGTCGGGATGGGAGCGTCATTCTCGCCGACGGCGCGACGTATTATCCAACCGGTGAGCTCACTGCGGCACCCGTGCGCACGCGCCCGAGCGGGGATGTTAAATTGGATAGCGAGAATGGTAGCGAGCGCACCGATGCGGCGTTTATAGAAACGTTGAAAAAGTCGATGGGCAAGTTTATAAAGACGGCGGAGAAGCCGACGACAGCCAGCGTAGCCAACATGACGGGCAATAAGCTCAAGTTGCGCGAATGCGACGTCGCAAAGTGCACTCCTAAGGGTGTGACGCACTTGGATTTTAGCCCGGATGATTCCATGTTGCTCGTGGCGTCGGGCGATAAGGAGGGTCACATTGGCTTGTGGCGCGTCGATCAAGCGGAAACGTCTTCGTCGGTGAAATCTGAGGGAGTCAAGACTGAAAACGATGACGACGAAGATGATGATGATGATGACGGTGTGTTGTACTACAAAGCACATGGAGCCTATATTTCGCATTGTAAATGGGGTCAAGGCGCGTTGCGTGGGAAATTGTTGACGAGCGCGTACGACGGCGCCGTTCGAGTGCTCGATCCAGAGCGCGGCGTCTTTCAAGAAACCGTCTACTCCGAAGAGGATGAGTTTTCTGCGTGCGACCAATTCTCCAACGGACACGGCGCGTTGGTGTGCGACAACGTCGGAAACTTGCACCAGCTCGACATGCGCACGGGTAAGTTCACATCCCCCTCGTTGAGCATTCACGAAAAGAAAATCAACACCGTGCACATCGACCCGGGCAACGAACACATGTTCGCCACATCCACTCACCAGCTCGTCTCCGTATGGGACGTGCGCAAACTCAAAAAGAACGCCAAGGCTGTGTACGACTTACCCCACGCCAAGTCTTCACAAGCGGCATATTGGAATCCAAACGGCTCGGGCGCGTTACTCACCACGTGCTACGACGACGCCCTCCGCGTCTGGCATCCATCCACCGACGCCACGAAAGAATCCCTCAAAATCAAACACAACAACCAAACAGGCCGATGGGTCCTCCCATTCCGAGCCATCTGGTCCGCCGCAGGCGACGGCGTGCTCTGCGGCTCGATGCAACGCTCGATGCACATTTTCAACCCGCGCGCCGCCGTCCCGGCGCTCGCCACGTTCGCCTCCGCAGACCACATGACCGCCATCGGCTCGCGTCTCGCGTGTCACCGCTATCACGACTTTGTCGCCGCGGGCACCGCAAGCGGTCGAATCCACGTGTTCCGCGCGTAATCCGCGTCGTTACGCTGTCGTATACGCGCGCGTCACATGTCCCATATGTCCCACATCCACAGGGGTGTTATACTGTTTGCCCATACACGTACAGGTAATTATACCCCCTCTAGGTTGCCTTTTTTCTGTTTAAAGCGCTCGTCTGTCCCTCGTCGTCACACCGCGCCGCCGCCGCGATGCCGACGGCGATGATCGCCGCGCGAGCGATGGTGCCATCGTCCTCGTCCTCTGCCGCCGTGTCCTCGCCGTCGTCGTCGTCGTCGTCGTCGCGGAAGACCGCCGCGAAGGCGTCATCACACGCGCGAGTGATGATGATGTCCCATCATGGCGCGCGCGGCGCCGCCGTGGTCACGCGCGCCGGCCGCGTGCAGCGCATGGGCGGTGGCTACTTGGCCCCCATGAACGCCAAGGCGCACGGACCGCGTTTTCACGAGTACGGCGGGTTCGACATTGACCCAGAGTTGCAACACAATCGCGTGGCGTACATTCGCGAGCGCTGCGACGTCGTGACCAAGGAGTTTCCAAACGCCGTGGGTATGGATGACTTTTTGTTTCGCACCGAGGTGATGTTACGACGATTTGGGTTTACCGCGGATAATTCTATCGCGCTGACGTCGCTGTGTCGGGATGAGATTACGTTTCCGTTGAAGAATGCTATTCACGATATATTTGGGTATTCGTTGGATGTCGACGGGTTGGGCGGGGTCATCACCGCCGGGACGACGGGATTAGCCGCGGGATTATCGCATTCACCGACGGATTACGCCACTGGGAAGGAAAGATATGTGTTATTTGCGCTTCCGCACATTGCGATTGATGCCGAGGGGCGAGTTGGATCGATTTTACGCGCCGGGAGACAAGGGCAGTCGTGCGCGTGCGGAGCGTTGGTGAAGATGCAGCCAATGTTTAAGCAATACAAGGAGGGTAAGCTGGACATGAAGATGGAGGAATGCGCGCACGACCCGCTAGACCCTGAGTTTTCCATCTTAACTCGCCGCATGATGACTGCGGTGGAGAAGGAGAAGATTCCAAACGGAGGATTGCCGCTCGTGGAGGTGACGCGCTTGGCGGATCGCGTCATTCGTAGCGACTTGGACAAGCTCATTCAGAAAACCGTAGACGTCAGCAAGGCGGACTACGCCGTCGTCACGGGCATCCAGATTCATAGCACAACCGCCACGAACCGTACGTGGCATCCAAACTTGGAGTTTATCTCCCCTACATCCATGTACGTCGTCAAGGATGGCGTTCGACACGACATGGATGTGCTCGCCATCGACCCGCCGACGCCGCGTCAGTTGTTCCACATTGCCGGCGGCGACGAGATTTTCGATCTCCCGCTTCCGCGCCGCTCGTGGCCGGGACTCTAATTTATTCAAAAATCGCGCTCCCGCATCGCGCCGATCCGCGCATTCGGCGGCAATCAATCATTATTACACGTCCTCAGGCCGCCGCGCCGACGGCGAGCTCTCTTTGTAACGCCCACGACGCGTCTGTAACCTCAATCATCGACGCCCACATCCCCCATCGCCGCGCGCGCGATGGGCGAACCATCATCCCCGTCGTCGTCTTCCCCACCATCCACGAAGAGCGCCTTGCACGCTTCCGCGCTCGAAACCGCGCGTTCCGCCAGCGCGAGACGCTACGCCTCAGTCATCCCAGGCGGCGTGCGCACCTCCATCGGTCGTGCCAACGAACCCGCCCGCGATCGCGCCCTCGCCTCGCGCGCAGACGCCCTTCGCGCCGCGCTGCACACCGTCCAGGGCGCGGCGTCGCCGAGCACGGCGTATGAATACGCGAGCGTGTTGCAAGAGCAAGCCGAGCGCTGCGCGCCCGAAGACGCGCGGCTCCGCGACGAGCTCACGATACGTGCGTGCGATGCGTACAGGAAAGCCGCCAGCGCGGCAGCGCACGCACACATGGGACATACGTCGAGCGATGAGGACGATGCAAGCCGCGCGGCGGCGCACGCGGTGCTGTATAATTGGGCCATAGCGTTGGGCGACCGCGCCGGTCGAGCGCGGGCGAGCGGGGACGGCGCGAGCGCGAGGCATTTATACGACGAAGCGATCGATAAATACGACAAAGCGACGACATACGTGAAGCATGGGTATGGAGGCATCGTGACGAGCGGTGGGGTGACGACGCAGCAAGCGACGCAGGCGTTGAATAATTTAGGATTGGCGTTGCAAAGCCGGGCGCAATGCGTGGATTTTGAGTCGACGACGACTGTGGAGGATGTGAATCGAGCACGTATGGCGCGCGTGGAGTTTTTAACGCGCGCGGTGGATAAGTTTCGGCGAGCACTTAGGCTCGAGCCGTGTTTTGACCGAGGGGTGTATAATTTGGGCACGGCGATGTATGCGTTGAATGCGGAATTCGCGGCGTTGCGCGCCGGCGTCGTCGGGACGAGCGCCGAGGACGACGAACGCGCGTACGGTGATATGTCTCGCGAGTACGCCAACGCGAGCGCGGTGTACGTGGCGTTAGCGCTCGCAAATTCGCCGTCAAATTCGGTGTACACGCAGTCCTTTGCGTTGGTCAAGCACGTGCTTCCAAAGCCGTACGTACTCGACGACGCCACGTTTCGCGCCGCGTCGGGCGTCGACGGCGTCGACGACGCCACGGCTCTTCGTCTCATCGTCAACGCGCACACACTGCGCGTCATGACACGCGACGAAGACCCCAAAGAACCCACCACGGATGCCCTTGCCATCAATCTCGCCGACGTGGCGTCGTGTGAACCCATATCCGACGCCTCGCTCGCGCCCGGCGGCTCCAGTTTCGCCCTCGCGTCGCGCTCCGCGTCCGCACCAATCATGATATTCACCACCTCGCGCGCACACACGCGCGATGTATGGGTCGATACCATTATCCTTGCCGCATCTCTCGCGCGACGTCATCGACAGCGCGCGTTAGATGCCATTTTAGCCGACGATTAGACGCGCCGCGCGGCTCCGCCGACGCCGACGTTGACAACCAACACATAGCCCCCGCCGAGCTCAAGCTCACGTCATTCCTCGCCGCGTCGCGCCCTCGATCGCCCTCTCGCGCGCGCACGCACCGCACGCAAACATCGCTCGACGTCTCCGACGCCTCGCGCGACGCATCGCATCGCGTTCCGACGCGTATTTACGCGCATTTACGCGCACACAAAAGGAGGGTGTCCCAAGCCCATGGGTCCCACGTCTCGCGCGTCAGCGCTCACGCTCGGTCTGCGCCACCCCGCGCCCGCCGACGCGGATGATATCGTGATTCCACCCGCCGCGGATAGTCCGCGCGCGGAACGCGCGGATTTCGGGTCGTCGTCGCACGGAAGACACGGTCGCGAGCGCGTGGTGGATGACGACGACGACGACGGCGCGTTTGGCGGTCGCTCCTTTGGGCGCCAGCATGGATCGCACGGCGCGCTCACCGTGCTCGCCGAGGCCGAGGCGCAGAGTATTCCTATTCGTAATGGATTCAGCGTGCATGCGGGGGAGTATAGCGGGAGCTACGTGCGAGGAGCGGATGGAGCTTTTGTGCGGGCGAGCGAGAGCTCGAGTCCGCGCGTGGCGCCGACGAACGGAAGTCCGAGAGTCGTGGTGGTGCATAGCGCGGATGCGGATCGCGATGCGGGGTCTATTGGGTGTGCGGGGAGGAGAGCTCATCGTGGGTCGTTTAATTCGTTAATCATGCTCGAGGCGAATGAGTTGGCGCGATCGCAGCAATGAGTTTTGCGCGGTTTATTTTTTGCGCGCGAGGACGCGACCAGACGGAGCTCTCTGTACCACCACCGCTATTGTAGATTATTTTTTGACGACTATACACATTGTAATGCTGTAACACCACTAATATAGACACGCGCGCGTGTATCGGGGCGGCAGACGACGCACGGTGAGCGTATGCGTGGGATTAAAAAACTAAGCGTGAGAGACGACGGCTAGACGAGGGATTCCATTTGCCGCACGCGAGCGACGACGGCGGCGAGCTGTTCCTCTAAATCACTCAATTCCTTGCGCGCCTTGTCGACAACCGCGGGTGGTGCTTTATCGGTGAAACTCGGGGAGTTCACGCGACCGGCTAAACCGGCGATTTCCTTTTCCATTTTCGTTTGTTGCTTGGTCAAACGCGCGATTTCCTTGACGGGGTCGGCTAAACCGGCGAGCGGAAGGTACGCCTCGAGCTGCTCGTTGATGATAATTTGCACAAAGTTTTCGGGGGCGTCCGCGAACGCCGCGGGTGGGGTTGTCGATACCGAGCATTCGCCAATGTTCAATCGCGCCAATGTGGCGATGACATTGATTTCGGCGGCGAGCTCGGCGTTGAGCGCGGCGTCGGCGCACACGACGTACGCCGGGATACGCTTCGCCGGCTCGACAGAGTATTCGGCGCGGGCGTTGCGAATGCGCGTGACAACCTTTTGGAGGTTTTCAAACGCGTTGACGGCGTTTGTGTCGACGTGAGCGTTGAGTGCGGGCCAGTCTTGGCCAATCAACGCCTCGCCGCGGTGCGGCAACGCTTGCCACACTTCTTCGGTGACGTACGGCACGAATGGGTGCAATAATCGAAGCGTTTGGTCGAGCACGTAGAGCGACACCGCCTTGGTCATGCGTGATGCCGCGGCATTGTCGCCGTACAAGCGACTCTTTGCGCCTTCGATGTACCAATCTGCAAATGAATCGTAAAAGAAAGTGTACGTCGCGCGACCCGCCTCGCCGAAATCATACTTGTCCTGCGCCGTCGTCACGTGGTCCACAGTGGCGTTCAACTTGCTCACAATCCATCGCTCGGCGAGAGGAAGCTTAGCTATCGCCGCGGCGTCCGCGCACAACGCTCGGCCTTCATCCACGAGCGCCATGCGATCTTCATCGGACATTTCATCCATGCTATACAGGACGAATTTCCCGGCGTTCCAAATTTTGTTTGTGAAATTTCTATTCGACGCCAAGCGCTCGAGATTCAAGTTTAAGTCTTGCCCGGCCGCGGTGCCAGTGGCGAGGGTGAAACGCAACGCATCTGTACCTTGTTCGGCGATCACGCCGAGCGGATCGACGACGTTGCCGAGAGATTTGCTCATCTTTCGGCCTTGCGCGTCGCGCACCAAACCGTGCAAAAATACGGTGTGGAACGGCAACTTGCCCGTCATGCCGTACGACATCATAATCATACGCGCCACCCAAAAGAACAAAATATCGTGGCCAGTCTCTAAGACGCTAGCGGGGAAATAGTTTTTCATATCTGGTGCGTCTTCGTTGGGCCAACCTTGAGTGCTAAACGGCCACAAGCCAGACGAAAACCACGTGTCCAATACGTCCTCTTCGCGATGCAAGACGATGTTGTCGCCGTACGCCGCCTTGGCTTTCTGCTCAGCCTCGGCGTCGTTGCGCGCGACGACGTAACGTTTGTTCGAACCCTTGCCTTCGCCTTCGCACGCGCGTGCGAGGTCCTCGGCGGAATCGTGCACGTACCACACCGGGATACGATGACCCCACCAAAGCTGACGCGAAATGCACCAGTCGCGAATATCCGTCAACCACGACTTGTAAATCTTTTCAAAGCGCTGCGGCACAATCGTGAGCTCGCCCGTTTCGACAGCTTTTAACGACGGTTCAGCCATGGAATCCATTTTGCAAAACCATTGTTCGGACACGATGGGCTCGATGACTTCGCCGCCGCGCTGCGACCGCGGGACGCGCAACGTGTACGGCTCCTCCTTCAACACCAAACCTTCGTCACCCATATCCTTCCAAAGTTGCGTGCGCACGACGCTACGGTCGAGACCGTTGTACTTACCACAGTTAGCATTCATAGATCCATCCTTGTTTAAGATGTTAATCATATCTAATCCAACACGCTTGCCAATTTCGTAGTCATTCGGGTCGTGGCCAGGAGTGATTTTCAACGCCCCCGTACCAAACTCCATGTCCACATATGTGTCACCAATAATCGGCACTGTGCGACCTCCTGAAAGCGGCACGACACACTTCTTGCCAATCAGGTGCTTGTATCGCGCGTCGTCTGGGTGCACGGCGACGGCTGTGTCGCCTAAAATCGTCTCTGGACGCGTCGTCGCTACGGGTAAATAATCATCCGCCGATCCGCCCTCGACGGGGTATTTGAAATAAAATAACGTCCCTGGCTCTTCGCTGTACTCAACCTCTAAATCGCTCACCGCGGTTTGCAGTTTCGGCGCCCAGTTCACCATGTACGTACCCTTGTAAATCAACCCGCGGTCGTGCAACGTAATAAACGCCTCGAGCACCGACTCGGACAAACCCTCATCCAAAGTGAAGCGCTCGCGAGACCAATCACATGACGCGCCAAGACGCTTGATTTGCTGCTGAATTCGCCCACCGTACTCGGCTTTCCACTCCCAAACGCGGTCGACGAACTCTTCCCGCGTCATGTCCGTGCGCTTTACGCCTTCGCTTTCGAGCTTTCTCTCCACGACGAGCTGCGTGGCAATCCCTGCGTGGTCCGTCCCGGGTAGCCATAACGTCTTACGCCCTCGCATACGCGCGCTGCGCGTCATGACATCTTGCAGAGTAACGAACATCGCGTGTCCCATGTGCAACGCGCCCGTGACGTTGGGCGGGGGCATGGGAATCACAAACGGCGCCCCCGGGGCAGCCTCATTCGGATGAAAATACCCTTGCTCTTCCCACCATTGATACAATGGTTCTTCCACCGCGAGATGCTCAAAGTTTTTGGGCAAATCGCCGTGCCGTTTGCCTGGACTCGGGTGCGTTTTGACGCCTTCGCCCGCGGGGTAGGCTTTCACGCGCGCGTCCCGTCGGCGACGTTCGCCCGAAATCGTCGCCCGTAAAGGCACATTCGAGCCGCGAGTTTGCGTGTGCGCGACGGTGGTCACCGTACGCAAATGGCGCAGAGGTACGGACATGGCGAACGCGCGCAAGCCCATGGACATTGCGGCGACGAGTGAGGAGGCGTCAAACCTACGCTTGAGGGCTTGGGCGTCGGGCGACGAGCTCAACAAAATGTCATGGTATGTCGTATCAAAAAAGTGCATCACTGTCGCACGCGATTCAATCATCATTTGCATCATCGATGGCATCTTTTGTCCATTCCGTGGGCACGCTTTCGATCGGTACCGCGCCCGCGCGTTCCCATTCGTCGATGTCGCCGTCGCCGTCGGCATCCGTCGGCTCGGGCGCCGGAACGTCGTATCGTTCGCGAAGCGCACGCGTCGCCTCGCGTAACTGTGCGATTTGCACGTCATCAAGTACGTCATCACCATCAAACGGTAACAGCACAGTGTCAACCACGTGCACGACGGCTTCGCACGCGAAGATATCAGCCTCGACGATGGACGCGGATGAGCCGAAACCGTTGATGCGAACGACGCCATCCGCCGTCGCGTTCACCACGAGCGGAAACACGTTGTTCAAGTAATCTTCGAGATAGATGTCATCGCCACGTAAAGCAAGTAGATCATCTTTCGTCAACGCCTGACCCGCGACGGCGTGATACGCGAGCATGTACGCGCGCATCAAACGATCCGACCCAAACGCCTCAACCAACATGTTTTTCGCTTCAATCCACCCTTCCCATGCCTTGAGCGATGCAATCGCCTCGTTATTCGGCGCAAAGAGCGTGTACACCTTGGTCGGATCTTGTAATTTTGCTTTAATCACCGGTAACGATTGCACAATTTCAAAAAGCGTGCGTAAATCCGGGCGTCGACGAAGCGTTTCGTATGCCGAAACGCAATGCCCGTTGCCTCGTCCAAATGTCTCATCATCATCGAGTAATTTCCGTGCGCGGTGCTGGCGCTCCCACGGCGAGTGGAGTAATTTCCTCTTCCCTACGCCCACGCGGTCGCCAGGTCGCGGGCCGATGCTGCGCCCCGAGATGCGCCGGGACCCGATGCTGCGTCCTCGAAAAGCGCCATGCACCGCGCGAGACGACACGAGCGCGAGCAACGCCACGACGAGCGAGATCGCGCGCCATGGCGTAGATGAACGCAAAGAACGCGATGGGTGATGGGAGTGTGAAGGCATTTGAGTCGTTGAGCGACGTGGCGCGCGAGGTTGTGCGTCGTGAAATGGCGACATTGTGTGCATTTTCCAATGTTGGAATGCGCGTTGCAAAGCAAATATATGTCTACTACATGCATATGGATAAAGGAAAGGATGGGAAGCGGAAGTGATGAGCGGTGCGAAATGAAATAATGCGGCTTCTACTTGCTAGTTATTGCGTCCGTGATGATAGGACGTGGTAAATGTACATTGTGTGCGCGCGTTGACGCGATACGTGACGTCGACGCGTCAGAGTCGCGACGCCGCGACTGGATGATTTTTAATTTTTATATAATGCCGTCTCTGAACGTTTCGGCGATCATGTCGTCGTCGATGTTTTCCAGAGAAAAGTCTGTTGAATTCAACACATAGTCGATGGCGTCGTATGAGTTGTTGCTGAAATCCATGGGCGCATCGTTCAACATGTCGACGTCAAACGCCCCGACTGGGTACGAACCCCGATCGACATCGTCTGGGTCTGGCGTAACCAACCCAAGCGACCGTTGGAAGTTGTCCGTGGATGAAACTTTGATCATCTCAAGCGGTTGGTGCGCGGCAACGTGTTGGCGTTTGCCTTGGAATGAGTCCAGTTTCTTGATAAAGCTTTGGGAATAGTTTATCTTCAAACCAATGGGCAACCCGGGCGCGCTGTCGCCACCAGACTGTCCGTCAGCTTTCAACCCATCGTTCGTAAAATGAAAAAGGTGCTCGTCTGGGGAAGTACCGATGAATCCGCTCGAATCACGCTCGTTGGCCTGAGATGTGCCACCCTTGTTGCCCTTGCTCGACTTGCTGGCGGTGGCCGAAGACGTCTTTGACTTGTTCGCCGCCGCCGTCTTGGCCGCACTCGCATTCTTTTCACTCAACTTTCGCGCCTCCATTTGCGCCAATAATTGTGCCTGGCGCAGGTTCATGGCATCCACGCTCATCGCCGATACCGGTGGTGGCGTGGTCGAACGTAGCTGCTGCTCTGCGAGCAGCGCCGCGCGCACGCCTGGCAGCGCCACGCTATTCGGCACGCCAGCCGCAACACCATGACGATACGGCATCGTAAACCGCATATCTGGCTCCGATGCCGATCGTTTCAGCGTTTCCAACATCACCGGGTTACTCTTATCCGCCATCATCTTTCGCACGCTGTGCTGCCACAAGTTGGCTGTGTTTTGCTTGACGAGTGGGTAACGAATGACATCCACGACGCCCAACCGCACCGCCTCCACCATACACTGCGCATCCGCCGCGGAATCATCCTCGTGCTGCAACACCACGATCGCTGTCTTCTTCGCCGCGCGTTCGAGAAGCTCGCGACCGTCGTCGCTCGTTAAACATGCCCTAACGTACGACGACTCGACGAGCACGACATCCGTCTGACCCGTCGACGCGCGTTCAAACGCTTCATTCAACGTATCCATCGTCGTCACTGCGCGCACACGCGAAAGGAACACACCACACGTCAGTCTCTATACGTTCACACCCTCATCCTCGGCGCACGCGCGCCGTCGACGCCAATCGCGTCCCTACATCGGTACACGATGATGATTATCACCCCCCACGAAACCTCTTGGCTCGAACGCGCATCTTGCGCCCAACGTACCCGCATACGACGCATTCCTCAACAACGCACACGACGAATCGCGGTGTGCGTTATCGTTGGATATAATCACCACCTGTACAGCGCGCCATACGCGTCGCGTCAGTCGTCGCGTCCGTCGAATCGCATCGCGTCAGCACACCCGCGTGTGCCTAGGGCACTCGCGCGCCCGTGATGTCAAACAAACACCGCGTCGATAGTCGTCGTCGCACCTCGAGACCGGCGGGAAACCCCGGACGGGTGAGTCGCACGAAATCCATCGCGCTCGCGTTCGACATCGCCGCGCGCGAATGTGCGGCGCCGCGCGCGCGACGACCCGATGCACGACCCGACGACCGAATGGCATGGAATGATGGATGGGCCCGCGACCGACCGACCGTGTAGATATTTTGACGTCCCTGGTCACGATTGGTCGTTTTGACGACAGGGTCCACTTGGATTGGGTGATCGAATCACGATTGGTCGTTTTATATAGGGGTACACATTGTGCGGTGGTGTCGAGCGGACGACTGGGATCTTAAGTCACGATTGGTCGTTTTACATAGGGGTACACATTGTGTCGGTGGTGTCGATGCGACGATGCGTCTCGTTCGCCCGGCATTCGTCGCCGCGTGCGTCGCGCGCGCGCGATGCGCGACGCCGAAAGCGAACTCACGCGTCTGAAGTATCAGCTCGAGCTCGCGGATGTCAAGCTCAACGCCGAACGCGCGCGCGCCGAGTCGCTCGAGTTGCGCGCGGCGCTGCGAGAGCGCGAGCTGGAGCTGCGCGAGCTGGAGCTGCGCGCCGGTGCGCCGGTGACGACGGTGTCGGCGTCGGAGGATGACACGCGCGCGGGTTTGGAGTCCCCGTCGTCGTCGCCGGTGGCGAACGCGGCGGTGTGTACGACGTGTCAGAGAATGCACGGGACTGTCGCGCGCGGCGCGCGCGGGCTGGAGACGATTGCGATGGAGGATGGCTATAAAACGTGCGTGAGTTGTCGTGAACGCGGGAGGGAATATCATGAGAAGAAGAAGACGTCATTGGTGAACACAGCGCCGCATGCGGTGTGCGGAATGTGTAAGAGGAGGCACGGCGACGTCGTGAACACGCGCGAGCACGGGCTGATGAAAACTGTGCTGGACGGTGGCTACAAACGATGCGAACGATGTCGTTTGGGCGTGGACAGGGCGGCAGCGGCGGCGAAGAAGCGGAATCGCAGCGGTGTGGACGCAACCGTGGCGCCGGGGTCGTCGGTGAACACAGCGCCGCATGCGGTGTGTTGCATGTGTAAGAAGAGGCACGGCGACGTCGTGAACACGCACAAGCGCGGGCCGATGAAAACTGTGCTGGACGGTGGCTACAAACAATGCGAACGATGTCGTTTGGGCGTGGACAGGGCGTACGCAAGAGCTGTTCGCCGCGCAGGCAATGTCAAGAGCTCGCCGGGAAGCGAAGGGAAGCGTCAGTGCCAAAAGTGCAAGAGACACGCGGGGCCAAACTTGACGAATAACGGCGTGCTCGTCGACGTCTGTTTCGCCGCGCCGCACGATTCAACATGCATAGCGTGCAAAGAGCTCGAGCGAGACACCAATAGCGCTCGTCCGAATGCGCGGAGTACGGGGAGTCCAGTGGCGACAACGAGTGGCCGCATGCAAACGATGATGGTTCGACCGGCGGCGAGAAAGAACGCCTCCAACGCCGCGAGTCCGATGCTATCTCCCGCGCCGTCCCGCAAGCGCAAAATGTACGAAGAAGAGCTTCGCGACGCGCACGTTGTCATGCATAGCGCCGCAGACAAAGGTGATATCGCGCGATGCGATGAACTTCGGCAGATATTCATCGACGATAAGGACAAGTTTGATAACGCGTACGCGTGGCACCACGAATTGATTTCGTGCGTCGCGCGAGACGGGCGTCGGCCAATCGAGGTGATTGAATGGGCAATGTCACACGGTGCAAAGCTCACGAAAGCCGCTGCGAAGCGCGCGGTGGAAAGAACGCGCCACAAAAATCGCGAATATCAAGGTCGCTACACCTCAGCTTTGGACTTGGTTAAATTCATTCACTCTCGCAGCCCGAAACTCATCGACGACGAGACGATGTTTTGCGCGTGCGAATTCGGCGAGATGGAATGTTTACGATGGATAATTGAAAACGTCGACGGATGCAAAGTCTGCACCTGGCCAAATGGACGCACCCCGCGCGGGACGCCGAACGAATTAATGCTCATCGCGGCGCAGAACGGTCACGTCGACATTCTTAAATACTTGTACGACAACAATTGCGATTGGACCGCCGACGACGCCAAGGAAGCGATTGGATTCGTCATGAATGCCCAACCTAGCGCTCCGCTGAATTGGCACGAAGTGGTACAGTTTATCCAATCCACGGCGGAATGGCGCGCAGAAAACCAACCGCCGCGCGTCTTTTGATGTGTAAAAAAGTGTGTACTGAATCAATCATTCAACATTGAACCGCATCCGACGCGACGCCTCACACCAGCGCACGCCACGCACGCACGCATTCGCTCGCCTCGGCGCACCGCACGTGAGAACGCACACCACCGCCATTATTGGGCACTCGCACTCGCATTCGTCGGCGGCATCGTCGGCGAAATACGGCACACACGGCGCCGGGCTCGACCCGTCGCGCAGTCAAAGTCCACGCGTCGGCGGCGGCATGTCAACCACCGCGACGCAATGCGTGCGATGCAAGCGCTACCACGGCGAGAGCAGCTCGTGCGTGATTTTACCTGGAAATGTGCGGTGCGAACGGTGCGTGATTGAAGTGTCGACGTTTGATGCGGCGGATCAAATTGTGATTGACGACGCGGTACCGGCGCTTGAGATTCCCGCCAACGACAACGCGCGGTGGATGATCGTCAAGCCCGCGGCGAAGAAGATGGCGAGTAACGCCGCCGGTCAAGCGATTACGACGAAAGTAGTGCCGCGATTGAACCGCGCTGTGGCGAGAAAATCGGCGCCAAACAAAGATGAAGATGAAGATGAAGACACGAAGAGCCTTTCGGCGCTGGCGCCAATTTTAGTGGCGAGAAAAACCGCCCCTGCTTCACCACCCAAGGTGACGAAGAAATCTGGTATACCATACAAGACGACACCTCCTCGACGTAAGAAAAAGATGACACAAGGTGAAATTCGCGATTCTTTCGTCAAGATTCACTCTGCGGCGGAAGATGGCGATTTAGATGAGCTCGATCGTTTGCGCATCGAGTACGAAGGACGAATTAAGAAGACGTACTCAAATCCGTTCAAATGGGACACTGATCTCATCATGTGCGTCGCTCGCGATGGAAAAGAACCAATCAAGGTTATATCGTGGGCGCTCGAACACGGCGCGCGAATCGATGTGAATGCGTCAAAGGGCGCGGTGGAGCGTGAATATCACGTCGATCGTGAAAACGCAGCCGGTGTGTATCAATCATCGCTTGACGTGCTGAAATTTCTGCACAAAACTCGCCCAGAGACGTGCAATGAAGATACTCTGCTTTGCGCTTGCGAATTTGGTCGCACTGACTGCGTCAAGTATTGCGTTGAAAACGTCCGCGGGTGCGACGTCCAGACGTGGCGCGGATCAAAGACGCCAAAGATGAAGAAGAACAATTTGATGCTCATCGCCGCGCAAAACGGGCATCTCGATGTTCTCAAGTACTTACACGATGAAGCTGAATGCTTCTTCGAACATCCGTACCCGGATGAGGCGATCTCTCTCGTCATGAATCGTCAGCCGAGTGCTCCTCATGGCTGGTGGCGCGTCGTCGTGTACATTCAATCGACGGCTGAGTGGCGCAAGGCGCATCCGAATTGGACGCCGATTTTGGGCATTTCGAGCGCATAAGAATGTTTACATTGACACATTCGCTAAAGATTTTGAAATATCAGATTGAATAACCGAAACGATTGCTATATCATATTTTGCGCGCCGGACGATGTCACATCCCTCATAATGCCACTCGCGCGCGCGTTTCATCATTCCACCATGCCCGACGTCTACGGCGACGTGACGTTCATCGAAGAGCGATTAAAAGTCGCAAACGAGCGCTTACGAACCCTTGCTGAAATAGACCAGCTTCTCGTACAAAAGGCTGCGTTGGCGAAGAAAGAAATGGGTGATGAAAACAAGACTGATGAACATGACAAACTGCCGACACACAAAGGCGACGGCGGCGGCGACGACGACGGCGACGACGGCGACGACAAAACAGCCTCAATTATCCGACGTGACAATGCTGGTGAACCAAACGCACCGACGTCGGACGGGGAGCTCGAGGAGGAGGAACAAGGCAGTGATAGCGAATACGTACCATGGCCAGAGAAAACGTCGCCGAAGAAGAAGCCGACGACGGATGCGAAGATGTGTACACGTTGTGGCTTTGCGGAAGATCAACGGCGCACGAAAAATTATAAGTGCATTCGCACACAGTTTTCGGGTGGAAGCGCCGTGTGTGATATCTGTCGTTTCGGATTCGAGATCGCGGCTGGAACGAGCGACGAGCCGATTGAGCCGACGCGACGGTTACCGTCGCCTCGTGAAAAGTTGCGACCGCAAAGATACGGTAACGAAGAAGAAGACGAAACGCATACTCTTGTACGCGCTACGACGAGCTCAGCGAAACGGAGAAGAAAGAAACGACGTCTCTATGATCAGCATTACAAACACATTTTCACCCAGCTCGTCGCGTGCGCGTGCGAACGAGACCCACGCGAGTTGGAATGCATGAAAAATATGCTTCTCGAAGCGTCGAAAGGTGTGTCGAACCCATACCAGCCTTGGCATTTACACCTCCCGTGCGTGGTCGCTCGAGATGGATGCACGCCGCGCGCCACGTTGGAGTACTTACTGAACCAAGGCGCCCACATTGACGCCGGGACGTTCCATTTCGCGGCTGAACGCAAGCCCGATCCCACGCGCCGCGCGCCGGACGGCACCTACGAATCTGCTCTGGAGGTACTCAAGTTTTTGTACCAAAAGAAAAGCGACAACATCGACATGTACGAAGTCCTGTATCAGGCCGTGCATAACGGCCAATTCGAGTGCGTCATGTGGATCATCGAAAACGTACCCGGGATGGACGTCGCGAAATGGCCGTCGAACAAAACGCCAAGCGGTAAAGACAACGATCTCATGCTCGTCGCCGCTCAAATGGGCGAAATTGATATCTTTAAGTACCTATACGACGCAAACTGCGACTTTTCCGTCGAAGACGCGCGAGAGGCGGTGGAATTCGCCTCCAACCGCGACGACGGCCGACGCCCGCCGCTCCGTTGGCGCGACGTTGTCACATTCATCCAAACCACCGACGAGTGGAAGCGCATCTCCGATCGAAACGTCACCGGGTTCACATAGGTCATCGTGTTGTCATAACCAACCCGCACGCGCATGCATCACGACGCGACCCGCGACCCGCGAAGCGTTCGACGAACGCGTCGGCGCCGTCAATCATTCGGACATTTGGCCTTCTTATCCGTAGATATTTTGCCATCATCTTCGTCACACGCCGGCGCGCTCGACGCACGCGCTCGCGCCCCGCACGCCCCATTCGCATGACGCCCAACGCGCACATGTTCGCCCGCACCGCGCCTCGCCTCGCCTCGCCGCGAACGACGACGCACGCGCACCAATCATCGACGCCGCGCCAACGTCGCAGCGCTGCGTCATCCATGGACAACATCACCCGCGAACGCATCACCGCGTCGAGCTCGGCGTCGAGTGCGCGCGCGGACGACAGGCTGAGTGTGTTTTTATCCCGCCCGGGGCGGCACGCGGCGTTTGAGGCGATTAAAACGTCGTCGAAGCGCGTGTATGAGGCGAGAGACGGGAGGCGCGTGCGCGAGTACATGAGTCTTCCGGCGTCGCAGTACTCCACGCTCGATGGCGAGAGCGTGGAGCGGATAGATGACGACACGTTTCGGGTTGAAATGAGTTCGTTTAATTTCTTGGGGATTTCGCTGCAGCCGAGGTTGAAGGCGAGGGTGTATGTGAGAGAGGATGGGAGCGGGTGCGAGGTGCGCGTGGACGACATGGAGCTTCGAGGAAGCGGCGTGGTGGAATATGCGAGTGATGCGTTTGAGATTGTGAGCGTGAATAACGTGACATGGCGAGATGTACGTAAGGATGAATTGACAGAGCGCGAGTGTGAGGCGATTGAGAATGGAGGTGGAGATTTTAAGGAGATTACGAGCGAAACGCGCGTGAGCGTGTATTTAATCATCCCCGGATGGTTTCCGTTTACTGTCAAGTCAACCGAACGCACTGGGCGGTTTGTCGTAAATCAGGTCGTGTCGCAAGTTGTGCCGAGATTTTTGAGCCAACTCGCGACGGATTATGCGGTATGGGCGACTGGGGATGATTCGCGCGCGGCGTCGGCGAATGGAATGTTTGACGTGGACGTCGAGGAGTAAATATTTAGTAGAAGATCACGCGCATTCGCGCACAGACACACATACGCGTAATACAGCATGTAATATCTAGAAAAATCATTATCACACCACTTCGTGCGCCGTCGGCTTCATCGTACGAAGAGATGAAGAACGAAGCTGCGCGAGCCGCAACAGGTACAAAATCTCCAACCGCGCAAAGGCGAGCATCGCGACGTACGTCACGTACCCAAAGATTGCGATGACAATCGTCGTGAGCCAGCGTAAACGAGAGCATTCTAATTCCCCCAACGCCTCTTGTGGCATCTTGCATGCGTCATACGTGGAATACATGACTGAAAATGCCTTCCCGCACGCGATGGCGAGAAACATGCTCGTCACGCTCCGCATGTGGCTCACACGCGACAACGATTGGCCCTTCGTGGCATCAAACGACGTTTGCCTTAGAATGATACACTCGAGCAACGCCAAACCAGCTGAACCGATGAATTCCGCGCTCGATTCGACAATCATGATCGCGACAAAGTACACACAGACACACAGCGGAAAAAAACTCAACCCGTACATTCGGCTGAGAATCAGTCTCGCGGTCGGCGGCTGTGCATCACCGTCGTCGTCGTCGCTCGCGTCGCGCACTTCCAAAGACCCATCATCGGGGCGAAAGTAATTTTCAAACGCTTCAAGGAACAGTGTCATGGCGTGGGTAAACAAGTGACGTCGTGGATGTGTATCGCGTTTCGCGTCGTGTCGTCTCGATTGTATCATCGACGTCGTCGTCACAAAACCGACACAAAACGTCAAGTTCAAATCAAGTAAAATGGTTTATCGTACGGGTACATCGTATACGTCATCCACGATCGTTCGCCTCGAAACGTCGTCGTCGTTGCCAACGGCGAAGGCGCAGCTGTCGGCATGCGCGCGTCGAAATCAACCCACGGCGTTTGAGCCGACGCCGACGCCGCGTCGCCGCCCCGCGCTCGGCGCAACACAAAAACCCCCGTCGCCACGCCGACGCCGACAAACACCACCCCCGACCAAGATATGGGCTGTTTCATCAAATCACGCACGCGTCTATGCATGCGCGCCCACGCGCGAGCGAAACGTATGAGGTACGGATGTACCGCGCGAGACGAAGACGACATCGCCCGACGTAAATCCTCGCGCGCCTTGTCCACCAATCGCACGAGCGCATCGAGAATCGCATCGGCGTACCACCAGGGCGACGACGGTGATGAAGATGCGGTGTGTGCCACGAGCGGTTGCGTCGCCGCCACGGATGCGTGCGCGATGTCGTCGGATGAGACGTCGTCCGATGAGACGTCGCGCGAGACATCGAGCGCGCGCGCGTCGTCGCCTTCATCGACCGCCACGGCGCGAATGACGTCTTCGCGCTCGAGTTCGCGCGGTAGTGACGTTGTCGACGCAATGTGCGCGTCGAGCGATGCGGCACGCGAACGCGGCGGCGATGGCGCGCGCGCGAGAACATCATCCAAGAAATCCCAATCAGCGTCATCATCACATTCGCACGACATCGCCGACGATGACGACGACGACGACGACGACGAGCGACGCGCGCGCGGCACCATGAGCACACCCACCGTCGTCGTCGCGCGTGTGCGCGCGCCGAGCGAGGACGAGCGCACGAGATGCGGGGCGTCGCAGTGTGGCGATTCGTCTCGTCACTTCTTGACGCATCGAGCGCATCGAGCGCATCGACGATGATGCGTCGACGCGCGGCGTCCGCGGCGCGCGCAATGTGCGTCGGCATCGAGCACGCGTCCGCGGCGCGCGCGGCGCACGCGACAGACGCGACGAACGCGAACGCGAAGGCGCTGATGATGATTCGCGGATACGCCAAGCCATCGCTTCGCGGCATCACGCCGCCCGCGCAGCACTCGAGCGGGGCGCGTTCGGGCATGCGCATCGCGTCGCAGAGTCCAAACGTCATCGCCGAGCCCTACGCCGGCCCATTGCCGAGGCCGAGCGCGCTGGAGTGCGTGACGTCGTTGAAAGGGCTGAGGTTTGCGTACGACGCGGCGTTGTCTCGCGTGAAAGATACGTACGCGCTGAGCAAGTGCACGCGAGACGTGCGCGGGTTTACGTTGGAAGGGTTTAAATCCGAAGCCACGCAGTTGTATCGGATGATAAATTCGGGCGCCGCGAACGGGGGGTCGGGGAAGACATTGGGGCACGAGGTGCGACACGCGACGACGGATGCGACGCAGAGCGATTTGAAACGCGAACGAAAAGCGCGCGAGCTCGGGGGATGGGTGAAGATTGATTGGTCGTTAGAGAGCGTTGATGAAGTGCAGGTGGTGCGCGGTCGGTTGATGATGATGAATGCGAACGATAGCAACGGACCTGGGTTCGTGCAGCTCACGACGCGGTTTCGGAGCGTGCAGCGCTTCGCGGCGTACGACGCGTCGGGACGACTCGTGGCGGGCGATCCCAATGAGTTAATCGACGTGGAGGATTTCTGGGTGTTTGAACACGGGCTGAAGATTCCGAATTCTCGATGGCGCTTGGCTGGGCGGCTACACATGCCCGCGCGCGCGACGCTCGCGCTGCGAGACGCCGCGGCCAAGTAGTAGAGTCAACTTCTTTATTCGTCGTCGTATTCACTCTACCTAGTCTAGTTGTAGTCGATAATTAGATAATAAATGCGGAATGCTCGCAATCTCGGCGCCGTACTTTGTCGGGTTGGCGTAGAGCTCAAAAATCGGCACCGCGAGGAGCTTCAAATTCTTTGGCACGGCAAAGTAACACTTCTCGGGCAACTGCACCACAAACAGCTTGAGTTCTTCCTTGGGCTTCGTAATGTGTGCGGGCAAGTATGGATACATCTGAGGTTCGAACGCGGTGCGATACCACGTCGCCACGCGATCGCCGACTTCAAACTCGTACTCAGCCAATCCGTCGTCGCGCTCGGGTTGCAACTTGTTTCTCAATTTCCTCAACAGCCCATCCTCATCGCCCTCGCCCGCGCGCAAACGACCTCCAGGAAGCTTATAACTCGTCGGTGTGATTTGTAGCAACAGCACGTGCGGGGTGTGGTGTTGATTCACCATACAAATCGCCCCGACGCTCGTGCGCTTGCCGCGCTTTTCGTACGCCGCCTTCATGCGCAACAACTTTGCTGCAATCGACCCGTCGGTCTCGCCTCGCGCGTGCTTGGTGCCAAACGTATAATTCGCTAAACCATACACCGTCACGGCGCGACGTCGACTGGCACCACCCCGCGCGACGGCGTCGACGGCGGCGAGTCGAGCGGCGGCGTTTGCATCCTCGCCCGCGTCGTCATCCCCCGACTGCCCTGCCGCGGTTTCAGCCGCGATGCGCTCCGCCTCAGCCTCAGCCGCGGCTTTAGCCTCAGCCTCCGCCACTTCCGCCGCTTCCGCCGCTTCATGTTCGGCGACGACGTCGATATTGTCGCGTAACTCAATGTCAAGATCGTCATCGCTCGAAGACGCATCATCGTCATCGTCTTCGTTCTCGCCGCCGTCGTCCTCCGCACTCGCCTCCTCTTCTACCTCGCGCGCGACGACGTCATCATCGTCATCTTTCGTCTCATCGCGCTCGGCGTCAACGGTCGCGCGCGCGCGCGTGCGCCGCGTCGCACCCATGAACGCCGTGCGCGTGCACTTCTGACGTCACACCCGCGCGCACCGCGCGACGTCGACGCGCCATCGCCGCCGGCCGACGCGTTGAAAAGCATGCGGACGTGTGCGTCGAACGTTGCGGCGGTTCGCGCGCGCGAATGGCGCGCGCGTGCGACGCGGACGGCGTCGAATGCGCATTCGACCGTTCGATTGCTGCAGCCGATTCGTCGTCATCGCCGCCGAGCGACGCGCGCGCGCGCGCTGCGTGCGTCGCTGGACGACGACGTGGTCGATGACGTTGACCTTGCGGAGGATGAGTTCGATGACGACGCGTACGCGGTGCAGGCGAGCGACGAGGGCGTGTTGGGCATCACGACGTGGCTCGCGCTGGTGGAACGCGCGACCACCGTCGGGGCGGTCTCGAGCGGCGTCGCGAGCGTGTTGACGCGCGAAATTGCGTTCGGGGCGATTGCGGGGACGTTGCCTTTGGTTGGTGCGCTCGCGAGACGCGCGCGCGAGCGAAGGTTGCGAGAAAAGTTTCGAGCGCGAGCGACGGCGCGAAGAGAAGAGCTCAACGCACTGCGGACGAAAGCGGCAAGAAATGTGACGATTAGTGAAGCTACTCGCGCAGCAACGCCACAAATGGTTGCTGCAATGCGTAAAGACGTGGCGCCGGCGTTAGAGGAGTTTGCGAAGCGATTGAGTGCGATGGAGCGGGCGCAGGCGGACGCGGCGAAATCCGCGGCGGCAACGGCTCGCGACTCCGGCGCTGTCGCTGGAATGCTCGCGAGGGATCTCGCGGCGGCACGCGTCGACGCTAGAGATGGTTTCGCATCCGTGCGCGATGAATTGAAAGCCACGGCGGAGAGTTCGAAAGGGGAGATGAAGAAAGAAATGACCATGTTGTGGGAGCTCGTTGAGGCGGTGGAAAAAGACGCGGCGGAATTACGCGAGCCCATGGCGACGTTGGCTGAGGAAATTCGCGATGTCGTCGAGGGTGTGGTGCGTGAGAACATCAGCACTAGCGCTTTGGTCGATGGCGACGACCCGGCGGCCGCATCTCGGCGGGACGAGACGCTGTTGTTATCAGACGCACAGCTCGATGAGTTGCGCGCCGTCGTCGCAGACACGGCGAGCGAGCGCATTCGCGAGGCGATTGATGAACTATTAGACTCTATGAACGCTGTGACGTCGGATGCATCGGTCGTACAGACACTCGCATCGCGATTAGATGATAGTCAATGGAGTGCGTTGACGGCGCGTCTCGACGCCATCGACGCGAGCGTGAGTGGAGGCGTTGTCGAGGACGATTTGGAAGACTTGCGCGTGGAAATTAGACGAGAAATTTCCAAAGACATTCAAGATGTATTAGACAGCGTGAATGAGCTAAAAATTGCGCTCGAGGCGAACAAAGCAGCGGGTGTTGGAAGTGGCGGACAAGAAGCCGCGGCGGCAGTGAAGCGCTGGGCTGAGGACAAATTAAAGACGGCGCCTCCGTCGCGCGATATCGACGAGCAAATCCGATGGCAGGCGGCGTTTTCCGAAAGTGCACCCACAGCGGATGAAGAACTGGTTTGGGTTGGCGAAACAAAACGCGATGACGCCAAAGCGAGTGCGAGCAAAAGTGCCAAGCTGAACGAAGGCGTCACGCGAGAGCAAGCGTTTGCGAATATGCAAGCTCTATTAAACGCCAAACCCGTGGACGAGCCTCCGATGAAAGACATAGAGCCGGCAACAAGCGCAGTAACATCTACACCAACACCATCCAGCATCACCGCTCAAACCGATGACGAAGATGATGAAGAAGTTTGGGACCCATTTGTCACGGCTGCGGATGCCGAAAATGTCGCCAAGTACATCAAGGAAAACGAAGAACGCGCGCGCACTGCAGAAGATCCGACGACAAGCGACAAAGATGCGTACACCACGCTGTCTGAGAATGGCTTGACGTCGTTACGTACCGGTCGCGACATTGCTCGGCGAGGCGGCGACGACATCGACGCCCTCGAAGACGCCGATGAAAAGTTTGCCATGGCGATTAAGAGCTTTGAAAAAGCATTAGAGTTGAACCCGACGCCCGGCGCCGAGGGTAATCTCGGGAACGCCCACCTCGCGCGCGGACGCGTTCAAGCCGTTCTCGCAGAATTAGCCGTGGAAGAATCGCGCGAGGCGCGTCGCGTCGGCATGAATGCCGGTTTGGAAGGTACGGCGGAGATGTACCTGGAGCTCGCCGAAGAGAATTTAATTCAAGCTGGACGACGATTCCGTGTAGCCGCGTCGGGACTGCAATCCAATGGCGACGCAAGCAGTGCGGGTATCAAAGGTCGCGCGAAAGCATTGACGGGTTGGGGCGCCGCGCTTTCGCTTAGGAGTGAATTAGTTTTAAATAGCCAGGGCAACGTCGCGGATGCGGAATCGCTCGTCGTCGCGGCGGTGGAAAAGTTCAAGGCGGCCGCCGCGATTGAACCTGATTCACCGACGATTTACGTCTCGTGGGGTGATGCCATGCGCATGTGTGCGTCGCTCGGCACAATTGACGACGAAGATGAGCGTTTAAAACAGGCTGAAGGGTGCTACCGAGAGGCGCTTCGCCTCGATCCTGAATGCGTTGCCGCGCTCGACGCGCTAGAGGAACTCTCGTTGTAAATTCAAATTCAAATAAGTCACATTCAACACTCACCAAGTATACAATATGTGTCTACGTCAACCCGAGAACGATGCGGTCGACAGGGTCCATGGGACGTACGCGGCGCTTCGCCGCAGGAACGCCGCCGCGCGCCATGGCCAAGTCCCGCAATGCGCCCGAAGCGCTAATCGCCGTCTTTCCAGCCGCTTTACGAATAAAAACCACCGGCCATCCGAGCGGGGCGTCAACGGTGACCCATACACCTCGTCCACCATCTTCGCTTGATTGCGAATCGGGCTGCACAGGGGCTTGTTGCGTCGTCCACGCGTCGAGCCACACGTCGCCCGGTGGCAGGTAGACGTGTACGTGCGCCGTCTTCTTGTCTAAAACAGGCGCGACCAATATATCGCGTCCGATGAGAAATTGTGTCGCTAAATTTGACGCTACGACATCGTATGGGTAGTAAATCAACATCGCGCGCGTTAAAGGTAATCCGCTCGTCTGCGCTTCGCGCATGAGCTCGAGCTTGTACGGCTTGAGGGCGACGTGTATATCCACGCACGTCTTCAAATGCGCAACTAATTCGGGCGTGTTCCACGGCTGTGCATTGTGATGCGGACGATTACCTTGATGGGTGCGATAAATAGCGTCGCTAAACGCACTGAGTTCCATCCAGCGCATCAATAACTCGGGCGTGCGAACGCGCCCCGGAGTCGCCGTGTACCCGCCGATGTCGCTGTGCTGCAACGTCAACCCACTCAATCCGCTTTGGAGCAACGCCATGACGGCAGACTTGATGCCGTCTTGCCCATCCCAAGATACGAGTTGATCACCAAGCCAGAACAGTGGCGTGTACGTGGGAGACTTCAAGCTCGCGCTACGACTCCAAAAAAACGCCTTATCCTCCAAGCCGGCGCGTCGAAGTGCGCGTCTGTTCACTTCCGCCCAATCCTCGGGATATCGATTGTGTACCTCAAGCGGAAGCTCGCCCGAGTGCAATTTCGCGTCGAACGGCAGGTATTCACCAAAATCTGCCATCCATGCCATCGCACCTGTCTTTTCAAGCATGTCGACGATGACGTCTTCGATCCATTGCACGCATCCTGGGTTGGACAAGTCGAGTAAACCAAACGTCACGCCCGGCTCTGAGCCTAATTTATACACCTCATCACGCACATTGCGCACCATGTAATTATTCTGTTCCGCGTGACGATACAACGCGCCTTTTTCAGACGCGCTTTCCATCAAAAATGGATTGATATACGTCATGAGCTGCGTTCCTTGACGCCCAACGTCTTCGCGCAACGCGTCCCAATCCTCGTAGTGCGTTTCATCTAACTGCCAATTCCACCACACGCGCTCGATACCTATGGATGTATTGCGCACGCCGCCCCAATCTTGCAACCACAATCCTGCTATTTTCACGTTCGCGTCGCTTAAGATTTTATGCACACTGCGTACTTTTGTCTGACCACCCGTCATGCCGAGAACGACGCCGTCAAGCGCCCACTCTGGAAGCGGATTCATGCGCCCGACGAATTCCGTATACATCTCCAACACCGCGGGAATACTCGATGCGCCGATTATTTGACCCGTGACAAACCCCGTGGGTGCGGCGATGTGAATCACCGCCCGGTCCTCGTCAGAGAAATCAAACTCGCTATACGTATAATTTGTGAGAAACACTGAACGCGCCTTGTGCGTGACGTAGTGCGGAATCGCTGAATACGTCGTGTGCCACGATCCTGCAGATCCAGGAAACGCCGAATTCAATGCGAACGACATCGGTTGACGACCACGTCCAATCCCTTGCTCGCCAGTGATGATCGGTACTCGACGTCCACGGTGGTCATACGATGAGAATTGCTCGCCCAAGCCGTAGACTCGTTCATCCGCGTCCATGGCGTAGACAAACTCGAGTTGATTCAATCCAACAATCCGTCGTCGACTCGCGCGCAACACCCCGGGCACGCGGTCGTCCCAATTAATTTCAAATCTAAGCCTGTCTCCATCGCCATCGCTCGCGAGTACGAACTCGTATGCGGCGACCAGCTTTGCCTGCGCCTTGTACACCTCTCGTTTCGCCATCGACTCCCGTAGCTTGGCTCCAAAATCCCCAAGTTTCGACATCCACTGATCAATCTTTGCGTCCTCCTTGATCAACTTCCCACGTATCGTCACTCGTTTCCCAATCGCGTCGTACGCGATATCGTCTATGGTTTGAATGCTGGTGCGTAAATTCTTCGCCAACGTAATTCTAAAGTGTCCCGCGATGAGCTGGTGGACGCGAATAGGCCCGCTGCCCACGCGCACGAATGGCACCCCAGGCACGGTACTCCACGCCTCGGTGACGCATTCGCGTATGATACACCATCTCGATGTCTTGTACTGTGCGCTTAGCGTTTGCTCGTCGCGGTTCCAGCTCACGACAAAGCGACCGACGTCAAACGCCGTGCTCGCGACGTCGCTCACGACGACACCTTCCGTGTGCAATGCGTGGTACATGCGACTCAGCGTCGGCGCGCACAGCACCCATAGCGTGAGAAGAAATGCCGAGGACACGATCGGGACCTTTGGGGCATAGATGGCGACCACGCGTGGGAGCGTTCGGCGAATGCTTTGATGGATGCGCTTCAGTGGACTTCGTGGAGGTTCCGCAACGAATGCGCTCGCGCGCTCCCGAGCGCGCGGTGGAGACGACGACGATTGCGGCGGTGGGTTTGATTTCTCGCGTTTCGCCTTTCGCGCGCGGCTCGGCGAACGCGAAGTTTCGCGCGCCGAGCGCCGCCGCATGAGCGACAGTTGAAGCGAGTCGAGCTCTAACGCGTCGCGCGCGCGGTTGGTTCCTTGACGTCTGCGTGACTGGTGGTGCGCTACGTGTGTCTTAAATATACAAAAGTAATGGCTAATCTAAAAGCAGTCTAAGTGCGCGTCTACGTGCGCGAGGCGTAGATGTTGAACAATGTGCCGCCGCGTAACGTAGGCGGTTGGTTGACGACTACGTGCTCGAATCCCGCCGTCGAGCGCAGCAAATCAACCGTAGCATCGAGCGCACCGTCAATGTCGTGACACTCAAGCGTGACTTTACGAATGCGCGGCCAATGTTCGGGCGTGATACCGCGTAAGACGTCGAGTTCGGCGCGCTCGACATCGATTTTGAGCAAATCGACGACGGCGTCATTGACACAATGCGCGTCTATGACGTCAGACACAGTGACCACAGGACGGGTCACCACGTGTGCGCCGGAGAGCATAAAGAATACCACGAGTCGTATCACGCGGCGTAAAACGAACTCGGCTATTGCGGACACGACGCGACGCATCGTCGTCGATGTCTCGCGGGCGTCGCCGTCTAAAATTAATCCACGAACCGCGCGGCCGATGCATGTCACCGCGTTATCCTCCAGCCCAACCGAGGATGAATCATCTGTCGACATCGCATCAGTACGAAGCGCTTCAAACACAAATCTTTCGGTGTTCTTCGCGGTTTCATCGTCGTCGCGCGTCGCGGACGACGTGCTCCATCCAGCCGCGCGCGGAAAGTGCGTAAATTCAATACTCGCACCACTACGAGATCCGACGCCGACGTTGTGCGCGTACACTCGCACGCGCCCCGTGCCTGGACCACCTCCAATCGGCGATGCATTCGCTAACGACGAAGACGTCGTCGTCGACGACGTCGATTGAAATACGTCGCCTCGACGCCGCTCGACATCCTCGTCCTCGTCGTACACCAATCGAAGAACATTCTCACGCAACGCATCAAACGTCCGCGGAATCGGCTCGAGCGCGACAACGACGGCGCGTTCATCATCTCCGAGCGCGCGCGCAAACTTTACGCTCGATAAACCTATATTCGCACCCACGTCGATCACCACCCGCGCCGACGCGCCCGCGACGACATCCGCCCCATCGCCCTCTCCGTCGCTCGCACACGCGAAATCGTAGCACCCACGCGCGTACACCTCGTCGTAAATAAACTTCACATCCGGTCTCGACACGTACGCGATCACCGAACCATCAGGCGCGGTGGCTCGAGCGCCATCAAACGTCCACGACGTCAACGACGATGCACTCGATGCATTCGCCGCCCCCGCGCGCGTCGCACGGCGCGCCATCGCGCTCGAGCGCGCGGTGAAGAACGGTCTACGCGCGAGCGACGTCGCGTGCGTCATCGCGCGTCTCGAGCGGCGCGTTTAGCGCGGCGTACAGTGACGTTTGCGTGCGGTGCTCCGGTGCTCCGCATTGCGCGCCGCATCATGTCCGCCCCACCGAACGCGCCGAACGCGCCGAACGCGCGCGCGCGCGACGTCGTCGGGTGGGCCAAAGTGTGCGGCGCGCGTGCGAAAGGCGCGCACGCCGCGGTCGCGCACGGTGGCGCCGCGGCACAGGGCATCATCGGACGCTGTGCGCACGGAACTTTTTGGAACGACGACGCTGACACGCTGACGGTCGTCGGCGGCATCACCGCGCACGCTGGCGCGCGTGAGGTCGATCGAACGTGTATGATGATTAAATTTGGTGCGTGCGCGGGCGCGGGTGCGATCGAGGGTGACGGCGCGGGCGAGAGAATTGTTGTGCATTTGAATGTGACTGTTGTTGAATTACGCGCGAGGTGTTTTAAACGCGTCGCAACGCATGGCGCGGCGCGCAAATCGCGCGCGTAGGGATGCCCGGGGTGTTCTTTATATTTGAACGCGCGAGTCGCGCCCGTGTCGTCAGGAGACGCGCTCGGATGCGCGTAAATTTCGACGTTTCAGTGACTCGAGACTGACTGCGTGCGTTGATTTTTCGCAACTTTTTGCAGGAACATTCGATGTATCGTGGGTAAAAATGACTGGGGACGTGCCGAAGGAGATGGAAGGGGTGTCATACGTCCATCGGAAGCGCACGCGTGAGGGTGATGCTGGGGAAGAAGAGTTATCGTCGACGCGCGCGCCGACGACGCTCGACTTGTTCTTGGCGTTTGGAGGCGCGACGGCGGATGGGGCGACATCGAATGACGTTCGAGCGATGGATTGCGCGACAAAGCGATGGGTGAAGTTGTCAACGAAGGGTACAAAGCCTTCGAAACGTATGGGGCACGCAGCGACGTTGGTGAATGGGCGGCTGTTTGTACACGGAGGGCGCGTAGAAGGCGAGCGAGAGGAATACCTCAGCGACGCGTACGAGTTGAATTTAGACACCTTGACGTGGCGTGAGGTGAAAATGACGGGTAGTATTCCAACTCCTCGCGCGTTTCACACCATCGCGACGTTGAGCTCGATGCTTGTGTGCTTTGGTGGTGACAATGGCAAGGGATTTTTACAAGAGACGTTTTTCAAGCGGTTTGACGACGACGAGTGGCACAAGCCCGTCATACGCGCGTTGCCGAATACATCGAATAATCCCGATGCGTCAACGAAGCTTGAGCCATCGCCTCGCGCGTGTCACACCGCCACGCCTTTGACGGATGGTGACACGATGATTGTTTTCGGTGGCATCGGCTTGAACAACGAGTCTCAAAACGACACGTGGGCGTGGTCGGCGGCACAAATGACGTGGGCCGTCGTCGATCCGCCGTCGCAAGAGCCAGAGGCGCGATTCATGCACACCACTACCGTGGTTGGCGATGGCTTAGCCGTGCTCGGAGGAATGACGCTCAATCCGCTGTCGCAGGCATCAAAGAGAACGCCGTATCGTATTTTCTCGCACATGTACATTTTGACGGCGGCGGGATATTTGAAACATCCAAACTGGCACGTGACGAATGACAGTCTTCGTAAACCTATCGAAGCCTCAGCGGCGGAGGCAAGAACGACGCCGCCGAGTGCAGTGGCGCCAAAGGTGGTAGAGGTGGCAGCGCTTCAAGCGACGGATGACGGCGTTGCTGATGCACCCGTCGCCAAGGCTCCACCAGCGCCGGCGCCAGCCAAAAAGAAGAGCGCCGTCGCGGAGAGCAAGCCGAACGGCTCGGCGTCATCGATGCTTCCATCGACGACGAAGCCTAAGGAATCCGTTTCCAAGTCTGTTGATGCATCGACGTCTGTCGAGGAAATCAATCCAACGTCGGCGCTTTCCAACGGTGGCGGCGACGCGTCGACGGCGGCAGCCGCGACTCACGGGGCGAGCGCCGTGCCTCCAAAGAAGAAGCTCTCCGCCGCCGCCAAGCTGCATCGCATGACTTCTGACTCTGCGTCGATGAGTTTACCGAGATCGACGTCGAAAGTAACGACGGATGAGAAAAAGGGTGACGAGACGCAGGCGATTGAAACCGTCGTTGCCAAACAGGTTTCAACTGAAACAAAGCCAAAAGCGAGACAGCAAAAAAAGAAGAAACCCGCCGCAGACGCTGTAGTTGAGAACGCGCCCGCCGTCGCCGTCGCGACTGCTCTCGTTGAACCTGTCAAACCTGTTGATACTGTCAAACCTGTTGATACTGTCAAACCTGTTGAACCTGACGATACTGTCGATACTGTAGATCCCGTCGATGCTGTCCCAGTTGATCCTGTCGACCCCATGGTTGCGGTGGCGCCCAAGGTGGTGGCGAAAGATTTGCTCCCAGTGCCTGGCGTGTCTTTGGCGCCGCCCGACGACGAAGACGACATGGAGGACATCGACGAAGATATCGACATCGGCGTGGATAATCGAAGCCGCGGCAACGACAATGACGATGCACTAGTGACCGGTAAGTCCACGCCGAGCCCACCCATGCAATCACCTGCTAAGTCGGCGCAAGCCGTGCCGATTCCTGGCGTGCGCCTGGCGCCGATGCACGACGACGAATGGGACGACTTGGATTCAGACGAACGCATGCCATCCGTGGAGATGAGCTCAGAGGATGACGAGCGTGCAGAAGTATCGCCTTCAGCGCAGCCAATCGCTTGGGCGAAGAGCGACTGCGGTAAATATTCAATCATGATTGACCGCGCGACGGGTCAGGAGATTCGCCGAATCGAAGCGCCGCCGATGTCACCGCCGCAATCGAGCGCGCAGCGCAAGCGTCTAGCGTCGCCAGCTGCTTTGAATGAGCAGCCGACGCCGAAAACGCACAGGAAACGCGCAGATGACCAAGATTGGACGATGAAAGAGCGACTGTTGGCGAAGAAATTCTTTGAGCAATTCGAATTGACAGACAAACCAAAACGCTACCGAGGATTAACAGAGGAGCGATGCGCGGCGGTTCTCGCCGAGAGTTGGAATGCGTTGCCGACATTAGAGCGAGTGGGGTGGTTAGAACGCGCTCGTGGTCCGTTATCGGCATCCAAGGCTTCAGCGCGCGATCGCGCGTCGAATGACTCTGACGATGAACCGCCTTACATTAAGCACGGCGACCGAGCGGTGATGGACACGCCGACGCGCGCCGACATGGAATACGCCGCGAATTTAGGCGAGTTCAGAGGCAACGATCTCACCATGCTCGGCACGCGTTTCAGCGGTGTTTTTACCGGCTCTTTCGACACCGGGTACTTTGCCACGGTGACCATGGAAGAGCGGAGCGACAAGGAGTACCGGTGCGTCGTGTACTCGCCCGCGCTCGCCTCGCCGGCTGACCCCACGCCCGCGTATTGCGTTCCCGCCGCCGGTGACGACACCGACGTGCAAAATGTTGTTTACAAGAAAGACGACGGTACGCACTCGATAGTTCGCGCGCGCGAGGCTTGGAGCCGTTCATACGCCGCCGAACAAAGTGGCGGAATTCGTCAGTCGAGCCTCGAGCCCATCGACTGAAATGTATTCACATGTGTGAAGAACCCCGTAGACGATGACATCTGGGCGGTCAGAGCGCTGAATCAATGTACCATTGGCGGCGCTGAAACTAGATCACATTGCGAAAATGTATTGTACTACATATAACAACGACACTTGTTTTTCTATACTAAAATACTTCTAGTAGTGTGTTACACAAACCATCTCATCCAAACGTATTCAACGCCCCTTGCGTTGATTCTAAAAAGCTTTGCAATCGTTCCGCGCTCCTCACCGCCGCCGCCGGATGCCCATCCGCGGACGCCTCCGTTGCCGTCAAATCCCGCCAACTTTCCGTGTCCTCTCCGTCCCAATACCCAAACGGCACGTCCACGAGCGCAGAATTAGCCTTCCGCAACGCCTCGGCGATCGCTTGCGCGTCTTCCAACGTCACCCGCGCGCGATTCGACGACGTCGTCGGCGTCACGAGGACGCCGCCGAGCGAGGCAGCCTCGCGCGCGACGCGTCTCGCCACGCCCTCGTACGGAAACCCGTGCTCGCGCCGCACCATGACCACGCCCAACGGATGAGATAAATTTAAATACGCATTCGACGACGCCAAACCGATGCAATTCGCGCACGGCACCGGCGCAGACGACGCATCTTTTGATGTCGCTTCTTCACCATGGGTGCTTTGATGCGCAGCTCCAACGCCGACTGCGGCGCTCACCGCCGCGGCGCGGGCGTATTCTGGAGGCACAGCCACGGACACGATAGTTCTGTACGGCACGATGCGCGCGAAAAACGCATCGGCGGCGAGCACGGCGGACATCAAAAACCAAAAAGGCTGGCAACGTATGACGTCATAAACCGACGCCACACGCCACGACATCATGTGCCGCCGAGTCGACTGTTCAAAGTGCTCCAAGCCCACGTGGGCTGGTTGCGGTGCGTCTCGCGCGCGCATCGCGCGCCGCGCGGTCGATCGATCGGGCGATGTGCGCGGGGAAACGCGTCGTTGAAGCGTCGTTTTCGTGTTCAGGGGACTAACTGTCGCGTCGAGCGTCATTCGCTAGGTATGCACATCGAGACGGCGTTAAAGGGCGTCGCCGTGGAAGATCGCTGCGCGTGTCCACGAGGAAGCGTGTTCGGGTCGTTATTCGGATCGTCTAAGAAGACGTCGACGTGAGTTTGGCGTATACTATTTTGTTTTCTTTGTGTAACGCCACGGGACGTTTCTTTCAACAACTCTGCTGTATTGCGTCATCATGCGCTATATTCGCGCCATTCGCGCGCCAAGGCGTACTTGAGCTGTGCAATATCGCGCTTTGCGTCGTCTATGTGCGCACGCAACTCGTCGAGGGTTCGTTTGCGCGACGAATGCGCGTCAAGCGCAAGGGCTATGGCGCGCTCGAGCACGCGCTCAGCGTCGGGCGCTTGAGCGCTCGACGCCCCGCCGGCGCGTAAATCGCGCGATGCGCGCGCCATGATCGATCCTTCAAGCTCTTCGCGGTCACGCGTGATTTGATCTTTCAATGCGTTCATCTCGCGGGCGAGCGCGCGGGCGTTGGCGGTGAGAGACTTGAGCTCGGAGACGCGCGCTCGGAGCGCCGGAGCCGCATCCGACGTCGAGGCGCAAAACGCCTTGAACGCATCCGCGCGCGGTGTGCGCGGCGCGCGCTGGGACGATGATATTGGTGGCGTCTCTCCCGCACTCTCTTCGTCGTCATCGACGTCGTCTTTGGCGCGAAACGTCGTCGCGCTATTCGAGCTGTTCGCGTCGACGCCTAGCCGCATTCGGCTTCGACAGATGTCCCGCAGCGCGCGCTGTACCGCGTGAATTTTCGCTACATTCGCCCCGCAATCTAACACGTAATCGTCTTCGCGCACGTATCGCTCGACATCTCGGTGCAAAGCGTTTAAAGCATCCGTACTCAAAACGAACGGGTCGTCGCCGTCGCCATCGTCGTCGTCGCAAACGTCTCCACCTCGAAGACTTTGCCGAAGCAACGCGAGCTCGACACGTAATCGTTTATTCTCCTCCTTGAGGCGTGCGATGAGCAAGTCAACGTCGAGTTCCTCGTTGACAAAGATTTCGTTTGAAATCTTTGCCACACGCTGGGCGAATCGACACGTGCTTACGGATTCATCAAACGCGTCGTCGTCGCCGCTCGCCGTGGCCACCATGACTGTGACACAATTCCCACCTAGACTATCGCGCAGCATCGTTGTCATTAAGCTATTTCGATACGGCACGTGCGTGTTCTCCAGGCCATCCGATCGGGCTTGTAACGCCACGATGACTTGCTCGAGAAAGTGTAGCGATACGTTGATGTATTTCGCTTCTTGTAACGTGGCGCCGTCGACGCCGCTTTTATTCACGCGTTCGCTCCCAGCCAAATCCACCAAATTTAGTTTCGCCCGTCGCACCGTGTCCGTCCCGCGCGAACGCTTTGTTATTGTCACGGTAAATATGCAATGTGACCGCGATGAGGCCATGTTCAGAGGCGTCTCCGCCACCGCTCGATTGGTGTCGCCGACAAAGAGTAAATCGAGCGCCTCTTCTTCGCTCGCGACGACGTGGGACGTCAAATCTAACACGTGCATATGCCCATGCTCGTCTTCCAACACGCGCACGCGTGGTAATGGAATTTCACTCGATCGTTCGTACCCTCGCGCGGCGCTCTGCCGCGCATCGAGTGTAGTGGCAAGTAAATCGTACCCGCGCTCGAGATAAATTTCAACGTAGCTCACCTCGACGGTAAATTTAGCATCTTCACCGCTATCTTTCGAACACACGCGATCGATCGAGGCAAATATCCTCGATAACGCACGGGGGACAATGCCCCGGTCGTCGTATCGCGCCGCTCCTCCCGTGAGCGTGTACGTCTTTCCACTTCCAGTTTGCCCGTACGCGAACAACGTGGCGTTGTACCCGTCGAGCGCCGCGTCCACGACGCCCTTACCCACGACGTCAAACACCTCGTCTTGGCTCGCGCGCTCGTCCATCACGCCATCGAATGCAAATCTATGTGTAAACGCGCGCGGTCCGCCTTGGCGACGCTCGACGTCGGCTTTACACTCGACGAAAACTTTGTCATTGTCCTCGCGAGGAGGCGAACCGTCATCGAGTTCACTCGAGAGCGGAACGATGGAAACGCGCTGTGCGGTAGTTTTCGAGCTCGGGCGCAGACGAAGATACGTGCGTATGGATGACGACGATGATGGCGCGTCCGGCGTCATCGACCGCGGCGGTACATGCGCGTGATGCGATGTGACGCGTCGGCGTCGTCGGTCAACGCGAAACGCGAAACGGGTATGAGAATAACGCGTCAAACATAAAACCATACGTATATATATATCTTACAACCGGTGGCGGCAACGATGACAACGACAACGACATTGCGCGTGTACACATAACGCACACACACACGTGCGCGCGCACACACACACACAAGCGCTCTAAACGCTCTCGCTACGCGTCCACCGGGGTCTCCCTGACCTCCTCACTATTATTCCTTCTTCGCCTCTTCCAAGTACGGATTCTTCGGCTCCTCAATCACCTCAATTTCATGATCAAATTCCCACGGTTTCCACTCGCGCATCTTCGGAATCAACGCCAATTCATCCTCCGCCACGGCGTACAACTCTTCAATCTGCCCTAACCCGAGCGCGCGCTCCACCGCCTCCACATCCCCCGCATTCGCCTCCAACGCCTTCAAATGTCCCTCGTACACCTGCTCCACCACTTGCCTGTACCCAGCATCGGCAGGAATGCCCACGCGAACCGCTTTAAGCACCTCACGCACCTTACTCGCGTACGCGTTGTGCGCATCGTCTAAAACCTTCAACCCGACGATCCCAGTCGTGGCTTTCGTCGACATGGACATCGTCGTCGTCGTCGCGCCGCCGCCGAGACGCGCGCACGCGGAGAGCAACGCGCGTCGCACCTGGGTCGCCATCATCGGATCCGCGCACGCGTCGTCGAACACTGACGACGACGACGACGCGATCGGGATCGGGATCCAGATTTTTCCCACACCAAAGACGCGTTTTGACCAATCATGACCACAGGGTCGAGTGGGGACTATTTTGACGGGGTCACGATTGGTGGTTGATTTTCGAACGTTTGCGAGCTGTCGATCGAACGCGACGTCACACGACGACGACGTTGGACGTTGGACGTTCAACGACGGGTGTGATGCGCGATAGCGACGATGATGACGCGAGTCTTCACGACGACGACGACGACGAGGAGGAGTACGCGATGACTGAGGAGGACGAGGACGAGGATGAGCCGGTGGTGATGTCGCAAGCGGATGTGCGCGCGAGAAATGTGTCGATGATGGTGAATGGCACGCTCGCGACGTCGGTGAAACCATTCGTGCGCGGACTCGTGGTTGAGGATCCTGAGGTGGTGTTGCGTCGGGCGTTTAAGTCGCCGTTTCCGAACGCGCCGAATGCGAGTGGTGCGTGATTTTGATTGATTGTGACGTAATGTTGGCACCGCGATGGTCGCGCGCGCGGGGGCGTTTGAATGTGATACTGACGTTTGGGGTTTTGATTTTGTGCAGCGGAATTACGGCGTCGATTGGCGGCAAGACGGGTGTTCGTGCCGTGGGGTGCGAATGCTAAAGATGCGTTGGCGGCGATGCCCAAGCCCACGGCGTTGGCGACGACAGATGAGCACATTACGTTACCGGATGGTATCGAGGATTTGACGCTTTGGACGCCTGGTGATGGAGTGCGCGATGACGCGGGCGATGACGCGACGACAACGACGGGTGGTGCGAGTGCGAATGCGAATGCGAAACCCATAGTTGTCGATCGCATGCTTACGCGGTGGTTGCGCCCGCACCAACGCGAAGGCGTTCAATTTATGTTTGAGTGCGTCATGGGTTTGCGTGATTTCGACGGATGTGGGTGTATTCTCGCAGACGATATGGGTTTGGGTAAAACTTTGCAAGGAATTACGTTGTTGTGGACGTTGTTGCGACAAGGCATGGATGGGACGCCGACGGTGAAACGCGCGCTCATTGTGTGCCCGACGTCGTTGGTATCCAACTGGGACGACGAGTGCAACAAATGGTTGAATGGGCGGGTGAAAACTTTGCCGATTTGTGACTCGACACGTGCAGAGGTTGTGAGTTCTGTGAAGTCATTCTTAGCTCCGCGACACACGGCGCAAGTGATGATTGTGAGCTACGAAACATTTCGCGTTCACGCCAACCGCTTCAACTTTGACGGCGCGGTGGATTTGGTCATGTGCGACGAGGCGCATCGCTTGAAGAACGGCGAAACATTAACCAACAAGGCGTTGTGTGGTGTGCCGTGCTTGCGGCGGGTGATGTTGAGTGGTACGCCCATGCAAAACCATCTCGATGAATTTTACGCCATGGTGAGCTTTTGTAATCCCGGGTTGTTGGGCACCCCGACGGAGTTTGCGAAAAAGTTTGAGCGTCCGATTCTTGCCGGTCGCGAACCCGGAGCGTCAGATAGCGAGATGGAAAAAGGTCAGGCTGCAAACTCGGAGTTGTCAGAGTTGGTGAACAAGTTTATTTTGCGCCGGACGAACACTATTTTGAGTAAGCACTTGCCACCCAAGGTTGTCGAAGTTGTGTGCTGCAAATTGTCCCCGCTTCAACAAGCGCTGTACGAACACTTTTTATCTTCAAAGTCTGCGGCAAAATTGGTGTCTGGAAAGGCAACACAAACATTGGCTGCGATTACGGCGTTGAAGAAGTTATGTAGCCACCCAAAGTTGATTCATGACATGATTCGAGGCGCGAAGAATACTGGGCACACAGCGAGCGGATTTGCCACGTGCGCGGGATTCTTTCAAGAAGGCATGTACGGGAGCTCATCTCGAGGTGGTCGTGGTCTTGGAAGTATGATACCCGGATGGGAAGAGCATAGCGGGAAGTTTGCGGTGCTCGGTCGTATGTTGGCGAATTTGCGAGCCGAAACGAAGGATCGAATTGTGATTATTTCCAACTACACGCAAACGCTTGATTTGATTGGTCAAATGTGTAGTGAGCGCCGCTACCCGTACGTTCGTCTCGATGGTTCGACGACCATCGGTAAGCGACAAAAGCTGGTGAAGCAGTTCAACGACCCGAGCACGGATTCGTTCGTATTTTTGCTTTCATCGAAAGCGGGCGGATGCGGCATCAACCTCATCGGCGGCAATCGTCTCGTGTTGTTCGACCCTGATTGGAATCCAGCAAACGACAAGCAAGCCGCAGCGCGTTGCTGGCGTGACGGTCAAAAGAAAAAGTGCTACTTGTACCGATTCTTATCCGCGGGCACGATTGAAGAAAAGATTTTCCAACGTCAGTTGTCCAAGGAGAGTTTGCAAAATGTCGTCAACGGCTCGGGTGAATTGGAACAATCCATCTTGACCAAAGAAGAACTCCGAAGGTTGTTTTCTCTCGACTGCACGACGTATTCTGACACGCACGACACATGCGGATGCACGCGCTGCCCCAAGTGCGTCGAGGGAGATCTCGGACGCGATGCAGACCCAGAGCACAAGACGTGGGAGGAACAAATCGACGAAGCGGATGAACAAAAGCTCGACGAGTGGGCGCATCATCACCGCATGGACAAGGTTCCCGATGATATCATGAAGAAGTCAGCAGGTGATGAAGTGTCTTTCGTGTTCTCGTTGAAGGTTGAAGGCTGCGCGATCGATGATTCGAAGAAGAATCCCGCCGCTGGCGCGTCTGAAAAGCCGAAAGACGCGCCGCCGGCAACCAAGGTTCCATCAACTGCGCCCGCTGTATCTTCGTCTCGCCCACAATTCTCGATAAACCGACCAACGTCAACATTTGTACCACCATCGCGTAGACCGCTTACGGTCATGAACACGTCGGCGGGTAAGGTTACGACGAACGCCAGGAAGCCGGCGCCGCCGCCGCCGCCTCCAGGTCGGCTCGGCGCGCAACGCAAACCAGTCACCAAGCCCGATCTGAAGCCGAAAGGCCGGAAAAAGGCGATGGAAAGCGAAAGCGATGACGATGATATGTGCGACGACGACACTGAAGAAGAAGACGAAGGGGAAGAAGAAAGCGAGGCTGAAGAGTCAGAGTCAGAAGCGGAGGAAGATGGCGCGGTGCCAGATTCTGAAGACGAAGACATCGCGGACACCTCTGATGTACCCGTGAAAAAGCGCGCCAACGCAAGTTCTGAAGTGAGCGCGTCGCGACTAAAAGCCCCGCGCGTGTCGTCGGTTTCATCGGAATTGGGCATCGCGTTACCGTCAAAGACTAATGACGACGAAGACGAAGAAGCGTCAGAGTACTCTGAATCCGAATATTAAAATTCAATTTCCTTTTAGATTGGCGAAGAGCGCGCGAACTTGAGAATGTACGCAGCACTCTTCACAAAAGTTGTAGTAGGCACACATTCACACATTTGTTTCTTTTCTTATTACTCATCATTACACAGTTCAAAATCCCATTTGCGCTTCGGCGGCTTCAGAGATGACTGGGATGCGCACGTAGCGGCCAGTCATGCATCCGACTGCACTCAGCGCGAATGCGCCGAGCACGATGACGAAAATCGCGTTATGTACCACCATCACCAATGGTCCTGGCAAGCCGATACCCAAAATACCCGGTCCAAACAACGTTTCGACGAGAGACGGGAAGATTAAAGCAATGTCGAGTAAAATCGCCTGCATGGCGTTGAAGCGACAAAATCGCGACAAATTTTGATTCTTCGCAATGCCGAGATAAATGGCGAAAAACATGATCAAATTACCCATCGGTAAAGATGACACCGCACGCAAAATCGGCATCAACGGCTTCAACAACACAATCGCCGCGGGAAACTGTGCGAAAAAGTATCTCCCATACCGCAACGCGCTCAACAGCGGTAAGATATACGGCGCCAGCGCCACGACGCGATCGGGCACGGGGACGATATTGAATCCCCCACCCGAATACCCACCCGTCGCATTCACCGGCACCGACGTCCTCGCGCGCATGCGACGCGAAAACGTGCCTCCTCGCGTCGCGTCCTCGCCTCGGCGACGTAAAGCGTCCGAGACGCCGCCGCGCGTCTTCCCCAACGCCAGCACGCGCACGCCGCAACCAACGCGCGCGTTCGGCGCCGCAGCGCATCGACGCACATCACGGCGCACCACACGCGCGCCAGTCATCACCGACGACGACGTCATCGTCAACATCAACGTCATGATTGAACGAATGAATGCAAGCCGTCTAACAACCCCTGGAAATTAGAGAATTCACCCCCGAAATCGCTCGCCCGTGGGCGCCGTGCGCGATGATGTCGCGTGCTGGCGCGCGCGAAATGAATCCACAAATGAAGCGCGCGTGGAGGCGCACCGCGTCGTCGTCGCGGGCGGCGGCGGCGTGTGCGGTCGCGCGCGTGTGCGACCCCAAAAGAAGTGGCAGAAACCACAGGGGGGAACCAAAATCATGTAATATCATCAATAAAGTAACTATATACGCTGTAGAAAAATACAACGTCAGATAAACTATATACGGGTTAAACACGTCCACAGTATGTAATTATCATGGTTTCAAATTGAGTCCCGTCCATAGGATGACGTCGACAGCGACGCCGCCACGCTGGATAACGCGTCTACACCGACGTCATACACACACGCCAGCGACGATGATGACGATGACGACCACGCAAACCGCGTGCGCGATGCGCACGGTGATGACCACCAAGTCCAAGGCGGTGCGCCGCGCCTCCGTGGCGCGCCGTGCGGGTGAGCAAGAAGGACAGATGAACCAACAAATGGAGGGCGGGTGCGTTGCGTGTGTTTTGTATCGCGCGGTGCGCACGGTGCGCGACGAGGGCGTCGTGCGCGGTGCGCAGTGCGCGGGATGATCGTTTTACATCGATATCGATCGCGCGCGAGACGTCTGGAAGGGATGTTAGCGACGTGTTCGTTGAAGATCTTGCCGAGCGCGCGTGGAGAGTGGATTAATCTTTTTCGTCGGTTGTCGACGGATGATGGCTGGTTTTATTGCATGGTTTCCCGAATGCGGTGACTGTCGATGCGTATGGTGTTCGTGATCGCGATGACTGACGGGAGTGTGTGCGTTTTGGTATCGCATCGCAGTGAAATCGGCCTCGGTGGTCTCGAGGACATGATGGACAAGGCGGATGGCGGCGCCACGCCAGATTTCGTCAAGGGCCTCGGCATCAAGGAACTCGACGATGTGTTCGCGATTTTGGGCTCCCAGACCAAGGGTGCTGAGCTCGGTCAAATGCTGTTGACGGAACGTTTCGGTGAAGTGCTTTACCGTGAATCTGGTTTCACGTCCACCGCGGAAATGATCAACGGTCGCTGCGCGGTGCGTAATTTTTGACGCGCGCGCTTTTTTGTTGTTTGCGTCTTTCTCGCTCATCTCGCGGTCATCGTCTCCCAGCCTCTTGCCCACGTGCGTGTACAAAGTTGTGTACTAACCGCGAGTGATTTTGTGTTCGTCGCCTCTTACACAGATGATTGGCTTTGTTTTGGCCGTCTTGAACACCTTCAACGGTGACCTTTTGGAAATGATCGCCAAGGTCCCGTTGGCTGTCATCTTCGTCATCGCCACGATCGCCGCCGCGTCCGTCGTGCCGAAGGCCAACCCGGGTGGTTATTTCCCGGATAACGTCAACAACGCCGCCATGACTGCGTACACTGGTGCCAAGCTCGATGAAGTCTTCACGTACAAGACTGAATTGGTGAACGGTCGCGCGGCGATGTTGGCCATGGCGTTCTTCCTCGCCACGGCGACTGTCTTCTAAATGTCGACGAATAATTTTTTCATGCACACACACACACACTGAAAAAGCGCGATCGCACGTTGTAATTGAAACATCGCACATGCGGCATCATATATAACTACGATTTGAACGACAAATCGATACGCTAAAAAACTTTAATTCGTACTACACAAGTGTCAAAATCTCCTACTCAACCGGGGCGAAAAACCTAATCGCGTCGTAACTCCATGTATTCCTTTCGCGTACCCTCGGCGTTCATGATCCACAATTCAACCTTATCCCCAGTGTAAATGTCGCGCTCGGCGGCGGTAGCAAAGCAATCTTTGACCAAGTCGATCGCTGCTTCCTCGCTCAGCGGCGTCGCGCTCGACACCGCGGGCAACACCAACGGCGAAACCGTCTTGAGTTGGTTATCCAACACCGGCATAATCAACGCCTGTCCCGAACCTTGACAGGAATAGTTTGTTCTTTCATACGATCCTACCGCATCGTACGTAAACACCGCACCCTTACCCTCGGCGTCCAAACCCGCGACAATGTTGAAGGCGTAGTATGGAAAAAAGCGCCGGTAGTACAACGTATTACTCAACATTTGCGCAAACGACACGCATCCGATGGGCTTTTTGTTCTGAAACTCATACTGCTTACACCTCGCCTGTAAAGTCTTCTTCAACGTCACGGCATCCGCCATGAACCCGGCGCTCGCCATCAACGTTTTCGGTGACATTTCATCAATCTTTTCATAGTTGCGCGTGAGAATGTTATACCCCGACGACATGCGCGTATCCGCGGCGCAAATCACGTACGATTCCCCCGCCACCGCGAGTACCGTACCACCGTTATTATCCTATGTGCATGCGTCAAAGTACCGTCGTCAGTCACGCGTCGTACGCCATAGATCTCATTCGCAGCGAGCGCACCAACCACCAGCTCGCGCACGTCATCATCGTCGCCGTCGCCGTCGCCCCCGGTCGTCGTCGGCGCATCGCATCGCACGACACGTACGTATGGCGACCAATTCGCGTGTTGTCGCGCGCCCGGCGCGTCAGCATCATTCGTCATCGCACAGCGCGCGTCGCAACGCGCGTCTTGAAATGTCGTGACGCGTGATCGTTGACTGAGATCACACACACGTTTCGCGCGCGGCAGTGTGCGGCGCGTCGTCCGTGCGACGCTCGCGAGCGAGTTGGGAACGGCGACGATGGAGCTATTTCGCAGCGAACACATGGCGCTGACGCGCGTGATCGTCCCGAGCGAAGCCGCGCACGGGACGTTTGCCGCGCTCGGGGCTTTGGACTGTTGCCAACTCGTCGACTTAAACGCCGGGAGCGCGTCGTTTACGCGCACGTATGCGACGCAGATACGTCGAGCGGAGGAGTTGTTGCGTCGTATGCGGTATTTCGCGCACGAGGCGAAGAAGGCAAAGGTGGACGTGGTGATACGCGAGGGTGGGAGCGGGGCGAGGATGTCTTCGTCGACGTCGTCTTCGAGCGCCGGTACGGATGAGCTCGATCACGTGAGTGATGAGTTGGAGAAGGAATTACGGTCGTCTTTGAGGAATTACGAGCGCCTGATGCGCACGCACAGCGAATTGGTGGAGCTACAGATTGTGTTAGAAAAGGCTGGGAAGATTTTTGACGAGTCGCGGGCGACGAGCGGGGCGCGTCCGACGTACGATTATAGCGGCAGTCGAGCGTACGATGACGTCGAGGGTGGTGGTTCGCGAGGGACTACGTCCGAGGCGTTATTACCAGCGAACGATCATGAGTTCGACGTGCGTGCGCCAGGACGATCGGGCTCGTATTTAGAGATGGCAGAGCTCGGCTCGGAGCAACGAAGCAACGAAGGCACCTCGGGCGGCAATACGAGCGTCGAAAGCGCGCAAGAACAGGCGGCGAAAGCCGTACGACTTGGTTTTATCACTGGAGTGCTGATGACGAGCAAAGTTGTGTCGTTTGAGCGGATTTTGTTCCGCGCCACGCGGGGGAATATGTTTTTGAAACAGTCGCCGATTTTGGGATTGGTCGTCGATCCCACAACTGGGGAAAAGTGCGAAAAGACTGTCATCGTCGTTTTCTTTGCCGGTGAGCGCGCACGCGAGAAGATTGTTAAGATTTGTGAGGCGTTCAACGTCAACCGCTATCCTTTTCCCGAAGACTATACTCGTCAGCGACAAATGTACGCTGAGAGCACGGCGCGCTTGGTCGAGTTGCAATCGACGCTCGACGCCTCGACGGCGCACAGAGACGAGATATTGCGCAACATTGGCGATAATTTGAGTGACTGGTTCGGTATGGTCTTGCGCGAGAAAGCCATCTATCATGCGATGAACATGTGTTCGGTGGATGTCACGCGAAAGGTGCTCGTGGCGCACGCGTGGGTGCCCACGTACGCGACGGCAAAAGTGCAAGACGCGCTGTCGGCGGCGAACACAGCTGCTAGCGCATCGGTCGGAACAATCTTCCAGGAGATTGAGAGCAAAGAAATGCCCCCTACGCACTTCCAGACGAATAAGATTACGGCTGTGTTCCAAGGAATTGTCGAAGCGTACGGCGTTGCGAGCTACCGAGAAGTCAACCCGGCGGTGGCCACCATCGTGACTTTCCCATTCTTATTTGCAGTGATGTTTGGAGACTTTGGTCATGGTATCTTGATGTTACTCGCCGCGATGTACTTGATCATGAATGAGAAAAAGATGGGCGCGAGCAAGCTGAATGAAATTGTACAGATGGGATTTGACGGTCGCTATGCGATTTTATTCATGTCCATCTTTAGCATTTACACCGGGCTTTTGTACAACGAATGCTTCTCGGTACCGATGAATTGGTTTGGTGAGAGCAAGTATGTGTGTGATCCCAACGATCCTACGGCAGCGACGACGTGCGACTCCAAGTACACAACTGGTTTGGTGAACAACGGCGACGGAGCGTACGCGTTTGGCGTCGATCCCATATGGCATGGCTCTCGCTCTGAATTGCCGTTTTTGAACTCAATGAAGATGAAAATGTCAATCCTTATGGGCGTCACGCAAATGATGCTCGGGATTTTCATGTCGTGCTTGAACCACTTATACACCAATGACAAATTGTCATTGTATTTTGAGTTCATCCCGCAAGTCCTCTTCCTCGGCGCGCTCTTTGGTTACCTCTCGCTGTTGATCGTCATCAAGTGGTGCACCCCGGGATCGACCGCGGATTTGTATCACGTCATGATTTACATGTTTTTGGCCCCGGGTAACGTCGATTGCGCTGGAGAAGGCGAGAACGGCGGCCCAGGATGTCCTGAGAACGTTTTGTTTGCCGGACAAGCGGCGTTTCAAAACTTTCTCCTCTTCGTCGCCTTCGTCGCTGTGCCGGTGATGTTGATCCCGAAGCCGTACTTCTTGAAAAAGAAGCACGAAGCGTCGAGAGGAGGTGTTCGTCGAGGTGCCACGGGGTACTCTCGATTAGACACGGGCGATGAAGGTGAGTTTTTGCAAGCGGCGGACACCGAACGAAGCGACGCCAGCGCCGTCGCTGAGGAGGAGGAATTCGACTTTAGCGAAGTCGTCGTGCACCAAGCGATCCATACCATCGAATTCGTGCTCGGTGCGGTGTCAAACACTGCGTCATATCTGCGTCTTTGGGCACTTTCCCTCGCCCACGCGCAACTTTCTGCGGTGTTTTGGGACCGCGTCTTCATGGGCGCCGTCGCGAGCGGCAACGTCATCGCCATCTTCATCGGATTTGCCGTATGGGCATCAGCCACAATCGGTGTGCTCATGCTCATGGAGTCATTATCCGCCTTCTTACATGCCTTGCGTTTACACTGGGTTGAGTATATGAACAAATTTTACGGAGGCGCCGGGACGAAATTTACCCCGTACACCTTCGCGGGCTTGGTCGCCGAAGAATTTGCCTCTAAAGACGGCGCCATGGACTAAACCTTCATCGCGAGCGCGCGAGCGCGCGCGTTTCTATAGTCATTCACACACACATCAATTAGCACACACGCATTGTTTCAAATATAAAAGAACGTGAAAACACGAAACAAGACTAAAACCACCCCGCGCGCTTCAGTTTCAAACTAAAAAACAGTTGAACCCGCACTGCTCGCCACGGTCGAGTCATGCGCGACGCTTTCGCGCGCGCGCCTCGCGCGGTGACCCTGGACGCGAGTTTAATCACCCCCACCGATATCTTCTTCCTCTGCGTCACGTGTTTCGGATGCTTTGCCATTCAAGCGCTGTCGCAACGCGCGTTCGCGCGTCGAGGCCCCAATTGGTTCACCGCTCTGAGCGCCGATGCGCGCGTGGATATCGGTATTCGATGCGCGAGTGCGGTGTGGGGCACGATAGCGGCGTCGGCGACGATTCCCGTGATCGTTCCGGTGATCATGCGCGGGACGACGGTGATGGACCGGGTGTACACGGTGATGCCGAGAGCGCGCGCGCTGTGCTGCGCGGCATGCGGGTATTTCGTATGGGACGTGTGCGTATCGCTCAAGTACTATGATTTGCAGTACATCGCGCATGCGATCGCGAGCGTGATTACGTTTGGCATGCCTCAATTCATGCCGAATGGGTTTTTACATTATTATGGCGTGGTGTTTATCTTGTGGGAGTGTTCGTTGCCGTTTCTTACGGCGAGAACGATTTTGATAAAATCTGGACGCGGATCCACGATGGCGTTTTACATTGCGCAAACGCTCGGGTTTGGTTTATTTATCGCGTTACGATTCTTTATGGGGTTACCGGTGATGTATACGTACCTCATGGATGCGTATGAGATGTATTCGCGCGGATTGGCGACGCCGAAACCGGTGTACGCGTTTTACGTCGCCGGCGGTTTGATGTTTCAAATATTTAATTGCATTTGGGTGTTCGGTATGGCGAGAACGGTGCTCAGAGGCAAGAAGAAGCGCGTCTAGGCGCGATGTGGCGTCGTTGTCGTCGTTGACGATGACGACGAGGATGATGATGACGACGACGAGTCGGCCTTGCCGCCGTTTCGTCCTCGTCGTCATCCACGTCTTTCGCCGTCGTTCGAACATCCAGCGCCGCAAACGCGCGCATGCCGACGACAGCCACAACACCGCGTTTACTTGACGCACCATTATCCATAGTCACCATCAACATCAGCGCAAACGCAGTGGTGATGAGAACCAACATCCACGACCGTTCCAGCGCTCGTACGTCTCGAACGCGCCTCGCTCGCGCCGATAACTCACTCAAGCTGTGTTGTAACATGTCTCTATATAGATTTTCACCACGTGCAACGCAAATATGTCGCACACCCATGCGCATGCGCGTCGCCAAATGCGCAGTACGAACGTACGCGCGATGACATTCTCGCCGTAACGTCCGCGCGAGCGGAGCGCAAAACGCCGCTTCGCGATGCCACATCAATGCCGCCGGCGCAAAAAGTGCGATGACGACCACAAGCGGGGCATCCATCGACGATACAACGAACGCCATGACGAGAGAAATGAACACTACTCTACCACACGCGTGTGTCAACGTCAGAAACGACGGCGTACAATCATCGTCATCATCGACGTCGCGAGTCTGTGATTTGAAGTGCGCGCGTACGCCGGCGCCGCATCCAATGCTCAGAACACCCAAGCAGACGCCTACGATCGCCAGCGCATTCGACGACGTCCCGATACGTTTTCCAGCGAGCCATTGTTCGAGGGCAAACGTCGCCAACGCCGGCGCGACGCCGGCGCATGCGATGACACCCAGCGCGACGCGCGCGCGCTTTGGTGAGCCGAATCGCATCGACGCGAAATCCATCGCGCGCGTGACGAACCCATCGCCGAAGCGACGGCCACGACCACGATCGGCGCTAACACCATCAACTCGAACGAAATCGCGCTGAACATTGTCCTCATCCGACATAGACTCGTAGTAATAATCATGCGACGCGAACGCGCACCGCGTGAGCGCGACGTCGCCAATCCCGCACAACATCTCAAACGAACCAATGAAACGCACACTATTCTCTGTATCATCATCGACGACGACGACGCAATCGCACAAGGGCAATATTGCGAGTTCATTGGTGGTAAACACCGTGGATGCGCGAATGCGACGCTCGGCGACGTCGCATCGTTGATGAATCGCGTCGCGGCGTTTGCGCGCGCAATCGACGACATCCGCGCACGGATCCTGACATAAGATGACATTCGCACGCATCGCGCGCGCGCGCGCAAAACCCACGTCACACGACAGTGTTTGATTACTTTCATCGTCGGCGTGCGATTTCACGACGCCGCGTCGACATTCACTGTCGCTTTCAAGAGCATCGCGAAGAAATTCCACCAGTCGCGCGCGCGCGACGTCGTCGACGCGAGATTTTGCGGTGCCCAACATTTGGGCGTTCACGGATGCACCGCACGCGTCGCGCCGAGCCAGAGGCTCGGGAACGAGCCATTCATGGCGTGGTACGAACGTCGTCACCGTGACGGGCCGTCGTCGCTGTGTTTTCTTCATCGATGTCGATTTTGACGCCGCGCCGCGCGCGAGCCGAATGAAGAATCGATCGCGGCCGGGACCGACGACGGCGACGCGTTGCCGTGGCGCGGTGATCACGGCGGCGGGCGAAATCGCCAGCAATTGACGACGGACACGAGGCAAGTTCTGCATCGGAGCAGCAGCGAGGCGTCGCCGGTGTCGTCGGCGGCGTCGGCGCAGAGCCGACATCGCAAACGCCACGGATGATTGCGCGCAGACAATCGCGCCAAACACATCCCGTTCATCCACGTACCCGACGTATGACGAATGCGCCAACGAAACACAGACGACGCATGCGAATGCAAACGCCGATATGTATGCGAGAATTGGACCGGCGACGCGCGCGACGGCGGCATCGCGCGCCGCGGGTAGCGAATGTTGCACGACGCCGTCGGCGTCGACGGCTTCTTTGTCTCCATCTTTGCCTTCATCTTCATCGTCTGCTTCTGCAAACGGTGACACGGCAAACGCAACATCCCGATACATGATACATTCGAATCGCACGTTCAGCGTCGAGCGAACAATTTCGGCAAAGATATCCAACACTCCAGAGGCGAACGCTGCGCCGACGAGCCACGCGCGCGAGCCCGGCTTTGCTTCGACGAATTCGCGCGCGCCCCACGCGCTCGCCGCGCCCACGCATACGCGCGCAATATCGACGCACACGACGCATGCGCGCGTCATGCGCACAACGCGGTGTGTATTAGCATCAGCATCATCATCATCATCGCGCTCCGATGTCATTCCGTCGTCCGCGCGAGAGACCCCCGTCGTCTTGGTCGCGCGAACCGGCGCCCACATGATGAATACGCGCGTCAACCCACACGCACACACCTCACCGTCGACGCGCTCTCATACGACACACACACACGAAAACACACGAAAACACGCCACCGCGACGCGCTCTGCGGCACCGCGCGCGCGACGACGACAGCGACGACGACAACGCGAGTGTCACTTCACATCCCACGCGGTGCCTCGAACATACCAACAGGCACCAAAAACAAACAAACAACGACGCAATCACCACCGACGAACGCAACACCGCCACGTGTCACCCGTGGTCGCTCACCCGCGTCCGTCGTCGCACCGTCGTCGTCGCATCGTCGTCGTCGTCTTTCGTCGTCGTCGTCGTCGTCTTTCGTCGTCATGACATGTGTGCACACGTGGTGCCACGTCATGATGACGTGATACATTCAAAACGGTGCCAGTACCATGGAAATGTCCACGATTGTGGTGCGAATGCGAATGAAGACGCCGCATTGCCGCGCGATCGCGACCGCGACTGCGACCGCGCTCGATCGAGAGCGATGACGACCGCACATCGCCCGACGTGGGCGCCCGCAAAAGGTCGCGAACACCAAGGCGGCGCGCGATTATTTGGCCCGAGCGCCAAGGTGAGCAAGCTCGAGGCGAATGGATTTTTAACCCTGAAGACGCGCGCGCGCGGACAGAGCGCGGCGGATGAGTTACTCGAGCGAGATTTCGCGCGCGAGTTGGCGGAGAAGGAGCGTGAGGCGGCGAAGAAGGCGAGCGGTGGAGGCGTTGGGGGTGATATGAAGGCGTTGGGAGGGGCGGAAGGGGACGCGGGCGCGGGGGCGTTTGGGAGATTCGCGCCGAGAGACGAAGACGCGGATGACGACGACGACGACGATGGTGGTGGTGATGGTGCGAGTGATGGTGAAAGTGATAGTGATAGTGATTCAGAATCTGATGGTACGTATTTTCGTCTCGTTTTGTTGATACTTGGTGTCGAAGACGCGCGCGCGGTGAAACGAATGCGCGAACCTCGACTGACTGTTTCGTACCTCTGTAGACGACGATACCGCGGCGTTACTCGCCGAACTCGAACGCATCAAAGCCGAGCGTGCGAAAGAAGCCGCAGAGAAAGCCGCGGCGGAGCAAGCGGCCGCGGAACACGCGCGCGCGGATGAATTAGCCACAGGAAATCCACTTTTAGACTTGGCTGACGGCGGCTCTGGCGCGCCCGCGAACGCCGACTTTAAAACCAAACGTCGATGGGACGACGACGTCGTGTTTCGCAACCAAGCGCGCGACGCCCCAAAGGTGGGCAAGCGTTTCATCAACGACACCATTCGTTCGGATTTCCACAAGCGTTTCTTAAACAAGTACATTAAATAGTAGAAATGTAAAAGTTGCTTCATCACATGAAAAATATCGTGATGACGTCGTCTACTTTACGCGCGTCAAACATCGTCGCGACCGCGCCGAGTGCACGTCGCGTGCACACAAAAAGCAGACAACACAAACTCTCACGTTTATCACACACGTCATGCGCGCCGTCGCGTTATCCGCCATGCGCGCCACCGCAGTGTTCCCGCGCACCGCCGCCATGATCAAGCCTCGCGGTCGCGCCTCTTTCGCGTCGTCCACGTCCGTCAGCGCCAGCGCCAAGCGCGTTGAGAAGGGCGACAACGTGAGCATTCATTACACCGGTACGTTGGAGAACGGTGAGAAGTTTGACAGCTCCCGCGACCGAGGTGAGCCCATCGCATTCACCGTCGGCGGAGGGATGATGATTCCGGGGTTCGACAAGGGCGTGCTCGGGTTGGCGGTTGGCGAGTCTAAGTCGATCGTGTGCGCGCCCGCGGAGGCGTACGGGGAGATTCGCCCGGAGAACATCTTACGCGTGCCGAAAAAGGACGTGGTCGATGCGGTTGGTGAGGAATTTGTCAAGGTTGGCGAAAAGTTGATGGTCGGCCAAGGCATGCCGGCAGAAATTGTTGAAGTCACGGATGACGAAGTGGCGCTCGATGCCAATCATCCGTTAGCGGGGAAGACGTTGAACTTTGATATTGAAGTCATGACTATCGATCGTTTGGATGTGAAGTACCGTGAGGCGTTCAAGTGCTTCTTTGATATCACCATCGGCGGTGCCGCCGCCGGGCGCGTCGTCATGGAGATTCGCGGCGACGTCACGCCAAAGACGGGTGAAAACTTCCGTCAATTGTGCACCGGTGAAGCTGGGTTCGGTTACAAGAACTCTCCGTTCCACCGCGTGATCCCGGGCTTCATGTGCCAAGGGGGTGACTTCACCGCTCGCAACGGTACGGGTGGCAAGTCCATCTTCGGCAACAAGTTTGAGGATGAAAACTTTGCGTTGAAGCACACCGGTCCGGGTATTTTGTCCATGGCGAACGCCGGTCCGAACACCAACGGCTCGCAGTTCTTCTTGTGCACGAGCGAAACCGCGTGGTTGGACGGCAAGCACGTCGTCTTCGGTAGCGTCGTCGAAGGCATGGATGTCGTGAAAAAGGTTGAAGAAGTCGGCTCGCAATCCGGCGCCACGAGTGCCGAAGTCCTCATCGCCGACTGCGGTGAATTATAAAGCACGTAAAGCAGCTCACACGAGCAGCACGACGTTTTGAAATTCCCCTACTTATCATCACATTAAAACATAACACACGACACGTTGGATAGTTTTTGCAAGCTCGCGGACGGATTTTTAGTAATATTCCACATTCCACATTCCACATTCCACACACACACACGACCGCCCGTGGATCACTCTGCGGCGCGCTCTGCGTCGCACCCCCGTCGTCGCCTCACGCCCGCGCGCGCCTTTCGTCGCATCGCACGATGAAATCGCGAGCGAGACGACGACGAAATGGAGGACGCGATACGGCGTGCGCGTGAGCATTGAGCACGAAGTGCACTATCAGCGACCATTCATGCCCGCCGAAGATGCATTGGTTGGATTTCGGTCGATGCCGCTTCGATCGAGCGCATGGACGGGGAGCGTATTTGTGTTCGCGCCAGACGTGTAACGGATGCCGACGCCGCGCGTCGCGAGGACTTAAATAATGCAACGTATAGGTACATTATCAACACGTTAGAAAGGGGATCAAATTGTATGTGTGCGAGCGCGTGCGAGCGCCTGAGTAATGGTAACGGATTAATCATCCGACTTTGGACCGTCGCGAAGGTCGACGCGTTCCAAATCCTTGGCCGACGATTCTCGGCGCACGGCGGCGAGCTCAATGGTGCTATCCTCCGTCATCGTGCTATCGTAGGGTGGGGACGTCGAGGGGTAGTGAGGTTCGAGATCACGAGCTACGGGCATCCATTCCCCGTACGTACCTTCGAGCATGGCTTCCCCACCAAACGTCGGCTTCATGACGTTTGTCTCGAAATCTTCCCAAAACTCAAACAGTCTCGCCTTCATGCGAAGGGCAAGCGAAATGTGCCAAAGTGGGTGTCCATCTGCGAGCGCGCGAGCGCGCACGGCGCGTGCGCGTGGTGATGGATTCATAAAGCCCAAACCATCGTGCGCGGTTGACCCAGACGCGGGCTCTCCCGTGGCTCGAACCATACCTTCAGATTCGTTTGGGTCGTGCAAGCCCAGATACTTGAGCAAAGGTAATGTGCCGCCGCCGAGTACGAGCGTGGACACGAGGCAAATGACTAGGGTGCCCGTCTCGACTGCACGCGATCCTTCTTCGTTCGGACGCGTGCTCGGCATGTTGACGGCCAATGCGTACGCGACTGCGCCGCGCAACCCGCACGCGGCGTGCATCATTTGTACGTTTGGAGGAATCGGCGTCTCGCGAAGTAAGTTTGCCAAACGACTTAATGGGAAGATGTTCACCGCGCGAGAAAGCATGGCAAGTGGGATACCGGTGAGTATAATCCCTGTGTCCCATAAATGATCAAACGTGGCGACTTGTAAGCCGAGATAGGCGAACACAAAGGTTTCCGATAAAAACGCCGCCGCTTCAAACGATTTGAACACCGCGATTTGCGCCTCAGCGCCGACGTTGTGATAGGAGTAATGCGCGTTGCCAATGCCGGTGAAAAATATACTCATGATTCCACTCATCCCAACGTTTTCTGCCAACACGTACGAAAAGTAACCAGAAATCAACAGCAACGCAAACGTGTACGCCGTGCCGTTGTACGACGCCGCGACGTTGGGCGGCGCTTGCGCCAATCCCAACTTTTTCAGTAACAACGCGCACGCCAACGCACACGCGGTACCGATCAATATCGACCCTATGCTGACCCCCATGAATTGCCCGATCACCTTCCAAAACGTGTGCACGGTGAACTCCTCCTCATAAAACTGGCTCAACGTTCTAAACAACACCACCGCCACGGCGTCATTCAACACTGATTCACCAAACACCAAATTGTACAACAACGGCGGCGCGTGCACGTCCGCAAACACCGACAACGTCGCCACTGGGTCTGTGGACGAAATCAACGTCCCATACAGCAACGACTCTAACAACGGATTCGATCCCAAATGCGACTTGGCGATGATGCCAACCTCCACCAACAGAAACGTCGTCAACCCAAACACAAAACTCGAAATCACCGTTCCAATAAACGCAAACAACGCAATGGTGAAAAAGTCCGCAAAGAAATCCCGTCGCTTCAAGTTCAACCCGGCGGAATATATAATAATCGGCAACAACCCGTAAAAGAACGCCTGCGGACTAAACTTGAACACCTCCACCCGCGCCGCCGCGCCCCCAGCCTGATGCGCCTCACTCACGCGCGCGATGCCACCCGTGACGCACCCAATCAACAACGCCGCCCCGCTCGGTTGTATCGCCCCCACGTTATACCGCTGAATCAAATACGACACCACCACGCACGTCATCATCATCACCGTCGGCACCAGCGCCGAGTACTCATTCAACGCCTCGGTTTGCGCCACGCTCGGCGGCGGCGGCGTCGGCGGCGGCGGCGGCGGTGACGGCGTGAACGCAGACATCCCCCCACGCGCGGTCTGCCGTTCGCAACGCGCAAAGTCACGACGACGACGGTCGACGTAAACGTCCACGTCCATGGGGTCCATGACTGTCTGACGCCACCAATGTATCAATTCTTGGTGGTGGGTTTTGAATATCCACGCAGCGCGCGTCGTTTTCGACACAGCGCGACGGCGGCGATGGACGCGGAGGTGCGCGCATTCGCGTCAGACGTCACCCGGCGCGGGTTGAGCGTGAAAACCGCGCAGTGGCGATCCGGCGCGCGCTGCGTGAGTGATGGGGAGTTTGTAAAGGCGTTGGATGACGCGCTGGTGACAGCTAGCCATGACGGGGTGTCTCGAGTGTACGCGTTGCATATCGATTGCGGCGGGGGGGGTGATCGTGGTGGTGGTGGTGGTTTCGGGCGTAAGGTGAAGCTTGTGGTTGGTGATGATGCGTTGAAGCGCGCGCGGGAGGCGTGTGCGGGACGAGGGGAGGTGGTACGCGCGACGACGACGCGAGGCGCGACGCGAGACGGTTCGGTGAGAGGGATGTTGGATGATGAACGCGCGGCGAGGATGGAGTATTATGACGCCGCAAGTGATGAGATGAATGCGTTTCGTGCGAATACGTACGGGCGCGTGCAGATGGATAGTGTTGAGCGACGAAGTGGGGGTGGGCGTCGGTCGGGCGCGCCGGCGAGCGCGCCGGCGAGCGCGCCGGCGGTGAAAAAGCCAACTCCTGCGGCGACGACGACGACGACGACGACGACGACGACGACGACGAAAACGGATAGTACGAAAGACACTTCCACTAAGACCAAAGACACGGCTGTGCCTGCGAAGAAGTCAAGTAATTTGATGTCCATGTTTGCCAAGGCGCCGCAGAAGAAGACGGCGCCGGTGCCAAAGAAGGAGGAAAAACCAGCGCCGGTGGTGGCGAAAAAGGAGGAGGAAAAGCCTGTTGTGGTAGAAAAGAAAGCGGTGGCAAACGCCGAGGCGGCGATTTTAGAGGCTGAAGAGGACGCGTCGGATGAAGATTCGGACGACGATTTCGGCGCCACGCGCAAGCCGAGACGCAAACGCGCCATGGCGGTCGAATCCGAGGACGAAGAAGAAGACGAACAACCTGCGGCAGAAGAGGACAATGACTTCATGGAAATCGAAGACGAGCCGACACCCACACCGACGCCGGCACCGAAGAAAGCACCAGGGAGCTCCAAGAAGACCACGCCGACGTCGGCAAAAAAGCGTAAATCCAAAGCCCAAGACGAGGCAGACGACAACGACCAAGACGACGCACCTTCTTCAAACCCCACCAGCGCATCCAAAAAGCAAAAGAAGGACAAGCCATTGTCCAAGAAAGCTTTGCTAGCGCGCCGAATCAAGAAGACCATCGAAATCATGGATGAAGAAACGGGCGAAGAAACCACGCGCACCATCTTCGTGGATGAATTTGACAACGAACTCAACGAAGATGGCTCGTACAAGTTCCCTGATGAGAACGTCAAAACCGCCGCTTAACGCTTAACGTATCTCTATGATTTGTTGCAATTCACATTCGATACCACGTCATAACCCATCGACGCCTCCAGCAAAGACAATCTTCGCGCGTCGGAAACCTTGACACATTTTCAAAAATACGCCGAATCCAATCAAGATAAAATTAATAAAGATAAATAGTACTAAATCACACTAAATACGTTACAAATTCAAACCGTGTAAATCTGTCGATCGGCTCCATCGACGCGGCGTCACTGCACGACGCGCGCGAACGCCATGGGGTGTTCAAAGTGCCGGTATTCCCCTCGTGGGTGCGCGCGATGCGTAAACAACTTCACCAAGGTCAATGGCACTCGCGTACACGGCGCGACGAGCACGAGCGCGCGCACTGGGACTGGGCATTCGCCGACGATGACCGCGAGCGCGACGCCCAAGCGGACAAAGATTTCAAACGCATCGAAAATAGCTAAAGCGACAAAAACGCCGGTACAACGGGTGAAGGCGACGAACAAGGGTGGTGTGCGACATGATAAAGGGCGATCATCTCTCAGTGGGTCGGTAGATGCGGTGAAGACGCCGGCGATGCTCGGTGAGCGCGATGAGAATCGGGCGCCGCGCCCGCTCGACCAGGAGTTTCAGGTTCAACAGACGCAACATCGGGAATATTTTCAGAAACAGAACGCGCTGAAGATGACGACGGCGACGACGACAGAACGAAACATGCAGAAGAAGAGGTCTAGAGTACACGACATGATGCGTGATGAGAATGGTGACATAGAAGAATATGAAGAAGATTTATTACCGAGCTCGAGACGTCGAGTACTTTTTGAGAACGAGGAGGAGGACATGCCGTCGCCCACACCAATTGGAGCAATGAGCCCAGGAACGGAGGCGGCGATGTTAGCACACGTCATGGCCACGTCGCCGTCATCTATGACGCTAGGTGGTGCGTTGAGTGATCTACCACATTCTCCTTTAGCGGCGGCGTTCGCAATGGTGAACGAACTTTTGGACTCGCCTCGACTCGCTCGACGGAGTGAGTTGGCTCAAGGGGTCGGCGGTGGGCCGAACAACGGGTGGGACTTTTAGACGACGACGACAACATAACATGATGATAGATACGACACGTACGATGTGAATTGTTTTTACACAGAACTGAAACCTAAACTGCGCGCTACGGTGCTGTCTCTAGTTGCTTCTAGTGCTTCTTCCTTCTTCCATTCTTTTTTCCCTTCTTGGGCGTCGACGTGGGTGTCGTCGCTGGTTTCTTCTTTTCTTCCGCCGGCGCACCAGCGGCGATCTTCTTCTTGGTCTCTTCAAGTCTCGCCGTGACAGCCTTTTTGGCCGCCTCGATCTCAGCTTCTTCAACCGCCCGCTTGGCGTCCGCAATTTTCTTAGCCTCTTCAGCCTTTTGTCTTCTTGCCTCTTCGATTTCCGCCTTTTTCTGCTCTTCGGCTTCACGCGCCTGATCCGCGCGGCGCTGCTCATCCGCCAAACGCTTCTCCACCAAAAGTTGCTTTTCTCGCGCGAGTTCCTCCTTGATTTCACGTTCCTTCTCTTCTAAACGTTCAATCTTTGAGGTCCTGGCATTTTCACACCATGAGTGGAATGCAGCTGTCATTTCCGACTGTTGCCAACGCACAAAAACTTTCGTCATGATTTTATTCCGACGATAGCGTTCGCTGAGCAATTCGATGAACGCCGTGAGCGCCTTGCGCTTCAGATTGCTTTCATACGCCGAGTGCGCGGATTGATCAACCCACAGCGACAGCAAACCACGAGCTTCCTTCAAACGTTTACTCGTTGCTTCAAGCTTTTCTTGCGTTTGTGCACGGTCGGCGTCGGTTTGAAATTTGTCCTCGTCGAGTTTAAGATTCAACTCCGCCACGCTCGCCGTCAACTCGTCGATGCTGCGAATCTTGAGCCCTTCGACCATCGTTTGGACTTGTGCCTTGGTTTCTACCACGCGCTTCTTCACCGCAGCCTCAACAGGCGCGGCTTGAGATGCAAAATTGATACTGTGGATATAATTCGATGTCGATCCAACCTTACGCCCCACGGACGACTCGACTCCTTGCGAGCGCACCGTCAGACGCATTCCACCGCCTCGGACGCGTTCAAACACCAGCTTCTCCTTTATCCACCTCCAGACCGTGACTGGATGCCATTCTTCGTGGTGTTCGCTTTCGTCGTCGTCGCTACCAAAGTGATAGCGCTCGCCAAGCGTCTTAAACACGTGCCCAAGCAAGCCTAAACCAGCAGTGAACGCCAAGGTCCAGACAATCTCCTTGGGCGTCTCCACATTCTTTGTCATTGCCGGTGTCTTCTTCTTTGACGCCACCACAGCGGTGGCGGTTTTAGATACGGATTCCTTCTCTTTCTTTTCTTGCGCTCGAATCTTGAGATCCTTGGCTTGAGCGTCCGCTTCAGCCTTGGCGAGCACTTTCTCTCGCGCGACCAATTCGCGTTCGCGAGCGGCGAGCTCCTTGCTCTTCTTTTCCAAAGCCTTTTTCTCGTCATCATTAACGGACGAAGCTTTGGGCGGCGCAGACAATTTTGGCGATGCTTTTGCCTTTTCCACGCTCTTTTTCACCTCTACTTTCTTGCTCGACGCTGACGTGACTGTCTTGCGCGCGACGAGGTCGTCCCGGCGCTTGCTCACCTTGGCTGCCACGGCGCTCAACAGATTCGCCCTCACCTTTTTGAACTCATACACGACATCACCAACATTTGTAGTTATGACATGTTTCAAGCTCTCAAACCGATCACTCGCCCCATTCGCCTTCGCATTCGTTTCTCCTCGCGCATCACCGCCGACGCGTTTGCCTCGCGTCTTCCGCATCGCCTCGGCGAGCTCCCTACTCTTTCGCTCCAACGTAGGATAACTCTCGCCGTACAGCTCTCCACTAAAACTCCCATGCGCCTTCGTCGACTCATTCGTCGCATTCTTCGCATCATGTTTCGGCACATCCAGCACCTGCCCGGGCGTGAGCTCCTTCCCGCTCGCGTGCGGGTTCAACAGCAAGATCACCTCGGCGCGCGTGTGCGTCTTGCGACTGATGCCTCGCAGCGTGTCCCCTCGCACGACCGTGTACTGCGTAAACGACGACGTTGGTGACGACGACGACGACGACGTTGGTGACGACGACGACGACGACGACGCGTTCGCACCGAAGCGCTTCGTCGCACCCATGTCGTCGCGCGAGGGAATGCGCGCGCGCGCATGATGAATTCATTTCATCGTCATGAATTCGCGCGACGCCGGGCGCGCGCGTGGGTCTCATCGCTACTATACATGAAAAACACCCATGTGTTGTTTATCACGCACACCATGGTTGATGGGTCATACGCATACGACACACGTCTACGCCTATGTGATGGGTATCAAAAATAAATCGATGATGTGGTGCACGCGCGCGCGAGGTCTCAGGTCTCGCACGCGACGACGACATGGGATGCGCGCGCGGCGCAGACGGCCTTTTACGACGCACGACGACGATCGACGACGACGATGGCGCCGACGAAGAAGGGTACGTGTAAAACGCGCGTGCGCGAGTGTTTTTAGCCGCGCGCACCGGTGGCGCGATCGGTGGTGCGCGCGCGTCGCGCGATGTGGTGGTCGATTCGCCAGCGCCAACGCACGCGCGCGAGGGCTTTGCGACTGACGATGGGATGGCGTGTTTTCCGTGCGTGTCGCAGACGAAAAGGTGAACAAGGCCTCCAAGGCGGCCAAGTTTGTGAAGAAGGGTTCGAAGGGGAAGCTTTTGAAGAAGCGATTCTCCGCGACGTTCCACAGGTACGTGTGATTGACGCGCGTTTTGCGACGATTTGCGTGGGATCGCGTGTCGTCGCGAGTGTGCGATGACACGCGCGATGATGACGACGGGTGACTGACGGGCGACGATTTTTACCACGCACACAGACCGCGTACTTTGAAGCATGAACGCAAGCCGGCGTACCCGCGCGTTTCCGTGCCGTCCCGCCAAAAGCTCGACCAGTTCCAGGTGCGTATGTCATCGATCGCGTAGGTCGAGGTTAGGGCTTTGAGACGCGCGCTCGCGGCGCGCGAGAGTCGCGAGCTCTCTCGGCTTGGATTTCCGTCGATTGCGCGTACGAACGACGAAGGATGAATGCGAGATGGAGATTTCGAATGATTGCATGAGAGCGCGCTCTGACTTGCGAATCACGCGTACTGACGATTGGTTTGTGTTGCGTGTTTTTTCCACGCGTAGATCTTGAAGCACCCGCTCACGACGGAGAGCGCCATGGCGAAGGTTGAAGCCCACAACACGTTGGTCTTCATCGTCGACGCGCGCTCGAACAAGAAGCAAATCAAGGATGCCGTCAAGCGTATGTACGACATTGAGTGCTTGAAGGTGAACACGCTCATCCGCCCGGATGGTGCCAAGAAGGCGTACTGCCGTCTCACCGAAGACCACGACGCGCTCGACATCGCCAACAGAATCGGCATCATCTAATCTAATCGCTAGGAGCGAGAGGCGCATGGGAGAAGATTAGTAGGGTGAATCTTTGTTTAGTCAACGGGCGTTCGTGTCACTAGTTCGATTTAGAAATTGAAATAGGAAGGTTCGACGCATAATTCGATTTGTCGCGCGTCTCTTCGCGCGCTCATCTGTAAAGCACCACATCATGGGTGGACACAAACGCGTTATACTTCGCACACAAGGCAACACACGCATATGGTCCTCGTAACTTAACATCGCCAATCAACCTTCGGATGTGGTATCACATTCCGCGTTCAGATGACTCTGTGGCTAAACAAGACGGATTTTAACGTGACACACTCGGACGGCACAGTCTCACTCGCGCCCGCCCGTCCATTCGTCGTCGTCACGCGTGGCGCCATCAAAGTCGCACATGGACGAATTGGAGCGGTTGCGTAACGAACTTGCTCTGCGCGATGCCACCATCGCCGCCGAACGCGCGAAGAACGAAGCGTTGGAGATGCGCATGCAACTGAAAGCTCGAGAGGATGAGATTGCGAAACTCCGCGCGGAAATCGCTGGCTCGGCGACTACGAGCGATCGAACGATGACGAAGACGAGTACAGGCGCGATTGCACCCGTGATTGGGACGACGAAGCAACCAGTAGTGGCACAGTCTAAGGCACCATCGGAGTCGAATGGGCAACGCCCGGTAGTCGGAAGTGCCTCAAAGCGCGCCGCCGGCGCGTCCAACAAACGGCCGAGCACGAACGCGGAAAAGCAGCAGCATGTGGTGAAAAAGACGACGAATAAACGAAAACAGGAAGCTGCACCGCTCGAGGTGGTTGAGGATCCGGGCACGGAATCCATGCATCAAAAAACCAAATTTAGGAAGACGACAAACGTCGTACGCGCAAAAGATGGTTCATTCATTCGCGTTCGCATTCCAGGTATTATGTTCTGCAGTCGATGTAAGCGCACGAATGTGCCGCCAGATAATGCCGCGTTCGATCCGGAATATCCCGGCACGTGCTTGCCGTGCAAAGAAAGAATAAAGGAGTTGACCGAGCTCAACAAAGGCGTGTCAAAGTCTCCAAAGAAGATTCTACAACACAAGCTTCCTCCCGTTGGCCCCGATGGCAAAAGAAGATTGCTCAATGTAGAACGTGAGGCAAAATGGCGCAAGATGGTCTTGGCAAATAAAAGTGGCTCCGTTGAGACATGCGAGAAGCTGCGAATAGAAATGATTCAAGATAAGAAACGATACACAAATTCAGTCAACTGGGATGAAGAGTTTATACAGGTCGCCGCAGGCTTAAGCCGACATCCAATACGCATGATTAGCTGGGCGTTATCAAATGCTGCAACCATAGATGAGCGCGCGGCAAAGGATGCTTGCGAACGCAAGGAGACTGATGAAACGACTCCGTTAAATGACGAGCCGTACACCTCAGGGGTTCGAGTCTTGCGACACTTGTTCAAGTGTGGTTGCCAAATGTCGTGTGATGTCATACACGCCGCGTGTGCGTTCGGTAATCTCGAATGTGTCAAGTTTTTGAAGGAGCATGTTAGAATGTGTGATTTTCAAAATGCGTGGTTCGACTTCAAACGCGCCGACGGCAAAGACAATCAACTCATGCTGATTGCCGCACAAGAAGGTCAGGTTGACGTACTTAAGTACTTGTACGAGCATGATTGCGATTTCTCGGTGGAAGATGCGAATACCTGCCTCGAATTGGCCAAGATTCGCAAGCCACGCGCAGGAAATTACGACAAAGTTGTTGCGTACATTAAGAGCCTTCCCGAATGGGCTGAATACACAAACAAAGACGGTTGAGGTGAAAAACGAATTGAATTAGAACAGGAATGGTGAACTTCGAACGATGCGTTAGGGCGTTACTAGACATCAATTGTAATAATACCGTGTATGCATATGCTATCGCGCAGGGAGGGCGCTGAGAATATGTTTCGTCAAAAGTTTGCTGCACACGTCGAGACGCGGTGAGGCGTCGTAAAGAAATCAGCGGCAGTTAACAAAAGTTTGTCGACTCGAGGCATGGTATGTAGAAGTGCATGCGCCTCGATACGCAGGCGCCATCTATTGACGCGCGGGGTGCATGGCGAACGCCACAGTTCCTACGTATTCGTCAAGTTAATTGTGGTTATTCATCCCATCGGCGCGTGGTTTCGGTTGCTGGATGTGGGACGCCGCCGTCGAGGCATGCCTAGACGAAAGCGCGCTGGGGACTGACAACGCTGAAGACTATGGTAGTGGTGTGCTAGCTTCGGAACTGAAAGAGTATATCAACGAGGAGGTGTTTCGGCTGTGTGAAATAGATGGAGAAGACCTAATACACGGCCATGATTTCTCGGCGCGCGGTTCCCTCCAGAGCGACGACACGGGATTGAATTTTGATTCGTGGTTATTTGACACCACTGACACAGACACGTTACTCGCTTCCCAAGGTGATTTTAGCGATTTGTTTGCGATGCCGTCGTTTGAACACGAAAAGAACGCGGCGTCGACAAAGGTTGCGCGTAAGAAGGCACCGAAAAGCACCGCCGGTCCAAAGGTTGCTCAAGCGGAGAAGAAATCGATACGCTCGACGAGCGAATACAGAGGCGTGACGCACCACTGCCGAACAGGTCGGTATGAAGCACACATTTGGGAATCTGGTAAGCAAGTCTACCTCGGAGGCTTTGATCGCGAGGCGCAAGCCGCAATTGCTTATGACTTGTGCGCGTTGAAGTGTCGAGGGACGCAAGCGACGACCAATTTTCACATGGCGAACTACCGTCAAGAATTGGAAAAATTGGACTCCATCTCAAAGGAAGAGCTCATCTTGTCTTTGCGTCGACAATCAAAAGGATTCGGGAAAGGATCGAGTAAGTTCCGCGGGGTCACAAAGCACGCCAAGGGCAAATTTGAAGCCCGTATTGGGCAGTTAGTTGGGAAAAAGTATCGATATTTGGGACTCTGGCCGACTGAAATTGAAGCCGCCGTGGCGTACGACGTCGAAAGCGTTAGACAGAAAGGTATGGACGCGTTGACGAATTTTGACATCAGTTCGTACACGAGCGTCTTGGCTGAGCACTACGACGCGCAAGCAAAGGCGTTGGGTAAACGCAAGCACTGGAGCGATAAAGACGCGCGCCAAAATGGCGTCGTCGTGGAGGATGCGAAAACGAGCGAACGAAATTTCCGCGCGCAACTTGCGAGCAAGCACGCGGAATTCGTCGCATCTGCGCGTACTGCCGCAGCCGGTCCCGCGTGCGAGTGCGATCCGAGTGAAGTTGCTATCGCAACTGTGCGTTCATTTTTTGATTCAGAGGCTAAAATATGCAGCAAGAAATCGCCACGCAGCGCGACGAGCGATAATGAGGACGACGACGCGTGCGCCGACGCCGCCATCGAAGAGTTACAAAACATCGTACGCGAAGCTCGAGCGAAGACATGCGTACGTAAGGAGGACAATCGACGAGATCATCGACGACGCTAGGTGATATCACTCGTTTTGTTTCTGTTTTCACTGTAATATTTGTAATAATATTTGTCGTGTGTGCTATATGCTTGCGCGCTCGCAAACTCTTTCACTCTCTCTCGCCGTAAGCAAGAAGCAATTTACTTCTTGGTAGTCGCGATGCGCGCCAAGGTCTGGAAAGACACGGCTTGCACAACAGCGAGCGGGGAGAAAAGCACGAGCAAGATGAAGCCCAAGTTGGAACCTTCGCCAGCCACCTTGGCCGCCTTCGGCGCGGGCGCAGCCTTCGCCGCCGCCGGGGCAGCCTTGGAGCCACCGAACGAGGGCAAAGAGATGGACGGCGCAGAGAATGACGGCGCAGAGAATGACGGCAAAGAGATCGACGGGCCACTCGCAAGCTTCTTCGTCTTGCTCGCAGGGACCGGCGTGTTCTTCTTCGCTTGAAGCTCTTCAAACTGCGCGGCCGCGAGGCTCTTGGCGTCGCCCTTGGCGACTTGCGCAAACTCAACCGGCGCCGCGTTGGCGATCGGGGCAACCATCATCGTCGCCGCCAACACAACCGCGCCAACTTGCGTGCGCTCCGCGCGCACAACCGCAGCCGCACCGCGCGCGTGCGCGGTCGATCGTCGGCAAACCTGGGTCTTACCCACCGTCGTCGTCGTCGTCGTCGTCGTCGTGGCGATCATCGTAGGAGGCGTTCGTGCGTGAAAGAACGTGTGAGAGATGGAGACAATATGCGTGCGCGTCGGTTACGACAGCGACGAGTTCTGCCGCGACGCGCGACGGCGGCGGCAACGCCATCATCCACCGACGACACACGCTTATCCAAAAAAGTCGATCGATCGATCGGTCGATCGGTCGGGGGTTTAGCCGTCAACAACGCGGTCGGTCGGTCAGCCGTGGACGTGGGCGTGATGGTCGTAGTGTACGTGTACGTGACCTAAGATTGATCACACACGACGGTACTGTGTGTGTGTGTGTGTGTCCGAGTGACGATACCACTGATACTACAAAAACCACCACATAATATGGGTACTCGTATAGCCACGTTGGGGATATAGAGGATGCACGACGGACACCATGATACGTGGAACGCTCAACCCTGGTTTTTATGGGACAAAACCAACCAACTTTTTTTTTTTGATTTTTGAATTTCTTTCCACGCCAACGCGTGAAGACGTCATCATCACACGACGACGCGACCGTGCGTGGACGGGTGACGGGCGCTCGCGACGATATGCAACGCACACACACGGGTACGTACGCCGCCACGCCTGGGGTGGATGATACCACGCAGACATTAGGGTTGCTTCAGGCGCAACTGCGCGCGCAGGCGAGGGAGATTGCGCGCTTGCAGCGGCAGTGCGTCGAGTTGAATCGCGAACGCGACGCGCTTCGAGGGAAGGTACTGAAGCCGTTGAATGAACGTTTTGCGGATAATGTACGGGATTTAATTAAGGACACGTGTTGGTTTAAGCTGCGGCAAGTGGAGGAGGTGATTGATGTGAATACGTACGAGTCGACGACGCGCGCCGAGTTTGACTTGGCTGGCGCGTCGTCGCGGTTGGACGCGAGGTTCCCGGATTTAAAGAGCGCGAAGATTACGACGACAGAAAATATTGGGCCGTTTGGGATTGAGTTGAAATCACGACCTTTCCGTGGGGAGTTGTTACAGTTCAAAGCCAAGGTGGATTTGGAGAGACTGTTGAACATTGCGCGCGCGCCGACGCTGGTGCTGTCGCCGTCGCCAATCTTTCCGTGGAACAGAAAGACCAAGTGGAATCCAGCGTTGGAGACACACATGGACGTCGATGGCGTGGCAGTGAGCGCGAAATATACCATCGTTAATGATTCGGTATCCATGGATCACTTGGATTTTGACGTGAGTACGACGCACGAAGAGTACGGGTCGCTCTCGCTCTCGCGCGTGAGCCAACACACGGTGCAGGAGGACCAACTCGACGTGAATCCAGACGGATGCTGGCGCGCTGGTTGGTCCCAGCGCAAGGGTGATTTCGATTTATCAGCGCACTTTAAGACGGACAAGAACATAGAGCTTGAATTGAGCGCGCGTAGACAATTTGCCAAGCACTTTAATGGCAAAGTCACGGCCAAGGTGGCGGCCAAGGAGCTCGAATTTCAAGCGGGCTACGAATTCACCGAGGAGTTGAAGGGGTGGGAAGTCATCGCCAAGTCAGTGTTAACCCCTCAAGGGTTGTTACACAACCCAACGTTTCAGCTGAACCACGCTTGGGAGTTTTAATACATTAAACGTTATGCTGCTACACTACGCCTACTACAATCCCGGCATTCCTGGGCTGAAACCTTTCCCGCGACCGCCCGAACCGCGACCGCGACCCGAGCCACGACCGCGGCCCGAGGAGTCATCTCCATCGTTTCCTCGTCCACCACCCGCACGGCCTCGACCGCCCGAGCCTCGGCCACCCGAGCCTCGGCCGGAAGTGCCTCGGCCGGAAGTGCCTCGGCCGCGGCCTCCTCGACCGCCTCGACCGAGCGCGACACCTCGACCGGGCGCGGGCGGCGCGGGCTTGTACTTGGTCACCTTGGCCCCAGGTTTCCATTCACCGCCGTAGAATTCGTTCCCACGTTTACCACTACCACCGTCGTCGTCGTCACTGTCATCACCATCGCTACCGCGTACATTCGAAGCGCTTCCTCCCCATTGAGCGTCGTCGTATTCATCGTCGTATTCGCCCGCGTTGACATCGTCGAGCGCGTGCGAGTAGATATCCTTTGCAATCTCGGTGATACCAGCACCGGTAGACGTCGACGCCATCATCACTGTTACTTTGGCGCGCTTGGTGTAGCGAAGTTCTTCCTGAATCAAATACGCTCGACGCGCTAAATCGTTTGGATTCACCGAGTCGCACTTGTTCAAGATGACTTGACACGAGGTTTCGCCATACTTGGATAAAAACGCGAGCATTTCGCGGTCAGACGCCTTCAAGCCATGCCGCGCGTCGACGACAATGTACACGCGCTTCAAATTCTTTCTAGATGTTAAATACTTATCCATCAACTCATTCCAGGATTCCACGCGATGCTGCTTGGCAAACGCAAAGCCGTAACCCGGTAAATCGACGAGACGAATGCGCTCGTCGAGCGAGTAAAAGTTCAAGCTTTGCGTCTTCCCTGGAACATCACTCGATCGTGCCACTGAACTCAACGTCAAGGCGTTGATTAATGAACTCTTGCCAACGTTCGAACGGCCCGCGAACGCGATTTCCGGGACATCATCTATAATTTTACTCGCCCCCTTTCCCACGGCGTGCTGCGGCGGCTCTTCGCCGTCTCTCGCCGCCGCCGCTATAAACTTACACGTCCGCTTCAATCGCCCGAGTCCAAGCAAACGCTGATTCTTAAGATCTAATTGTGCCAAGTCGTACATCGCGTACCGCTGCGTAATTTCATTGATTTCATTCCTATTCCTCAACAATCTCGTCGTCCGTCCCGCAGTCGACGCCGTCGACGTCACTTGATACTTTCGAATACGAGCCATAATTCCCGGATCGATCGGCAACGCACGAAACTTGGCGCGATTACTCATCTCGCCACCATCATTCCCCGATAATTCATCAAGTAACCGCTCGAGCTTGAGACCACCTTCGGGAATCGTCGACCGTAACGGCGGCTCGACGCGCCCAGCCGCCGCCTCCACCGCCTCCTCTTCCTTCTCCTTCTCGTCACCGAAGACATCTCCCGCCGAAGCACGCGTCACGAACGATGCCGACATCGCCAACATCGTCGTCGGCATCGCGCAACGCACGCCGCGACGCGACGAGACCCACGACGACGACCACGACGTGCGCATCCCGAGTGGCATTGACCTCGACACCGCCGACGTGGCCGCAGCCACGCACGTCGGGGTCTTGGTATGCATCGCCGCGGCGGCGACGACGACGACGCGCATGACGTCTCGACGCGCGCGGTGCCGCAGCCGCACCGCCGCCGTCGTAATCGTCGTCGTCGTCGTCGTCGTCGTCGTTTACGAATGAAACCGCGTCACGCAATGACGCACGAAAAGTAACTTTGCATCGTCGTCACAGGACGCCGTGCGACGTGCGTCGACCGTCGTGCGTCGACCGTAAACGACGATGCGTGCGATGGCGATGGGATGCGCGCGACCGTCATCGACGGTGACGTCGACGTCGACGGTGTCAGCGTCGTCGGCGGCGGCGCGAACGCACCGAGGACGCGTGGTCGTCGCGAGGCAACAACCGCACGCGGCGCGAACGCACTGTGCGACGACGACGACGACGACGACGAGGGTGAGGGCGTACGATGAAAGTCGCGGCGCTGATGACGTGGTGTCGGATGCGGAGGTTGAGCGTCGCGAACGGTGGCGCGCGCGGGCGAAGACGATGCGGGCCAAGGCGCTGAAAGGATACCTGGCGCGCGCGAATGCAAACTATGCCGATTGTTTCGAAAAGAGCGATTTGGAGGCGCGCGCGGCGGAGACGTGGATGATGATTGAAAATCGAGCGACGATTGTGCCGCTGAGGCAGCTCGGGAATGTGGCGGGAAATCCGAGGGCGGGATACGCGGTGTGCGCGCTCGATATTGGCGGCGACGTCGGGTTGTGCGATTTCGTCATCGATACCGGCGCCACGGCGGCGCTCGTGACGCCAAAGGCGATAGAGAGCATGGATAAGGAAAATGTCATTGAAGGTGCGGCTATTCGTGGGTTGACTGGTACTGGGGAGACGCTGAGACAAAAAGTGACGCTTAAAGGCGTTCGCATGGGTGCGCACGAATTCGTCGACGGTTTAGACGCCGTGGTGACGGATCTCACTGCTGTAGGCTTGCCCCCAGTCATCGGTGGCTTGCTCGGGCTCGATTTTTTAGGCAAATTCGTCGTAGAGTTTGATTTTGCCTCGTCAAAGTTGTCGTTCTGGCCTCTTGGAGCGGTAGAGAACGGCGCGGTGGACGTGGATGATTTGGTTAAAATTCCAATGACGACGCACCCAGTCGGATTGAAGACGGTGCAAGTTTCATTGAACGGCGCCGCGCCGTTTAGCGCAATCGTGGACATGGGATCGTTTTTTAGCGTTGCAAACTGGATCGCGTCCGCGAGCGCGGGTATCGGTCCTGATAGTGATAAAGTCAAGCGGGGTGGTTTGCAAGTATCGGGCGTGGATGGCCAGTCGATGAACATGGCCATGGCGCCGTTTGATTTACGCGTGCTCGGCGAGCCTGGTGGGGACGATTTATCCAGCGTGTATAAAGGCATGTGTTGTGTTGGTGACTTGCCCGCGTTCAACGCGCTTGGAGCGTCGGTGTCGCCATTCATGGCTATGGGTCTCGACGTCATCGGCCGCGGCAGATGCGTCTTTGACGCGTCGAAAAATGTCTTGTACCTCGCCAAAGGCGAAGAGACGTACTAGTACGACCGTTATAAGTGTTATAATAAGTCATCATCAATATAAATCATCATTACAGCGTAAATCCTTCACCTTGTTGTTTCGCACCCGGAGCATCCGCGATTAAACCGGCGAAGAGCGCGTCCCAGTTGTCTCCTCGGCGCTCTTTGCCGGTTTGCGTCACCTCGCCATCCGCGCTCGTCGACTTCATCATGTTTGACAAACCAACCTCACCGAGAGGCTTGGCGCTATCGCGGTAATAGCACTCGAAAGTAGCGTTTGCCGCGTCCTCGCGAGTGATGGATTCCACGCAAATCGCCGCCACGTCGTTGCGCGAAATACGCCCAGACGTCGTATCGCCTTGGTTCAATTCCACCGCGGACACGCCTCTCGCGGGGTCTTCGGTTAACCCACCAGGGCGCACCACCGTGTACGCGCGCCCAGGACGGTCAAAGTACAACGCACGCACGGCGTCTTCGCCCAAAATCTTATTACGCATGATGCCGCCGAATAAATTTAAAAAGATGTACACCGGAGACGCCGGCTTGCTCACCGCGCCCGACGACACAATCACAAATCGCTCAACATCCGCCCTCAAGCACGCCTTGGCGCACGAGATCACACCATCCCGATCAACCTTCGCGGCATCACCACCACTTTGCGATTGCGATGCGGCAAAAATCACCGCCTTGGCGCCGCGAAACGCATTCGCGAGCTCCGCCGCCGACGCCTCGGCGACATTCACCGTCGTCGCGCGCACGCGCCCATCGCTCGCGTCACCCTTTGCGTACGTCCCTTGTCGAGTGCCCGCGACGATGGTCCCACACGCGGTGTTCGCACGCAAATACTCCACGCACGCCGCGCCCGTTTTCCCATTCGCGCCAACCACGACCACGGTATCCGCCTCATCCAATACCGATGCCGACGCGCGCGTCGTCGTCGTCGTCGTCGTCGGACGCGCGCTCCGACGCACGGCGCCGCGTCGCGCCAACGAACGCGATGCGTGCCGTCCCACCACCGTCGTCGTCGTCGTCGCTGACATCATCATCGTCGCTGACATCGTCCTCGTCCTCGTCGTCGTCGCAGAGTGACGTCACTCCATCACACGATGCCGTGGATATCGACGACGACGACGACGACCGCGAGTGTTGGTCGATATCGCGGCGCGGCGACAGCGGTGCGCGACGAACGCGTTGGCGCGCGCGCCACGCATCGCCGAACGCGTAGGCACGGGTGCAGCGCGACGAATGCGAATGCGAATGCGAATGCGAGTCGTGTGAGAGAACAAGATGATTTCATGGCGCTCGCATCCGCCATGGGACGCGGGGCATCGACGACGAGCGCGTCGACGTCGCGTGATGCGAATGATACTAGTAGCACTCGTGAGTTTCGTGGCGATGGCGTGAATGATGCGAGTAGTAAGCGCGTGTCGTTGCGAGACGTGCTGGACGGCGCGAGCGGACCGCCGAGGATGTTTTCGCCGATGGCTGGGCGTGGACGGAACCACCGCGCGGATGGCGGGCGGCGGCCGCTCGCGGTGTATTTACCCGGGTTAGATGGCACTGGGTTCAGTGCGTCATCGCAGTTTGATACCATTGCACGCGCTGGGTTTGATCTCGTGGCGTTGAATATCCCCGTGAGCGACCGGTCGAGCGTGTTCGAGTTGGTGGACAACGTGACGGCGTATTTAGACGCTCGCGTCGCGGAGAATGATTTCAACGGTGAGAGCGTGGATGGTGCTGGGTCTTCGGATGTGTATTTGATTGGAGAGTCCATGGGTGGCATGCTCGCGCTTTGCGTCGCGGCGTCGAGACCGGATTTAATCAAGCGATTAATCTTGGTGAATCCGGCGAGTTCATTCGACAAGAGCGTGTGGCCGACGCTCGGTCCGGCGCTGCCATCCATTCCAAACGAGTTGTGGAACGCGGTGCCTTTCGCTCTCGCACCGGTATTGATTGATCCCGTGCGAATGGCGCGAGGGATGATGGATAAAATGATGGAAACGCCGTCGGATGATCCGCTTGGGTCTCTCGTCGCAGGCGCGGAGGAGCTCATGGGATTGATTCCCGCGTTGGGCGCCTTGTCGGAAATTATCCCCCGCGAAACGTTGGCGCACCGCTTGGAAATCTTGCGCGAAGGGTGTGAATTCTTAAATGCCAACGACTACGAACGATTGACAACGATTAACGTGCCCACGCTCGTGGTGGCGAGCGAGAACGACAATCTCATTCCAAGCTTGACTGAGAGCTCGCGTCTCAAGGCGTTTTTACCGAATTGCAAGGTGGAAGTGTTGAAGGGCGCGTCGCACGCGGCGTTGCAAGAACCAGGTGTAGATTTGATGGAAATCGCCCGTCGCAACGGCGTGCTTCCACGCACGGCGGACGAACTGGCAATGACGCGCGATGTGAAATTTGATCCACCTTCGCGAGCAGATTTAGAGCGCGCGCGCGAATCTCTCGCCGGTTTGCGCGCGTTGACGTCGCCGGTGTTCTTCAGCACGCGTCCGGATGGGAAAATTGTTCGTGGATTGGATGCTGTTCCGATGCGCCAACGCGGTTCACGACCAATTTTGCTCGTAGGTAACCACCAAACGTTGGCGCCTGATCTCGGATTTCTCGTCGACCAATTCATCGAAGAGAAGGGTGTGTGTATTCGCGGTCTCGCACATCCTGTAGTCGCTCGAGGAGGCGGTGGATTTGGTGGCGATACCGATGGTGACGAAAGCAACACGCCTCAGAGCTTTGACGACATGTTGCGCGGCGCGCTGAAAGGAACTCCGCTCGAGGCTGCGTTGCCACGACGTGAGCCGAAGCCACCGCGCAACAATCGCGCGATGACCATGGGCGGCCTCGGTAGCTTTACGTCGTTTGGCGCCGTTCCAGTGAGTGGGATGAACTTCTTTCGTTTAATGAAGCAAGGCGAAGCGGTGTTGCTCTTCCCTGGTGGTGTGCGTGAAGCATTCAAGCGAAAGAATGAATTGTACGAATTGTTCTGGCCGAGCAAGCCAGAATTCGTCCGAATGGCGGCAAAGTTTGACGCCATCATCGTACCTTTTGCCGCTGTCGGCGCTGAAGATTCGTTTGACATCGTGCAAGACGCAGATGACTTGTTAAACGGCGTATTCGGCGAATCCGTGCGTGAGCGGGCCAACAAGATGCCCAAGGCTCGCGTGAATGACGATTTCCGCGACGACGAAGAACTTTTCATTCAACCCGTTGCTGTGCCCAAAATCCCCGAGCGCTTTTACTTTCGCTTCATGGCACCGATTGATTTATCCGACGTCGACTTGGATGACGAAGAAAGCGTCAAGGCTGTGTATGCAAATGTCAAAAATGAAGTCGCGAGCGGCATCGAATACCTCCGCGCAAAGCGCGCGTCGGATCCATTCAAAGACCTCGCCCCGCGTTTGCTCTACGAACGCGCCACGTCCGCGCAGGCGCCTACATTCGTCCCATAATTTTCTTTCGTCATCGTTGTAACAACAAAGATACGCCGCATTATAGCAACGTATATTCACTATTCACGCTGGGCCGCTGACATCCAGACATCTTGATGCACGTCTTTGAACACCCAAAACAACTGAGACGCGCCACATTTCTCGACGCGGTCGAGTCGCGTCGACGGCGACGAGCGGCGACAGCGATGGCCGCCATGGATGCAGATGAGCACACACCTCTGCGATACCCACACGACGCATCCATGACGCACGACGCGCCGTCGACGGCGACGACGTCGTCACGACGATTCGGCGCGTCTTTCGTGTTGCGCGCGATCGTCACCGCGACGTTGGCGGTGTGCATGTTTGATGGGTCTGGACGCGCGTATAAGAGATATACGTACGGTGTGAGTGCGGGTGACGACGCGGTGGCTTTGACGAAGCGCGAATACGGCGATGGTGCGCGAGACAAGTTGCGCGAGTTGCGTTGGACGCCGACGCAAGGATTTTTCTTGGTCGGAGGCGACGGGTGGTTTTGTAAGTCTTGGTTTGGGAATTCGAACTTTGATACCAAGGCGCGTGATGCTATTCGTGAAAGCGTGAAGCGATACTTTCCTTCTCGCATAGCGAACGATGCGAAGCCGTTTAGCGTGTTGTTTACTACGGCGGATTTACCGTGGACGCCGTGCGCGAATCGAGAGTATGCCCGCGCGCGCTGTCATTTTGATCAGTGGGTGCCGATTATCTCGTTCGGTTCTACGCCTCGCGACGCGTCACTGTTGCCGGCGATACGGCCCGGGCCGTTGGTGACGTTGCTTGATTGTTACACCGATCGAATCAATGAACCGCCGCTCGTGGAGGGACAGGCGTACAACGAAACGCCGAGCTGTGGCTTTTTAAATTTCTTTCCAGATGGTTTGAAATATAGCGCTATGGACAAGTGCGAAGCGAACTCGAACGATCCAGCGTGTTCACCATACCAGCGTGGGTTGTTCACGCTCGATGCCACAGATGATGCGTCGAAATATGTGTGGACCGAGCTCATTCCAAAGGTGTTTTGGCGCGGGAACGACTTCACGTATTTGAACGAGTATTACGAGGACTGGCGTCCGGCGAGCGAGGTTTATTTGGACAAAGTTTCTAATAGTGCGAATGCTAGCGAAACGATGCAGACGATGATTGATAATTTTGGTTTAGGTCCGCGGGGGCGCGCGGTGTTTCTGTCCAAACTCAACCCAAGGCTCATCGACGCCAAGTTTTTTGACTGGGGCGGTTTCACCAACAAGGGTAACCGTCACGCGCTCGGCGACAAACTCGGCGTCGATGCTGCGGTGCGTACGACGGAAGAATCCATTGCGCGATTCAAATATCAGCTCGATCTCGCTGGCGTAGGAGGTACCACGTGGACGGGGACGATTTCCAAGTTGAGTATGCCCGGCGTGTTGCTCCATCACGAGAGCGCAATGATGGATTCGTACTTTGAAACCCTGAAACCAAACGTGCATTACGTGGCTGTAGATTTAGACTTGCGTAATTTGGCGGAAAAAGTCAAGTGGCTGGAAGATAATCCAGAGAGTGCGATGGAAATAGCTCAAAACGCGCACAAATGGGTGCAATGGTTTCGTAAAGTGAGCGTCTTAATCGGCTACAACCACGAAAAGCTCGTGTCACCACTGCGAGAAATCATCGACCCGAACGACGAGCACTACTTGAATAACATATCTTCCACTTAGTCACCGGTAACGGTACCGGTAGTAGTGTAAATATATCACACGAAGTCACGCGTCTTCATCACCTCTCCGAGAGACGTCTCGATGCTGGGACACTCGGGCGTCAGAGTGCGACGAACGACGACGCCTCGAACGTACGCACGCACCGGCGACGCGCGCGCACATATACGGCGGAGAAGATGCCTTCGTCGTCGTCCACGTTTTCGTTCGACGGCACGAACAAGGTGGTCGTCGTCACGGGCGGTAACCGAGGCATCGGTGCGGGCATCGTGCACGCGTTTACCACGCCCTCGACATCGAACGCGCACGGTGACGACGCTAATAGACACAATAATCGCCCTGTAAAACGATGTTATGTCGTCGCACGAAGTGTCGAGGACGATGACGTGGAAGATGAACGCGTGCGCGCGTCTCGCGTTATTCATGTCAAGTGTGATTTATCCACAGCCGAAGGCGCAGAGAAAGTTAAGCGCGTCGTCGAACGCGTCGATGGCGATCACGGTGTGGACGTCCTCGTTCATAATTCAGGAACATCTTGGGGATCAGATTTAGAGACGCATTCCGATGACGGTTTCCGAAAGACTTATGAGCTCAACGTCGTGGGAACGTTTCGATTGACGCGGGCGTTGTTAGGCGCTCTCACGCGCGCGTCCACGTCCGAAGACCCGTCGCGGGTGATCATCATAGGAAGCATAGCGGGTATTTCGCCTCAAACGTATCCGACATTTAGCTATGACGCCAGTAAAGCGGCGTTACATCACTTGGCAAAGAAGCTCGCGGACGAGTTTGCGATGAAACGAAAGCTGAACATCACCGTCAATGTCGTCGCGCCTGGGTACGTGCCGACGAAAATGAGTAATCAATTGTCAAAATATGGCGACTCTAGTGATGATATAGTGCGAAATGGCGTCCCGATGCGGCGCGCGGGAACGCCCGCGGATGTCGCCGGCGCCGTCGCTTTTTTCGCATCGAGTGCGTCGTCATGGATCACTGGCGTTGTGCTGCCAGTCGACGGCGGCTTTCTTGCCAAGTTGTAGTTGTGTTAGTCCTGTTATTGTAAAATTAGATTACAATGAGTAGCCGTCCAGATGGAAAGTGGATACTAATGTGTCAAGCTATCTATATTATGCTGGACGGTGTCGTCATATTTTGTTTCAAGCGTCTTCGCGAGAGAGTTTGCGTTTCACACACTCCGCACTGAACGCGGTGTACTTTTTCAAAAAGGCACGTAATTCATTCATGCGCGTTTCGAGCTCTTGCAACGAGCCCGGACCGGTGAATATCTTGACCAAGTCCTTGTTCACGCACAACTCGCGCAATGACTCACACGTAAGCTGGATCCCTTCTGCGCCGAGAGTGGACGATGAACCTCGAAGCTTGTGCAACGCCGCGCGTGCGCTGTCGTAGCCTTGATCCGTGCATTCATCTTGCCCAAGAATTTCTTTCAATTCATCCAACATGCCTTGAGAATCGACGCAATACATGTCAATGATTTCTTGCATAAACTCGGGTTCAGCGTCGGTTTGCAATTCGAGAAGTTCGTTAAACTGTCCTCGGTTCAACAATACGTTTTTGGGATCGAATGCATACTGGTCCATGTCATTCATCTCCTTCAAGATGTCATCGTCGCTCATATTCGGAATGCTGGCTAAAAGTGCCTCTGTGGAGTTCTCGCCGTCGGCACCAGCCTCGTTCTCATCCTTTTCCTCCTCCTCAACCGCCGCCGGCGTCTCCTCAGCCTTGGTGTCCTTTTCCTTCACATCCTCCGCCTTGTCCGCATCGACGTCTTTCTCTGCGGCATCTTTAACATCTTGCGACTTTCGCGTCGATTGTCGCGTCATGTTTTCCGCGCACACACTGGCGATACCGACGCCGCGGATACTTACGCCGCCCGAGTTGGATGGGATGGATATCCACTCGCCTCGATCGAGTCTGGAACGCACAACTCGCGACGTCGGTCACTCCCAGCGCGGCGCGTCGCTCGTCGTCGTCGCTCGTCTTCGCGGATAACGCCTATCGCGTGTCTCCTCGTGCGACTGTCGCGTCGCGTCGCGTCAATCAACCGCCACGTCCGCGCACGCGCCGTGGTCGAGTGCGCGCGCGTGCGACGCCTATCGACGACGCCTATCGACGACGACGACGCGGAAAGCGAATCGGTTAAAGATACGGTTGCGTGGCGTCACCTCGTCCCGCGCGATCGATCGATCGTTCGCCGAAAGCGCGGACGTCGAGTGCGCGTGCGCGTGAAGTTCGCGTGAGCGACGCGCGCGAACGCCGGTGAAACACGCGGCGTGGGTGTGCTGAAGTGTCGACGTCCGACGCCTATCGACGACGCCTATCGACGACGGGCGAGTTGGCGACCTACGCCGTGGGTGACGCACGAGGTTCACCTGATGATGATGATGACGGGATGATACGCTCGGTGTTCGTGTGGTGTTCGTTGTATCTACTGTATGGGTAAATAGTACCGTTGGTACCAGATATATGGATCAAGAGTATGTTCCCCAGAAAACGCCGGTTCGGATGTGGATGTGG